>Ga0196964_10000065_pt1 | contig 77276 bp, 116 predicted proteins | sample S1_10metaG_FD_148615 | JGI IMG/M metagenome (GOLD analysis project Ga0196964, IMG submission 148615) | Soil microbial communities from Anza Borrego desert, Southern California, United States - S1_10 | ecosystem: Environmental > Terrestrial > Soil > Desert | place: USA: California | collected...
AGGATCAAAGATAAGGCCTACGGAAAAGCTACTTCCCGGGACCAGGAACGATCGTGTTTGTTTTCCCGCACGGCCCGTACGTGGGCGTTGAGTTTGATGACGTGGGCCTGGACAATGCTGGCCATTCCATAAATGGCTTGGCTGCTGATGGTCATGGATGGAACCTCACCTACGAGGAACTCGACCTAGTCAAGGAGCCACCCGCTCCTTCCTCTCAAGAACTCGCCTGGTTCGATTACTGCGATCAACTCGAAGGCAAGCTCTCCCGGACTGAAGAAGAGGCGAAGAACCTCTTCCTGGCGGGATGGGAAGCCGCGAAGGGAGGTGGGCCATGAAATTCAACGTCGGCGACCGCGTCAGCACCTACAGCGGCAAGACAGGGACCGTGTGCCACATCCACCTGGATGGTGACGATGTATTTATCGGGGTCAAGATGGACAACCCGGGGTGGGGACTGCACGATTGCCAGAATAATTGCGAATGGGGCCTGGGGAGATATTGGTGCAATGACCAGCTTGAGCTAATCACCCCCGCTATCGACCCTCAGGAGCTAGCCGAATGGGATGAAATCGACCAAGCGGCCGATGGGGGTGAGACATGAAGATTCCCATTGGGACCAGGGTGATCATCGCTCGATCCAGATGCGCCATGTATCAAGGATTGACTGGGAAATTTGTCGGCCCATCAAATGGGGGAGGAAGCGCTGGAGTGGAACTGGACCTTCCGAGGGGCATCCATTCCTGTGGAGGACGTTGCAAGCGCGGTCATGGCAAGTATTTCCCCTGGGAGGAAATCGAGCCGATCAATACGCCACCCATCCCCCCTGAGGAGCTTGCTGCCTGGGACGAGATAGATCAAGCAGGGGACGGCGCGTAAGGCGGGCTTCCCTCGTCATTAGGGTGACTAATAGCCCCAATGCGATGCTCCTGCGTCTGTCTCTCGGATCGTCTAACCCCGATGCGGCTTACTGAGGGAGTTACGGTGCATGACTTGTGACCGGGACGTAGCCCGCATTGCTGGATCAACTACCAGCCCGTGGCCCGGGAACGCAATCGCTGGGTGATGGCGATCGCCGCTACAGCCTTTGGCCGCATAAGGCCCACCAGTCATCACGACGGTGGGTACTTCTATTCCGCGTTCTTTTGGTGATGCAGGAAGAACAACGCGGCAGCAAGAAACCTGCCCAAGAGAGTCTGTCGGCGCATAGAAAAGCCCAAGAGGGATTGCTCTCTCCTGGGCCTTCCATTTGCTTGGGTTGCTCAACACCCCAGCACGGACAGACGACGCATTGAATTGGTTGGCCACTTCCATGTGGCGAGCTTCCGTGCATGAGGACTGTGTTGAGCTGCTCCCACAATACCACATCCACGAGGAAATAGGCAATGCTGCTCTACCGAACCGGGCCTGGCACCGACCAGTCCCAATGGAAGATCGTCCAGATCGCTGACAAAGACGAGGACAACTTCGTCTGCGAATGCGAGACGCCTGAATTGGCACAACTGATCGTGTCCTGCGTGAACACGATCGACTACCTGGCACCATTCGACCCACGTCTGCTCTCCAAGGCCAACCTCATGAATGCCTGGAAGCGGGTCAGGTCGGCAAATAAAGGGGAAATCGTTTAATGGCGATCAAGAATCGTCTGGGGCAGGAAGTGACTGGCTGGGAGGCTTTAGTCGTCACAGCTGAGCACCAGCGTGACCTCTATGGTGAGGAGATTGTGGCCATCGCCAGATTATTCGGGATCACGGCCTGGGAATACAAGAACCTCAGCGGCCCGCAGGTACTCCATCTGGCGGACTGTATCAAAGAAGCAATTAAGGAGTTACCCCAAGAATGAAGCTCAGTAGTCACGTCTCAGGTGATGGCCATGTGTTTTATTTGGCTATAGACGATCCACGGCACATTGTGGTCGCATGGGTCGGCAAGGATCATGAATCGGAGGCGACGGAGATCGTTCGCCGCTTCAACGCTCATGAGGAGCTGGTAGAGACGCTGGAAATGCAGATCGCCAGGGTGGAAGGCCATTGGGACCATCCACTGCTCGTTAAATACGGTCCGCTAAGGACTGATCCGGCGACTGATATGGCCATCATGGCCAGGGCGATGCTGGCCAAACTCAAGGAGTAACCCATGGACTATCTCATCCTCATCAGCCTGTTCACGCTGGCCGTGATCGGGCATGAATTACCACGCTGGAGGGCCACATGACAAGCCTGGAGATTAGGAGCCAACCGGCTCCTGAGTTCGGGAACTTCCACGTCTGGGCCTATCGTGGCGAGCAGTGGAAGCATTTAGGTTCTTTTCTCGTCCGCAAGGAGGCGGAAGCATGTTTCAAAGAGCATTTACGGGAAATCGCCATCCAGGATGGCTCGGACTACTTGTTTGGTCAGCGACCAGCATAGTCCTCTGGGCCGGCTGTGCCCGGGACAAAGTGACCGTCAAGGCTGAAATGAAGCCTTTTACGAACGATCTGACCTGCACCATTCAATACGAGGTGAGTCGATGATCTATCTCGCGTGGCTGGGTGGCATCGCTGCCATCTGGCTCGTTGTGGCTGGGGTGATCGCCGGGACGTTCTTTAAGAACAGCAGCGAGGCTAAGCGATGGGACGCTGTCGCCATATTCCTCTGGCCATTCACGCTGTTCTTCCTCAGCACGTTTGGCCTGGGGATATTCATCGGCGACTCCATCCGCCGGAAATGGCCCTGGCTGGCCAACTCGGATGAGTGGGATCAACGAAAGGACAACCCGTGAACCGCTGGACCATTCGATTCGAAATCGACGGCATCAAGGAGACCCGCATCTCTCCCTGGATGCCTGATGCCAATGCGGCTTTAGTTTGGCTATATCGCCAGAAGCCCTTAATCCTCAGATGCCTGGAGACCTTGGTCGTCAGGCCCTACCAAAAGGGGGATTCATGATCACGTTCGAGGATGGGTATTTCGAGGTCTTAAAGGAGCATAGCTGCCTGGAGACGGGTGGGGAGTCGGTCGATGTCTCTGGGAATGGGGCTGATGTCGTGCGGGTGAATGATCGTGAGGTCGTCGTGACCATGCCAAATGGTGGTTACGTGCGTCTCTGGTCCACTCACCCGATTAAAGCGAAGTGCAAGCCTGAGTAACGTCCCGTAATCGGCCGCCCTAGTAATAGGGCTGCCATTTATCGGTCGTTCCTGTCACTAATCGAGGAGTCTTTTATGGTCACGGCAATCGTGGGCCAGGGTCCGCCCTTGGCCAAATCCCTGCACCCTGGCAGGCTGGTGAAGCTGCTCCAAGCCAGCAAGACCCAGGTGGGCTACAACCACCGCCCGCCCGTCAATCGCGTCCTGCGGGTCCACAGTAAATACAGCTGGAAGGAGCAGCCCTGCGTTTACCTCCAGGATGAGCTAACCGGTACCACCTACGGCACCACCGAGCTGGACAGCGTGTTCGCGGCGGTCAGTCGGCGCGAGAAGGCCGAATACCGGGACGAACTCACGAAGCTCTACATCTCCGGGAAACGCTCCCTGGGGGGTAATGGCTGTGGGGGACGCGGGACCGACCCGGAGGTGTTCGTGGTGAACGGGGAGGGCGAGATCATCCCCGCCTACCTGTTCCTCCCGTCCAAGGCCGCGCCGCTCTATATGAAGGGGGCCCTGGGGGACGTGAAGGCCTTCTACGACGGCTTCCAGGCTGAGTTCACGGTCGGCGTGGCTGGCTGCCACGAGAACCTCTGTCACGATGTCCGGTTGGGATTGAAGTCGATCTACGAGGCGGCTAAGAAGCTCGACCCCACAGCCAAGCTGACACATCAATGCGTCCTGGACCTGCCTGAGCACGTTTGGGCCACCACCCCCGCTGAGCAGCGAGTCTTGGGCTGCGATCCCTCCTCGAATGTCTATTTCGAGGGACCGAATCCCCGCCTGGGAACCGCCGAGGAGCTGCCTTTCCGCTTTGCGGGCTGCCACCTGCATTATGCGATCGGCAGCGATCAGTCCCTGAAGGCTAAGCAGGGGATCGTGAAGCTCCTGGATGCGATCTCGGGGGTCTGCTCAGTCAGCCTCCTGCGGGGCCTGGAAGACCCGCGTCGCCGGGCCTTCTATGGCCTGGCGGGGGAATACCGGCTGCCGCAGCACGGGCTGGAATGGCGGACGCTGAGTTCCGCGATTCTGATCCACCCGGTCGTTTGGCATTTGGTCTGCGATCTGTCCCGGAAGGTCGTGGCGATTGCCTTGAGCGATCAGGCCTTTATCTGGGACTGCTCCGCTGATGAGGCTCAGCAGGTCATTAACGACCTGAACGTCCCGCTGGCCGAAGAGATCATCCACCGCAACGAGAAAGCCTTACACGCGATCTTGCTCGGCACGTATGGAGCCCAGGAGGTCATCGAGAAGTCCACCCGGCTGATCCTGGAAGGGGCGGAGAACTGCCTGCCATCGCTGGATGTGGTCGCCAACTGGCACCTCAACGAGGCCCAGTGGCCCCGCCAACCGCAAATGAGAAACACCACACTCAAGGCGAAGCCATGACGGGTTACCTGCAAAATATCCTTCTTCAACCGCACCACCAAAGGAGCAATGCCGTGTCTGTTACCGCATCTATCAACCCCCTGCCGGTGTACGTCACCGATGCAGACGTGAACCGGGTAGCACCCAAGAAAGAGGAGGATTGGGTCGTTAATTTTGGCGACCCGAACGACAGCGTTGAAGAGTTTCCGTTCTGCTGTGCCATCGGCGTCATCGGGCACGCGATCGCCACTGAAGGTGACTACGACCGAGAGATTGAGAGCCTCACGCCGCAGCACGGAGAAGCCTTCTTGAAAGCCATGAAGGAGGAGGTGGCTGGACGTTCTCGGGAAGGTCTAATCCTCTACACCGTCACCGACAACCAAGTGGTGGAGCGGGCAGGCCTGGAGGCGGTTGGCTTTCAAATCATGGCCGTCTTCAAGAACCCTAAGACCGGCAATCGGATCACGCTTTACGGTCTTTTGGTGAACCAGCCGCGTAGCCGGCCGGTCCACCCTAAGGCCGCGAAGAAGAAGCTGAAGCGTAAATAGTCCAGCCCTAGCTTTCGACAAAATGTAAGCGCAGGCTGCTTCTCACGGGCTCCGCCGGCTAATAAGCTGGCGGGGCCTTTTTTTGTTGAGTGGACGGACCAATGTTTGGTTCCTGTCACGAAGTCCCATGTTTTTCTTAGGAGGTAGGTTTCATGGCTGTGAAAGCGACTATTGGTGGCGGTGGTCAGGTCGGCACGCTCTCGTTCAACGAGATCATCGGCTACACGCCGGGTCAGGGCCGGGGGGACGCGAAGAAGAACTGCTACCAGAATGTCAACAATGGCAACATTCTGGTCGTGTTCGGCGTCAACGCCCAGCTCGTCGAGTACGAGCGCCGGCCCAGCGGCAAGCGGACCAACCGCACCGGACTGACGCGGGCCGGTATGTTCGTGATCGAGAAGAAGACGGGCAAGCTCCGTCCGGTGACGGCCGACCGCAGCCCTGATGGCAAGAAGGTTTGGGTGCCGTACTCGGGCTCGATCACCATCGGGGGTAACCCCCACGTCATCCAGCCAGGCCAGAACGCCCAGGCGGCTGGCAGCGACGAGTACGACGACGAAGACGGCGAGGCCTAGGCAATCTGGGCTAACCCAAAAGCGACATGACTGTGTCGCTTTTGACGTAAGTCCTTATCCGACGTGAGTCGCGGAGGTCCGTTCACCGGCCCTGGGCAGTAGCTTAGGGCCGAGACGCGGTTTTCCCTGTCACAAAACCTAGAGGAGGAAGGAGGGGATGCTATGCCCCAAAACAAACGCTTAGCGGGGGTTCTAGATACCGAACTCACCACGAAGCAAGTCGCCGATTGGCTCACCGAGCTGATCGAGAGATTCTCGAAAGCCGCCCCCAAGGGCTCCGGCGAGCGAACCGCCAAGGACATCGTCAGCCCGCTCAAGAAGCGGGTGGAGGAGTACCTGGCCCATCGCAAGCAAGGCGACCCACATCGCACCTCAACCCACACCGACCTCTGTGAAGGAGTGCGATTCGCCCTCAACAGCTTCCGCAACATCATCAATGTAAAGTCGGTAGAGGGGCTCAACATCGAGCCCTATCAGGCCGTCGCGGATCGGCGCTGGGAGGAAGTCGTCAATGCCCGGATCGAAGGCAAGCACTGGACGTTCCCGTGCTGCCACTGTGGCCGAGGCGGGACGGAGCTAATTGCAGAGAAGTATTTCTGCGTCCGCTGTCGGGATGTCTATACGGCCGTTTGCCGGGGGTGCGACGAGCGGTCGGATAAAGCCGACATGCGAGTCGTGACCAATGAAGACGCGGCGGAGCTGTATTACTGCGAGGAGTGCGTCAGTGGGCTCGATACTCATGAATGCACGGCCTGTCACGTCCCTTACTTGGGGCGCGAGAACCACGGCCATCGGCACTCCGCCGAACTCAAGGCCGCTGGCATCTCCGCGTGCCGGAACTGCGCGCCTGGCTACCGGAAGCTGCACTGCGGGCACTGGTGGCCCAACGGCGGACATCGGCAGGCGGTTGTCGTCGATACCGAGGACGACAATCGCGTCCGTGAGACCGTCATCGAGCAGGGGCAGCATGTCTGCGACAACTGCCTCGACCGGCGACATCGGGACGATGCTTTGCCTGAGTTCTGGCGGCAGAAGGTCCCCAAGGTCAACGGCAGCCTCTTCACGGAGGTTGGCTCGCTACGGACGTTCGGGGTCGAGCTGGAGTTCTGCGAGGTCTATCAGATGCCTCGCATGAGCGACGACATTAAGAACTACTGGACCGCCAAGGAAGATGCCTCCCTGCCACGGGGCGGGGTGGAAATGGCTTCCACGATCCTCCATGGGGATGAAGGATTGCAGCGGATTCGCGAGCTATGCGAGTACGCTCATGCCCCGGAAGGCAACCCCAAGAAGAAGTGGGCCGTGGATGCCAGGAGTGGCTTTCATCTGCATGTGGGTCTGGCGACGGACAGCCAGGAGCAGGTGGCCGCGATTGCGATGGGGTATTTGCAGACGTACGAGCTGTGGCGGCTGTTTGTCGCTCCCAGCCGGACGAATAGCTGCAAGTATTGCCGCCGCAACCGGATCACCCCCGCTCAGCTCGTCGGCTATCAGCCTCGGGAGTACATCCAGAAGCTGACGGCTCTCGACGACCGGCGGGTGTGGTGCAATTGGCACTCCTATCCGGCTCGGCAGACTGTCGAGCTGCGGGTCCATCAGGGCACGAAGGTGTATGAGAAGATCGCGAATTGGGTCAAAGCCCATACGCGGTTCTGCGACTGGTGCGCCAGCCTGAAGAACCCCAAGAAGGTCTATGAGCGGCTCAAGGATTACGAGACGAAGCCGCGTGAGCTGTTTCTGATCGTGGCCCAGGAGGCCTGGAAGGATCGGGAGCTGGGTATGTGGTTCCGTAAGCGGGCAGAGGCGCTGCACGAGAAGGGCAATCGCCTCCTGTCGCATCGCAAGCTGCGGCAGAAAGGGATTGACCCGAAGGCAGTGCCGACGTTCACCAACGGGACGCTGACCTTCAAGGGGAGAAGGCTGTTCGTGGTGGAGTACGAGCGGACAATCTACGTGATTGACCGCGAAAACATCCACGACTCGGGTGGCGTTAGATTCCTCCATCCAACCAAGGACGATTGGATCGCAAGCCCCAGTCGCCGATTTCTTACCCGAGAGGACGCCGAGAGGTGGTGCATTGAGCACGCTGATCAGAACCAAGTCCCAGTCGAGACGCTCGCGGACGAGATCGCTCGTCGCATAGCCCGGGCGAGCGAGAACCGGCGGGCACGTCCAGCGAATCGGGTTGTCATGCCGGAGTTCGCTATCAGCTCCGGGCCATGGACTCCTGATCCGCTGCCAGCGACTGTCGAGGTAACTGACGAGATCACGGCTGGCGATCGTCAGCTATTAGATGATCTGGATGATGAGGACGAGCCAGAGGAAGAAGAGGAGTCGGTTGCGGACGACATCTTCTAAGCGTTAACTAACTGTCACAAACTCTTGATAAATAAGGACTTATCATGGATCAATCAGATGGATTCAGGGGCCTACTGGACCGCGTGTCGGTCCATGGTCCTGAGATGTGGGAGAACGACACTGGTCCTCCTGGCTGGCACGCAGTCTCGCACGACGACCTAAGTATCGTCGCCTACTTCTTGTTTGAGGCTGACGCTTACCGCTATCGTCTGGACCTGATAAATCGGCTCCTGAACGAATTGCCTCCAGAGTTTCTGGGGGCCGGAAGTCAGTAGTGCCGTCGTTCTTTTTGGAGTTGCAGGAGTGACACAGGGGCTGCCTGTTCGAGATGCTGTTGGTGCCGCCAAGCGACACGGGGATCACATGGTCAGCGACCAGTCGATCCTTGCTGCCGCAAGCCAGACACCGATAGCCATAAACCGACAGGAGCAGCTCCCAGTCCTCTTCTGTCCAGGTTCCTCCTGCGGCGCGGAGGCGATCAACATACTGCCTCTCGTAGGCGCGTATCTTGGCCCTGTTCTTCTTGCGGTACTCGGCCATGTAGGCTCTGGCCTTGGCCTTACCATCCTCAGAGGTTCTGTTGGCAGACTTACGTGCCTTTACGTCTGGATTGGCGTGATGCTCAGCTTGCTTTGCTCGCACCTTGTCGCCATGGGTGGCTTTATATCGCGCCCACCGGGCGGACTGACAGGCTCGGCAGTGAGGCTGCAAGCCGTCTTTAGCTGAGTGACATTTAGCGAAATCCTCGACGAGTTTTTCGTGTTTGCAGGAGCAGCATGTTTTAGTTTCCATGCAGCTACTGTATCATTTGCGAACTTACTGTCAAGAATAAAGGAGACCACAAATTGTGCGGATTATTTGGCGGACTTGGTGCCAACATTAATGTCCATGCGGTGCGTCACCTCGCGGCTCTCAATGAGAGTCGGGGGCGTGACTCCGCTGGCTTCTTTGACCAGCATGGAGACTGGCTTAAGAAGGGTTATACCTCGATCACGGAGTGGCTCAAGGACGAAGGGCTGCGGGACAAGCTCCAGCGGATGTGCCTCACGGGGGCCGTCTGCGGGCATACCCGGGGCTCGACTCGTGGGAACCACAAGACCGAAAACGCCCATCCCTTCGCCTACGGCGAGGAGGGCAAGCAGGTAGTGCTCTCACACAACGGGGTGATCGACGCCCCGGCGAAGTACGACGTGGATTCGATGTACATGGCCGACTTGCTCGCTCAGGGCAAGCCTGGCCAGTACCAGGAGGCCTTGGGGGGTGTCTCGGGGTGGTACGTGCTGACCTGGCACGACGAGCGGACGGGTTGCATCTACTTCCTTAATTGGACGGGCACTCTATGCTTCGCCCCGCTGGGGGACACGATCTACTACTCGTCCGCCAAGCAGCATCTCCAGCAGGTCCTGGCCCACCCTAAGATTCACGAGACGGTCTCGGGGGAGGTTTGGATGTGGACCGGCAAGAAGATGAAGCCGCTCAAGCACTTCACCGGGAAGGTGCGGACCTATACCCAGAGCAATAATTATGGCCAGCAATGGGACGACACCCGACCCTCTGGATCGGTTCTCAAGCTCCGCTCGACCGGCAAGTGGGTCGCCAACCTGCGTGGCGCTTACTTCGCGGAATTGACCGACCAGGAGAAGTGGGAGGAGATGTACGGGAACGACCCCAACCCTTACACCTCCAATGGTAAGTGGCCCGGGTTTCAAGTGATCGAGGCGCATATCAAGAACGCGACCATCATTGACTTCGACGGCAAGCCCGTCTCCAAAAAGAAGCTGCGAAGAGGGATTCGCAGCTGGGTCGGTAACGACGACACCGAGCTGGAGGAGTCGGAGAAGCAGGGAGTGGTGGTCGTGGATAGTCCCGGCGTGGCCGATACCAAGGTTGTTACCACTGTCCAGAATGCCACCCCCGAGCAGAATGAGGCCCTCGATAAGTTCTTCTCAGACAACCAGATCGGCAAGGAGACGTGCGTGGCCTGTGAGGGAACGGGGCTGGCCACGCAAGGGAGTGAGTTACGCTGCCGGCCCTGTAACGGGACGGGCAAAATGATCGCTCACGCCCTCGTGAAGGCCGATGTCGCCAAGCGGGCGGCGGAGGCCGAAGCAGGGGACAACGTCGCCAAGGCCCTGGCCCTGCAAGAGGAGATCAATCGCAAACAGCGTGATCTTCGCTACCGGGACCGCTCCGATGCCTCGGCGGCTGCCAGAGCGGCCTTAAACGCCCAATGGCAGAAGCTGAGGGCTAAGGGCATGGATGACGAGACGATCGGCAAGGAGCTGTGGAGGGCCGGATTCTACGAAGACATCTACGACCTGGACGAGAAAGACCTCCTCCCACTGCGGGGCTGGATGGAAAACGACGCCTTCGCCATGGACTAGCACGGTGGACAACCACCCGGCCCTGGGAAACTGGGGCCGGAAACTTGTCAGATCGTGAAATGATGGCATTGACAGCCATCGTTCAGTTTTCTACATTGTCCGCGTCACACTTAATGAGGAGGTTCCTGAGGATGCCCAGTGTTATGCAGATTCGCCGGATGGAGGAGTTCCGGGAATACTTTCGCCAGAAATGGGCGGGACGGGTCACGGATTGGGAGGTCGTCAAGCAGGATATGCTGGACAAGAACCCTTGGCTCAATAAGGATCGCTGGCCCAATCTCCGCACGCAGCTGAAGAAGATCAACGATGAGTCAGTGGGTCGCCGGGAGTCGGCGGCACTCGTGCCGGCGGTGCCCGTCGCCCAGCACGAAGACAACGGCCAGGTGATGGAAATCCCCACACTAACACTCCCCCGCGAGCTGTCGGATGAGGCCCGGGAGTGCATCAACCGGCTCCTGGAGGAGAATCACCGACTCTCCACGGACATCAGCCTGAAGGAAATGGAGATGGGTGGGCAGAAGCAGCGGCTGGCTGGCCAAGAGGCCCGCGTGCGGCTGCTGAAGAAGATCGCATTCGAGGCCATTGATGCCCTGTAAGGGAATTGGAAGGACCGTGCTAGTAGCTCAACGGTAGAGCGCCGCAGAACAAGGACCGCGAAAGCGAGCACCGCCTACGGAGGTAGCTGGATCGTCACCAGCCTAGCACCCTTGTCGGTGGAGAAAGGTCAACAAGTGCAACGAGGGTGGCGCTTAGGCCGTACCCAGCTGGGCACCCTCACCGAGCAGTGATCCGCGTGGAGCGACAAAATCCATTAGGTGTCGAAAAAGACACTGACCGAAGCGTCAACCCCACCGGGTGAGCACACGCTGCCCACCGACATAATACACGGCAGGAGACGGGAACTGGATTATTTCACCCTTGGGTGGATGACCATGAAGAAGGGAACGTCTCCTGCCACCTTATAAGGAGTGCTTATGATCGACACATTCAAGACTGCTGATGAATGGATGGAGGCAGTCAGGAAGGAAGGTCGCGAGGAGAAGGCGAAGCACCCGTTCCGCTACTTCATGCGGAGGACATGGCCACGGTTCTGGCGGTGCTATATCCACGAGCCCTGGTACTGGCTGAAGTGCCATGTTTGGCACCGCTATAACGTCCTGGTCATGCGGGATTTGCCGCCGACCTGGGTAGATCGAGACGTGGCGATCCTGCACGCCAACTTCCAGATACTGAAGGACTTTGTGGAGAAGGAGGATCGCGGTTCCGAGGAGTTCCCCGGTCACACCCAACGGTCCCGGGAGGACCTCATCAGCGACTACTGGATTTGTAAGGAACGGGAGTATTGGACGGAAGAGCAGATCGCCGAGAGCAGGAAGTTCGCGGAACAGAGAGCGGACGACTGGATGGAAATCAAGGCTCTATACGACTGGTGGGAAGTGCGTCGTCGCGTTGGAGATGATGGCGACTGGGCTCCAGGAGCCGAGATGAATCAAGATCAAGAGGACACCGAGAAGCTCAAGCGGCTCATCGAGCTGCGTGGGTATCTCTGGAGTTAGTTTCGTTTGTTCTTTGGAGGAATATGTAATGGCAGATGTGATTAAGTTGGACGAGGCTCGTCGCCCGGACATTAGCGATCGCCAAGTGGAGTTCTGCAAGGAACTCATCGGCATCGGGCTGACGAGGAACACGATCGTGGGCCTAGTGATCGGCAAGGACGTGGACAAGCTCAACCACGCCGAGATCAATGTCGGCTACAAGCTGATCAACCAGTGCCGGGAGGAGTTGGGGTATGGGTTGATGGACGCTCGTCGCGCCCAATCCCCGTTCACCATCGCTGCGGTGCGGGCGGCGGCTCGCAACCAGAAGGTCAAAATCCGTATCGCCTAGGAGGCACCATGACGGCGACTGAATGGCAAACCAAGCCCCTGGGTGAGGTCTTTACCGAGGGGCAACTGAAGCAGGCACGGGACATCTACAGGCTCTACGACAGGCCCAGCAAGCCCTGCGTGGACCATCTCCGGGAGGAGATTACCGGGCCTCTTATTAAGCAGATCGACGAGCGTACCGGCCAGGAAAACGGCCCGGCCTATTGGGCCTGGGTTCTGGCCTATGACCTGGGAAAGGATGAGGCATGACCAGAGTCAGAGACAAGAAAGAACCCGTGGTGATGATAACGCTACGGGTCCCTGAGTGGCTGCACGATGCGATCGTGGATACCGCCCACGAGAACCGTGTCAGCATGAACGAGTATTGCCGGCAACTACTCGAACAAAATGTTGCCCCCGCCCCGAAAGGATTCACGAATGCTGCCGTCGCTAACCATCCTCTCTCAGCTCAAGTCCGCCGGGCGTGAGGCGGCCTATTACGGGGCGCTCCTTACGGACTGCCCGCACCAGACCGCTGACTTGAAGGCAGCATGGGAGAGGGGTTGGCACTTAGGGCGACAAGACCGGGCCGAGGATATACAGGACGGCCGGCACCCCGATCAACACACTGTCACAAAAAGGAAAAGGAACCATGCTGCATCCAGAGCCAGTTAGCGGGGGCGCTGCCCTCGAAAACGTCATCGAGCGACTCATCGCCCGCAAGGCGGTTCATGCCAGAAAAGGCATCGTTATGGGCGAGGAGTGCTGGGTTGACATTTTTGATCACCTTCGCGAGGAGGTGAAGGAGCTGGAGGATGCGGTATGGGCTAATCACGCACTCCCAGGCAGTGCAGGGATTGGCGAAGAAATTGGTGACATACTCGGGATCGTCGTCCACGCCGCACTCAAGGCCGGCTTCTCGGTGGGCGAGATCGTAAACATGGAAATCGAGAAGCTGAAGGAACGATTCCCTGAATGAACATTACGACCAGCATTAAGACAGTTAAAGATTCCCTCCGCGAGTGGCAGGGCCAGCGTGGCCTGAATTACGCCGTGGAGGGCTCGTTTGAGAACGGTGGGGACTGGGAAGCCTCCCACCAGACGCCAGAGAAGGCTCGCGAGACGATGGAGGTCATGAAGGGCCTGATCGGGATCGACCACGAGTTCGAAGTGGACGATAAGACCCGCCAGTACCAGGGCCGCACCCAATACCGGCTCAAGAACTGGCCGGGCAAGCCGCAGTACAGTGGAGGTGGGGGTGGTGGTCGCTCTGGTGGAGGCAGCTTCCAGACACAGTACCGCAACTCCGAGCAGGGCGCGAAGGAAGAGCGGGACTCAATTGCTCGTAGCGTGGCCCTTCAGCAGGCCGTCGTCTTTATCGGCAGCGACAGTAAAGAGCCTGGGGAGGTGCTTTCGGCTGCGGATCGCTTCTACGAGTGGCTGGTGAAGAATAATAAGCCCGTCTCTCAGGCCTTTCAGCAGGCCGCCAACACCGAGGCAACAACGCCCGTCACGGCCGGCACACAGAGCAAGATAGTCCAGAAGGCCAATACGCTCTTCAACGAACCCGACAAACCGGCTCCTCCGGCTGGTGGCTACAAGACGATGACGTGCCCTAAGTGCGGCAAGCCAGAAGCCGTCCGCAAGAGCAAGCTCGACGGAACACCTCCCTGGTACTGCTACAGCAAGATCGGTGGCTGCGGGCATCAATGGGGCGATACCCAGCCACTCACCAGCGACGCGCCGGTCGAGCATAAGTCCCCCGCCGTCCTGGCATCAGAACAGATCGCCCTCTCCGTGAAGAAGGGGGACATGACTCATCTCAAGAAGGTCATGGAGCGGATCGCGGAGCGGGTGATCGACGGGGGTATCAGCCAGGCGGAAGCCGACGAGCTGGACATCGAGACCCAGACAGCCAAAAAGGCCATCGAATCAGGCCAATCGTACAACGAGTGGTATCAGAAGATGCTCCAAGCCGTGCAGAATCGCGAAAGCGAAACCCATCCCGATATGCAGGAGCTTGAGAAGAGGTTCTAGGGGTTAGGAAGCCCGCTGTTTCGTTTACTTCTTTGGAGGATTTATGACTGCTGTAGCTACCGCTCCGGCCACTGACCGCCAGCTGACGATCGAGATGCCGGATGAGCCGATTTACGACATCTCCAGCCTTGGAGAAGGAATTGCTCTTCGCAACCGCCGTACCGTTGAGTTCACGACCGAGTTCGCCGCAGACTTCCTGAGTCGCTATGCGGAGTTTTGGGTTAATGACGAGAAGGTGGATCGCAAGCTCTCCGACAATCATGTGATCTACCTGGGTCGCGAGATGCTCTCCAGTAACTTTCGCTGGGAGCAGGTTAATCTCGTGATCGCGGAGGTTGAAGGCACGATCTATCGCCTCAACGGTCAGCACACCGCCTGGGCCCGGCTGTACGCCGACGACGAGGGCCTCGATAAGAAGACCCGCTGCCCGGTCCAGCTCCTGCGGTACAACTGCGAGACGATCCAGGACGCACGACGACTCTACGCCTCCCTGGATCGCGGCCGTCCTCGCGGCCAGAATACCGTCGTCCAGTCCCATCTCCTGGGGACCGAGGAGTTCGAAGGGTACAAATCCAGCCAGCTCAGCCTCCTCTCACAGGGCCTGGCGTTCTGGATGTGGGACAGTATGCACACCCGGGGCCTGCATGGCGGGGACGATCGGGCCTACCTGCTCCTCAAGGACTACCACAAGCTGGCCCTGGCGGTCGGCAACATCATTAAGCAGTCCAAGGCCTCCGACTTTAAGCATATGAAGCGGGCTCCGGTCGTGGGAGCAATGTTCGAGACCTTCAGCAAGGCCCCGCAGATCGCTCACGACTTCTGGCTGTCCGTGCGGGATGGGGTGGGCATCGGTGACAAAGAGGACCCCCGCTGGACGCTCCGGGAATACCTAAAAAACACGATCCTCTCGAAGTCCAAGGTCCATGCCGACCTGAAGATCGTGACTCAGGAAGAGACCTACCGGGCCTGCGTTCATATGTGGAACGCTCACCGCTCTGGGCGGCGGGTGAAGCACATCCGGGTCAACATGACGGAAGCCCGGCCCACGGCCCGTTAATTCAACCATTAGATGGCAGCGAGGAAGACGACGCCTGTCATGGAGATCAATATGCCGGCACCGAAGATAGTTCAGAAGCTACACGACAAACCGTCGTTCCCGACGACGTACAAAATCGCCTGCCGGGACCACGGCAAGCAGGTCTCTGCCATCATGGATCGGGTCGCAGCCAGCAAGTCCGAGACGATTAAAGCAGCCGTCAACGACCCAGCGGGGATTAAATGGCAGTTCGTAATGGCGCGGGCGAAAGACCCGGATGACCTGGAGACCGCCGAGCAGATCAAGGACTACTTCATCAAGAAGAGCAGGGTCTATCTCAAGGCCACGGTCGGTGCGCCAGGCTCCGGGGGACGTTCCCTGCAATACGAGCCACTGGACACCATTCCGGTCTCGATCATGGCCCTCTTCGAGCAGAAGGCCAGCCAACTGGCGAAGCGCCGCGACCAGGAGGATACTGACATCGACGCCGAAGAGGAGCAGGGGGCCCTGATGATCGGCTACCGGGGAGACGAGGACAGCCTGGTCTCGATCCTCGATCGCTGGTGGACCACCCACCCTCAAGCCGATAAGCGGCTCTACTACTACGTGCGTGAGGGAGTAAAGCAACTTATGGAGTCGGCTGGCGAAACCAGCCGGAGACGATGAGCGATACAGCGAGGCCGGGGGAATTGCCGACAGAGGTAGACAACAAACGCAATAGCATTATGTGGATACACTACCCGCCAGCCGAAGGGTGGGCGCTGGTCAATCGTGGAGTCACGGAGTTTAACCGTCACAAGATGGTGTCTATCAGCTTCTCGGCTGACGGTGGTAAATCGTGGTCTAGCTGTGGTTTCGCAAAAAGGAGTTGGGCTGAGTCACTGTTTGCCAGGATAGATTCGGCCCTCAAGGCCATCGCGCCCGCTGGAGAGCAGACCCCAGATCAGCGACGAGCCACGGCCGCCGCAAGCATCACGGATGAGCAGCTATCGTTAGTCGAAGTGTCCGAAGAACCCGCCGGCGAGCAAAGGCAGGGTGAGAAGGTGGCGTGGTCCGCCGAACGTATCCGCAAGGAGCTTGGTCAGTTGTTCGCCAATCGCTTCAACTGCTGGGCGAAGAAAGTCGATGACCCAGAGCCGGACGACGAGATCGGCAGTCACATGGCCATGTCGCAGGATCGCTTCGTTGAAGTGGTGGGGCCGCTCTTAAAGCAACTGGCCGACGATTACGGGATGCTGACTGCGGCTGCGACCCGGGCCAAAGAGGCGGCAGAGAAAGAGCGAGGTGCGATTGCCGGCGAGATATACCGGCTCAAGATCGCAGCCAAGCAACTAATGAAGGCGCTCGATCAAGACGAAGCGTCAGGACTGGCGGCCTTTAAAAATTCCGACCACACACTCGTTGGCGACCTACTGGAGCTGAGAAGGGCGTTAAATGTCGGGCGGTAATCCGCATTGACAAATTGACGGCAGGATGCCATTTTGTCCCGCACTGTCACAAAACTACGTCACGCACACCATCGGGAGGGATTTCGTATGGGTCAGGAGTTGAAGGCCGCCGGTTTAGCTCAAGGCCGCATTACGCTCAAGACCGCCGCCGAGCACATCAATCGGCTGCACCAGGAAGCCACGAACTTCTGCAAGGCCGGGCTGCTGAAGGCCATTGAGGCAGGGGAGGAGTTAGCCAGGACCAGGTCCGCCATTAAGCACGGGGCGTTTGGAGCCTGGGTCGAGTCGGAGTGCGAGTTCACGCTCCGCACGGCCCAGCGCTACATGGACCTCGCCGAGAATAAGGACAAACTGTACGAGGACATTGGCCCCGGGCAGATGTCGATCACGACCTTAAATGAGGGGATTGCCAAGCTCACGCAGAAGCGCAAGGAGAAAAAGGATGCTCTTAAAGCCGCCACTTTACCAGCAAGGGAACCTGCTGTTTCAGAGAATAAACCCACGGAGGGAGCCGTCGATGAGTGCATCAAGGGAGGAGCCCACAATTGGGAAGGTGACGTGGAGCTTCCCGGCGAGTTCTGTGCCAAATGCCACGAAGCGCGACCCGCTGTACGATCGGCCCCTGACGCGGATGATTCGGGATATTCTGCGGCTGAACGATCCGACCCTGAAGAGGAAGCTGATTGTGGCCTGGCTGAGAGGGGATTGGCCGACGATCTCCTCAGCGAACTTGCCGCCCTACTCAAAGAGGCAGCGGACCTCGTTGACCAAGCGGCGAAAGCCCGCCCGTCGCCGCTCAAAGAAAGCGTCCTGACGAGCCTGACCGTGGCGTATGAAGATGTTCTTAAATGGAGGAAGTGATGAGCGTTGAAACTGATGGTGATGTCCCCATTGAATCGCTCCTGGCTGAATTGTGGTCGGCCGCTCCTATGCCGATCTCGCTCACCATCGGTGAGTGGGGTTATGCGATGGCCGATATGGAGATGAGCATCAAGCGATCCAGGGCAGCTGGCGAGACGACGGTCGCCGACTGCCTGGAGGCCATTCTCCACAAGATGGAGGGCCAACTATTTCCGCAGTTTGGGCTGTCGTCGAGCGTCGAGGAGATTCGCCAGGCTACACGATTACAGGACTGAGAAGCTAAGAACGGATGCTGGAATTACGTGACTATCAAGTAATCGCGGTCCGTCAGGTGTTTGACGCCTGGCGGGCTGGTCATCGTTCGGTGGTGCTCGTCGCGCCAACAGGGATGGGGAAGCGGATCGTGGCCTTGTGGCTGATGCAATACGCAGCCCAGGCCCGGAGGAAGGTGCTGTTCGTGGGCAACCGCCGGCTCCTGATCAACCAGGCCCAGGTCGATGCCGAGAAGTTCGGCCTGGATTACGGCGTGCTAATGGCCGACGCCGAGATGGGCAACGCCGGAGCCTCGAACCAGATCGCATCCATTCAGTCCCTGGAGAGCTGGTATTTCTATGAACGATTCTCCGACATTCCCACCGGTAGGGGACTGCCCCCAGCCAACTGCGTCATTATTGACGAAGGCCATCAGGATGTTGGACGATATGGCACCCTTCTTGGGTTTTATCCCGATGCAAAAATACTCATCCTTACGGCGACACCTGCTGGCGCTGAGGGCCGGGCTCTCGTCCCGTCGCCCTACGAAGTGATGGTCGAGCCGGTGAAGAACTCGCAGCTCATCCAGCGATTCCGCGACACCGGAGAGGGACTCCTCCCCGTGAAGGTGTTCGCCCCCAGCGAGCCGTTTCTCAAGGGAGTCTCGATTGATGGTCAGAAAGAATACAACCAAGCGAAGCTCGGCAGGGCGGTCCAAAGCTGCACCGTCGCGGCCGATGTCTTCAAAGAGTGGGAGCCGCACCAAGACCGGGCGACTGTCTGCTTTGTCCCAGGAATACCTTTCGGGCGTTCACTCGCCGGGCAATTCAATGATCGTTACGGTTCAGGGACGGCACACCTCATCGAAGCCAAGACAAAACCCCACGATCGGGAGCGGATTATTAACTCGATTAGAGACGGGGAGAGCCGGGTGCTGGTCTCGTGCGACGTTCTACGAGAGGGGTTTGACCTGCCCCTACTGTCTCTCGGAATTGATCTACAGCCTAATGCTCAGCTCCGAACATACTGGCAAAAACTTGGACGCATTAAGCGTCCTGAAGCAGGTCAAAGTGAAGCTATTTGGCTTGATTTCGCCGGCAACTACTGGCAGTTCCCCCACCCCGACGAAGACCCGGAGTGGCCGGTCGGCAGCGAAGAGACGACACAGGAGCTGATCCAGCGGAAGCGGAAGGAGCAGGGCGAGTCGCAGCCGATTATGTGCCCGAAGTGCTCGTACGTGCGGGCCAAAGGCCCTACCTGCCCCAACTGTGGCCACACCTCCGCGAATCCGATCCGCCGCATTCGGATGGGGGACGGCAGGCTGCAAGAGGTTCCGGCCGTGGCCCGTAAGGCCAAAGAACTGACGGCCGAGCAGCGGATGTTCAATAAATGGAAACAGAGGCTCTTTGCGGCCCTGCATTCCGGCTTGACGTATGGGCAATGTGCTGCCATCTTCAAGCGAGAGACGGGTCAGTCACCGCGTCACGGGTGGCCCGGGGTTTATCCCGCCCACGATCTATCGTGGAGCCGGAAGCCTCAACATGATCACAGTCGTGGCAGCCTCAACGCTGCCTGCCGTCACTATCAGGAGTCCATGGAATGAAGGCTGAAGAATTGACCGCTGATTTTTTGGATTGGCTCAAGGGGGTGGGCGAGAAGTCCGCCGAGTTCATCGAGCGCGAGTCCCCACTCTTGGCCCAGGAGATCGTCGCCTGGCACTTCTGGAGCAACGCCGTTGAGGCGTGCCTGGGGATTCTATTCGCTTCCGTATTCGCTGCCGCATCTGCATATGCCTTTCGGAAGTGGATGCAGATGGCCCCCATCAGCCGGGACACTCCCAATGAACACGATGGGAAAGTGCTCGCGCTGGGCTTCGGCTGGGGAATCCTGGCCGCTATCGCCGTCCTGATTTTGGCGATTCATCTAACGGATGGCGTCTGGGGTATGGCAAAAGCCTCCTGCGCCCCGCGTCTCGTCATCATCGAAAACCTGAAAGGACTCGCGAAATGACTAAGGAAGCTATCGACGCCATGCTCGACCAGCTGGAAACGGCCATGCGTGAGTCGGCCGAGATGATGGTCAAGCTCAAGGCCCCGTCCACCGACGGCTCGATGCGGCCATCGCAGAGCCTGCGGATGATGTCGATCTGCGTGATGTTTGGCGAGATCATTGCCAGCTCCTTGGATTCCGGGGACAGGTCGGCCATGGAAATGTACCGGCGCATGGTCCAAGAGCTAAATGAGAGGGAAGATGACTAACCAGGAACTGCGGGATAACATCCTCCGGGACATCAAAGCCGCCTACCGGGACATCAAGCGGCTCAACTGCCAGCTCAATACGCCGGCCATGAAGCGGGTCTATCGGACAATCTGCCCGGCCAGGAAGGCGAGGGACGAGCAGAAGTCTGCCTACCGGATCGGAATCATGGAAGCAGAGGATGAGCTGCTTCTGGCCTGGGATCGACTGCCTGAGGTAGATAAGCGGCTTCCGCCCACAGCCAGACTCAAGGAGGCGATGGCCTTCGGGGCTTCGCTCACGCGGCACCCCTATCGCCGTAAATACATGAAGAACCAGCTACAGCTGACGACCTAACGGAGCCGCAGGGATCGCGGTGGCCGGCAAGGACCGTCGGCCTGGCAAGGACGCGACCGGGCGAAGAGGCCCATTTTTCGTCCATCACGCGCCTTGACGCCAGTCACGGCCAAGTCAATAATCCACCACTGTCACGCAGCAGCTCAGCGTAAGAGGTCCTTTTCCGGCTCGTCCGGCAGGGCCGACCGAGAATAATCTCTTAGCCTTTCTGGCCACGGGACTCCTGCTCGGTCGATCACCCTGGTGACAGGGAGGGCCTCTTACCCTGGGCTGCCCAAGGAGTCACGGATGAGCCTGACATTCAGGAGCGAATCCGACCTACTGCACTATCTCACCACCTCCCCACGCGGGAAGGGCATCCTCCGCGAGGCCTGTACCGAGAAGTGGATCACTGACGAGATATTGGAGTACAACCGCACCACGCACATCCTCGTGAAGGCTTATCGGGACGGCTGGATCGAGGTCTATGGACCAAAGACTACCCGCGCTCGCATCGTCTTCCTGGGTCGCACAACGACCTTCCCCGAGTACGAAGTCACCCTTGAACGGCACCTTGATAGCCTCCTACCCACGCCGTATCGCGAAGTGCATTACCCCGGAAACAGACGGGCCATCGGCTATAGGTATAGCGGTCTTGAGAAAGACCGAGAGGTGAGGCTGCCGTGGAGCGGAGCGTTAAAATGTTCGAAGTGAGGAGCGTAGAAGGTAAGTTGCTGGGTAGCTACCTCATCAAGGATGAGGCCATTGGCCGCATGAATGAGTGGCCCCACGCTCATTACGTGGTCGAGGTGTACGAGGTGCGGCAGCTGGTCACTACCAAGGAGCAGGGAGGCTCTAGTGAAGCGAATAAGCCCGAAGCGCCGGAAGCGTATTTCTGAGGTCGCTCCGTTCCGGGAGGCCTTCAAGCTGGAAGTCGGCTGCTGTGAGCGATGTCGCAAGCGGAGACACCTGGATGTCCATGAAATCGCCCGAGGATGTGACCGCAGCAAGGCCCTCGACAAGCGATACGCCCTGCTCGTGCTATGTCGAGAATGCCACGATCACATGGATCATTGGTCCCGTGCCAAGCAACTATGTCTGCTGTATATCCGACGACCATACGACTTTGATCTCGGACGCTATCACGTCCTTATTTGCCGCCGGACTCCCGAGATGGGCGAAGTCCTGGCCTGGGTGGAGCATTTAATGGAGGAGCTAAGATGACTGACAGTGACGCCGGGTGTCTATTTATGGTTGTGATGGCCACAGTGGCGGGAGCCGCCGGTATCGGTGGAGGATGCGTGAACAGCAGCTGGAAGAATGCTGCAATCCGAGAGGGAGTGGCCAGCTACGATCCGGCCACGAAGGAATTTAAGTGGAAGGGAGAGTCCGATAAGCCATCAGAACCCAAGCCGGAGCTGAAGCTCGGACAGCCGGTCGTGGTCTTGCACTCCACTACGGACGACCCTTTTTTCGAGGGCAAGGTCCTGGCGTTCACGGCCGACGGCCAGATGGCTAAAGTCGCCGACACTGGTACATTCCAGTGGCAACATATCGCAAAGCTACGACCTATCGCCACACCGGAGAAAGTCGATGAACTGCAAGGACGCATCGGAAGTCAAGCAACTCGCCAAGCAGAGCGACAAGGCGAAGCTGGAGAACAGCTTCCATAGCCATTGGGTGCTAATGTTCGGCGACCTGCCAGAGCCGGTACGGCAGCATCCGATTCTTAACCCCGAGACGAACCGCCATTTCAAGCTGGACTTCGCTTGGGTAGAGGAAAAGCTGGCAGTGGAGATTCAGGGCGGGGCCTGGGGGAAGGGCGGGCACAACACCGCGCTGGGTCAGGCCCACGACTACGCCCGCCACAACTACCTGACTCGCATCGGCTGGAGAATCCTGTATTTCAACTCACCCATGCTCAAAGACACGGCGGGCTGCGTGGAGCTGACCGCTGAGATACTATGCGGGGCCGAAGAAGTGATCCCGACGGAGGAATGAGTAATGCCCAACTACCAATGGACCATCCCGAGAGCGTCAATGCAGGCTTACGGCAAGTGGTATGTTTACGATCCGTTCCTGGATCGCTTCGTCTCGAAGGAGCATGAGAGTAAGAACAGTAAAGAGCGTCGTGAGCGCGAGGCCCGTGAGCTGGCTGAGTTCGACGAGTGGGACCAGCGGCTGGATTAACCAATCTCCTGGTAGGTCAGGTGGCCCATTACCGCTGCCGTGCCGGCCTCGATGCTCAATGACGCGCCGGCAGCCGTCTCTAGAAGTCCCATCGGGCAGTAATTGCCCTGCACCACCAGATCAGCTGTGGTCGTGACCATTACGCCCGAGAGGGCCGTCCCGGCGGCTCCGCTCTCGAACCGCACGGTCCCGGCGGCGGACTGGCGGATGTAGTACGCCAAGACGCGAATCTTCTTACCGGCAACGGCCGCTACCGCCTCTACATCGCCAGCTCCAGCGCTCGTGATGACAGCGAACTTAACAGGAGCCAGGGACTGGCTGGGATGGTGCATTATCGTAATCCTTTACGGTTAGTCTGATCCGTGGTATCGCGCGACGTACGCTAATCGCCTAAATCCTACCCGATCACCAGAGCCGGTGGCGGTGATCTCCAGGTAGTACGTGGAGTTCTCCGTGAGCGATACCCCGTCTTCCAGGACCCCCTCGTAAACCCCCTGCGTGCCCGTCACGTAGGTCATAGAAACGGCGGAGGCTCCAGAGACCGCCGATCCAGCGGAGTTCTTGAGGGTGAATGTGAGCGTGGCGTCATTCAGAAAGGTCCCGGCCACCCGGTCGTACAGGCCGCTGCCAGGGACATCCCGATCGCCCCAAAAGACGACATTGTCCTCGCCGATGTATAAGTTACCGCCCTTGATTCCTGGCACAGCAGCATCCTTGCCGCAAAAGGCCTATTCGGCTCCCGATCCATTCACGTAATCCACAATCCCAACTTCCCCTTCCAGCCGGGCTCGCAGGCCTATCTTACCATCTAGGTAGGGGTAAATCCCGACCATCCCGATCAGCGCGTTCACCAGCGGCACGGCCTGGGCCTCACCAGCCACCCAGGTCCACATCTGACCTGAGCAGTCCAGCTGCCCGGATTGATGGAGTTCGGTGATCATTAGGTGGGTTGCGTGCGGAACTGAATAAAGCGGGTGGCGCAGCCAGTCCCAGTGAACTTCAAGAGGATGTTATCCGCCGTCATCTCGGTGCTTGTGAGGGTGATCTTATAGGCCCCAGCACTGATCTCGCTGGCGCTGTTCGAGCAGGAGGCAAAGGCTCCGCCATCCTTACTGATTGTGGCCGTGACCGTGACTCCCGTCTCCGGGGTATTGAAGTCCGTGGCATCCACCATCACGAATGTCAAGTCAGCCAGGGCCACTCCACGGGTGGGGCGATTCGGATTATCGGCAATGATGGAGTCCACGAGCAGGTCCAGCCGACCGCCATTGGCCCAATCCGTTTGGAGTTCATTCGTATCCGCCAGGATCGCCGTAATATCCGTCTGGGCCGTGGAGAGCGATGAAGCTGTAGCGTAGCTTGCTGCTGCAAGCGTCCTAGCCTCCATCTCGGCATTTGTGGGTGGGTCGTACACGGCCAGGGCGTCTGCTACTTCACTCTGTGCTTCGGCGTCCCAATCCGCGTTCCACTGCGCCGTCGCATGCGGGAGAATCGCGAACTCACTGCCTGACGTGGGCGTTGTGATCCAGGCTGGTGTTACCGTCGCCGTCTTCGAGCTGCCCACGTAATCCGTGATGAGCCTCGACTGGCCCGCACCAGTGCCGCTTGTGATCCGCAGCACATTGCCGTTGTAGATGTCATCCGTGGCGCTGGCAGACGTATCCAGAACCGCTGTCGTGGAGGTGCTGCCGCTTTGGCAATTCACACCGCTGCGGATAGCCTTCCAGCCAGAGCCGGTAGCGAAGGAATCGGCCCCCACTCCGCCGCTGGCAATCGTAACCCCCGCTGAGACAGAGGCGACGCTTCCCAGTAGATTTCCCGTAATGTTATCGACAGTGAAGTTCACTCCACCCGTTCCGTCGAACGCCGCCTCCAGGCTATCGGCGGCCGTAGAGTCACCGCTGATTTGGGCCATGTTCACGGCTGGGATACCGCTGGCGAACGTCCCCGCCGAACCACCAAAGTTCACCACATTCACCCCAAGCTGCGCCGTACTCGTCGAGACAGCTGAGCCGGCGATGTTGATGAGGTTCGCGCGGACTTCGGTTGAGGCGACTGCGGTGCCGGCCCAGTGGGTTGTGTTAACTTCTGGGCGTCCGCTGGAGAAGGTGCCGTTGCTGCCGCCAAATTGGGTGACGTTGGCTGGCAGGTTAGCCGCGCTTAAGTCAGCTTGATACATCGCAGAGGCGTTGCCGTACGTCTCGACATCGAACATTTGGTCTTCAACGGCCTTGGTTGCCGAGTCGGCTACGGTGATGCTGAGGACTTTGCATTGCAGCTCGGCATCGCTGAATACAAACTTCCACATCGCCGTGTTGCCCATCGTGATAGCTGTCGGGAGCGTGCCGATGTTCGCAGCAGCGGCTCCATCCTTCGACACCTTCACGTCACCGGCTGATGGCGTCCAATCAGCGCTCACCGCGAAGTCCACGACGGCACGCTTGACAATCGGCACGTAAACATCAGCGCCCGTGCCAGTGCCGTATTTGCGAAGAAAAACTCCCATCAATCAAACCTCGTGTACATGCCGCGCATGAGGCCGCGAGTGCCACGTTCCAATTGCGTGTAAACGATTCCGACAGCGGACAAGTCAGCCGCCTCGAAGTCGTCATAAAAGACGTTGGCGATATCCACGCCATAGACCCCACCGCGGGTGTTGCCGGCAATCGAGCTATCCGTCGTTGGTCCCCATTCCGTGGAACCGTTGCGCGAGCCGGTGATGCTTGAGCCGTTGCACGAGATTTTCAAAACGTCATTCGCATTGAGCGAAGACGCCCCGCCGGACGCAATCAGCGTGTACGTTCCCGTGACAACCTTGAAGAAGTCGTATCGCGAGTTGGACGCTCGCCACAGATTCACATAGGCCGTTTCGGCAGAGCCTGAAAACCTCGCTGTCACACCCCTATTGCTTGTGCCACCGCTCACCCATTTGACCTGTCCATAATGATCGGACGATGAAAGGTCGGAGTCTGCCCGGACTGTCCGGTTGGCGGACGCCCCGGAATCAAGGCGAAGCTGATTGGTGTTATTGCTCCACGCACCGCTCACTTCGGACCAGGTAAGCGTGTTTCCGGGGGTTGCGCTGTCGGCCGCGTTGAAGTTGTCGGTGATCGTGGTTTCATGCTTGAGCCGGCCAGGCACGTCCTGCTGGAGCGCCTGCGGCACCAGCTCGCGCCAATCCTCAGCGCCTTGCAGCCCGAATTTCTCGCACCAGAAGTCGAGCACGCGGCGATGGTGCTCGCGATCCCTGAGCCTGCCCTTCTGGGCATCGTCCATCAGCTCGGCAAACTGTTTCCTGAGCAGATGTTTGATCTTCGGCGTGTGGTCATTGCCACGAGAGCCCGGCCTGCCCCACTCGAATCGCTCGCTCAAGACGCGGCTGTGGCCAGCCATATAGAGATCAAGCCAGCCAGAGAGCGACGGCATGAGCGGCAGGGGTCCGCTGGAGCCATCCGGGTCCGAGCCGCCAACCAGGCAGTCGTAGATCAACTCCACCAACCTGTCGCCGCGTGGACGATAGCCAGCGAGCGATTGGAAGGCCGACCGCATGTCGTTGCCAGCCGCCAGCTCCCGGCAATCGCCATCACCCAGCAGCGCGTACTCGCTCGGCAGAACCGCGCCACTCGTCCAGCAGACGCAAACAGGACGGTCGCTGCCCGCAATGGCTTGGCTTGGAACGCTGCCCAAGTCGATCATGCCCAGCGTGCCAGCGGGACGGGAGAAATGCCCGCCAAAGTCATTCACAACCCACGGAATGGGACCGATGTAATACTTCATCCGGCCACCTCCGCGCAGTTCAGCCCGTTGATGTTGACGCCGGGATCAAGCTGGCTCGCGAGAGACTGAATAAGCGAGCGGTACGAATCGCCGTCCTGGTGACTGGCGTCGAAGTTCAATCCATTTCCGTCGAGGTTATAGGCTTCGACACTCTGCACCAGACCCGTGCGGGCCTCTGACTCCATGCCGTCCATACGCCCATCGAGGTTGTAATCTGGGAAGACGTATGCATTGGTGACCGCTGCAATCGCATTCACGTTGGCAGTTGCGACGAGGCACAGCGCGAAGTTGTGCTTCGGTTGGCCAAGATTGGGGCCGCTCGTGTGGGTCGGGATGATGGCCGCACTGTTCACGTTCGCGACATCCGAGACGGACGCACGATATACATCCTCTCCGACGCCGGTTCCAATGATCGGGCTAATCATGTATCGCAGCATTCAATCACTCCCTATTTATCGTTTTCGAGGCTGCATGAGTTCTTTCCGACGTTCCTTCGGCAGGTATTCGCGTTCAACCAGTTCCGGGTCGTGCTGGCTAGTTGTTGGCTGGGGTAACCCAAGACCGGCCGTTCCTGATGTGTTTAATAGCTGCCTGCGAAACACCAAAAGCGGTTGCCAGAATGCGCTCATGCACTCCGGCTGCGGATAGCGTTTTGATGTTTTCAACTTCCCATTTTAGCAGCCGCGACCTGTAGTGCCGCTCGCCGCATGGGATTGTTCCGTGAGCGATCCGGTCACGATTGTTCTCGGTGACAGTGCCCCACACCACGTTATTGGCGTGATTGTTTCGGGGATTCCCGTCTTTATGGCGGCACACAGCCCCCGCAGGGCGAGGACCGTTAAAAGTCTCGCACACGAGTACATGAACGTGATACGTCTTGCCGTCTAGGGAGACGTTGAAATACCGCCCATTCCACGATAGCTTCAAAGCCTTTAGAGAGCCACGCCTCTCACTGAGTATTAGCCCGTCTGTTGTCGCGTAATACCCAACACGATTGGCGATTGGCCTCATTTCCTCTTTGGAACGCAAGGCAGTAGCTCCTTCCTTTTCTCTTTTGGGAGAACCTCCCTCTCTGCCAGCTCTACATCCCATTGTGTCCAGGTCTCTCGGGCGGCTCGTGAGGTAATGTGGCGGGTTTGCTCTCCGTCCTGCCAGTGACAGGTCCAGTAGCCAGTCTGCCAGTCCTTTTCCGGGAGCTGCTCGTGCTTCTTCACCAGCCGCCAGGCCCGTACATTGTAGCGGCCATCACCACCCGACCAGTCGTAAAAAATAACCTGATCGAAGACAAGCCTCCCATGCTCGTCAAAGAAGTGATTGACCTCAATGAGATCGACCGTCTCTCTGGAGGTGCTGTCACGCGGGATGACCCCTAGGAGCAGCAATAAGATCGGCATTCGTGCCTCCTACGAGTCTGTCTCCAGGACGATATTGCCGTTCCTGAGCACGCGAGCCTTAATTCCCAGCGAGGCCCCGGAGATCAGGTCCTCGTTACTGAAGGTCCGCTTGCTGAACCGCACGCCAGCTAGCGCCATCCGCTCCCGGAGGGAGTCATTCTCAGCCCATAAGGCCCCGATAATGGCCAGCAACTCTTTATTGGTCGGGTCGATCACTACGTCCATGCGGGCCTCCTATTGCCTGTCCCGTTCATCCAGGACGCGATCGAGGTGGCGGTGTACGTTCTGGTCATCCGTGGCGGCCTTGGCGGCCTCGGCGATATGGCCCAGCATCTTGGGCACCTTCGACTGGACTGTGAAGCTCTTAGTGAGCATGTCCAGGTTCTTGGTATTAGCCTCCAGGCTTTCTGTATTGCGCTTCGAACAGTCCTTGAGCACGTCCGTCAGCTCGATCTGGCCCTGAAACCACTTCCCCCCGTACATCCAGATCAGGTACATCACCAGCCCGAAGATGGCCGTGAGGGGGCCTTTCTCCAGGAGGTAGGTGACGACGCTGCCGATGTCTGGTGCTTGCGCGAATAGCATGGGGCGAATCCATTCGTCCTAATTAACTACCACCTACGGAAGATGCCCCTCACAGGCCGACTATTATTGTAATAGCTACCTTGAGAGTAGTAGTTGCTGTAGGTTGAGCGGGCTGGTTGGGGGCAGGTCGCGCAGACCGGAGCGGTGGCCGGGGCCGCGAACACTGTCGGCCTGGCTTTCAGCCCCTCGTTTTCCTTCCGCAGCTCCGCGATCTCCATATCGAGGAGCACCAGCTTGGTTTGCAGCTCCAGCTCCGTGGCTGTGAACTGCTCAGGTGGAAGATGCTGGGGCGTACCGTCGTCATCGGCAGAGGCCCCAGCGCCGTCGTCGGAGGAGGAGGCCGACTCGGCAGATGATTCGTTGCCAAAGATCACCTTCTTGATGATCGCGGCGGGGATGCTGGGTTTCGGAGGCTCAGGCTTCTTAAACAAGAAGAGCACCACAACCACGATTCCCAGCGCTAAAAGACGGTTCATGCGACGACCCTCCGAGACAGCAGGCGAACGAGTGCATTCAGCCACCAATCGTTCCAGCCGCTAAGAATACAGTAATTGCGATCGAAGACCCCATCGTGATGGCCAGCGTGGTGCTGGGGGCTGATGATCAGGCGCGTGGCCTGTAAGAACGCCACAAACCTCCCACCGCCCTCATGCGCCCAGTAATGCGGGAGCTGGGCGAAGCAGCCGATCACACCCGCGATCGTCAGAAACTCTGAGTGAACCCAGGCCCCGTAAACCAAGGCCGGAATAGCTGCCAGCATAGGCTGCCAGTCAAAGCCGTCCATGGAATTGGTCTTGTGATGGTTCTCGAACAGGTCGATCTGCTGCTGGACGTTCCAGCCCTTGTCGGTGAGCAGGTGATAAACGCCCGTTAAGGCATCCACCAGAATGTAGGCCAGCACGGCTTTCACGAAGAGCATGAGGATCGCGAGCATCATGGACCCCCTACTGGCTTCAGCCAATCGTCCGGGGTGGTCATCGTGGCAATCGCAAACGACCCGCTCCAGGCACTCCTCATCGTCCCCTTGGAGTCATAACGGATCACATCGTAGCTGTCCGGGTAGGGGGCGGAGCTGATCTCGTTGCCGCTAAACTGGAGCCCCGCCCAGGGCACGGCGTGGCCCGAGCGACCGACGCTCACCAAGTAACCGTGCAGGAGCAGGCACACAGCCTGTTCGTACGAGGAGGGGAAGATCACCTCCAGGGGTTTGAACCACTTAGCCGTCTCTTCCCAGCCCGCCGGGAAGCTGGAGACACTGACCCAAGGGCCTTTGGACTGATTCTTTCCGCCCTGGCCAGTCGTGCCTTGCAGGCTGTGTTTGAAACTGTATTCGAGGGGCTGAATCTTCTCCGGCAGGAAGCCTCGCCGACAAGCAATCTCCAGCACCTGCCGGATGCCTGCTCCGCCCCATTGCCGGGGGTTAGCCTCGGCGTACACCGAAAGCGGGCTGAGCCAGACCGAGCCCTTCACCGACTCGTCGTAGCGGAAGTCCTTCTTCGGGCCGTCGGGGAAGATGATGCCCCGGGCCCGGTTGCGGGCCGCTTCGGCATTCGCCCGGAGGGAGTGGCAGGTGCATTCGTGGGTGGGTGACTGGTTCGTGAAGCGGTCCAGCCGATTCATCCCCCAGGTCTTGTATTTGTCGTTGTCGCGGGCCTTATCCGCCCAGTCCTTGGGCTCAATCCAGAGGGCCGTCGGGAACTCTCGCGAGGATGAGCCGCAGACATCCATCAAGACATCGCGGGTGTCCCCGGCCTGAATCTCGACCGGGTAACCGTCGTGCTGCGGAAGGACTACGTCAACGAGTTTGGGGTCAACTGGGTCGAAGCTGCTCATTTCAGTACCTCCATGACATCAGCTTCCGTCTGCGGGGCCTTCACGGTCTTCAAGACCTTCTCGCCAGCCGTGGCGACAGCCGCTGGCAGGCCAGACTCTCTAGCCGCTGCCACCGGGACCTTGTATTGGTCTGGAATCTCGCCAGAGCCATCCGTGGAATCCACTTCATGGAACGTGGCAACTAAACTTAAGTCTTTGTCGCGATTAAGTTTATCGAATGCTGCCTGGACTGGGTTCGGAATGCCGCCCGAGTCCTTCTCGTACACATAAGTCACAGCCGTGGCCTTCTGTGTGGACGGGAAGATATTCGGTAGGTTGCCCTTGAACGCGAAGTACAAGAGCGCCAACGCCAGGACAGTGCGTAAGTCAAACTTCACAGCCGGCCTCCTATTCCGCGCAGTGTTCGCACTTCTTCATGACCTTCAGGACCGCCTCTTCATGGTCCTTATCGCCAGCTTCCTTAGCCTTAAACAACTCCTCCAGGAGCTTCTTCAGGAAGTCGGAGAAGTCAAAAGGACCGGGGGCGGGTGGGGTGGGATCAGTGTTAGGGGGCTGCGGCTCCAGGCGAGCCAATAGGAACTTCAACAGCTGCACCAGAATCGTGGAGAAACTGAAGCCGCCGCCTGCCTGAGCGGGCTGACTACCCCGGAAGAACAGCAAGTAGATCGCGATCGCTGCGGCGATCAGCGGGTGGGACTGAATCAGTCCAATCAGGAAAGAGATGTCTTGCACGACAAGGCCTCCATGCCAAAGAACGTCCATCATCGACCAGCCGTGATCATACACGGAACGTCAGTGGTTACGCAAAGACCCACCCGAAATGGCTAGGCAAAAGCGACATGCCGTGTCGCTTTTGACGTAAGTCCTTATTTCTTGGTTGCCTTTCGCTTCTTACCACGCTCATCGAGCAGGCTGTCCAGGGATTTCAGCTGGGCCACCAGCGCCTTTTTCTCGGGTGAGAGCGACGCAATTACGTCCTTCGGGATGTAGGCGCTGGAGAAGACCCGGCCACCGAGCTGCTTCTCGACGCGAGCCACCCGGTTGCGCAGCTCACGATCCATCGAGGCCGGAGAAACGTCCGTTAGATGCACACCAGTTCCGAGATTAACCGCCTTGGTGGCGGCGTTCTTGCGGGGATCGGTGAGTGTGCGGAGGGACGTAGCCACGCCCGAGAGCGGGGAATTCGAGAGCACATGCTCCATCAGGCCGCTGCCTGGATACCGAACCGGCTCCTTGGACTGCCGTAGGCCTGTCAGTTGGCCGATATTCGCCAACGTGCGGCCCAGCGGTGGGTCCAGGTCTTCCAGGTCTCGACCACCGAACGGCCCCTTCTGAAAGGCCGAGCGGCCGAACATATACTCCAGCGGGCCCTTAATGACCGGGCTGGTGCGGCTGATAGCCTCCAACCCAACCTGCTTCAGGCTGGGGGTGGCGAATCCGGCTGGGTCTTCGAAGCCCAGGCCCAGGCCCGTCAGGTAGCGGCGCGAACCGTCCTGGAGGTCGCCTAGAGGGATACTGGCGGTCTCGGAGAGGTATTCAGGGGATAAGTCTTCGTGGCGGTGCTCGCGGCCCAGAGCCTTTATAGTCTGGGCCATCGGGCCGCCGGGGCTCGTCAATAGCCGCTCAATCGTCCATGGCAGGTTATTCCGACTGAACACATAAAACGGCACCACCCGCCGCATAACCTCCCGCTCGAACGGGGCCATCGCGTGAGTCGAGTAGTCGTAATGCACCTCGGTCACGATCTTGGCGGCTTGCTCAGGATCAAACCCCTTGCCCTTCAGGTACTGATAGAGGGCCGCCCGGTTGTGATACTCCACCACCCGGTTCATCTTGGCGTTGGTCTGCATCCAGGTCCCAGCACCTTTACGAACCCCCTTCACGCCCTGGCCGAGCAGCGACGAGGGGTCGGCCGTGATCTGGCTCTCGACCTCTTTCGCGGTGGCCTTGATGTTTAGTGGGTTGTCTGGCAGGGCCTGATGCGGTGGCATTGCTCCCTGATAGACGTGCTGGTGGGCTTCGAGGGTCGAGTCGGCCCCGAGAATACCCATTACCTCCAGCTCACGCTCAAAGGACTTATCGCCTTTCCGCCAGAGACTATTCACCTCGCCATACGCCTTCACGTAGTCCGCAATGTCGGCCGGGTTCTCGATGTACCCGCTAACAAGGTTGGCATACTGACCGCTGGTGTGATTGCGGAACCAGAATGCCGGCTTAACAAGCACCATCGCCGGTTTGAAATAACGATTGACGGTATCGAGCGTATTAGTGACCAGGTTTGCCCATTCCGGGTTCTCGTAGGTCTTAATGACGGCCGCTGCCGCATTAGCCAGCTCTGCCGGAACACGGGCCGCATCCAGCTGATCCAGCGGCACGCCAGACAACTTCCAGAAGTGCTGAAGCGCTGTATTCGGGTCCATCCCGGCGTGCTTAAAGGCGTCTTCTAGCCGCACCCCATCGCTGCCGAGGTTCATGTGGAAGGCTTCGTGAATAGCACGGAAGGAGGCGTTCCGTTTATGGGCCTGGAGCATGTACCGTCCGAGGTCCTGGAAGGTCATATTGTCGAACAGTCGCTTCTGCTTCTCGACAGCGTCGGGGCTGGCGGCTTTCGCATACTCCGCCAGCTCTTTGGCGTGGGAAATCGAGTCCACGATGTCGTCTTTGGCCCGATAGCCGAGGTTGGGGAAGTCCTTGAGGATTTCAGCCGCCCCACCCTCAGCGCGGTACTTCGGGTTCATTCGCAGGTCTTCAATCTGATCGGCACGCAAATGCCGCAGCGCCTCCTGGCGACCAGCCATAGACTCGTGTCCGGTTGGCAGCTGACGGAAGGTATCCAGCGGACCTGTGCCCCGCTTGGACATATGCCTGGGGAAGTGCTGGAATTCATCAGTCTCGTCAATGAGATGCCCTTTACCGCCCATCTCCAGGTTTTGCCGCCACAGCTCGTCTTTGGCGGTGACGGCGTCCTCAGCCAGCTTGGCGATGTCGTCTTTCAGAGCGGCGGGAATCTCCGCTCCTGAGGCAAATTTCTCGATAGCCGCGTCCACATCCCCCTTCGTCTCGGCCGTCATGCGGAGAATGCGATCAAAGACCCGGGCTACGGGATCATGGGCAGCCCGCAGGCTCTCCGGTAGGTCGGCTGAGTTCGCCTTGGTGAGCTTCTCGAAGGGCATCTTTACCGTGGCCGTGGCCCCGGTCTGTGGGTGGGTGAAATGCACCTCTGCCCCGTCGTCCACCACCGAGGCAACGTACCCGTAGTTGCCACGGTCGGAGGCCTGAACAAGGTCTCCCTCTCGGAATGGCTTCGCTGATGCCTTGACGCCCTCAAACACATACGACTTACCGCTCCCAACATCCAGCCGAGTCCTTGCCCCTGGCTGGAGGATTTCGTCGGGACCCAGCTCTCGCCATCCGTCAGGAGCGGCCTGACCGGCAGGCTTAAATGCCTGGCGGAATTTATCATCCACTTCCTTGAAGCGGTCCCAGAACTGGAGGGATTGCTGGACGACCTGGCGGCGAGCAGCGGGCATCTTCTCGCTGGCCAGCTCAGAAACCACCTGGCCGTACTTATCGAATCGGCCACCCGATGGACCATGGAACAGGCCCTTTACCGTCCGCTTCACGGCACTGCCAGCGGCAGCAGCGGCGCGAGCACCGGGGATATAAGAGGCGGCTTTCCCGAGCCCTTCGATCAGCTTGGCCCCGCCCTCCCCAGCGCCCAGTGTTTGCGTCCCCATCCCCGGAATCCACAGATTCGCCACCCCGCCCAGAGGTTCTTTAAGTATCTCGTCGAAGTTCACACCCATCTTGGTGGCGGCATTCTTCGCGGCTGATCGGCGGGTGGTCTGCGTGGCCTCATCCCCGAAACTCAAGAGATCATCGAGCGTGGTGCGGGCCATGGCCGGGGCGCGGCCCATCGTGGCACCTGCCCCCAGCTTGCCGGAGCGGCGGCCAGCGGCGGTCGCAGCCTTCGCCACGTCTCTCAGGGCCCCGGCCGCGTGAGCGACCTTCCCGGCCTTCGTGGCAGCCCCCAGCTTCGTGGCAAAACCAAGTGGATTGAGATACGTCAGCGGGTCAGTGGCAATATCCACCGCCAGCCCGGCACCCCAATTACCCCATGTATCCTTTCTTCCCACCATCCCGGCCTGTCGAAGCAGGTCCCGGCCCTCAACCCGGCCTTCCCCGGAGAGCGGGTGCAGGATCGGGGTAAGTGGGTTCTTGCCGGCCAGGGCGTTCTTAACGACGGCTCCCGGCGTTCCCAGGACGTTGCCGATATACGAAAGCCCACTCAGTCCGACACTCTTGGCCTTCGAGAGGACGCCTTCCGGCTCCGGCGTCGGGCCGAGGAGCTGGTCTTCCGTGTATTTACGCTTAGCCATTGATTCCTTCCTTGGAATCTGTAATTCTAGTGAATCCCTGGAGGGACGCCGCTATAGAACCTCCAACCCTGGCGTTCGGGACGCGGCACAGAACGCATTGATGGGCCCGTAGCGGCAGTGGCTCCCGGTTGCAAACGGCTGCAAGCTGGATGGTGCAAATCCATCACCCGTCAACTGTCTTAGCTTCGGTCTAACGAGAGCCGTCATCTTCTCGTGAGGTGTGCGGGCGACCTTCATCGCTTTTGCAACACACCCGCCCGCAAACCCTGGTAGCAGCAGGGAGGGCGTATCGTCAATCAGGAGCCATCGACCAGGGCTCCGGCTTAGTCCGTCGGGCCTAACGAGCCTCCAATGCAATGGCGGACTTCACGGCCACTAGCAGAAGGTGGCCAAACTCCCCGTATCGTTTAGTGGCAAGACTTCGTGCAAAACTGGCCTCGGGCTGTAATTGCACGGTTCCCGGCGTTCGATTCCCGGTGCGGGGGCTGAGTCCTTAGCCTAGAGGAGAGGCATCCGTCTTCTAAGCGGATATACGCTGGTTCGAATCCAGCAGGACTCGCTCACCAGCCTGGAAGAATGCCGATCCGCTGTGACGGATTCGCGTGGGTGACACACGAGACGAGGTCTTGATCCGGGAGTCCGGGGAGCCAAAGTGATGCACGCCTCAGCGGTCGGCACCAGGTTTTTCCAGATACTCGATCAGCTTGTCCAAGTACCACCGGCACTTCTTCAGGTCCTGGACGCCGTTCTTGAGCTTCCACCGCCAGAGATACTTGATGCAGTTGCCGGTGAGTACCCCCTCGAATCCGTCGAGACCCTGCGTGACCACCTCAATGGCCTGGATGCACTCAACTCCGCCTTGCCGGTAATGATTGGGGTTGATCGCTGGATCGCTCACAGACGGCTTCCCAGAGTCTTCGTTCGAGGGCTTTGACATGGCAGATGGAGTATTTCCCGAGGTCGTTGACGGCGGTTAGATACTGGCGCAGTAGCTCTCGGTAATGATCGTTCACGGTGGGCTTCCTTGCTAGATGAAATGCGGAGGGTCGATCTTACACGATCACCCACGAACTGCCTTCAGAAACGTAAGCCCGTCTTCTAACTGGTGGAAGCCAACGATCTTGCGTCGATCCGGGAAGATCACGAACGTTGGGCATGTAGGGCGGGTCTTATTCCAGCCGAACTGCCGAGAATAAGCCGACGTGATCTGATAGGACCCCGGGCGACAGGCCCACCGCTCGATCCCGTGGCCGTAAAACGGCTCGACACAGCCCAGGTGGTTGTGGCAGATGCAGCCGATGTCCCAGTCGCACTCACCATTTCGGAACCACTGCTTTGGCGCGTGCGTCTCGTTAAACGATGAATTGAGGCGGTACTGGTGCCTGACGCCCACCTTATACGACTGACCCCCCGTACGAATCTTCAGGAAGGCCTCGTCCGGGGCATAGCACACTCGATTCCGCTTCAGCAGGCTCGATAGAACGTCCACGCCAGCAATTTGATTCGTCCACAGGTCGTGATTACCAGAAATAGCAACGAGGACACGATGAGCGAAGATATTCAAATACCACTCAAACAACTCCATCTGCTCGCTTGGCTGGGACCTCGCGGCGAGGACGGCGCTACGGTGCTTAATGTGGTTGTCCGTGGCGTCCCCGCCGAGGATGGCGTAGCACCCATCACTTTCAGCCACCGCCACGGCATCCTGGCGCATCCTGGCCAAATCGACCGTGTTCCCAAGGCTAATATGCTGGTCGCTGATGAACGTAATAGCGCATGGCTCGGCTGGGAGTTCGACACTGAACTCCGACATGAGCAGTGAGCGTTGAATCTGATCAGCGTTCTCAACCTCTGCCGCCTTCCAGCGGGCCTCTGGCGAGCTGGATTCGGGCGGGATATAGGCGGGGACGACTTCCGGTCTGGTTCCCTCGGCGATCTTCAGCTGGGCCCTGAGAGCGGCCAGCTCCATTTCCTTGGCCTCCAGCGGGTCCACGGGAGCGGGTTGGCCGGAATCGGCGGCCAGCTTCTGCTGCCAGCCCCAGGCCGTGGAGCGGGGGACCCCCACGATCCTCCCCACCTCCGTCGCCCCCACCCCCAACGCGAATAGCTTCTCCGCCTCAGCCTTCTTGGCCAGATCGTCCATGATTACTCCCAGTCCCTGAGATCAATTCCGCTCTCAAGATCGTCCCTGACTGCTGTCAGGAGGTCGTTTTCGTTCACGGCTCACCCCCATCCGTGTGAGGTAAACCCCTGAGTTTGTGCATTCTTTTGTAGGGCGGGAGGGAATTTTTGTCGTGCGGGCTTCCGGGGTTTGCAATAAGTCGGGGGCCTTGCTATGGTTACGGACGGCAAGAGGGTATGGATTTACATGACACATCTTCAGCAATACAATCTGAGCAGCGTCTGTGGGTCCGGCCTCTTGCCAAGAGCCTCCACGATATTGGCCCAGCACTCCGCCTTGTAAGCGGTTTGTTGGGCCTTTTTCGTGCGCTGGCTCCTTATTCGGAGGCGGTATTGGATGCCGCCCGGCAAGGACGTGCCGGATAAACCCGCCACCAGGCGAGGTAAAGACGCCTATCGAAATCAGTCACCCATAGCCGAGAGGCGGGTGCAGGTTGGAACGCTATCGTTCTCCCGGTCATGCTGACGACTCCAGGCCAGGGCTAATAGAGATAGCGGCGGTGGAGGAATCCTAAGGCCGTTGTTAATAGAAACTTAGGACGCTAGAGCGATGCCCGGCTCCGTCGGTTATCAGGCCAGCGATTTTCCGTACAGCACGGAGTCGCTGCGCTCAACCCTCACCGTCGGTTATCAGGGTTCACTGACATGACGACAGATATGTCGGCCTATCCGGCCAGAGACAGGCTATTGAGGCTCATGGGCTATGAGAGCTACAGCCAGTACCTGGCATCAGCGTTATGGAGACGCATACGAGAGGCGGCTTTAGCCCGTGATGGCGGGAAGTGTCGATGCGGGAGCCCAGCGACCCAGGTTCACCATAAAAACTACAACCTCCTCACCCTCCAAGGAGAATGTCTGTCTGGCTTGGTATCTGTCTGTGGTGGGTGCCACTATGGGGCTGAGTTCTCGAAGTACGGGAAGACGACGCTGAAAAGAGCCAATAGCAGGCTGAAGACGATCGCCAAGAGGCGGCGTAAATCGAAGGTGGCAGAGTCACCGGAGTATCGCGCTGCCGTAGCCAGGAAGTGGCGGCTCCTGCGTGGCGGTAGGCCGAGAGAGGAGATCGCGAACGAGCTAAAGGCCGTCCGATCGGAGATTCGCAGGTTGATCGCTGAGCAGTAGGCATGGGGCACCTGCGCGCTAACCCGGAGTTCTTGGATAGAGGTTATCTGTAAAGGAGACCGTGGCCATGGCTGAGAAGTGGAGGCCATATCGTTCAATCGGCAAGGAGCTGGTTGAGAGATATGGCCAGAGCGGAGAGATGAATTTACTGGACAAGGAAACTGACATATTGAGTGTCCTCTGCTATCTGACCAAGGAAGTATCCGAATTAAAGAACCTACTGACCGTGTTGAGTCTTGATCGTCTGCATGTCGCAAGAGCAAGCCATGAGGACTGGCGTCAGAGAAACCAGGAGCTTGACAACTGGATTCAAGCGAAAGAGGCCAGACACGGTCCAATCCCAAAGCGTGTCAGGTCGTATATCTCTAGTCAGTGGCTGGCTGTATGGGATGGCTTGAACACAATGAGATTGCCGTGGGTTGAAGAAGATGGCTCGATATTTGGCATCACGAGGCGTAGCATCATCATTCCAGGGCCGAAATGGGAGCCAAAGTTCACCACGCGATCGAAAGTGGCCAAAGAATACCAAGACTGGGTCGGCACGGTTCGCAAGCCCGATCGCTCAGCTTCACCATCGGAATCCAATTAACTAGGAGCCTGACAATGGCAGTTAAGTTTGTAACGGCAGAGCACCGAGAGGTGCGATCTGAGGATGGAAAGAGACTTCTTGGGTTGCTGGTTCGTAATGATGGGGAATGGCTATTCAGTCCCCGGCTGGAGGATATGACCTACCAGGACCTGGAGATGGTTAGTCATCACCTCCGGGTCATCAATGGAGCCGTCCAATGAAGCTCCCCCTGACACCGGCCCAGAAGGACGTGCTGGACCAGATCGACCGCTACATCTTCACCCACGGCTACCCACCCACCATCCGAGACCTCAATGCTCTCAATGGCTGGAACAGCCCCAATGCCGCCATGCGGCACATCCGGGAGCTGCGCCGTAAAGGCTATCTCAAACCCAACCCCGAGGGACGAGCCCGTGCGCTCGTGATTCAGCGATGATCTATAAGGCCCAGTGGCCGCTGGCAGGCCTGAAGATGGTCGTGATCTATCCCGTGGAGCAGGAGCGACTCATGCCCCTGGAGCGGGACACATATTTTCTCCCGGCCACGCCCCAACTACGGAAGCACCTCTTCGACGGTCGCTTCATCAAGGTCTATTTCGAAGGCAGCTGCCTCCCCGGACTAGCTCCCGCCGTCAAAGAGTTCGTCCGCCACGAGGATTGGGTGGAACGTGATCCCCTCACAGGAGAATTAGTGCCATGAGCGAGCCGATAAAGTTCATGGGAGAGGTGATCATTCCCGTGGGTAGGGGGCACCTGCTCATTGAGTCCTGGACCGAGCCGGGGGAGTACCACAGCATCGACCTAGAGGAAGGCTCCTGCTCCTGTCGAGGCTGGGAATGCACCCGAGGGTGTCGTCACTTGGATGTCGCCCGCGAGCTGGCAAAAGCGACACAGCCGTGTCGCATTTGAGCTAAGTCCTTATTCTACGTGTAGGCTTAGGTGGATAAGGAAAGATGGATAAGACTGATGGAGAGCAGCGTGCTATCGCTCACACAGGAGGAGCTGGACATCGGCTGGCACTTCTGCGGAGACTGGGATGGCCTGCTGGTCAGTCCGTCAATGCCGATGGAATGGGACTGCTGCACCTGCATTGCACCCGAGGATAAGAATTATTATGAGCGGCAAAGCGCTAACGGAATTGACGCGGGGGGAGCTGCTGGAGAAGTGCCTGGACCTGATCGAGGCCCTACATAAGAAGCACGAGCAGCTCCGAGAGGCGAAACGGGACCTGCCTTTTAATAAGGCCGCCAACGAACGCCATCAGCTCCATAAGCGGGCCTGGGGCCGCCGCAAGGCTCACCTGCTGGGCCTGCTAATCGAGGCCCAGCGGCTCCTGGAGCTGGCCGATAAAAAAGGCTTCATCTACTCCAAGGACATCGTCTCTGCCATCCAGTACGAGCTGGACTGCGGGGAGCGTGATTTCCAAAAGCACCTGCACCGCAAGAAGATAAGGAGGCTCCATGCTGCCGCCAGCCGCCCGCTTGATAGAGCGTGAGTCCGCCTTCCGGCAGGGGTCCTGCTTCCACGACTTCATGGACAAGCCATGTGCCCCGGGAGATGCGTGTGCATACGACGCCCTGGGGGCGATCTTCAACGCCTACCGGAATACCGATCCCGAGAACCGCCATCTCGCTGCCAAGCGGGCCTTCGCCCTCTGTCGGGCACGCTACGGCCACGCCATGCTGGGCAAGCTCATTTGGGAGCAAGCCCTGGAATTACTAACCGACGCCGACTGCTAACTACTTCCGAGGACCTCGCTGCATGTCCTTGGTCTGCTTTCCCGTGATCTTTCCGGCGATATAGCGGCCAATTTTTCCAGCCCACGCCTGGGGACTGAATGGGTTGGTCAGGTCCATCGGCGATGCCGGTCCGGGCCGCATAGGTTTCTCGGTAAGGCCCAGGCCCAGTTCCTGGTCGCCGGTCGCTTCGCGGAGGATTTTGTCCTGGTCTTCCTTGTTTGTGACGCCATTCGCGGCTAGGTCGGCCCGGGCTCCTTCGATGTCACCGCCAGTAGCTTTATCTCGCACCGAACCAGTGACCTGTTCCGGCAGGCTGGGGGCCGTTGCCAGCGGCGGGGGCTTGGGCGCGGCTGGGCCGTTCTCAGCCTCCGTGCGGGCACGCTGGGCGTCCACGATAGCCTTGTTTCGACCCTCAGCAATCTTCTCGTTGGAGGTGATCTGCCTCTCAGCTAAGCCGAGTCGCTTGTCAGCCATAAGCTGCTCACCGTTCATCCGTGCTTCCATTCCCTTGCGGGCCTGGTAGGCACCAGGATTGGCCGCAGCGAACCGCTCTTCCACGGTCAGGTGGCCACGCTTGACGCGCACCGCATCCCGTCGCCCCTTATCCTTTTCCTGGGCCTTGGCGGTCGCCAGCTCCCGCCGCTTACCGAGTTCCGCCTTGCGACCGGCGAGGTACTTCTGCCGGGCGGGAGCGCTGGCGGTATTGGCCTGCTTCGCAGCCTCCACCCGTTTGGCGGCACTGCTGCCCTGGTTCGGCGTCAGCGATCCACCAGGCGTCTCTGTGTACTGACCAGCTGGAAACTGAGGCTTCTGGGCAAGGTCAAGTTCCGGTCGTGGTGTCGGTTGGTAGCCGGTTGGCCGCTTATTGATGCTGGCCAGCATAGCCTCGCGGCCATTACCCTGGATGCCGATGTTTCGGGCAATCCGCAGGTCGTCCTCGGTGATATTTGGAGTCCCCTGACCGAAGTTCCCGCCGACCGTCGTGCGCGGCATGTGGCCGTGAGCTTGATAAACCTGATTGGCTCCGTAGTTGCTTGGCAGCATTCCATTGCTGGCTGGGTTCGCCAGGGCATCTGCGTAATGCCCAGCACCGCTCACCGGCCCGCTGGGGAATCTCTGTTCGATATCCGGCATCGACCCTTGAAGGTTATGGTTGCCGCTGGAGATGGCTCTCAGGGCTTGTAGCGATGGATGATTATCGACCGGGCTCGGCGGCTGCATCGCCCGGGCTGCCGGGCTACCTGCGATACGGTCGGACTCTCCGCCAGGCGTGAAGATGCCGTACGGGGCATTGGGCCCGAGGTTCGGATTCCGACCAGTCCTCATATACGCATCCCAGGCCTGAGCGTGGGGCAGCGGTTGTGCTGGAGCCGGAACTTGCGGAGCGACCGCCTGTGGCTGGACGGGTGTGCTTGGTTGTGGCCTGAGCGCCTCGGCGGCACCAGCTTCCATGCCTTGAAAAGGAGACGGCCCTGGCTGTGGAGGAGGCGGCGTGAGTTGGATGGGGTTCGGACGAGCCGCTACCGGGTGCTGCTGGCCCGCTACTGGCTGAGGCGTCAACCCAACGCTGGGAGGCCCAGGTTGAGCGTGGAGATACCCCTCCCGCGTCCCCGACGGGGCCATCTGCGGCCCCGGAGGCCGCCAGGGAGCCGATAATCCAGTCGGGGATTTGTATCCGGCAGTCCGCTTGTTCGCCGTGGTGGGATGGGGCATTGTCGTTCCTTCTATTGGCTAGTTGGCGACCATCCTGGCCGCATAACGATCAGTTATTTACCGGACAATCGTTCACTAGAAATCCTACCACAAGGCGATTCCAATGGACCTGTCGGGTGGATCGTCCGTAAAAATCCACGCCAGGACCAGGAAATGCTGGTGATCGGCCGTCAATGTGTCGTCAAAATGTCAATACGGACAGGGAGGTGTCCCATCTTGGTGCTATCACGAAAAAAAGGCGAACGTCTTATTATCGGCGAGGACATCGCGATTGAGGTCGTCGAGGTCAGGGGAGACCGCGTCAGGCTCGGCCTGGAGGCACCGGACTATGTATCCATCGTCCGGGAGGAGCTATTAGACGTGCTGCGGGAGCAGGCGCAGCGCGAGACTAGGCTGGCGAGGGCAGCCGGCTAGTCGGTAAGTCGGAAGAGCCTACGGAAGAATCGCGAGGCCCTGGCTCCCAGTGAGTTCAGGGTCTCTTCTCTTTGTGGGCATTTGCAGGGCTTTACCAGACCAAGCATCCGCTTGATCCGATTGATTCGTCGTGGGGTGATGCTGAATACTTCCGCGATGATAGAGACCCAGCAGCCAATCTCATGGGCGAATGGCAGTCCATTGCAACTTGCCAAGATTTTTTCGTTTCCGTGAGGCGTCGATAGCGGCCTCGTGTGGCGCGTGCATGTTGGCCGGCGGCATCGCACGCGGCGAATTCCGTTTACCGTGTCGCAGATGTCCTCCCAGTCACATCGCATATTATGGCACGAATGTTACGGATGCTGTTGAGCCGGCCCCCGCACAGTATCGCGTTGGCGTGGCAAACGGGGCGCAGTTAACCGCAGCATCGCTGAATAAGGTGAACACCTCGCCCGACCATGATGCGCACGGGGTTGTCGAGGTTCTCCATTCATAAAAGCACGTTCCCCCACCTGCGATCGAGAGCAATGCCGCTCCGCCGCTTCCGTTGCCGAGAACGCTCATTCCCGACCCCGAAAAGACAGTTCCAGGGCAAGGAGTCGGGTCAGGTCCGCTGTCGGCCGGCGTCATGCGGTAGTTGCAGTTTGGAACGTCAAATAAATCGTCGCAGACATAAGTGGCATTCATATTTTCGCATGCTGTGCATCCGGCGTCTGCCATTCCCGCGATCACTACTGAGTAGTAGCTCGGGAAGCAATCACAGGCTGCTACGCAGCAACCACACCCCGGCCACCAGCCGAATCCCGCAGCGAACACAACAAAGGAAGCCTCCAGTGACCATGTCGACAGAGCGATAGCGGTCAGGCACACGAGCCCCTTGCGGATGGTCGGTACTAGAGGGTGTTCGCGCATCAACATTGAACCCACATAAGCGCCGGGATACCATTGCCGATCGTCACTCCGCAATACTTTCCGTTGACGCTCGTAAGCGCTGTGCCACGGTTAACGACGCCCGTAATGTTCATCGAGGAGTCTGTTTGGTAGGTCGTGCCGACGTGCACACTGACAGTGCAGGTATTGCCCAAACTGACGTTTGTATCGTCAATCTTCCCAATGACCGTGTGAATTCCTAACCACTGAGCAACGACGACGTTTTGCCCGGCAGAGGTTGTAGCGCCGCCGATAATTCCATAGCCGTAGTAATTTAGTTCCAGGGTGTGCTGCCCGTGCTTGGGACCATAGACCGCGCCGGCGGATGGGGCGCTGCCGTTGTAGCGCACAAAGCCTGGCTTCAGGAGATCGGCAGCCCAACCTTCACTGGAACTGCTGGCTCCGATCGCCCAGGGGCCAGTGACGTAATAGGCCCCAAAGTTGAACTGAGTGCTGGTGGAGTTGGGCTTGATGACAGACAACACGGGCTCGCCGTCTGAGGTCGTGACAGTGCCGTTCGCCAGGACCACGGAATGCGGCGGAATCACTGCTCCGGTCGCGTTCTTGACTCGGAACCAGTTGCGACGAAAGGATGGGGCGATTTCGTTGGAGATCACGGCAGCTCCTCCAGCTTAAGGGCGAACCGCTTCTCCTGGGCGGAGCGATCGAGCACGTCGTACTCACCACCTTCATAGACCCTGGTCCGGGGAGGCTTATTGATCACCCACTCCCAGGTCACTTGGGCGATATTGCCGTTCAGTGTCCCGAATACCAGGCCTGGATAAGTGATCTCGCTGGAGTACGGACTTTGGTACTTGTCGATGAAGATTTGGACGTAGGCGTCGGCTTCAGCGATGGTCTGCTCCTCTGTGCTTAGCCCGCTCTGGAGGTCATAGACCGAGAACAGCTCGGGACGCCGGAGGAGCAGGTCACCGCCATCCCCGCCAACTGTCCCGAAGCGGTAGATACCGCCCACAAACCCCTCGACGGTCTTGAGCTTATAAGCCGTAATCAGATAGAGCGTTGGCTCGGCAAAGGTCCCCGTGCTGGAGAGCTTGAAGAGTGGCGTATTAAACTCCACGATCTGCCGTTCCCTATGGAGGACGAACGGCACGAAAGATCGCGAGTTGGTGTGATTAGTGGCGATTTCCAGATAGCCCCAGCACTCCCCGACCTCGACGTAGGGCTGGAGGCTGTGCTGGACGTTGTGATAGTCGGTCTCGGAATAGAGGATGTAGTCCTGGAGAATGTATTGGTTGATGTTCGTGATCGGGAAGGGGAAGTTCCCGACCGGCAAAGTGCCGTTCTCCTGGCCGATAATCTTGTACATCCGGTACACATCCTCGAAGGCCCGAATGCGATGCTGGGCATTGCCCGACAGGCCAGCGAATATCCAGGGGTGCTCGTAATCCCAACCACCAGCGGGTTTGATGTTGGTTTGGGAGAGCGACTTCTGCTGGTTGCTGGGATAGTCCCGACAAGCAGCCTGAAGCCTTAGCCGGCTCTGCCAGAGGCTGTCTCCGCAGATCACCACCACGCGGTTGGGGACGTTGGCCCGAGGAGCGAACTGCACCTTCGGCAGGACCTCGCCGACATCCGTGGGCGTCCCATTGCCCTGCCCCAGCCGCCAGATTTCCACCTGATTCGTGAGTGGGTTCAGCACGACCTCGCAGGCTACATAGTCACAGAGCCGCTGAAGGGCGATGTCCGCTCGCTCGTTCTGCCAATTGCAGCGGGGAAAGACCCCGCCCGGCATTTGACTCACGTCGTAGCCTGACTCGCCGATGGCATCTAAGAGCAGGGTCGCTAATTCAGCTGGTGACTTCCTGGTGATCTCGTCGATCTCGCCCGCCGCTGTCCGTCGGTTCCAGTCGCCCCCGATCGTCTTCCCCGCCCACCGCCACCGCCGGTCTAAGAGATGCACGGCCAGGATCGGGTGGCCATTATGACGCTGCCGGAGATGGGCCGATTTGATGGCCATATCCGGGAATTGCAGGGAGATTTCGTTGTAGGTCAGGGTGAGCGTACCGACTGAATCCACGACCTCTTGCGGGGTTAGGTAAAGACAGGCGACCGAGGGGGTCACGCCCCGCGCAAACGGGAAGCGGACGGCCCGGATACCGCTGAGTCCGCTATGCGTAATCCCTGATTGAATCGGCATTTAGGAGAACTTGCGATGGATGAGATGCGAATGACTTCTGAGGCTCTGGATTACGTGGATAAGCTGCACTGGAGGTTTAATAAGCTGCTGTGTGATGCCGCCTTCTCAGAGGCTCATGAACGTGGCCGGGAGGTTGTGCAGGTAATTGATGTCCAGCATGTGCTCTCCAGGGTCTGTGAGCGGATATTCGATGAGGAGATCGCCAAGCACTAGCTGAAGGTGATGGTCTTGTTCGTCCGTGGATGAATGATGGTGACTTCATCAAGAGTGCAATCAATCAGCTGGATTACTACGTTCCCGGTCCTTCCCTGGGGGTCCCTGAAGGTTGATCCGGCAGACATGGTGATCGTGTTGGTGATCGCGAAGCTGGCCACGCCCTTGGTGCAGTCGATCTCGCCACCGTTGAGGTCGAGAGTGGTGATCGTCGCCGCCCCAGTGGGCCAGAACTTCGCTCCCTTGTTCACGGTCAGGCTGGTAATGGTCCCGGCCCCATGCTTCCAGATGCCACCGTTCGCCACCCCAGTCGCTAAAGCGGAATTGGTAGTCAGGCTCCCGCCGTTGATCGTGACCGTGGCGGAATTGAACGTGACTCCTGAGCTACAATAAGTCTCGGCCTGGGAGGTGGGGCCGCTACCGTTGATCAGCGTCGTGCAGGTAAAGGTCTCACCGCCATAAAAAGCCAGCCCCACATCCCCGTCGAGGTTCCGCACGACGTTGGAGTTGTTGTTGCCGATCAGGAGGATGCAGGGGACACCGTTTGTTTCCCGCGTACCCTTACCGAAGACGTTATAGACCGAGGCGACTGTGCCGCCGTCGAGCTTGATCCGCCCGCTGCCAGGTCCCGCCCCGACTTCCAGGTCGGCATTCGTGAAGCCGTCAGCCGTGAGGTATTGAGGGGTGCGGTATTCCGGGTAGGGGTTCGCCGAGTCATCGACGTTCGTCCGGGCCAATCCGATCTTGCCGTTGTAGCTCTTGTACTTCGTGAATTGGGTGACCGCGATCGCTCCCAGGTCCAGCTCCCACAGGCAGTCCACGCTGCCGGTGTCGAAGATGACCGTGTCGCCATTACCAGGAACCGCGTTACCATCCCAGTTATCGGCCTGATTGGCGTGATTGCGGCTCGTGGCGGCTGTAGCGGCGTTGGTGTAGTTCACTGCACCGTCGCCAGCCGTCGTCTCCGCTTCCGTCATCGTGAACGGCGTGCCAGCTAGAACCCCTGTGCCGGCCGTCGTAATCGTGACCGTGCTGGAGCTGACCGTAGCTGAGAGGTTGCCGAACTGCGGAATGCCCTGTGCCCCAAGGTCAGCGATCGAGGGCACGCAGCTGGCGGTCGTGTCGGCAAGAGTGTCGCCGTTTAGGGCCTCTTTGATCGTGGTGGCAACGCCGGCTGTGGTAGTGTTGGCACCAATCGTGATCACGAAATCGACATTCGCGATCGTGTACGTTTCAGTGTCTCCGGCCCCCCACGTACCAGACACGATCGCTGTCGCGACTTGCCGCACCGCCTTCGAGGCACCAATCCATTTTGCAGTGGCCGTATAAGTACCCTGCCTTCCTTGGCTTGGGGGTTATTCCTTCGATGTCGGGAAGATGTCCAATTGCCCGAATGTGCTCGGGTCCCGGTACATCGTGTACGACCATCTTATCGGATAGAACCGCAGGCCATTCCCCAGCTGCTGAGCATTCGAGCGGATGATGCTCCGGGCAGCTTCCATCTCGCCAGCGGGGTTAAGTGGGCCAGGCTCGTCCGGGTAGGCCGTATAGCCGATCGCCATCCCGGTTTGCTTGTAGGTAACGGCTGTCTTTTGGGCGGTGAAGATGGCCCGAGGGATGTCATCGATCGTCTCCAGGACGTACCAGCGGGGTCCGCCTGTACCGATCGTCTGGACGGTCTCCTGCCAGTAAATAAGGTCCTCATCGCAGGCATCATAGACGGCCTGAACCGTGAAGGAGAATGACCGCCGAGTCACCAGCTCCGCCCCGTCCCCTTTGGGGAACGAGTAGTTCACGCAGCGAACCGCCGAGACGCAGTCCCCGCTGTGACGGATGACATGCGGCGTCCCGCCACTGACTCCGTATGTGAAGTCCACGCCCACGTTCCTGAGGGCCTGCTCAATAACCGGGATGCGGCCAATGATCTCCCCAGCCGAATCGCCCTGGATTTCTCCGAAGCACTGAGCCGTCTCGGTCCGCTGGAGCCGTCGCCCTCGCTGGGAGAATGTAGTCTGCTTGTTGACATTGACGAGGTTGACCTCGTTCTCCTCGAAGGAGAATCCTCCGAAGCGGCAGAAGCTGGCCATTACAACCTCCCACGCTCAAGGCGTTCGAGGATGCCGTCTAGCTGCTGGGTGTGATCCAGGAGGAAGTCGGCGGTGGCCTGACTGAAGTTACCGGCTGACTGGATGTATTGCTTGAGGGGCTCGCCCGCCTCTTCGGGGCGTGGACCAGGAATTCCCGGTAGGGCACCTAGCCCGCCCTGGATCGTGCCACCAGCCTCGTAGAAGTCTTTTAGGGTTGCTGGTGGTGCCTGAGGATCGTCCTCTGGCATGTCGCTTATGTCTGGCGATGCTGGCTGACTAATGGGCTCGACGGCAGCAGAGGCCTGGTGGGCCTGGGGCTGAAAAGGTTCGTTGGTCTCCAGGGTTTGGAGCTGATCCTTAAGGGCTTCGTCTGGGTGGATTGGGGAAACGCCTTCGTCGGCGATCTCCGGCTCCTGAGCCATCTCTGGCTCATTGGCTTCCAAGTGTTTAAGTTGGGCGTCCAATTCCTCGGAGCTAGGCAATTCAGGCGCAGGCTCATCCCGAGAGACTTCCTCATTGGTGATGGGTCCCTCCTCCCAGTCGTCATCTTCGCCGCCGTTATCGACGATTGTGTTAATAGCCATTACGTGGTCTCGTCAATCGTGACTTCCAAGCTGGCCGTACTACTGACTCTGCGGGCCGAGAACTGCAACTGGAGATCGATTTCGCTCTTCCCGGCTACGACCGGCGTCACCACATCGGCCTGAAGCATTCCGAACGTGAACAGGATGCTGGTGTTTCCATTAACGAACGTCAGCGTGCCGGCGGCTGAGCTGCCCAGGGCGACGTTGTAGAGGTTGGAGGTCCCAGAGTCGTAGGGGTGCGTCGTCTGGAGCGTGATCGTCCGCCGTGTCGGGCAGAGTGAAGTCGGCTCTAAGGCGTTCACATACCGAGGCTGGACATGGTTGTTGATGTCCAGGCGGAAGGATTTGTATTCACGGGCCGACCCGCCGAGCACTAAGCGGCTAGTGCCGGAGTTATCGCTGTCTTCCAGGACGAGCGGCGTGTACTCTCCGGTAACGCCCAGGGTGACGCTGGGATAGCTCTCGGCGGAGGAGGGGTCCTTGTAGCTGCGGAACATGCACTGCACGGCACAGCGGAGGAAGTTCGGACCATTCCCAGGACCCTTCTGCTCGCCTTCGATGATGCAGCGATTGACGACGCCGTTGTAAAACTCATGGACGCCCGTGACTTTATCGACCAGCATCCCGAAGGTCTGGAGGGTCTCGGCCAAGGCGAAGGTGTTCGTGCTCTCGTCGCTCCCGAGAACCCACGGGAAGAAGAAGTCGGCAAATCCCGGCGAGAGCCCAAAGACTACCCACCCGCCGTAGAAGTACGGCTCCATCCGTGCCCGTTCGGAGATTTCCTCGCGGGTCCCATGGATGAAGTCTGGGACGCCATTGCGAGCCCGTTTTTGCAGGGACTCACGCGCAAACGGGAAGCCAGTGGCTCCCGAGCTGAAATCAATCTCACCCGACCCCTCCTTCATGCAGAGGCGGGCGAGGGCTCCTTGTGCGCACGGCATTGGCGAGCATCCTTGCTCTGGTTATTTGATCCGTATAAACGCTCCTGGAATTCATTTCGGAGCGTCTCCAAGTCCCAGCTGCCACGGTCTTCATCCTCCCACTGCGGCTTTCTTGCTAGATGCGACAGAAGGAGTAGCTCGATCATGGATTCAATTCTCGCAACCACACGACAACAACCAATCGGCTGATGTTGCAATTGGGGTATTTCTTGGGGTTACTCAGCGACTCCCCCGAGCGGATGACCCTGCATACATGCTCGCTCGGATCAGTGCTGTTTACGATTGTAACCGAGAGCCGTTGGTCGGTCAGTCTGCGGCGGACCAGCTCCCGCCAGGCTTGCATCTGGTCCCCGGACAGCCGGGCGTCATAGTCGTCCTTCTCGACGAACACGATCCCGCAGGTGTAGCCAATATCCTGGGCCCCGATCACCCCAGCTGCGTACTGCTCCCCGAGGTCGTAGATCGTGACCCCACGGAGCGGCTCCCCCTGGATCAGCCAGGAACCACGAACCTGGACCTCCTCGTCTGCCATATTGTCGGGCTGGAGGTCTTTTATGAGGTCTCGCAGGGCGGCCATCACCTGACCGTGATTGGAGCCAAATGACTCGGCCATTAGGGCTGCGTCCCTCCGGTTGTGAGGTCAGCACTGGCGACAATGTCGGCTAGGTTACTAACCATCTTCCCGCCGGGCTGGGTTTCCTCCATTCGCTGGTCAGCAGCCATTGCCAGGCTCAGGGCCCGCTCGTACCGGGCCTGCCGCTCTTCGTAGCCCTTCCGGTCGCCTGGGGCGAACTTCGCCTCACAGCCCAGCAGGAAGGCGTTCCGCATAGCTCCGGGCTCGATGTCGATCCGGCTGGAGATGCGGTAATTACTTCCCGAGAGGGTGGTGTCGGCGTCTTGTTCGAGGATCAACTCGGTGGCGGAGTTGCGGGTCTTGATCACCCGCTGCATGGCGTACGGCTCCAGCCGGTTCTTGTCGATCTCCCCCTGAAAGTCTGTGGGAATCTTTACCGATCCGGTGGCACTGAACCGCATCACGCACCCCTCATGGGCAGCGGTGAACGTCGTGCTCGTGCCGGTGACCGTGGCGGAGTCGGCCGTCGTGGCCACCGTCCCGATGCTGTGGTAATCCAGGGTCTTTAATGGCTGGGGCCAAAAGAGTCCCAGAGCTTGGTAGGTGATGGCCGAGGCTGGGGCAGGGGCAAAGTGGATGGCCAGTCCCGAAGCATATCGCTCGGACCGAAACACTGAATACATTCTTGGCGTGCTGGCGGTTCTGGCGATTCGCTGCTCGGCGATAATATCTCCGGGGTCAACGCACTCAACGAGTCTCCCAGGGGAGGAAGTGTCATAAAGGGAGAGGAGCTTACGAAGGTTATCGGGGAGTTCGTAGGTGTCTCTAGCAAGCGTATAAGACGTTCCCGACGCAATATCTCTCGTCGGAGCGTCCTTCTCATCCAGAACCACCACCGTCGAACTCGTGCGCGTAGTGATCCCATAACGGTTCCCTGCAATCCAAAGAGCGTATTTCGTCACGTCGCTGGGCCAGGTCGTGCTGGTCAGCGTCACTGAGCGGGTCGAGGCCGTATAGGCGACCGAGCCGGTCGTCTGCTGGGCTGCTGTGGGGATCGTGATGGGCCGGTAGTAGTATCGCCAGTTCCGCCGCATGGCGATCTCGGCGTACATCTCCTGCACGGCCCGCGTAGCCATCCGGCGACTACGGGGCGTTGAGTCTCCTGAGAGCACGGAATCCAGGACGTGATCGACACAATCCTGGACCGTGAGGAGTGGATAATTGATTAGGCTCATACGCAGCCCTCCATGGCTGGAGGACTAGGCTTAGAAGCCGAAAATCTCGATCAGGAACTTACCGGCCGTGTAGGTGCCGACCGTACCAGCCGCACCGCACGTCAGATATAGATACTCGGTCGAGAGCGGGACGGTCGTGGCACCCTTAACCGTGCCGTTCGCCCAGGCCCCACCAGCGGTGATTACCGCCGTCTCGGCCAGCGAAGCGATGCCACCATCGAACACACCCGTGCCTTCCGTGGCCGAGTAGAGGTCGATGTCGGTGACACCCGTGGCAGGGGCTTCCAGGCAGGTCATCCGTACCGCCAGGATCGTGGTCCCGCATTCGGCCGCTGTGAGCTTGGCGATGTAAGCCGCCGACCCACCCTGACCGATGATGTCCAGGTCCGTCGTCGAGGACTGAAGGTCCGTGATGTCGATCAGGATCGAAGTGACGTACAGATTGCCTTCCCGGCGGAGGCTGTTCTTATAGACCGTCCCGGCACCGCCAGTGACGCCAGCCCCAGCACCGGTGGCCAGGCCGGATGGATTCAGGACCACGCCAGTAGCGCCCTTGCTGGAATCCAGGACCAGCGCCTTCGAGGCCTCAGCCGTACCAGCCGTAGTCACGTCGTAGATGTCTCGGAACTCTTTCGAGGCTCCGATACTACCGAGGGCCGAGTTCAGGCGGTTCTTCAGGTTTTGGGAGAAAGACATCGGGGGGAATCCTTTCCTTGAGGCGATGCTTTGCCTTATTTGGATGGACCAAAGCGGTCCAGCACTTTCTCGCGAGCCTGTTTCCTGTCCAGACCCTTAAAGGCATCTTTGTCCTTTTGTAGCATCATCCGGCCTTTTTTACGAATGATGTCGTCGGCTAGCGGGACGGCCGTCTCGTATGGGTCCTCGTCGGGGTCCCGGTGATCGACGGTCACGGCCCCATCGCATTGCCAACCCCGCTTTTGGCAGAGGTTTTTGATGTAACTCCTTGCCCCTTCGAATGGTACGACCGCTTCTGGGTCAGCCTGGTAGCGGGCCAGCTCGGGCATGTACTCTTTATTCGTGATGTCAACGCCCTGGGCCGCCAGCTTCTTTTTGATCGTTTCGACGTAGCGGGGGTCAAAGACCTGGTGCCAGGGCTTCCGGCCGGCCCAGAAGGTGTCGGTGGTCTTAAGGCCGGGAGGGGCGTTGAGACTGAGCATCGTTGCCCAGCGATCCCCGGAGGCCATCTTGTCCTCCCGCCGGACCCGCACATAGATCGCCCCCCGGCTAACGTACGACCCGCCCTCTGTGACCATCTCCATGCAGCGGGCTAAGACCTCCGGGCTCACGTCATGAAACTCTTCCATGATCTCTTCGACCAGGGGCGGGAAGGCCACGAGGTCCGCGTACCCACACCAGTCGGGATTGTCCCGGAAAAACTTCTCCAAATCCATTTCCATCCTCCTTGCTCGATCCTTGAGTAAGTAGTGCCTCTGGAAGTCCTCGCCAGTGACTAAAAGTTGAGGTTGTGCCAGAACAAGAGTACCCATAAGTATTCCAGCGACCATTTCACGGGTTACTCCTCTGAGAATGGGATTGGTGGCATGTACGACTGAACGACCTGTTCGCCTCTCGCGGCCCCCATAGCCACGGCCAATCCCCTGTCGATCTCCATCTCGGGCTCATCAGCAAGCCGCAGATTGTTCAGGAAATTGGCGTACTGCGAGGCACGGCGATGATGGTCTGGCCCATAAAAGCAAGTCACCATCGCGTTATCACGGAGGTACGGTGTATTGACCGGGTGGCACTCCACTCGCGTGCAGCCGCGATATGCCTGGTCAGGCATGACGTTGATTAGGTAATCGCAGTAGTTCATTTCTTACTCCCTGAGGGTTTCGGCTTGGCTGCGGCTACGGCTTTTGTAGCCTGCACTTTCGCCTGTGTCGTTTGTTTGGTGCTATCCACTTTGGCCTTCGTGGCCTGCTTGGATTGCTCGATCTTCTGCTGGCCCTGGGCCTTATCGAGCTGCATCTTCTGAGCGCCCTGGGCGAGCTGCTGGCCTCCCTGCGCCTTCTGGAGCTGAAGCTGCTGCCGTCCCTGAGCAATCTGAAGAGCCCCCTGCTCCTTCGTCACGGCCAGGTCCACCTGACCCTTCTCCTGCTGGAGCTGGAGGTCCTGCTGATGCTCCTGTTGTTTGAACTGCATGTCAATCTGCTTTTCCTGAATCTTCAGTTCCAGCTCGACACGCTTGGCCTCTAGCTCAGCTTGCAGCTTCTGCATTTCCATCTGGAGCCGCTGGACTTCAGCCTCCTGCTCCATCTGGAGTTCCTGCTGCTTGAACTGGGCTTCCATTTGAAGCTCGACCATCGGATTGGCCTGGGCCTCGCCCTGGAGCTTCATGGCCTCGGCCTGGAGCTTCTGAACCTCTGCCTGCTTCATCTGCTGATCCAGCTGGGCGTTCGGATCATTCGGGTCCTTCTGCGGGAACATGAGTCCGTCCAGCTCCATGTCGTGCAGTTCCGCGAACTTCCGCATGTAGCCGTTGGCCGGCTCGTAATCGCCGGAGAGTTCCCCGTACTTCTGCACCATTGGCAGGAAGCGGGTCCCGAACTCAGAGAAGTTGTCGATGTCTCGATCCTTGTTTGGCCGGCGGATACTGGCCGCTGCGACCTCGTACCTCATCTGCCGCATGATCAGCTCGTGGTCGGCGTTCTCGATGTACTGGGCCCAGAGAGAGGCTCCCGTGCGGCCCATGAGCGGGGCCACGTCCTTGCTCTTCACGAACATCCAGGCGATCAAGGCCTCGACGCTGGCCACCCGGCTCTGCCACTCCACGACCTTCTTCTGCATGTGCTCGGGACGCACCCCGACCGCTTGCTTGCGGGCGTTGGTGGTCTCGGCCGTGCGGTCCTGGGTGCCGCCTTCGTTCTGGCCATACACGAACGGGGTCATACCCATCCGCTTATCGAACAAGCTGTTCAGTAGCTCCAATACCTCCCAGGGGTCCTTATTAATGTCCTTGCCCTCGACGAGCTGGATCATCTTCTTGACATCCTGATCACCGCCGATGGGAATCCCGAAGACGCTCATATCGTCGCCGTCTTCGAGCTGCTTCTTCAGCTCGTCGTGGTACTGGCTCATCACGGCCCACATCTGCCGGCTGGATTGCCAGGTGCGGTTCACGAGCCAGGAGACAATGGCGTTGATCGCCTTTAGCTCACCCAGAGCGGGAGCCAATGGAGGGAGTCCGTATGGACTGTCTGTGTCCTGGTAGAAGATGAGTCGCTCAACAGGCCATCTATCATCGGTCCAGAGAGGGATAGGCCACTCGAAATGTGATCTAACCTCTTCAGAACTAGCTCCGCTCCTAATTTTGTCGGATGGGCAGTTGAGTGGGTACGGGCAATCAGGGCAGATCGCAAGGTAGGCGTAATCACCGACGGTTTCCTCCAGCTGATTCTTGAGCATGTCCGGCATCCCGGTCATCCGGCTGCCGACACCGCATTTCGACCAGATTTCGTACCAGACCACCAGGTCGTTCGTCTTCCCGCTCTTCCGCTCTCCGGTGGCTTGGCCTTCCTGGCTCATGGCTTCGGCGTAATGCCAGCCTGACTCTAGGGAGGCCTTGCCTTTGAGAGCGCCTTTAGGGAGCTTGAACTTCCGCTCGACCTGCCAGTGGGGCTGGATGTGCTTGCGGGCCACCCACTTACACTGTTGGGAGGTCTTGAAGTCAGGGTCGTAGATCAGGTCTTCCGGGGGGCAATGGAAGCAGCCAGTGAGCTGGAGATCGGAGCCCGGCATCGTATAGGGACCCGGGATCAGGCAGCCCGCCCCCTTGAGCATGGCGTCTAGGACCGCCAGTTCGTTATGGCCCGAGAGCCCGTCCCCCGGCATTTCCCGGGGCGTGTAGTTCAGCCACTGCTGCATCATGTGCCCGACGATTTTGTCGCTGGCACTTTCCTGGGCAGCTTGCTGCTGAATGAACTGATAGAGCTGCTGATCGGGGAACAGCTCGGGTGGGATTTCCAGCAGCTTTTTGCTCGTAGCTGTGCGATGCGGTACGTCCCATAAGAGATTGGGGCCGAAAACCGCCACATACTCGAAAGCCTTGTTGATATTGATCCGAAAGCGGGGAGCCTTCACTCCCCGCCAGAACTTCTTGGCGTACAGCGGGTCCCACATGGCAGCCGCTGACTTGCCGTAGAACATGACGCAATTGCCGCTAATTAGCGGCTTGCCGTTGCGGCGTGTGATCAGCGTACCGTTCGGGACGGTGGCGCAGTACACCATTCCGTCGTACTGCTCCGTGTGGTACTTCAGCTTAATCTCGTCGCCGGTGTGTCGCTTTAGAGAGGCTCGCTTGCCTTCGCTCCAGGAGGTCACGAGGTAGAGCTTGCCGCTCATCCCGGTCCTGGTTTCGAGGCCTGGGTCGGTGATCGCGTATGGTGCTGGCTGTCTCTCGCTGATCGAGGCGCTGCGGCCGATCTTGAGCCACAACTCCTGGATGTCATCGGCAAGCTGTTTGCTGGCTGTTCCTGATATGGCATGGCCGTGGCGGACGTGGCCGTCACCGGCCAGATACCCACGCAGGAACGCGCGGATCACGTTCTGGGGGGAGTCTTTAACCCACTGAGGAACCCGCTTGTCGTAGCAGCTTGTGCCGAACTGGCGAAGGTATTCGCACAGCTCCTTGCTGGTGAATGTGTACGACTTCATCAGCTTGCTATACGGCGGAGCTGGGAACCCGACCCGCTTTGCCAGCTGCTCGTAATACCTGCGTCCAGCCGTCTTTTTCTGCGCAATGCCAACTCGATATGGAACGCGAGCTTTCTTCTCGCTCTTTTTCGAGCACCAGCCTTCGGCAATGTAAAAGCCAAGCCATTCGGCGAAGTCAGCCGGGTCGGTGTCGCCAACGAAATCAGGCAATCTCGGCTTAGTGCCATGCCAATTGGCTGAGGTCAGCTTTAGTTGCTCGCTACGGCGAAGGGAGCTGGCTTCCTTCAGGGCGGCCCGCCCGGAGTGTGGCGGGAAAAAGACCATTCGGTGGCCTGGGGTCACCATGGCGTCAAGAGACTTACCGGCAAAGCGGATCATCTCACCGGCCCTGTGGTGACGGACCAGCCTGGTAGGAACCTGGAACTCGATTGTGTCGGTTTCCAGGTTCACGGTCCCAAGCGGCTCGTCGCCGGTTAGGTCACTGAAGAGCATCCAGCCGGTGCTGGTGAGCACCTCTGTTTGCTCGTCATGGCATTCATCCGCCACTTCCTTCCACCGCTTGCGGGCGGGGCAGGTCAGCGCAGACTCCAGCTTGGCTAACCAACCTGTAACAATAGGGCGCAGGAATTCATAATTCCTGTCCTCGAAGGCTGCCAGGTCTTGCATTTAGGCGTCCTTGCCTGTTAGGCCGGGGCCGGCAGGATGTCCGGCGGGCGTCGCTTCACCAGGGGAGCGGTCTTTCGCTCCTCCTGCTTCTTCTTAAACAGGTCCTCGTTCGCTTTGGCGTTTTCCTCGCCAGCCCGAAGGTTGGTTTCCCGTTTAGCGATCTCCGAGCGATGGAGGTCGTAATCCCCATCTTCGATGTCGCTCTGCCGGACGTAATCCCAGGCCCCGTTGTTGCGGGTTCCGGGGTTCGGCTTCTGGTGAATTTTAGCAGAGACGTGGTACACGCCGGGCCTGTGCTGGGGAAAGCTGTTGATCGGGAAGACCACCAGCTTCAGCCGCCCGGGCCCTTCGATACCGCTGATCTGGGCCGGAACGGGGTGTTTCAGGTCCCCGCCCACGTACCAGACCACCTTCTCACCCACCGGGGGAGTCGGCTGGAGGTTCGCTTTGTCCTCCTGAATTTCCTTCCAAGCTACCTCGTTCATCGGAATCCTTTCCTGGGGTAACAAAAATAGTGAACGTCATGTCCCCGAACGGCATGTTCAGATCGTAACGCCCGTCAAGGAGCAGCTCCGTGCCGTCTCCTAAATTCTCATCGAGCCAAATCGCACTCATTACAGGTCAATCCTTGAGAGAAGCTCGCCGACTCGGTCGTTGAGGCGGTCGAGGACGTGATAGGTGTGGTTTAGCTGCTCGGCCACCTTGCAGCTGGAGCAGTCCCCCTGGGCACCAGGCGGAACCGCCGCTGGCGACGATGGTCGCATGATCGGCTCAAGCCGCGAGAACAGCATCCCGATCTTGTCGTCCAATGCCGAGGCGGCACTCTCTATTGAGCTAAAGGCGATCGCCACGCCGGAGGCTGGCCGATCCGTCCCGACATGACACATATCTCGCGTTGGGCTGTCCTGGTATCTCATCTGCATTCTCCCTGGCAATTAAACGGCAGCCCCTGGTCCGAAGTGGACGTACTTGCCACCGTTTTCTAGGTTCATTTGGCTGATCAGGCCCATGGCCGTGTGATAGGCCATGCTGCCTTGTCCTTTGCGGTTCTCAGGGGTGATGTAGGCCGTACCGTCCCGGAAGCGGCCGGCGATGTATTCGGCGATGTATTCGACGCACATCACGCAGTCGTTCACTCGTTCGGCCTCACCGTCGTCCGTGGGGACGCTTTCCCCTTCGGCATTCTTGACTTCCTTCTTACGGAAGCTGCGGACCTCGCTGATCGTCAACGGGCATCGCTGCGAGAAGAGGAGACGTGGCCAGCCCCGTTCCGTGGGCTCCATGAGGTCGCGGACCATCCGGCGACGGAGGGCCTTGTCATTGCAGCCCCGCATAAAGCCGTGCTTCGTGACCCGGCTCTCCAAGCCCTTCTTGCGAAACTCTTCCTCATAAGCCGCGAAGACGGTAGAGTCTGAGCCGACCGAGGTCTGACGACCCACCATCTGATCCATCACAAAGGCCTCGAACTTCAGGTCCCCGACCCGCGAAGCCACCACCCCCGCAAACATGGAGGGCGTATGTTTTCTGACGATGATCTCTTCTTCAATGATCAGCCGATTGCCCAGCTCTTTGAATGTCGGGGGCGGGACGACGCAGACCAGGGCGGCGGTGCGGGTATGGCTCGGGTCGATCACCAGGTAGCGGGTCCAGTTGGCCGGCAATCGGTTCGGGTTTTTAGCCAAGAGCGAGCAGATCGCCTTCCAGGCGTTCTCTTCCTGCTCCTTTTCCAGGAACTCCTGCGGCTTCACGATATGCAGGGCCGAGCCGAAGTTGTACATCAACCGCCCGCTAATGAACGCACTGATGTCACCCTGGTTACGATGGGCCTCATCGTCGTCGTTATCCATCCGCTCGATCATTTCCTGGAGACCGAGCTTGTCGGAGTAGGGATTATCGACGCTGACCAGACGGAAGACTTTGATTGGTGGTTTGTTGGTTTCCTTTTCCCCGCCGGGCTCGTACCGTTTGGCCCGCTCGATGGTTTTGATCAGGGCTTCATTGGCGACCTGCGGCCACACCGACCACAGGAACCAGCCCCGAGTCGTGGCCAGACGATCCTGCCATTCCTTGAGGTAAGAGCCCTTATCCACGTCCTCGTCGATCCAGATGCCATCGACGGCGTCTCCCTTCTTCGGGCTGTCCCCGGTGCTGGGATAGGCGCAGATCGTGGCTCCGTTGGTGAGCCGCACGCTCTTGAAGACGTTGCCGGCCGCACTCTCCATGTGCCAACTCTTGGGCACGATCATGTGCTCGCCAAACAGCGGCGGGGAGAGCTGGCTCTCGTTGTACCGCTCCCGGTCGAAGTTGGGGTTATAGGCCCGCCACTTCCTGGTGGTCAGGTCCTGGATGATGCGGAAGTTCGCTCCCTCTCCGAGGCCCGGGGCGAAGAGTCGGTGATAGAGGGTTTGGCCGATATGGTTCACGTCGAACCCAATTACCCAATAAAGGCCCGGGTTCTTTTTGCTGGGAGCCCGAAACCGGAGTGGTATTTGAGTCCCGTCTTCGCGGGTGATCGGGATGCCGAGAATGCGGCTGGCGAACTCCATCACCACCGCGATGGTCTTGCCCGACCGCTTTCCTCCGATGGTCAGGACCTCACTAGCCGACGACTCGTGAACCGGGAGTTGGAACTGGGTCGGTCGATAGACGTGGAGCGGGTGCTGCTCGCGCAGCTCTAGCTCTAGCAAGCCCTTCTTGATCGTCTGGAGTTCGTATTTATTCGATCCCGGCATTAGCCATCTCGTCCGATAATTGAGTGCATAAGCATCATGTGCAGGTCACCATGGCAAACGAGGCCATGATTTCGATTCCAGCACCGGGGGTACAGGAACGTCGGCCCTCCTGCTGCTTTGTACTTGTCCACGTTCTCGTCACGATCATCGACCAGCAGCCGAACGGGAGACGCCATAAACTCCTTGGCTGATCCGATCATTAGTCGCTTTGAGAACTCTGGCAGGTTTTTCCTGACCCAATCTCGCTTCCCTTCGACGCAGCCAGCCGTGGCACAGGGGGCTGTCAGCAGGCAGACGTTGTCAGTGCCAACCGCAGAGTCCAGGACTCCGAGAATGTCCTGGGCATCTGGCATCCAGTCCATCGTGCTCCAGAAGTCGTACCCGCATGGGCTCCAGAAATCACTGGCCGACATGCCCCAGATTTTGTCCATCTCGAATAAACCGCGATTCTCTCCATGGAGAAATGGGTTCGGGCGGTTGTGTAGTTGACAGATGTGTTTCACGAAGTCCGTGAGCACGCCATCCATATCGAGTAATACTTGCTTAATCACCAATCTCCTCCTGTCCCAGGATGGCCTTGAGGGCGGCCCCTTTCGCCAGGCTCTCTGGCGTCGAGCCGCTTAGTAGCTCGGTCATGCGGACGATGAGCGTGGCCTTCAAGGTCTCGTCGTCCATCTGCTTCCAGTCGTCTTCGAGCTTCATGCGATCCACCTTGGCGTGGAATCCAAGGAGCTTGAGGGCGGCCTGTACAGCCTGAGGCTTGGTCTTCGGGTGATCACCCATATCCTTGATCCAGGTGACCACATCTTCCATGAAGGCCACCGGACCACCCCAGGCGTCGTACCCCTGAGACACCATCTGTTCTAACGGACGCAGGCCCTTGCCGGCTTCGTTGGCGTCGAACAGCTTGGCGATAACCTGCCCGGCCTTCTTGACTCGGAGGTCCTGGATGCGCATGGCCTGGTCAACGGGGACGCAGGCCTGGCATCGCTTTTCCCCGACCGGCAGCCCGTCAAATTCAATGACAGGCTTCCACGCCAGGCAGCCGGGGCACTGGAGTTTCTCAGAATCGCTCATTGGTTAGCTCAGCTAAACGCTCCAGGTCAACCCGCTCGTCATCGTTATCGGCCGGCTCAGCGATGATCTTCGTCTTCTGCGTGACCCGCAGGGCCCAAACATCGTCCGAGTTCTGGAGGATCAGGTCGTTCTCCTTGGCGAACTTCTTCACCAGGCGAGCGGTCTGCGTCCGTTCGAATCCCAGGCCCGCGATCAATCCACCCGGCTGGACGTTCGGGAGCCATTGCTCCAGCTTGTCGGCCGTCACGCATTGTTCGAAGAACACGCAGTCCAGATGCTGCCGATCGGGCGGGAATGGCTGCTTCCGCTGGAGGTTGTCGGCATGGATACGACCTGACTCGATCTCCTTGGAGAAAGTCTGGTTGAACTGTTCGGCCGGGATGGTGCTGAAGCCGTGGATCGTGAAGTTGTCCAGGGCGTAGATGTGTGAACCTTCCGGCAGGGCCGCGTTGATGGCGGCCGTCGATTGGCCCGTCCCGCCGTGAATCACCGCTACTTCCAGAGCCCCGCCACGGCGGGCCTGGAGCCAGCTCATCAGGGCCTCGACACCTTCCAGGGAGCGGCCGAAGTCCTTGCCGTCGTAGATCGCGACTTTCTTCCCACCGACCGTCGTGTAGGTCAGAGGCTTATCGCCGTGATCCTGGCCATTGCCGTCATAGCTGGCAACGGGCGTCTCGATCACGTCCGTGGCGTCTTCGTCGATGTCCGTATCGTCGTCAGCCTCGACCTCGTTAATCTCGGCTTGAATCAGCTCTTTAGCCGCAGCCATCTGCTCTTCCGTGATCACTACACAGTCGTCATCCGGGCCCAGCATCTGGCCGAGCTTCGGCAGGTCCTTCGTGCAATCGAGCTGGACCTTACCTTCCCGCACGGAGACGGGGTCGGCGAGGGCGTCCCGCATGTTCTTCGCCACCGACTCAACAGGTGTTACGCGCGGCCGCCCGACCTTCTTGGGCTTGTAATGCAGAGCCCAGGAGTCGCAGGCTGCGAAGCATACGTCGATCTCTTTTTTGATCGACCAGTAGAGGCTGAGATTGCGGGTGCAGTAAACGTCCTCGGTGCTGTGTTTCTCGCTGTGGTCTTCATTCCACTCGTAATCGAAGTACGGCTTCGGCGGGCCGTCGAAGATGTTGGTTGTGAACAGGCAGCAGCCGGTCGGCAGGGCTGCCACCGGATGAATCCCGCGTAGGCGAGCCGCCTCATTGCGGGTCAACAGCTCCAGCTTCCGCTGCGGGTATTCCTCATCGCTCTCGTTATCCATCCACTCAAAGAGGTACGGGACCTCCCCGCCGCTCTCGTGGACCGGGTGCGGGGGAGGGCCGCAGTAGGGGGCACCGATGACCGTTGGTAGTCCCTGAATCAGGCGGTCGTAGGCGAAGTCGAAAGAGACCGACCAGAAGGGCTTTGCCTGAGGGTCGTAATCCAGATACCCATCAGGTTCATTGTCACTGTCGAGCATCAGGATCGTGTCGAAGCCTTCGTCTCGGGCAATCCGCACGGCCCGGTTGCGGGTCATCGTGATGGGTGTGTCCGAGAGGATAATCGGCTTGATCCGGTCGATCCGCTCGTCGCCCTTCATCTGAAGCATGGCCCGGGCAGCCCAGAGCATCATCTCCGGGATCACCGAGCTGACCCCACCATTTCCCCCGTAACAGAAGAAGCAAACCAGGACATCGACTTTGGCTTTCTGCATTTCCAACTCCTCCAATAAAAAACCGACCGCTGAGACCGTGCAGGCGATCTCAGGGTCGGCTAAACCCCAGTGGATTTTCATCCACAACAAAGCTCCCCTCAGGGAAAAAGGAGCCTTGTTCTATGTCCCATACCTGCATATGGGGATTTCGATCGCTTAGAACAACTGAACGTCGATCAAAATGTCGGCGTTCGTGTTGCCAGTCGTTTTGGCGGACATCGCTCGGGCGAATTTGTAGAGCTGGTTGCTGTTGGCGAACGTGATGTTCGTCGTGACGCCAGCTTCCGAGATCGCGGGAACCACACGGCCGGAGGTCGTCGAGTGCGTCGAGGCGGCACCCGTCGAGTTCACCAACCAGTCGTCCACCGCAATGACGTTCGTGCCGTCAGCCGCGAGGCCGGTGAGGGCGAGCGTCGGACCTCGGACGGTCAGCCAGAAGTAGTCGTTGTTCGGGCAGCCCGTGGAGGGGAGCCATTCATCGACGATTCCGGCGATCGCCCGGTCGGGGCAGAACTCGGCGTAGCCATCCACCTGCTTGCCGCGCTGACCCGATTTCCAGGTCACCGCCATCTTCGGCAGGAGGGCCACACCACTCGAATTCCGTACGAGGATGCAGACCACTTCGCCACCCGAACGCGGAGCCTTTGGCCCGGTGCCCGAGTAATCGAGGTCTTTGAAGGTCTTGATGATTCCCTCAATGGCCTTGCTGGTCGTGCCGGTTGAGTCGGCAGTCCGGTTGGGGCCAGTGAGGTAGGTCTTCCCGCGCTGGGGAAGGGCAACAACATTGTCAGGCATTGTGAGAAATCCTTTTCTCGCTAGTCAGTTTTTGCCTTTTGGCGAATACCCTGAATCCTGAGGGGTTAAATGGCTTAGGCGAAGTTCTTGAGCTTGGCGAAGAACTTCGGGCTCTCGAAGCTGGCCTGGCCGTAGAAGCCGCAGGCCCAGAGGGCCGCATAGCCACTACGCGGGTCTTCGGTCGGACCACGCATCCAGAACAGCTCGGGCATCAGGCTCGCGATCTCCATCTTGGAGGTGTTGAGCATGTAGCCGGTGTTGGCCGGGCAGTCGTAGTCCGAGCTGATCGCACAACCATCCTGGTTCAGGGTGAAGCCCTGGAAGCCGAGGTCGTTGGCGGTCTTGTGCGGGATGCTGATCCGGCGGATCGCTTCGTCGTGGTTCTTGTACGACTGGAAGAGATTGGGAGCCAGGACGCAGAGTTCCGGGCCACCCTCGTCGCCGTTGGTGTGGGTCAGCCAGGTGATCGTCTGGCTGATGACGCGCCAGCAGTTGTCTTCGAACGTGGTGCTGCCGGTGCCCCAGCCCGTGCTCGACCAATTGACCAGCTTCGGCGCGAAGTAGTCGTACTCGCTGTCGCCCGAGCCGTCCGGCCAGTCCTTGGCCAGCGTGGCATTGGGATACGTTGAGAGAGCCGAACTCCAGGTCCCGCCCTGATCGGCGAGGTTGGTATTCAGGCCGGCGTAGCTGTCATTGGGTGTGGAGATGCGGTTGCCGGCGGCGCTATTGGCCTCGGTCATGAACGTCTCCAGGCCGTAGATCGCGTTCTCGCGACCCGACCCACCACCTGCGCTGTAGATTTCCGCTGCCAGACCGTTCTGGAGCTTCTTCATCAGGCGACCTTGTTTGGTCTTGAAGAGATTGACGAGAGCGGCTTCCCCGCTGTTCATCGCCTTCTGCTTCATCGTGATCGAGTCCGAGGCCTGGTAGCCCGACCACGGGAGGACGGCCTGTTGGAAGGCCTGGTGATTCGTAAAGTCGATCATCGAGCCGTCGCCATGCTGGTGCATGGTGGGCTGCGAGAACTCAACCTGCCAGCGGAACTCATAACCGCTGTTGTTGAACGTGATCCGGCCCTTCCGCTTGAGCATCGCAAACAAGAGACGCTTGCGAACGGTCAGGTCCGAGGCCCCCTTCATGTAGGCTGGCTTCGTGGTATTGATTACGCCAATCCATTCGTCAGACATCGCTTTTCATCCTTGAAAAGGCCGGCGTAGGGCAGGCCGCCCAGGTCAGCGTCGTGCTGGCCCTAGGAAGGGCGTGATGCCTACTACCGAAATCTCGTCGTTCAGGCCGCCCCGCTGTGCTGCCGGTAAGCGTTGCTGAACATATTTTCTAGCTCGCCATCATTGGCGACATTGAATTCCCCGCCGGAGGTGTAGGAGCCTTGACTGGCTTCCTGACCTGCTTTACGGCGAGCGGCATCAATGAAAGATTCCTGTTTCGTCTTCGGCGGCTCAGGAGCCGGCGTCCCTGCCGGCAGAAACCGTCCTTGGTCATCCCGTGGCCGCTGATCAGTGTTCGTATTTGTAGCAGAAGGATTCGGATTTGGCGCGGCAGGCTGCGCAGGCTGGGCTGCGGCCTGAGGATTGATGCCGGCAAACCGCATCGCGTAGTCGGCCAGCTCCTGGACCGTGCCCTGGAAGCCCCGGGCCTTGAGGTCGGCGATCGCGGTCTTGAGCTTGACGCCGTCGGGGCTCAGGTTTTGGCCGTCGGGCGTGAGTAGCCAGGCCTTGTTCTGGTCGATGAACTTCTGCTCGTAGCTCTGGTTCTCGTATTGTTCGAGCCGCTCCTCGGTCATCCCGCTGAACTTCGAAGAGAACTTGTGTTCGAAGTAGGGGAGCAGCTTCTCCGCCATGAACTTGACGGGGTTATTCGCGAAGGCCTCGTTCTGCTGGACTTTGGCCTGTTGGTAGTCGTTGATCTCGCGGAGGTACTGCATCCCGACAGCGTTGAGGTGCGGCTCCTTCGAGGGTACGATCATTCCTTGTTCGTTGGTCTCGAACGCCCCGTGCTCCAGAGCCCACTTGGCTCCCGGGCTCAACTGCGGGACGGTCCAAGCTTGGGAGAAGAACTCATCTTCATTGAACTCGACATCTGGGGCGTCATCGTTCTGTGGCTGAGCGGCTTCTGCTTCGGCACGGTTTGGGGGATGTGCCAGCGCTGATCGCCCATAGTCAGCGTATGGCCGGAGGTTGGCGTATTGATCGGCCAGGTACTCGGCGAAGCGTTCAGCCGAGTCGATCCCATCCAGCGGCAGGCCCAGCTGCTGGGCTCTCGCCAGGAGTCCCGGAGGCAAGGACGCAGGCGGTGGCGTTACATCACCCCCTGATTGAAGCCCCTCCGAGCCCTGATCCACAGCACCTTGAGCCTGCTGCTGGGATGGTAGCGAAGCCTCATCGTCGGGTGGCGTCCCGGGCGTGAGGAGTGTGTCTTCGAGATTGAGATCGAGTCCGTTCGATTCTGCCGGCATAGATTCGCTTCCCTGCGAAATAGTGAGACTTGCCATCGTGGCAAGGTGGGGTATTACTTGTGGTAATAACGCAAGTTGTTATTTTTGTCACGCGGCTCTTGCCAGAAACCCACGCTTTCCTCCACAATAAACCCGTCACGCAACCCATAAGGAGTCTTCCATGAACCGTCGAGAGATGATCCAAGCTGCCGCTGCGGCGGTGGGCTGTGCGGCGCTGCCGACCACGACAACAGGGCTGACACCGCACAAGAACGGCCACAACCGATTCATCGTGGCGCACGACTATTTCAATCTCAGTAAGCTGTATGCGATTACCGACATCGACTGGAACGGATCGAATATCGGGATTGGGCGCGTAGTAATCGGCTCCGATATAGAGGCTGGCAACCGGCTTGTTGGGCGACCTGCATTGGTCGCGACATGCGGCGACGGAGTCTATCGCTGCCACGTCTTCGAACACGGTCAATATTACCCATCTTAACAGCCTGGCGACCATGGAATAAGGACTTACGTCAAATGCGACACACCTGTGTCGCTTATTGCCACTTTGGAGGGGGTATGCCGATTCAATGGATGCTGTTCGATAATCCTGGGCGGCGGACTGCCACGCTCTCCGGGGAGCTGAATGGTCACACGGTGAGTATCGAGATCGACAACTCGTATCAATCCCACTTCCCGGACTGGTTGCGAGCCGCCAAGCTAGAGATCGAGCGGCAGATGCTTCCAATACGCCCGATCGGGACTGTCGAGCAGATTCACGAGGACGGGACGGTCCAGGTGCGGATGGGGGGCGAGATCGTGCGGGATGGCGATGAGCTGATCGGCGTGACCTACACCACGCCCGAGATACGCTACCGGGATATTCCAACACGCTACGGACCGCCGGTTCGGCAGGTCCAGTCTATTCAGGACTATGGCACCTGGGGGAATTGGATGCGGGACGCTGATGGCAGGTTTGTGCGGCGAGTACAGCCCTGGGAATGCACCTCCCACCAGATCAAGACCAACGAACCGAAGTTCACTCCCGAGGAGCTGGCCGAGTGGGATGAATATGATCAACGGGAGGATGGCTAATGCCGGTTTCGTCATCCATTAAGAGGCACGGCGGCAAGGCTTATCTCGCCAAGCAGATTCGCCAGCTCTTTCCGCCGCATACCCGCTACTGCGAGCCGTACTTCGCTACCGGGGCGGTGCTGTTCTCCGGGGACGGGGAGGGCGTGGCGGAGTTCGTTAACGACATCGACAACGAGCTAACCAATTTCTGGTGTCGACTCCGCGACGGAGACGACTTCCTGCGACTGCTCAGGGAGTTGCAATGCACGCCCTTGTCTCAAGTGGAATTCGAGGTGGCCTCAGCGTGCCGCGATGAGCCCGATGATGTGATGCGGGCCTGGGCGTTTTTCGTCCGCAACCGGCAATCACGCCAGGGCCTGGAAGAGGACTATTGCACGCCGACTTCCCGACTCCGGCGTGGGATGAACGAGCAGGTCAGCGCCTGGTTATCGGCTGTGGATGGGCTGCCGGAGTTCCATGCCAGGCTGCGGCGGGTGGAGATTCGCTGCCAGGACGCCCAGGAATTCATCGCCGAGCTTGACTCCCCAGAGGCGTTGTTTTATTGCGACCCACCATACATCCACGAGACACGCTCCTCAGTGGGAGAATACGGCCCGCATGAAATGGATCAGGTGGCTCACGCCAGCCTGCTCGGGCAACTGGCTGCCATCCAAGGGAGATTCTGCTTAAGCGGCTACAGGCACCCTCTGTACGACGGCTGGGCTAAGCAAGAGGGCTGGAGGCGGGTGGATTTCCAGATCGACAATAAAGCCAGCAGCTCTAAGAGCAAGCAGATCAAGACGGAATGTGTGTGGTTGAATTATGAAGGTTAAACAGCGGCACTTCGCCGAGGCGGGTTACGTCCCGAAGTTCTACGGCTACGCCCGCGTCAGCCACAAGAATCAGTCCGACCGTGGGACGAGCATCGCCGACCAGGAGACACGCATCCGGGCGTACTTCGAAATGCTCAAGGCCCAGGAGGGCCAACCGGCACTGGAGTGGGGCGGGGTGCATATCGAGCCCGTGGCCCAATCGGCGTACTCCAAGACCTTCCCCAACCGCCCCGCCGGGAAAGAACTGAAGGCGATCCTCCGCCCCAGCGACCAAGTCTGCGTCGAGAAGTTCGACCGTATCTTCCGGGACCTAGAGGACTTCGCGATCCATCGCCGCTGGTTCAAGGAACGGGGGATCGGGTTCCATATCGTGTCCTTCTTCGGGAACGCCTTCGATGCCAATAGCCAGCTGGCGGATATGATCCTGCCGATCTTCGCGGGGCTCGGGGAGATGGAGAGCACGATCAAGAGCGAGCGGATGCTCCTGGCCCGCTCCAGCCGTCGGGCGGAAGGCCGCCACGCCGGGACTGCTCCGCCATTCTTCTGTCAGGTCGTGGATAACGAGCCCGGCAAAAAGGCGGGTGGGCGGCTGGTTCTCAAGGACTGGGCGGAGGTGGTCTGTGAGAAGATCATCTTCCTTTACGACCGGGAGGGGTTGTCGTTCATGGCGATCTCCAAGGTCCTCATGAAGGACATGAAGCTCAATATGCGGCTCCATAAGGTCCAGGACCTCTACGCCTTCTGGAAGCGGTGGAACCGACTAAGTCGCCCCGACATCAACACCTTTAAGATGCGGGAATTTATTGACGAGTTTTGGCGCGAGAACCCGGACGTGAAGCCGGGATTTGATAATCCATTTGGAGGATGAGCATGGATAGGCCGATCTGTAAGACGTGCGCGTACTGGGATGAATATGACAGCCTGAATGACGAGGGTTTCTGCCGCAGGTATTCGCCGAGGCTGTCGAATATCGACACCAATCTACCCGGCATCGCCGATGGACATCCAGGAACGGGGTCGTGGTTTACCACGATGGGCCACGACTGGTGTGGGGAGCATCAGGATTTCGTAAAGTGGATGCTGGATCAATGGAAGCCACATCAGCCAGAGCAAGGAAGCTCGCCATGTCCTGCACCACCATCCGCTTCGTCGGCGGCCCCTGGCACAACCGGATCGAGTGCATCGAGTTAGCCCCGCAGGTGGTGGTCCGGGCCGTCCAGCCGAAGACGACCCTCTCGTACGCTGGGTGCTTCGCGAAGGCCGACATCCGTCTGGACCATTACTACCTGGCGAAGTACCACACCAACTGGGGAACGGACTATCTTCAGTACGTCCACAGCTCCCTGGTGAATGGGGATCGGGCGGCTCCCGTGACCCATCACGAACGATTCAAGGTCTGGCGGATTGACCGCCGGCAGTTAGAAGCACGCCTGAGGAGGGCGATGGGCCATGGAAGAAGTTGACCTGTCCTTGGTTACCACAAAGGAGCTATTAGATGCCTTGATGGGTCGATTCGACCACGGCATCGTCTGCGGCATGATGGTCACGAATGAGACGAATCGTGTGGTGGTGAGGAAATATGTCGGTGACCCGATGACGGCTTGCGGTCTTTCCCAGTGGGCGATCAGGCTCGTTATGGCGGAAGCGGAAGATGGGGCTGGAGATTTAACCCTCGATGATATTTAGGAGAGCATGATGCTACGCGGCAACGTCTGCGACATGAACCAGAACACCCAATTGATCTACGCCCTAGAGGAACTGGAGAAGAGGACTGGCGAGGATGGCTGCTGGACGGAGTACAACCCGCTCCTTGGCCCGTGGGAGTTCATCCTCGACGGGGAGACGCTCCAGTGCGGGGCGGCCCTCTACGACCAACTCCGCCTTGATGAGCAAGCGATGTGCAATTAGTAGATGATCCGGCCTTCGTGAAGCTTCTGGAGGACGGTGCGAACATAACCCTCCACGCTCAGCTTCCTGGCCTCAGCCAGCATCTTGACCTTCTTATACCCGTCCTCAGTGAGGCGAACGGCGATCACCTTGTTGCGCACATTCCAGGGGTCGAGCTTCGGGCGGCCACCCTTTTTCTTTGGGGGTTGATCATCCATGAATTATTCGCGTTGCAGGAAAGGGTGGTTATCGTATCATGAAACCATCCTAGTCAGTTTACTCGATCTTCCTTGGAGGGTGAAATGAGGTTGTTCGTCGAGTGTTTCGCGTGTCTGGTGGTGAGCGTTGCGATCGGTGCTCTGGGCTTAGCCTGTGCGGACGTGAAGATGCAGGACCGGGTGGTTACTGCTGAGCGGGCAGATGGCGGCAAGACAGAGAAGTGGTGGACCGTAAACATATACAGCGGCGGGACTTGCGTCAAAACTCTGTATGTCAAAGGCGAGCATCCATACCCACGCGGAGCGGTCAATGGCCAGACGGGATTCACGTTCTGGGATCACACTGGCGAGCAGGTCGAGGCGTACGGTGCCACGATCATGATTGAGCGTTGCTATTACCCACCGAAACCGAGGTAAGTCATGACGCCAGAAGAACTTGCGATGCTTTAAGAGATGGCACCAGAGATCATGAAGAAGGCCAAGCTCTACGACTGGCTCGTGTCGCAGCTGAGGCCCAGCGGGGCCAGTAATTACGGGACCGTATTCTGGAGTATTCCGCTTGGCGTCTTGAGCGGGATACCAGCCAAAAGCCCGCAAGAAGCGGTCGAGAAGGCCTACGCTAAGTGGAATAGCAATAAGGACTTAAGTCGTGGTAGAGCTGACGAAGCACGCGATCAAGCGGTTCCAGCAACGGTACACCCAATGCTCGAACCGGGAAGCAGCGGAGATGCTCCGCCTGGCCTACCAGGAAGCGAAGCCGCCCCCGAAGTACGTTCGTCGTAAATACAAGCCATATAGCACTTTAAGCGAACACGGACGGGTGGCTTTCTACCACAAGTTCTCGGGCCTATTGATCGTGTGCTCCAGCGGCACGCGATGGCCGCACTGCATCGTCACCGTCATTTCCGTTCCCTTCCCCCAGGAGGAGCCCGCATGAACTGGACTGAAGCCAAGAGCTGGCTGATGTGCGAAAACAAGCCTCTCGTATTCAATCCAGACCGAGAAGCATTCGAGGCAATGGTCGAGCAGATCGAAGCTAACCGCTTGGCAATACAGGAGTTACGTGCTGAGTACGACAGCCATTATCACCGCGAGGACGGAGGTGGTTACACTGGCGGACCGAGGTGGATTGCCCAGATTAACACCTGATGAAACGTGATGGACTCCAGGGGGCTAACAGCATGAAGGTGATTATCGCTGGCTCTCGCTCTATCACCGACGAGAACGAAGTGGTGCAAGCCATTGTGGATTCAGGGTTTATGATCACGGAGGTGGTTTCTGGAGGGGCTCGTGGCGTGGATCGGATCGGCGAGAAGTGGGCCCAGATGATGGGGATTCCTGTTACCAGATTCATCCCCGACTGGGAGCACCTCGGTAAGTCAGCAGGTCACACCAGGAACCATGACATGGCAGTTTACGTGGGTTCACAAGGAGGGCTGATTCTGGTCTGGGATGGGATGTCATCTGGATCAAAGAATATGTTGCAACATGCGACCACATATGAACTTAGGATTCATCAGCATGTGCCAAACCTCCTATTTTAACAGGCGAGAAAACAGGCCAAGCTCCAGATGGGTAACCTTAAATCAAAGACTGTTCCGATGGGTGCCCCGCCCCCCTTCCGTTTCCACCTGGCAGTACCGCTCTAACTCCCTGCTATTACTAGACTTATGGCCCGTCCTAGCTATCTACGGTCTTGACATCGCGGCCATCTCATCCACCATTCACCGTCTAACAGGCATCTACCACCAGCCAATACGCCATTGGACCACGCCGCATTGTGGGGCCTATCGCCATTGGTGCGCTGGAGTCTATCGGCTCCCTGATCCCTTCCACCCCTACTGGCCGCTACCCGCCTATTGATTCCTCTTGGAGTGTATGAGGAGGGTTTAGACCATCATTACTCCCGCTAATACTAAGTCGTCTCAACTGTAGGCTGGTTTAATAGTTCACGGCAACCAGCCGCTTGCGATTTCGCACCCCCCGAAATGGGAATTTCCGCGTTTTGCCCCCTCCCGGTTGTAGCCCGATTCGGAATTTCTTTCCGCGTGGTGCTTGCAATCGCACCGCTTCCCGCTACACTTCTCTTTAGTTGGTCACTGTCACTGACCGACAAACACGCAATCAGGAGTCTCCGCCATGCTACTTGCCGCCCATTGCGGGCCATCCGGGTTCACTGCCATCGCCGATGATGGTCAACGGTTCAAGGGTCAATACCTTGCCCCCCTGCCAGCCCATCTTAAATCCGATGGTTCCGCAGCCATCCAAGAGGGCGAGGACCGTAACCCGGTTGATTCCCCTATCCGCCTACGTCAGCCGCACCGCTTCGACGCAATGGCCGACAGCCGCTTTGATCCGGCCCGCATGACAGACGAAGAACGGGCCGGATTGCTCGCCGCTGAAGTGCAGAATGACAGCCAGCCGGTCTTGATTGCCATTCGTCTCTTTCATCGTCTGGGATGGTCGATACGCGACCTGCTGGACGATAACAGCCAGCCAGTTCCCAAGGTGGAACCATACGTGGCCTACAGCCGCTTGCCGGTTGTAGGGGAATCGGAAGGCTATTCGATGCCGCAGCCGATTCTCTCCCCTGCCCGCAGCCGCTTTGCCGACGTGCAATACGCAATCGAGAATTGCCGCCAGCTTGGTGAATTCCTCTCTCTCTTGGCGCGTCGCTTTGAGCCAGTGCCGTTTGATCCGACGCCCGCCAGCCGCTTGGGTGAATACGTCATGCGGCAGTATGCCAAGCGGCACACGGCGGAATGCGGCAGCTAGTTGCGGCCTATCATCGGCTGCCGTGAGTGTCACGGTGGCCATTGATAGGCCGGGCTATTTCGGCCCGGTCAATTGTCCCCTGTCAAAGGGTATGAACCATGACGAAGATTCAGAGCAAGCAAGAGGCGCAAGCGTTTTTGGCCGCGTTCAAGCTGGATGAGGACGGCCTGCCCCCCGCTGGCACGGCCGACAGCGCTCTGGCCGATTACATGACGGCCACAACGCTTGTCGGCAAGACGTTTGATTTCGTGGCATTCCTCTCGAAAGCGAAAAACTCGGTGGCCAAGAGCGGCGCGCCCTGCCCGATCGATGAGGCGACGTTCGCGGCCCGTGCCCCCGAATTGGAATTGACCATGTTCGGGACGAAGATCAAGACCATGAAAAAGCATGGTGCCCCCCGCAAGAATCCCAAGACTGGGGAACTCTCTGGCGGCGCGTTCAAGAGCGGCGCGTTTGGCTACTGGTTCGGCGGTCAGGTCACGCTGGAAATCGACGGCAAGCCCGTCAAGTTCCAAGCGGGTGGCCAGTTGGTTGCCGTCAACAGTGGCAAGGGCAGCGACGAAGCCCAGAGCAGCTAACAGCCGCTTACACCCCTGTTTCTCACTCAAGCCCCTATTCGCCTAGTGCGGGTAGGGGCTACTTTTATGCGCTGATTGAATCGGCCATATGGCGGGCCGCAATACAAGCCGCGCCCTGCCGATTTTCAGTTTGCGGGCATCGGGACGCATTTTCGATTTGCGGGCCGCAGCGGGCCGCGCAGGAGGCTTGACGGGCATTCTGGCGCGTCGCTTGCGGCGGATTCGGGCCGCGCCGCAGCGACCACTAGCCCAACCGGACAGTTCATAGGCCAACTGGACTATGCGGAATGCCGCACCTACGCTGTCCTAACGCTGCTGATTAAGGAACACATCCTCTTTCCACGCAATAAGGAACACTAGCATGAACATTCATCACGAGATTCAGGACGCCAGGTTTCAGGATAAGCGTGTCACCATGGAGATCACCCCGGACAATCACGGCGTAACCATTGGGGTGGATGGTGTTGACAACGAGATCATTATTGACCTGTCGGCCGGCTTCCTGAATATCTACACCACAAATGCACGGGGTGAGACCGACGGCAGGATTTTGGGGTCTCTTGCGGTTGGTCGGTAAGGGGCGCGAGTAGCCTTCAGTGGCCTAGTTCCACTGGGGGCCTTCCTGCCTCTTTACTAGGAGCTGGCTATTCACATGAAGGCATACCTTCGATGGACAAAGAATTAAGGGACAAAGCCATCCTGGCTATTGCCTCATGCGATCAGATCGAGATGGCCATTAGAGAGAAGGACGAGGTGATGATTGCCGTCTATCGGAAGGCCATTAAGGACTGGGCCAAGGACATTACGAAGGAAAAGATGCTGGTTTGGTGCCAGATGGTCAGGGGAGAGGCATTGGCTGCCCTGAGGGAGCTGGAGGAAGAGGATTGTGAGGGGGCCTGAGGGTCGATCTTGTGTTCCTGTCCCTTTAACCACGCTAGAAGGAAGACCTGCCATGAACGACGATTGCGATATTGACGAGGTTGAGAGAAAGGTCACAGAGATATTTCACGGACCAGCCCCCAAGTGTGAATGCTGCGGGGAGAGGGACATTCACTGCCGCTGGCGGCCGGCATATCAGATGATCCTGTGTCCAAGCTGTCCGAAGTAGTTCGTTTCCTTAACTGTCACTAGGGAAAGGAGTTAGGTGGGTCATGGGAACAGCTCTTGAGGCCCTGCATGTCGCTGCTGAGGCGATCAGGAACATGCCGGACATCCTGGAATGCACGGCTGATAACGATAACGACAGCGGGGAGATCATCTTCACTGTTAAGAGCACTAATCGACAGTTCGTGCTCAGACTGTCGGAGGATGAGGATTATGGACAGGGAGGTGGATGAATAGCTTGTTTCTTCCGTGTCACCTGAAGAAAGGAGTGAGTGCCTATGGGTCCAGACCTAATGCTCGCGTACCTGCTGTGGGAGATGGAGCCCCTGCTTCCTCAGAGCGAGGAACAACTGCCGGAGGATGACCCCTGGCGGGATATTGGGGGTGAGGGATGAACTACTTCCCTCCAGCAGGCGTCCGAACAGATGATTGGCCAGCCAGAAACAAATATGGCGGCTATCGGATGAAGAATATGTACGGCTGGTGGATGGGAGTGACGCAATACGTCGATTACTTCCAGGCCCATATGTGGCACCACCGCGATGGAGGGGACTCGAAGATGAGGAAGTTCAGCACTGAACTGGAAGCACTGAACTGGCTCGATGACCAAGTCCTGCTCTTAGCCATCCCCATATGAGGGGCCGTAATCAGCAGTCGTGGGATAGCTCACGGCTGCTCTTTATGTTTCCTTAAAAGAAGGAGGTTCCCATGAAACGCATCACACCCAATTCAGTGGTTGATGCCTACATCGCCACAGGCATGTATCCCGTGTTCCGCAAATGGTCCACGCGGGACAACAAGGGCGGGTGTGGACTGATTGTCACGCTCTGCTCGCTCAATGGCAGCTATCCGAAGCACAAGAGTCGATTCGACACGATCGTGAAGGTCCTGGGGCTGGAATTGGACTACGCCCGGGGGTTCACGCGGGGCTTTGACGGCCGCCCGCCGCTGAATTACAGCGAGTATTTTGACATTGGCCAGCATGACGGGAGAGCGGCTCGCGAGGCTGTCCGCGAATACTTCGGCATCGGACGCAGGAAGAAGGCACTCTCGCGAAGCTCTACCCCCGAGCTGGCGACTGTCTAATCGTTTTGGCGTGGCGACCCGTCCGGTGCCCTGCGTGGGGGTGCTGAGACGGGTTTTTTTATTGCCTCTTAGCCACGAAGGGAGCTGATAGCCATGAGAATGCCACGCTTTATCGAAAGACGGCTCAGTTGGGTGAGCTGGTGGATTGCGAAATGGGCCATTGCCAGACTGGGTATCGACGGGAATTGGCCACGCTGGAATGGGTCGCAGTGGGAGGTCTATGCCAGTGGACGCTGGCAGCGTGCTCCCACGCCGCCGTATGTGTATGAAGCCAGTATGGGCTGGTTCTACAAAATCAAGGGCTGGGAGACCGGCAGGCCGGTTCTCGAAACCATCTTCGAGAGCCAGGCGGACGCCGATGATTTCGTGAAGAAGCATATGGCCGTTAGTGGCACATTGCAGGCCACCCCCAAAATGAAACAAGGAGCCTGAGCCATGCCACCGAAAGAATGGGAACATCCGGTCTTTACTGTGACCGTGGAGGAGGTTTCTCGTACGGAGTATTACATCCGTGCGGAGAGCGTGGAGGAGGCCGAGGCGATGGTCTTAAGGACTAAGCCCGGACTGCTGGCTAATGGGATGGGGCACGGCCAGCCCGCTGTCATCTCGACCCGCACCCTATCCACCGTCAAAGAGGAGCATTCCCAATGATCCGTCGGATTATGTCGCTAGTGGATTATGGGTCGGATGAGTTCTGGCTCGTGATCCACGCCGTCGCGAAGGTAGCCGGTCTAATCCTCTGGTTTTGCCTGGCCTATCAAGTCCCTCAGGAGCAGCAGGCGCTCCTCTGGGCGGTCGTCGGGTTCATCTGGCTCTGGGAGAACCTGGAATGAGTGAGCCTCGACGCATCTTCGATGTGAATGGTGGCATCATCTCCCATCCCGATGGGTTTTTTAACGCCGTCCAGGCAATTGTCCAGATGATCGACGGAATGGAGGAAGGCAACTTCGACCGGGCGGATATGAGGGCCATGCTCGCCGTCGTTGTGGGAGAGGCTGAATTTCACCTGCTGTTCCTAAAGCCACGAAATAAGGGGGATTCATGAAGTACATCATCCGGGAGCAGATTCCCTGCTACGTGGACTTCTTCCGGGAGGTCGAGGCGGAGAGCGAGGAAGATGCTCTCGATAAGGACGTGCAGGGCGACAACCGCTATCTCGGTCATCGTGTCGGTGACTCTATTGGCCATATGGACCCCACAGAGCATGGGGTTGTCGATTCCCTGCCGGAGTTTGGATTTCATCCCGAATAGCCACCCCGCTTAAACCGGATGCGTGGCAGGAGCCCCTAGCTGGCAGGCATCGAGCCTGACTGGCTAGGGGCATTTTTCAGTATTGGAGGGCCACGCAAATGCCATTGAAATTGAACCAATTAGTGATCGGGAAGAAGTACCGGATTACCCGCGTCACGCGAGGGGAGCTGTATTCTGCGTCCACCGCTGACGGGGTTGCCCGGAACGAGGCTGTTGGGATGGTGGTTACGATCCTGGATATTCCCAGGGAAATAGACCCCCGCTGGACGCTACGGATGGAGTTCTCACCCAAGGACGCCGATAAGCTCAGGAAATGCGGTGTCAGCATCAACCCAAACAACATCAAAGGCTTCTATCCACCCGAGCTGGAAGAGGTCATTGAGGACCCCCGGGAAGCTATCGAGCTGGCCTGGTTCGACTACACGGATCAAGTTGAGTATCTGGCGTCGGGCCGACCGATTAAGGAGATTGAGGACGATCTACGGGACGCCTTTGAGGCCGGCTATCGGGCTGCTGTCGAGGGAGGTGCGTCATGCCGCAATACGAAGTAGGGAAGAAATACCGGATCGTGGGGATCAACGAGATCAGTGATTTCAAGCCCCTGGAGTCGCTGTTACTGGGGCAGGTGGTCACGGTCAGGAAGCATGATGATGGGCCTGGGTGGGTCACGGTCTGCGAGTTCGAGAGCCTGCCCACCGAACTGACATCGCACTGGGCCTGGCTGAACAATCACAAGTCGGCCACCAGCACGTCCATCTACTGTCCCGTCCTGGAGGAAGTCATGCCCGCAGAGCTGAAGGTCGGGATGCGGGTGCGGGTCGTGGGCAAGCCAGTGGGGGTGTATCAGGCGATCGACGCGGTGGGCACGATCATTGTCTTCAACCCGGACATGAGACAGGAGTACAACCAAAATTACGGCATCGAATTCGATTGTGATGTGCCTAATGGACACGATCTCGGCCAGCTGAGGATGGGCAGCAAACGCGGCTTATGGGTCGAACCCAAGCTCATCACCCCCCTCGAATCCACCCCCGACTTCACCGCCCTAGAGCTGGCCTGGGGGGACTATCTCGATCAAGATGGCGATCCCGCCCACGAGGAAGCCTTCAAGGCCGGGTGGGAGGCTGCTCTGGCCAGTAAAGGAGCCACGAAATGAGGAAGCGTGAGTGCAAGGTCGGGGCGCGGGTCAGGATCAAAGATAAGGCCTACGGAAAAAGCTACTTCCCGGGACCAGGAACGATCGTGTTTGTTTTCCCGCACGGCCCGTACGTGGGCGTTGAGTTTGATGACGTGGGCCTGGACAATGCTGGCCATTCCATAAATGGCTTGGCTGCTGAT
>Ga0196964_10000066_pt1 | contig 76872 bp, 74 predicted proteins | sample S1_10metaG_FD_148615 | JGI IMG/M metagenome (GOLD analysis project Ga0196964, IMG submission 148615) | Soil microbial communities from Anza Borrego desert, Southern California, United States - S1_10 | ecosystem: Environmental > Terrestrial > Soil > Desert | place: USA: California | collected...
TCGTCCTTGTCTGCGGGATCCGGCGGGCCGGTCCCGGGCAACTGTTCGAGATCGCCAAGGGTTCGGGGCGGGCATCTGGCTACGGACGGCGGCAACGCCGGGGTCGCATACGGTGTCACCGACCCCGTGAACCGGGCTGCCCCTCGGGGCAGCCCGGTTCTCCCTTGGACCCAGCCACTCTACTCAACTCGCAACAGACAAGGTCGCATGGAGCCGAAGGCGCAATGCGACATGCCGCGGCCGGATCGTCGCATTGCGCTCCGCTCCATGCGACCTACGGATTGACGCTCCGTCGCCCGTCCCAGTCCAGCAGCAGCATCACCAGCGACGCGGCGGCCAGGAAGGCCGGGTACTCCCAGCCGCCGCCGGGGGCGGTGAAGACCCAGCCGTTGGGAAGATGCACCCAGGCGGCGCCGGCCAGGACCGGCAGCAGCGCCGCCGCCGTGAGCCCGGCGCGGATGCCCAGCAGCAGCAGCACGCCGCCCACCGCCTCGGCCGCGACCACGGCGTAGGCGCTCCAGCCGGGCAGGCCCTGCGCCTCGAAGAAGGCTGATGTGCCGGCCATGCCGAAGGTGAAGAGCTTCAGCCCGGCATGGGCCAGGTACATGGTGCCGAGCGACAGGCGCAGCAGCAGCGCGGCCTTGTCGGGATCGCGAAATCCGTTCATCCCAGCCTCCCCTCACGCCGCCTTCAGGCCGGTCTCGACGGGCAGCCCCGCCTCGACCCAGTCCTGCTTGCCGGCGGCGTAGACCCGCACGTCACCGTAGCCCAGCCGCGCCAGCCGCTCGGCCGCCTGGTGGGAGTTCGGGCAGGCGAGGTTGGAGCAGTAGGTGACGATCGCCGCCGCCTTGTCGGGGAACAGGTCGGGCGCCAGCGCCTCGAGATCGGCCAGCGGCAGGTTGACGGCGCCCGGCAAATGGGCGTCGGCGTAGTAGCGCGGCGGCAGCGCCTCGGCGATCGTGACGGGGGTGCCGGCCGCCAGCAGGGCCTGCAGCTCGGCGCGGGTGATGGTCCTGGTCATGATGTCCTCGTCTCCTTGGGGGCGCCGGGTCGGCGCCGGTGGGGAGAGACTATGCCCGTGCGCGGACGCACGGCACGTTGTAAGATCGCCATCCCAATTTGCAGGAACGCACAAGCATGGGATGGGACGATCTGCGCCTGCTGCTGGCGGTGAGCCGGGCCGGCGGGCTGTCGGGCGCGGCGCGGGAGCTGGGCGTCAACCACTCCACCGTCTTCCGGCGGCTGGCGGCGCTGGAGGCCGAGCTCGGCACGCTGCTGTTCGAGCGGTTGCCGGCCGGCTATCGCCCCACCGAGGCGGGCGCGCGGCTGGCGCTGGCGGCGGAGCGGATGGAGGCGGAGGCGCTGGCCGCCGACCGCGACGTGACCGGCCGCGACACCCGCCTGTCGGGCCGCCTCCGGGTAACGGCGTCCGAGACGCTGGCCTTCCGGCTGCTGCCCGGTGAGCTGGCGCGTTTCCGCCAGGCGCAGCCCGGCATCCTGGTGGAGCTGCTGATCGACAACCGCCAGCTGGACCTGTCGCGGCGCGAGGCGGACGTGGCGTTGCGCGCCACCCGGCCGCTCCAGGGCGATCTCTGGGGCCGCAAGCTGGCCGACATGCCCTGGGCGGTCTACGCCGCGCCGGGCCTCGCACCGCTACGGGACATCGCCGGGCTGGCGGACCTGCCGGTCATCGGCTGGGGCGAGACGGCGCTGCCGGTCAAGGCGGCGGAGTGGCTGGCCGAGGCCGTGCCGGAGACCGCGGTCGTCTACCGCTCCTCCAGCCTGATCAACCAGATGCGGGCGGCGCTGGCCGGCATGGGCGCGGCCGTGCTGCCCTGCTACCTGGCCGACGCGGAGCCGGGACTGGAGCGCCTCTCCGATCCCGTGCCGGAACTGTCGCGCGAACTCTGGATGATCACCCACCAGGACCTGAAGGCCACCGCCCGGGTGCGCGCCTTCATGGATCTGGTCGGCGAGGGGCTGCGGGCGGCGCTGGCATGAAGCCGCCGCGATGGGGAGAGGCTGGGACGTCGTGCGTCCTTCGACAAGCTCAGGATGAGGGACGGGGTACGCGAGGCACTTCCGGGATTCGTCCGTGCGGGCTTGCCTCGGAGCAGCAACAACATCCTCATGCTGAGCCTGTCGAAGCACGCACACCCGCAACGCAGCCCTGATCCGTGGCGACCTACTCCCCCTTCCGCAGCCTGTTGTGGATCGCCGTGCTGGCGATGGCGGCCTGGCTCATGGCGACGCTGATCTGGTTCAGGTTCTCCACGATGTCACCGGCGGCGTAGAGCCCGTCGACCGAGGTTTGCTGGTGGCCGTCGGTGGGGATGCGGCCGTCCTCCGCCAGGTCGCACCCGACCTGCTTGGCGAGGTCGTTGCGCGGCGCGGTGCCCAGGGCCGAGTACAGGCTGTCGAAGGCGAGCTCGCGCCCGCCCGCCAGCCGGATGGCGATCACCTGCCCGTCGGCGCACTCGATCCCCTCCAGCGCGCCGGTCTCCAGCGTCACGCCGAGCGCCTCCAGCTCCGCACGGTGGCCCTCCTCCATCGGCTCGCCCAGGGTCATGAGGGTAAGGCGGTCGGTGTAGTGGCGGATGAAGCCGGCCTCGGCCACGCCGTGCTTGCCCTGGCCGAACAGGCCGACGCGCTTGTCCGTGACCTCGTAGCCGTCGCAGATCGGGCAATAGCGCACCAGCCCCTTCGCCACCGCCTGGTAATGGTCGGGAATGCCCGGCTCGCGGTCGATGCCGCCGGTCGCCAGAAGCACGAAGCGGGTGAGGTAGCGGTTGCCCTGGGCGTCGGTGGCGACGAAACCCTCGCCGTCGCGCTCCAGGCTCTCCACGCCGGTGCGCTCGATGACGGCGCCGTAGCGCTCGGCCTGGCCGCGCATGCGCTGCAGCAGCTCGACCCCGTTGACCCCGTCGGGAAAGCCCGGATGGTTGTGCGAGCGGGGTATCCAGGCGCAACGGCTGGCGCCGGCGTCCAGCACCAGGAAGCGCCTCTTGTAGCGCGCGAGATATATGGCCGCCGTCAGCCCCGCCGGCCCGGCGCCGACGACCAGGGCGTCGAGCCGGGCGGGGGCGTTCTCGCCGGAACCCAGGACCGTCGTTGCCGGCGCCATGTCCGGGGCCTCAGACGTCGAAGGTCCGCCCGGGGAGCTTGCTGCGGTCGCCCCCGTTCTTGTCCTTCACCGCCTCCTCGGCCAGTTCGGCGTCGCCCACGGGGTGCTCCTTCGCGGCGTCGTCCTGCTTGGGCTGCTGCGGCTTCTGCTGATCGTTCCCGGCCATCTCGGCTCTCCATCGCTTCGGTCCCGTGAAGAACAGGCCGGCCGATGGATGGTTGCGCGGAACGGTGCGGGCGCCCGCGCGGTTGGTGCTGTCCCCACCACCCAGGCAAGGAGCCTCCCCATGTCCAAGAAGGACCATCCCGTGGCGAACCAGCTGAAGCAGGAATCGCAGAAGCCGACGCCGAAGGGGAACCAGAACCAGCTCGCCGAGTCCCCGCAGAACCCCGCCCATGCCGGCCAGGGCCATCAGCGCCAGCCGCGTCCGTGAGCGCTTCCGGGGGGAGGCCGGCGCCTCCCCCCACCCCTCCCATCCCCCTGATTCCAATAGCCCCTTTGCTCCGTATCAAGGGGCGTGACACCGCTCCCTCGCCACGGCATCCTGTCGCCAGCGGCCGGCAGAGCCGCGGAGCAGGGAGTGAACAGATGATCAAGACGAAGGCCGGCCTTCTGGGCGGCATTCTGGCGATCGCGCTGGGCGGCTCGGCCATGTCGACGGCCGCGCTGGCGCAGAGCGCGGCCGACCTGGGCAAGAGCCTGACGCCATTGGGCGCGGAGAAGGCCGGCAACAAGGACGGCACCATCCCCGAATGGACCGGCGGCCTCACCGCCCCGCCGGCCGGCTACAAGCCGGGGATGCACTACATCGATCCGTTCGCGGCGGACAAGCCGCTGTTCACGATCGACGCCTCCAACATGGCCCAGTACGCCGACAAGCTGACCGAGGGCCACAAGGCGCTCTTCAAGACCTACGGCCAGACCTACAAGATGGCCGTCTACCCGACGCGGCGCTCCGCCTCCTATCCCAAGGAGGTCTACGACGCGATCATGGCCAACGCCACGAACGCCAAGCTGGTCGCCAACGGCAGCGGCGTCGAGGGGGCCAAGGTCGGCTCGCCCTTCCCGATCCCGAAGGAGGGCGTGCAGGCGGTCTGGAACCATCTGCTGCGCTGGCGCGGCCTGAACCTGGAGCGCACCTACGGCCAGGCGAACCCGCTGCCGGACGGCGCCTATACCATGATCACCATCAATGAGAAGGTGAAGTTCCTCTACAACTCGCCCGAGGGCGCGCGCGGGAACACCTCCATCTTCTTCCTGCAGGAAGTGACGGCGCCGGCCCGCCTGGCGGGCGAGGTGCTGCTGGTCCACGAATCGATGAACCAGCTCGCCGAGCCGCGCAACGCCTGGACCTACAATCCCGGCCAGCGCCGCGTGCGTCGCGCGCCCAACGTCGCCTACGACAATCCGGGCACGGCGGCCGACGGCCTGCGCACCTCGGACCAGCTCGACCTCTATAACGGCTCGCCGGACCGCTACAATTGGAAGCTGGTCGGCAAGAAGGAGATGTACGTCCCCTACAACGCCTACAAGATGGTGGCGAAGGGAACCCGCGACGCGGACATCATCAAGCCGAAGCACATCAACCAGGAGCTGGCGCGCTACGAGCTGCACCGGGTCTGGGTGGTGGAGGGCGAGCTGAAGCCCGGCACCAGCCACATCTACGCCAAGCGCCGCTTCTACCTGGACGAGGACAGCTGGCTGATCGTGGCCGCCGACCAGTACGACGCGCGCGGCCAGCTCTGGCGCGTGTCCGAGTATCACGGGCTGAACTACTACGAGCTGCCCACCTACTCCGGCGCCTTCGAGACGCATTACGACCTGCAGTCGGGCCGCTATACCGTCTCCGGCTTCATCGGCGAAGGCCCGCCCTACGACAACCAGGTGAAGTTCACCGAGAACGACTTCTCCCCCGACGGTCTGCGCCGCGCCGGCGTGCGCTGAGCGGGTTCATCGGGAACCTACACGGGGCGGCCGGGCGACCGGCTGCCCCTTTTTCATGGCCTCGTCCATGGCGCATCCGGGCAGGCGCGGGGCCCTATGGTGAGCGGGTGCCGCGACGAGGGCGTGCTCCCGCCGAACTGCATTGCGTAAAACTCATCCTTTAGATCGACTTACGTCTTTTTTTCGCCATGGTGCAGTGCAACAGTGCAGATGTCGGCGCGTTGGTTGCGCTGACATCACCGGGGCTTGAGAGATCATGCAGACCATCGACATCGCCACCGCCTTCACCGTCGCCTGCCAGGAGCTGGGCCTCGATCCGGCCAACACCAACCACTTCGTGCTGGAGTGCAAGCGCCAGGGCCGCGACCCGCAGGACGCGACGATGCACGAGCTGGACCGCAACGGCTCCGAGCTGTGGCGCGCCGTGCGCAAGCGGACCGCCTGAGTTTTCCCAGGCGCCCTTGATCCGGGTGCCGGACCGTGGGATGGGAGGGGCATGAGCGACGCCCCTCCGGTTCCGCCCCTGAAGATCCTGCCGACGCGCCGTGCGCTGCTGGCCCTGCCGCTGCTGCTGGCACCCCTTCCGGCCCTCTCCGCCCCCGTCTCCCTCCCCGCCGGCCTGACACCGGGCCCGACCGTGCGCGTCCGCGGCGTGGTCGACGGCGACACGGTGGAACTCGACGACGGGACGGAGGTGCGGCTGGTCGGCACCCAGGCGCCCAAGCTGGCGCTGGGCCGCCGCAACTTCCCGGACTGGCCGCTGTCGCCTGAGTCCCGCGACGCGCTGGCGCGGCTGGCGCGCGGCCGCACCGTCACGCTGCACACCGGCGGCACGCCCCGCGACCGCCACGGCCGGGCCCTGGCGCATCTGGTCCGCGACGACGGCCTGTGGCTGCAGGGCGAGATGCTGCGCAGCGGCTGGACGCGCCTCTACACCTTCCCCGACAACCGCGCCGCCGCGGCCGAGATGCGCGCCGCCGAGGCCCAGGCACGGAAGAAGCGTGCCAACATCTGGGCGCATCCCTTCTACGCGGTGCGGACGCCCGACAGGCTCGCCGAGGACATGGACACGTTCCAGCTGGTGGAGGGGCGGGTCGCCCGCTCGGCCCGGGTGCGCGACCGCATCTATGTGAATTTCGGCCGCGACTACCGCGACGATTTCACCGTGGAGATCGAGCGCCGCCACTGGCGCGACTTCGAGGCCGCCGGGCTGGACCCGCTGTCACTGGGCGGAAGGCGGGTGGAGGTGCGCGGCTGGATCGGCGAGCGCAACGGCCCGGTCATCCAGGCCACCCATCCCGAGCAGATGGCCGTGCTGGACTAGCCGTTACCGGACGGTGGCGCCATTCGTGTCCGTAGGTCGCATGGAGCCGCAGGCGCAATGCGACGTGCCCGGCCGGGGGATGTCGCATTGCGGCTCCGCCTCCATGCGACCTACGATGCCGCCAAGCCCTGCGCGCGGATGAAGGCGATGCCGTGCTGCAGGCTCTTGCCGATGCGCTGGGCGGCATCATTGATGCGGGCGGCGGGCTCCGGCGCGAAGAGGGTGGAGGCGGTCTGGCCGAAGAGGTCCAGCCAGCGGGCGAAATGCTCCGCCCCGATGCCCGGCAGCGCCGCGTGCGCCGGCATCGGCCGGCCCTGGTAGCGGCCGGTTCCCAGCAGGACCGAGGACCAGAAAGCGGCGATCTTGTGCAGGTGCCGCCCCCATTCCTCCTCACCCGTGCCGACCGCCGCCTCGAACACCGGCCCCAGCATCGGGTCGCCCCGCACCTTCGCGTAGAAGGCGGCGACCAGCTCCTCCAGCCCGTCCTCGTCGATTTCCGTGCGCAGCATCGCAATCTCCTCCGTCGCGCCCCACAGATAGCCGAGACGCGGCCGGATTGCGCGCCCGCCGGCTGCGGCAAAGGGACCCGTCAAGGACGGCCGGACACGCGGTGCAACGCCTACGCTTCGGGATGGTTTGCGTTAAGGAATCCGCTTCCCTAAACTCGCGCTTCCCCATTCCGGACGTATCATGGCCCGCGGCGAGCTTTTCCCCCCGATCGATCCCTTCCAGACCGGCTACCTGAAGGCGCCCGGCGGCCTGCATACCCTCTACTGGGAGCAATCGGGCAATCCGCACGGCGTGCCGGTGGCGTTCCTGCACGGCGGCCCCGGGGCCGGCGCCTCGCCGACGCACCGCCGCTTCTTCGACCCGGCGCACTACCGGATCATCATCATGGACCAGCGGGGCGCCGGCCGCTCCACCCCGCTGGGCGAGACGCGCGACAACGACATCCCGCACCTGCTGCAGGACCTCGAGCAGCTGCGCACCCAACTGGGCATCGAGCGCTGGCACCTGTTCGGCGGCTCCTGGGGCTCCACCCTGGCGCTGGCCTATGCCCAGACCTACCCGGACCGGGTGCTGGGCATGATCCTGCGCGGCATCTTCCTGATGCGGCGGAGCGAGATCGACTGGTTCCTCTACGAGATGCGGACCATCTTCCCCGAGGCCTGGGCCGCCTTCTCCAACCACATCCCGGCCGCCGAGCGGGGCGACCTGCTGGAAGCCTACCACGCGCGCCTGAACAGCCCGGACCCGCAGGTGCGCCGCGCCGCCGCGCGCGCCTGGAGCATGTATGAGGGCAGCTGCTCCACCCTGCTGCCCAGCCCCGAGCTGGTCTCGGCCTCGGGGGAGGACGGGCATGCGCTGGGGCTGGCGCGGATCGAGGCGCACTTCTTCCGCAACAACATCCCGGAGCGGGAGAACCGCTTCATCGAGGACATCCCGAAGATCCGGCACATCCCGGCCGTGATCGTGCAGGGCCGCTACGACATCGTCTGCCCGCCGCGCACGGCCGACGACCTGCACCGCGCCTGGCCCGAGGCCGACTACATCATCGTCCCGGACGCCGGCCACTCCGCCATGGAACCGGGCGTGCGCGCGGCCCTGGTCGCCGCCACCGAGCGCTTCAAGATGATCGCCTAGGCCGCCGTTCCGCGCCCGGCCGGCAGCAGCCGACCCAGGCGCTGGCGGAAGGCGGCCCAGCTGTTCTCCTCGGGCGTCAGGTCGATGCCGACCAGGGTGATGCGCCCGTCCTCCGCGGCGGCCACCACCAGGTCGACGTCGCCGGCCGACACCCGGTCGCCCACCACGGGGGTGGAGCGCAGCCGCCTTGCCATGTAGTCCCCCACCTCCAGCCCCGCCGCGTCGGCCGGCACCGGCAGGCCGTAGAGCGCCGCCAGCTGGCCCGCCGGCGTGTCGCCCTGAATCTGGAAGTCACCCAGCAGCTCCTGGTGCGGGTCCTCCGCCCGCCGGCCGAACAGCCGGTCCAGCACGTCCAGCGCGTGGGTATCGGCCAGCACCATGACGGCGTCGCCCGGCGACAGCGCCCGCACCTCCGCCGGGTTGGCCGGCCGCCCCTCATGGATCAGCGCCAGGATGCGCGCGGTCTCCGGGATCACCAGCCGGCCCAGGCCGCGCGTCGCCGCCTCGCTGCCCTCGGCGACGGTGAAGACCGACAGACGGTTGCCCTCCTCCACCGGCACGTCGATGTCGGCGCGGCCGGGCGGTTCGGGTTCGGGCGGCAGCTCGACACGCAGCAGCCGGGCGGCCGGGCCGATGGTCCAGCCCTGCAGCACCAGCGATACCAGCACCACGACGAAAGCGACGCCGAAATAGGCCTCCGCCCCCGGCACCCCCGCCAGCACCGGCAGGGTGGCGAGGTAGATCGGCACGGCGCCGCGCAGGCCCACCCAGGAGATGAAGGCCCGCTCGTTCCAGGCGAAGCGGAAGGGCGCCAGCGACAGGAACACCGCCAGCGGCCGGGCGACGAAGACCAGCACCAGCGCCACCAGCACCGCCGGCAGCATGACCGGCAGCAGCTCGCGCGGGGTCACCAGCAGGCCCAGGATCAGGAACATGGTGATCTGCGCCAGCCAGGCGAGGCCGTCATGGAAGCGGCCGATGAGCTGGTGCCCCTTGGTCCGCCGGTTGCCCAGCACCAGACCGGCCAAGTAGACCGCCATGAAGCCGCTGGAACCCAGGATCTGCGTGCCGCCGAAGGTGAAGAGCGCGCCGGCCAGCGCCAGGATGGGATAGAGGCCGGGCGCCAGCTCCAGCCGGTTGATCAGCCAGGCCAGCGCCATGCCGGCCAACGCGCCGAGCGCGGCGCCGCCGGCGATGCCCAGGACGAAATGCGCGACATGCCGGAACCCCAGCGCCTCCGGCCCGCCCAGAACCAGTTCGATGGCGACCAGGGTCAGGAACACGGCCATCGGGTCGTTCAGGCCGGACTCCACCTCCAGCGTGGCGTTGGTGCGCGGGCGTAGACTGAGGCCATTGACGTGCAGCAGGAAGAAGACGGCCGCCGCGTCGGTGGAGGCGACCAGCGCGCCGATCAGGAACCCCTCCGCCCAGCCGACGCCCAGCGCCAGGCTGGCGACCGCCCCGGCCAGCCCAGCCGTGACCAGCACGCCGATCGTCGCCAGGGACAGGGCCGGCCAGCGCGCCAGGTCGAAGGCCTCGCGCTTGGTCCGCAGGCCGCCGTCGAACAGGATGACCGCCAGCGCGACGCTGCCGACGAAATAGGTCAGGCGGAAATCGTCGAAGTCGATGCCGCCCGGCCCGTCCTCCCCGGCCAGCATGCCCAGGCCGAGGAACACCAGCAGCAGCGGCGCGCCGAAGCGCGAGGAGACCTTGCCCGCCAGGATGGAGAGCAGCAGCAGCAGTCCGGCGACCATGATCAGGTTGTCGGCGGCGGCCACGACTCCTCCTTCACCGTTGCGGGGGGATTTGATGCGGCAGTCTAGCAACGGATGTTGCCGCCGTGCAGCAAGCACGTGCCGTCCGCTGGAGGTAGGAAGCCGATTTCCGCGCTCAAGCCGCGTCGTGGAAGATGATGCCGAGTGTGTGCCGGGTGCCACGCCTGATGCGGCTGACCCCGTGCTTCAGCGTCGCGCGGTAGGTGCCGCGGCTGCCGCGCACCGGCCGGTGGCGCGTGGCGAAGATGATCGCGGCGCCCTGGACCAGCGGCGCGACCTCCACCCGGCTCTGCTGGCGCGGGCGGCTCTCCGAGATCACGAACTCGCCGCCCTCGAAATCCACGCCCGGCCGGTCCAGCAGGAACGCCATCTGGAAGGGGAAGGCGACGGCGCCGTAGATATCCTGGTGCAGGCAGTTGAAGCCGCCGGCGCCGTAGCGCAGCAGCAGCGGCGTCGGCCGCTCCTGTCCCGCCGAGCGGCAGACCGCGCGGAACCCGTCGAGATCGTCCGGTATCGGATGCTCAAACCCCAGCAGCGGCGCCCAGTCCCGCGCCAGCGGCGCCAGCCGCTCGTATCCGGCCTCGCGCAAAGCCTGGACAGGGGCCGGCAGCGGGTCGCGGAAATAGCGGTACTCGCCCTCGCCGAACCCGTGCCGCGCCATGACCACGGTGGTGCGGAAGAGATCGTCCCGATCGTAGAGCGCGGCCAGGGCGGCGCAGTCGGCCGGGTCGAGCAGCGGCGGCGTCACGGCATGGCCGCGCCCGCCGACCTCCTCCAGGAGGGCGGTCCAGTCGAGGGCGTTCAGGCGGGCGGCGGGGTCGGTCATGGCGTCAAGGTGGCGCGGGAGCACGGCCGGGTCCACCCGGTTCCTGCGCCGATCGGCCGACCAAGGCTATGCCATTGAAACAGCGAGCTTTGCTCCAATGCCGAAGGATCTTTGTCGGAGTTGCCGTAAACCCTTTCCGCCCAATGACTTAAGCTGTGCCAGCGCGTATCTCTCAGAACCCCGCGTCCGGATGCAGGTGCGCCACCTCGAAGCCGAAGCGGGCCGACATCATCTCCCCCACCCGCAGCCGATGGCAGATGTGGGGGTCGGCCTCCAGGCAGAGCAGGCAGGCGGGCGTCTCCTTCGCCATGGCCGCCGCCTCGGCCAGCGCGAACTCGGCCTCGGGCGTGGCGAGCGCCTTGTCGACGATGTCCCAGAACGTCTCCCACTGCCGCTTCTGGTTGGCGATGCGCCCCTCCTTGGGCGTGCCCAGCGCCCTGGCGTGGTGGTAGGCGATGCCGGCCTCGGCCAGCGCCGCGCGCAGCGGGCCCTTGGAGAAGCCGGCGCGGCGCGACAGCGGCAGCTCTCGCACGTCGATCAGCAGGCCGACGCCCGCCTCCTTCAGCGCGTCGATCAGCCGGGGCTGCGTCGCCTTCTCGTAGCCGATGCTGTGCAGGATCATGCTTGTCCTCCTGGTATGCCCGCCCCTTCAACGAGGCGCGCTTGCCTTTCGGCGCGCCCCCGCGTATAAGCGGCGCTTCGTTCGGGCGGCGAGGCCGGGTCGGAAGACCCAGGGCATGCCCAACCGCCCAACGAGGAACCTAGTCCAGAAGGAACTGAAATGCCCAAGTTGAAGAATCACAGCGGGTCGAAGAAGCGGTTCAAGCTGACCGCTTCCGGCAAGGTCCGCGCCGCCGTCGCGCACAAGCGCCACCGGCTGGTCTCCAAGCCGCAGAAGATGAAGCGCCAGGCCCGCGGGACGATGATCCTCGCCAAGGCCGACGGCATCATCATCTCCAAGAATTTCATCCGGGTTCCGTGAGAAGGGAATAGACCATGGCTCGCGTTAAGCGGGGCGTGACCACTCACGCCCGTCACAAGAAGATCCTGAAGCTGGCGAAGGGCTATCGCGGCCGTTCGAACAACTGCTTCCGCGTCGCGATCGAGAAGGTCGAGAAGGCGCTGCGGTATGCCTACCGCGACCGCCGCGCGAAGAAGCGCAATTTCCGCGCCCTGTGGATCCAGCGCATCAACGCCGGTGCGCGCATCCACGGCCTGACCTACAGCCAGTTCATGCACGGCATGAAGCGCGCCGGCATCGACGTCGACCGCAAGGTCCTCGCCGACATCGCCGCCCGCGAGCCGGACGCGTTTAAGGCCCTGGTCGACCAGGCCGAGGCCGCTCTCAAGGCTGCCTGATCCCACCCGGATCGGCGGTTCAGGATCAAGGGGAGCAGGCCCGGCGGGCCCGCTCCCCTTTTTTCGTTTCCCGCCCTCCCCTCCCAACGAGACAGGCCCGGTGCACGGGCGAGATGAGGCGAAGATGGATACGCTGGAGACCCTCAAGGCCGAGCTGATGGGCGCGGTCGAGGCCGCATCCGACGTGGCGGCGCTGGAGGAGGCGCGCGTCGCGGCGCTGGGCAAGAAGGGCCGCATCACCGGCCTGATGAAGGAGATGGGGAACCTCACGCCGGACGAGCGGCGCGAGCGCGGCCAAGCGCTGAACGCGCTGAAGGACGAGGTCGCCGCGGCGCTGGACGCCCGCCGGGACCTGCTCAAGCGCGCCGAGCTGGGCAAGCGCCTGGAGGCCGAGCGCATCGACGTCAGCCTGCCCCCACGCCCGGAGCGCGAGGGCCGCATCCATCCGATCAGCCAGACCATCGACGAGATGGTCGCCATCTTCGCCGACATGGGCTTCACGGTGGCGGAAGGTCCCGACATCGAGAACGACTTCAACAACTTCACCGCGCTGAACATGCCGCCGGAGCACCCCGCCCGGCAGATGCACGACACCTTCTACCTGCCGAACGCGGCCGACGGCGCGGCGCGGGTGCTGCGCACGCACACCTCGCCGGTGCAGATTCGCACCATGCTGAGCCAGAAGCCGCCCATCCGCATCATCGCGCCGGGCCGCACCTACCGCAGCGACTACGACCAGACCCACACGCCCATGTTCCACCAGGTGGAGGGCCTCGTGATCGGCGAGGACATCCATATGGGCCATCTGAAGGGCACGCTGGTCGAGTTCTGCCGCGCCTTCTTCGACCTGGACGATCTGCCGCTGCGCTTCCGCCCCAGCTTCTTCCCCTTCACCGAACCCTCGGCGGAGGTCGACATCGGCTGCTCGCGCAAGGGCGGCGAGCTGAAGCTGGGCAATCACGGCGACTGGCTGGAGATCCTGGGCTGCGGCATGGTGCACCCGAAGGTTCTGGAGCATTGCGGCATCGACAGCACCCGCTACCAGGGCTTCGCCTTCGGCATGGGGATCGAGCGCGTGGCGATGCTGAAGTACGGCATCCCCGACCTGCGCACCTTCTTCGACGCCGATTTGCGCTGGCTGAAGCATTACGGTTTCGTGCCGCTCGACATGCCCAGCCTCGCCCAGGGCCTGACCCGCTGACCCGCATACGCTAGGGAAGAAGAGACATGAAGTTCACGCTCTCCTGGCTCAAGGAGCACCTTGAGACCGACGCGACCCTGGACGTGATCGCGGACAAGCTCACCGCCCTCGGCCTCGAGGTCGAAGGGGTGGAGGACCGCGGCCGGGACCTGGCCGCCTTTACCATCGCCAAGGTCGTTTCGGCTGAGAAACATCCCAATGCCGACAAGCTGCGCGTCTGCATGGTCGATGTCGGCGAGGGCGAGCCGGTGCAGGTCGTCTGCGGCGCGCCCAACGCCCGCGCCGGCCTGACCGGCGTCTTCGCCAAGCCCGGCACCACCATCCCGAACAGCGGCACCACGCTGTCGGTCGGCACCATCCGCGGGGTGGAGAGCCGGGGCATGCTCTGCTCCGAGCGCGAGCTGAACCTGTCGGACGAGCATAACGGCATCATCGAGCTGCCCGACGACGCCCCCGTGGGCGCCAACTTCGCGGCGTGGCGGGGCCTCTCCGATCCGGTCATCGAGATCAAGCTGACGCCCGACCGGGTGGACTGCGCCGGCGTGCGCGGCATCGCCCGCGACCTCGCCGCCGCCGGCCTCGGCAATCTCAAGCCGCTGAACGCGGCGCCGGTTCCGGCCAAGGGCGACGGTACGGTGAAGGTGACGCTCGACCTGCCGGAGGGGGCGCGCCACCATTGCCCGATGTTCGGCTCGCGCCTGATCCGCGGCGTGAGGAACGGCCCCAGCCCGCGCTGGCTGCAGGACAAGCTGCTGTCGGTCGGCCTGCGCCCGATCTCGGCCCTGGTGGACATCACCAACCTGCTGACCATCGACCAGGTGCGGCCGCTGCACGTCTTCGACGCCGCCAAGCTGCAGGGCGACCTCACTGTACGCCACAGCCGCGCCGGCGAGACCCTGCTGGCCCTGAACGGCAAGGAGTACACCCTGCCCGACGGGCTGGTGGTGATCGCCGACGGCAGCGGCGTCGTCTCGCTGGGCGGCATCATGGGCGGCGAGACCACCGGCGTCACCGAGGAGACCACCGACGTCGTCATCGAGGCGGCGCTGTTCGACCCGCTGATCGTCGCCACCGGCGGCCGCGCCCTGCAGATCGAGAGCGACGCCCGCTACCGCTTCGAGCGCGGTGTCGACCCGGCTTCCGTCATCCCCGGCATCGAGCAGGCCACGCGCCTGGTGCTGGAGCTGTGCGGCGGCGAGGCCGGCCCGCTGTTCGTCGCCGGCGGAGAGCCAGACTGGAAGCGCACCCTGACCCTGCGCCCGTCCCGCGTGCTGGGGCTGGGCGGCGTGGACGTGCCCCGGGCCGAGCAGGAGCGCATCCTGGCGACGCTCGGCTTCGAGCTGGGCCGGGCCAAGAACGAGGATGGCAGCGACATGCTGACCGCCGTGCCGCCCTCCTGGCGCGCCGACGTGCATGGCGAGGCCGACCTGGTGGAGGAGGTGCTGCGGGTCCACGGCTTCGACGCCATCCCCGTCACCTCCCTGCCCCGCCCCGAGGGGCTGCCGAAGCCGGGCGTCTCGGCCAGGCAGCGCCGCGCCGGCATCGCCAAGCGGGCGCTGGCCGCGCGCGGCATGATGGAGGCGGTCACCTGGTCCTTCATGGACGAGGCGACGGCCGGGCTGTTCGGGCAGGTGCCGGAGGAGCTGAAGCTCCTCAACGCCATCAGCTCGGACTTGTCGGTCATGCGTCCCAGCGCCCTGCCGAACCTGGTGCGCGCCGCCGCCCGCAACGCCGCCCGGGGCTATCCCGACGTGGCGCTGTTCGAGGTCGGCCCCGCCTACCGCGACGGCTCGGAGAAGGGCCAGGATCTGATCGCCGCGGGCGTGCGCTCGGGCGACGCGGTACCGCGCCACTGGACCAAGGGCAAGCGCCCCGTCGACGCGTTCGACGCCAAGGCCGACGCCATCGCGGCGCTGGAGGCGGTGGGTGCGCCGACCGGCAACCTGGTGGTCAGCACCGATGCGCCGGACTGGTACCATCCCGGCCGCTCGGGCTGCCTGCGCCTGGGGCCCACCGTGCTGGCTCGCTTCGGCGAGCTGCACCCGGCGACGCTGGAGGCGCTGGACGCGTCCGGGCCGGTGGCGGCGTTCGAGGTGTTCCTGGATGCCATCCCGCAGCCCAAGAAGAAGGCCGGCACCGCCAAGCCGATGCTGCAGCTCTCGCCCTTCCAGCCGCTGTCGCGCGACTTCGCCTTCGTGGTCGAGGCGGGCGTGGAGGCGGACAAGCTGGTGCGCGCGGCCAAGGGTGCCGACAAGGCGCTGATCACGGATGTGGCCGTGTTCGACGTCTACCAGGGCCCGGGCGTCGAGGAAGGCCGCAAGAGCCTCGCCCTCTCCGTCACCCTGCAGCCCGTCGAGAAGACCCTGACCGACGCCGAGATCGAGGCCGTGGCGGCCAGGATCGTGGCGGCCGTCACCAAGGCCACCGGCGCCAGCTTGCGCGGCTGAGCCTCCTGCCCCGGCCGGTCCGATCGGGCCGGCCGGGGCCGCTTTCCCTGGCCGATCCCCTGTGACCTTTTGTTCCGAATGGGCGGAATCCGCCGCCCGGAAGGGTTAGGTTCTTGCTCGCCCTCCCCAAATTCCTGATATTAATGTCTCTTAAGCAATAATGCCGGACTTTGGGCGTCTGCATTCTTGAGGCGCCCGCGACAAAGGGTCCCGGCGGCCGGGGGGAGAAGAGATGAACGCGTTCCAGAACCTGCCCATCGTCCAGAAGCTGCTCGTGCCGCTGATCCTGATGGGCATGCTCACGCTGGGAACGTCGCTCTACACCCTCTCGCAGATGGGTACCGTCGGCGCCGACTATCAGCGGCTGCTGCGCGGCGAGGCCGCGGCCATCCAGGCCATCAAGGGCGCCAACGAGGCCGCCGCCAACATCGGGCGGATCTCCTACATGATGCTGGCCGAGCAGGACAGCTTCATCATCGACAGCATGAAGGACGAGGTCGACCTCAAGGCGGAGGAGCTGACCGGCCATCTGAACCGGGTCGAGCAGCTGATCCCCAGCGTCAAGGAGGACCTCGCCATGGCGCGCGGCGAGTTCCAGGCCATGATGGGCATGGCCGAGGAGGCGCGGAAGCTGATGCTGGACGGCAAGCGGGACGACGGCGCCCGCGTGCTGACCGACCAGTTCGAGGCGCGCAGCACCAAGCTGCTGGACCGGCTGGCCGTCGCCACCAAGGCGGTGGAGGACGCCATGAACGCCGGCGAGGCCGGCGCCAAGGCCCGCAGCGACCGCGCCTACTGGGTGACGCTCGCCACCGGCGCCGCCGGCACGGTGATGGTCATGGCGCTGGCCCTGTGGCTGACGCTGACCGGCGTCTCGCGGCCGCTGCAGCGCATCGTCGATCTGATGACGCGCCTGGCCGGCGGCGATTTGTCGGTGACGGTCGAGGGCGACGACCGCAAGGACGAGATCGGCGCCACGGCGCGCGCCGTCACCATCTTCCAGCAGAACATGCGCGACGCCGAGCGGCTGCGCTCCGAGCAGGAGGCGCTGAAGGCCCGGGCCGAGGCCGACAAGCGCGCCGCCATGGGACGCCTCGCCGACGAGTTCGAAGCCAGCATCAACGAGGTGGTGGAGAGCGTGGCCGAGGCCGCCCAGCGCATGCGCGGCAACGCCGAGGGTCTGTCCACCATCGCCGAGCAGACCACCCGCCAGACCCATGCCGTCGCCAGTTCGGCCGAGACGGCGGCCATGAACGTGAACACGGTGGCCGCCGCCGCCGAGCAGCTCTCCGCCTCGATCCACGAGATCGCGCGCCGCGTCGACGAATCCTCGCGCATCGCGTCCGAGGCCGTGGCCGAGGCCGACCGCAGCAACGCCACCGTCGCCGGCCTGGTCGACGCCGCCCAGAAGATCGGCGAGGTGGTCCGCCTGATCAACGACATCGCCAGCCAGACCAACCTGCTGGCCCTGAACGCCACCATCGAGGCGGCGCGGGCGGGAGAGGCTGGAAAAGGCTTCGCGGTCGTCGCCAGCGAGGTCAAGAACTTGGCCACCCAGACCGCCAAGGCCACCGAGGAGATCGGCGCGCAGATCGCCGAGATGCAGGCGGTGGCCGGCAGCGCCGCGCAGGCGATCCAGGGCGTCGGCGGCACCATCGGCCGCATCAGCCAGATCGTCACCACCATCGCCGCGGCGGTGGAGGAGCAGGGCGCCGCCACCCACGAGATCGCCCACAGCGTCGCCCAGGCGGCGACCGGCACGTCGGAGGTCTCCAGCACCATCGGCGACGTCACCCGCGCCGCCGGCGAGACCGGCGCCATGGCCGGCGACGTGCTGAACGCCGCCCACCGGCTGGTCGAGGAGGCCGACGTGATGCGCGTCCAGGTGGTCGGCTTCGTCTCCAAGGTGCGGGCGGGCTGAACCCCCACCCCCTCGGCCGCGTTGTCCCTGCGGGACCATCCGCTCCGGTGAGCCGCCATGAGTCGCGCCTTCGTCCGCGAGGACGCCTTCGAGGACGCCCAGGCCGAGGCGCTGCGGCGCCAGCGGCCGGGCGCGCCGGTACCGAAACCCATGACCCGGCGCGGCGTGGCCGCCCTCGAGGCGATGCTCGCCGAAGCGCTCGCCGCTGGCGACGCCGCCATGGCCGAGGCGCTGTCGGCCCGCCTGCGCGCCGCCCAGCCGGTCGAAGGCGGCCCGGGCCCCGGCGGCACCGCGGCGCTGGGCGCGGTGGTGGCGATCGACGACGGCTCGGGTCCGCGCCGCGTCGTCCTCGTCGGCGAGGACGAGACCGACCTGGTGCCGGACGGGCTTTCCTGGCGCTCACCCCTCGCCCGGGCGCTGCTGGGCGCGGTGGCGGGCGACGTCGTCACCTGGGTGCGGCCGGCGGGCGACCTGGAGGTGGACGTCCTATCGGTCGAGGCGCCGGACGGGGACTAACGCCCGGGATATCGCCTAATAAATAAGGGAACATATCCCGGCTTCTGCTATCCTGCGCCGGACGCACCCGGCCTGGATCAGGAGCATGAGGCATATCGGCGCGACTTTGCTGGCGGCATTGCTGACCCTGGCCCCCGGCCCGGCCGGCGCCGCCATGTCCGCGCCGGTCGAGATCACCTGCCCGGTCGGCGGCGAGCGCTTCACCTTCACCGACACGCCTTCCTACAGCACCTGGGGCACGCGGCCCGACGGCAAGCCCTTCGGCAGCTGGGACTTCCCGCTGCCGATCCCGGAATGCCCCGGCAACGGGCTGGTGCTGTACAAGGACTTCTCCCCGGCGGAGATCAAGCGCCTCCGGCAGATCGCCGACCAGCCCGGCTACCGCGCGCTCAGGGGCGAGACGACCTACTATCGCGCCGCCTGGCTGACGCGGGAGCTGGAGGGCGGCGGTCTGGAGGCGGCTTGGCGGCTGCTGCAGGCCAGCTGGCAGGCGGACGGGGCGCCGGAGCGCAAGGCCCGCTACCAGCGCGAGTTCGTGGAGGCCGCGGCCGCGCTGCCGGCCGCTCCCGACAGCCTGGACTGGCTGGCGCTGCAGGGCCGGGCGGCGAACGCCCTGCGCGAGCTGGGCGAGTTCGACCGGGCGGCCCGGCTGCTGGCCGGCCTGCCGCCCCGCCCGCTGGACCGCCCGGGCGCCGACACCGCCGGCTGGCGCGCCTATTTCGACAAGCTGGCGGCGGCGGTGGCGCGACGCGATGCCCGCCCTGCCCCGCCGGACATGGTGCCGGCGGCCGAGGCCGCGCTGCTCTGCCTGCAGGCGGCCGAGCGCCCGGGGAGCCCGCGCGATCCCCACTGCGCCACGGCCGAGGTGCAGGGCGAGATCCTCCGCCTGCGCGCCGCCGCCGGGCTGGAGCCCTGACCTGCGTCGCGGGCGCTTGGCAAGCCGGCGGCGGCGTCGGATGATCGGTCTCCCGCCATCCGACCCACCCTGAGCATGCCGCCCGACCTCCATCCTAGTCCCGGCTTTCGCCGGGATGACGGGCAGTGGGGTCTCAGCCCTTCAACGATTGTCTATCAGCCCCTCAACCCGACGTGCCGATGAAGCGGGCGTAGGTGCCGTCCTTCACCATCGTCTTCATGGCCGCGTCGAAGGCGGACAGCTTGCCCAGGTGCGGCGAGTTCTTGGCGATGCAGAGATGGAAGGGGATGGTGTCCAGCACCGGCTTCAGCTCGGTGATCTCGCCCTCCAGCCCCAGCTGGCGCATGCGGTGGCGCAGGACCGGCGCCGTCTCCACCACCGCGTCGGCGCGGCCGCGCGCGACCAGCTTCAGCGCGCTCGCCACGTCGGGCGCCTCCACCAGCGCCAGGTCGCGGTTCACCAGGTTCTCCCGCACCCAGCCGGACCCGGCATAGGTGGCGATGCGGAAGCCCTTCAGCCCTTCGATACCCGAGACGGCCTGCAGATCGGCCAGGCGGGCGCCGCGCAGCGCCGTGAAGATGCGGATGGGCGCCCGCATCACGGGCTCGGCGCTGGGGATGGTGTAGGCCAGGCGCTCCGGCGTCGGTACGGTGCAGAAGGCGTCGGCCTCGCCGCCGCGCACCATGGCCTGCGCCCGCGCCCAGGGCCGGCCGATATGCTCCAGCCGCAGCCCGACGCGCCGCTGCAGCGCCTCGTCGATCAGGTCGATGAACATGCCGCGCATGCGGCCCTGCTCATCCTCCCAGGTGAAGGGCGGAAAGTCGTGGAAATAGGCCAGTCGCAGCACCGGATCGGCGGCGGGGTCGGCAAACGCCCGTCCCGCCCCGAGCGCACCGGCTCCCAGCGCGCCCGCGGCCAGCGTCCCGACCAGCACTCCCCGGCGGTTCGGCAGGGGCCTTTCAGCCATCTCGCGTCCCGCTTTTCGTTTCCCAGGGGAGACATTAGGGGGCGGCGCCAATGAAAAGGCAAGGCGCGGTTGCCTGAGGGGCCCCGGCGGCTTATGTTCCCGCCAACTCCAGGGGTACCCGTGCCGAAATGACCGACCTGTCCAAGATCCGCAACTTCTCCATCATCGCCCATATCGACCATGGCAAGTCCACGCTGGCGGATCGGCTGATCCAGTTCTGCGGCGGCCTGGAGGCGCGTGAGATGCGCGAACAGGTCCTGGACAGCATGGACATCGAGCGCGAGCGCGGCATCACCATCAAGGCCCAGACCGTCCGGCTGAACTACAAGGCCAAGGACGGCGAGACCTACCAGCTGAACCTGATGGACACGCCGGGCCACGTCGACTTCGCCTACGAGGTCAGCCGGTCGCTCGCGGCGTGCGAGGGCTCGCTGCTGGTGGTCGACGCCTCCCAGGGCGTGGAGGCGCAGACCCTGGCGAACGTCTACCAGGCGATCGACAACAACCACGAGATCGTGCCGGTCCTGAACAAGGTGGACCTGCCGGCCGCCGACGTGGACCGCGTCAAGCAGCAGATCGAGGACGTGATCGGGCTGGACGCGTCTGAGGCGGTGGAGATCTCGGCCAAGACGGGCCTGAACATCGAGGGCGTGCTGGAGGCGATCGTCACCCGCCTTCCCGCGCCGAAGGGCGACGTCACCGCGCCGCTGAAGGCGCTGGTGGTGGATAGCTGGTACGACGCCTATCTGGGCGTGGTCATCCTGGTGCGCGTCGTCGACGGCGAGCTGCGCACTGGCCAGAAGATCCGCATGATGGCGACCGGCGCCACCAAGGAGGTGGACCGCTGCGGCCACTTCACGCCGAAGCCGGTGCTGGGCGGTCGCCTCGGGCCGGGCGAGATGGGCTTCATCACCGCCGGCATCAAGGACATCCGCGAGACCAAGGTCGGCGACACCATCACCGAGGAGAAGCGTCTGGCGGCGGCCCCCCTGGCCGGCTTCAAGCCCAGCATCCCCGTGGTGTTCTGCGGCCTGTTCCCGACCGACGCCGCCGAGTTCGAGCATCTGCGCGAGAGCCTGGGCAAGCTCGCCCTGAACGACGCCAGCTTCCAGTTCGAGATGGAGACCTCGGCCGCCCTGGGCTTCGGCTTCCGCTGCGGCTTCCTCGGGCTGCTGCACCTGGAGATCATCCAGGAGCGGCTGGAGCGCGAGTTCAACCTGAACCTCATCACCACCGCTCCCAGCGTCATCTACAAGGTCTACCAGACCGATGGGAAGCTGATGGAGCTGCACAATCCGGCCGACATGCCGGACCCGGTGAAGGTCGACCATATCGAGGAGCCCTGGATCAAGGCGACCATCATGCTGCCGGACGAGTATCTGGGCGGCGTGCTGGCGCTCTGCACCGAGCGGCGCGGGCAGCAGCTGGACCTCACTTACGTCGGCGGTCGCGCCATGCTGGTCTACAAGCTGCCGCTGAACGAGGTCGTGTTCGACTTCTACGACCGGCTGAAGTCGATCAGCCGCGGCTATGCCAGCTTCGACTACCAGCTGGAGGCCTACGAGACCGGCGACCTGGTGGTGCTGAACATCCTGGTGAATGCCGAGCCGGTGGACGCGCTGGCGACCATCGTGCACCGCAGCCAGGCCGAGCATCGCGGCCGCATGCTGTGCGAGCGGCTAAAGGAGCTGATCCCGCGCCAGATGTTCAAGATCGCGGTGCAGGCCGCCATCGGCAGCCGCGTCATCGCCCGCGAGACCATCTCCGCGCTGCGCAAGGACGTGCTGGCCAAGTGCTATGGCGGCGACATCAGCCGCAAGCGCAAGCTGCTGGAGAAGCAGAAGGAGGGCAAGAAGCGCATGCGGCAGTTCGGCGAGGTCGAGATCCCGCAGAGCGCCTTCATCGCCGCCCTCAAGATGGGCAACGAGTAGCCGGCTGGCGTATCCGGCGCGCCACGGGGTGGCGCCCGGGCCACAGTCGGTGGGAACCCTTGCGCTCCCGCAACAAGGTCACTGGCCCCGTCCCCGCCCCCTGCCTATAGTCCTGGCATGAGGGGCGGGACGTCGGCCTCCGGAGCGATCCGGGACCGGCTCCCTCATGACAAGGCCGCGCCTGGGAAACCGGGCGCGGCCTTGTTCTTTGCGGGGCCCACCTTCGACCTTGGGACTAAGCCGGCGAAGAACGGGCATTTCCCGCCCCGCGCGTGCTAAGTTCGCGCCCGGGTAGAAGACCAACGGGAGAGGAACCCACCATGCCCTTCATCACGCTCGAGGATACGGATAACCGCGCCATCTCGGTGAACACGGACTCGATCCGCTCCATCACCAAATGGCGGGACCGGGACGAGAAGCCGACCCTCATGATCCGCTACTTGAACGGCGACAGCGAGCATGTGTACGGCGACTTCGACGCCATCACGGCCCAGCTCGGCAAGAAGTAGCGGGAAGCCTGCCTCAGCTCCGCCGGGATGATGGCGGAGGGAAAACGGATCCCAGCCCGTCACCCCGGCGAAAGCCGGGGCCCAGGGGTTGCAGCGGGATACGGTCGATGCGGTGCTTGCATCGATCCTCTCGATCGCGCCCGTGCGCCTGGGCGCGCTTCATTGAGCTTCGATTGCGGCAACCCCTGGGTCCCGGCTATCGCCGGGATGACGGCCCATGAGAGAAACCGTGGGGCAGAACCCTTCCGCCGTTTCTCCGAAAGGCCGCCCCCACCACCTTACTCGTAGCGCGCCAGGATGCGGCCCGCGGTGCCGTCGGCGTGCAGGTCGCCCAGGGCGGCGTTCAGCTTCGCCAACAGCTCCGGATCGGTGGCGGGGTGGCAGGCCATGCCGAGGGTCGGCGCCAGCATCTTCATGATGACGCGGACCGGGACGCGGGCCGTGCGCGCCTGCCAGCGGCCGTTGCGCAGGCCATAGGCGACGGCATCGACCTTTCCGTCGGCCAGCGCGTGGAACAGCTGCTCCTTGTCCATCGGCGCCACCTCGAAGCCGCGGTCGCGCAGGATGCGCTCGAACGGCCCGTTGGACTGCACCCCGATGCGCAGGCCGCGCAGCTCCTCGAGGCTGGAGATGTCCTTGCGCCGGCCGGTGCCGAAGACGGCGAAATGCGCGTCGCCCAGGGGCGTGACCCAGCGGAACAGCGGCAGGCGCTCGCCGGACATGGTGGCGGAGTAGACGCAGGTGCCCGGCTCCGCGCGGGCGCGGCGATAGCCTTCCTCCCAGGACACGATCTCGGTCCGGTGGGCGATCCCGGTCCGCGCCATGACCAGCGCCATCAGCTCGCCGGTGATGCCGGCGACGCGCCCGGTGGCGGGGTCGGTGAAATTGTAGGGCGGGTTCTCCTCGGTCAGCAGAACCAGCGCCTCGGCCGCCATGGCGGCCGGCGCGGCCACCAGGATGGCAAGCAGAAGCATCAGGACGGCATGCCGACCCTTCCATCCTCCCCTTGCCATGCGGCGCCTCCTCCGGCCCTTTCCACCACCTTTAGCCGAACGGGAGCGCGGCGACCACCCCACACTCCCGTATAGCTATACAATCTCCAGCCGATCCGGCGGCCGGGGGTCAGTGGCGGAAGTGCCGCATGCCGGTGAAGACCATGGCGAGGCCGCGCGAGTCGGCCGCATCGATGACCTCCTGGTCGCGCATGGAGCCGCCGGGCTGGATCACCGCCGTCACCCCCGCATCCGCCGCGGCCAGCAGCCCGTCGGCGAAGGGGAAGAAGGCGTCGGAGGCCACGACGCTGCCCCTGGTGCCGGGCTCCGGCAGCTTGGCCGCCTCCGCCGCGTCGCGGCTCTTCCAGGCGGCGATGCGCGAGCTGTCGATCCGGCTCATCTGCCCGGCGCCGATGCCGACCGTGGCGCCGTCCTTGGCGTAGACGATGGCGTTGGACTTGACGTGTTTGGCAACGCGGAAGGCGAAGAGCAAATCCTGCAGCTCCGTCGGCGACGGGGCGCGCTTGGTCACCACCTTCAGCCCGTCGAGGCCGACGCGGCCATTGTCCCGGGTCTGCAGCAGGAAGCCGCCGGAGACGGTCTTCATGTACAGGCCGGGCGCCGCCGGGTCAGGCATGTCGCGGGTCAGCAGCACGCGCAGATTCTTCTTGCCGGCCAGCGCCGCACGGGCGCCCTCGTCGGCGTCGGGGGCGATCACCACCTCGGCGAAGAGCTTCGCGATCTCCTCCGCCGTGGCGGCGTCCAGCGGGCGGTTGACGGCGATGATGCCGCCGAAGGCCGAGACCGGATCGCAGGCCAGCGCGCGGGCGTACGCTTCGGACAGGTCGGCGCCTTCGGCCACGCCGCAGGGGTTGGCGTGCTTGATGATGGCGACGGCCGGCCGCTCGAACTCGGCCACCAGCTCGAAGGCGGCGTCCGTGTCATTGAGGTTGTTGTAGCTCAGTTCCTTGCCCTGCAGCTGGATCGCCGTGGCGATGCCCGGCCGCTCCTCGCCCGTGACATAGAAGGCCGCCGTCTGGTGCGGGTTCTCGCCGTAGCGCAGCGTCTGGCGGAGCGTGCCGGTGAAGCTGGCGCGCTCCGGGTACTCCTGGCCCAGCTGGCCGGCGAACCACTGGCCGATGGCGGCGTCGTACGCGGCCGTACGCGCGTACGCCTTGGCGGCGAGGCGGCGGCGGAGGCTGAGGCTGGTGCGGCCGTCCTGGCTCTCCAGCTCGGCGATCAGCGCCTCATAGTCGGAAGGGTCGGTCACCACCGCCACGAAGTCGTGGTTCTTCGCGGCACCCCGGATCATGGAGGGGCCGCCGATGTCGATGTTCTCGACGCAGGTCGCGAAATCGGCCCCCTTCGCCACCGTCTCCTCGAACGGGTAGAGGTTCACGACCACCAGGTCGATGCCCGGTATGTCGTGCGCCTGCATGGCGGCGACATGCTCCTCCTCGTCGCGGCGGGCCAGGATGCCGCCATGCACCTTCGGGTGCAGCGTCTTCACCCGCCCGTCCATCATCTCGGGGAAGCCGGTATGGTCGCCCACCTCGGTCACCGCGATGCCCGCCTCGGCCAGCCGCTTGGCCGAACCGCCGGTGGAGAGAATCTGCACCCCGCGCTTGGCCAGCGCCCGGCCGAGCTCCACCAGCCCGGTCTTGTCCGAGACGGAGATGAGGGCGCGCGTCAGCGGCACGAGGTCGGGCGAGGGCTTCGTGGAGACTTTGCCAACCATGGATGCGTTTCCCTAGAGCTGTCGGTGACGCCCAACCGTCGAGGCGGGCGTTAGGTTTCGGTGCCTTCTTCCGTCCGCTTCTCGCGGCGGAGCGCCCATTTGATGCTGGTGGTGCCGGCCTCGGTCACGCCGCGCACGACGATCTGCGCCGTCTTGCGCGGCTCGGTGCCGGTGCCGAGATAGACGCTCTCCTCGAGATCGGTCTCGCCGCCGGCCGCCTTCAGCCGCCACCCCGCCCCGGAATGCAGCCGCAGCAGCACGTCGCCGCCCTGCAGCAGGCTGGCCTGGACCTGGGGATGCAGGTGGAAGCGCACGGCGAACTCGCGCCCGCCGGCACCCTCCAGCAGATCCTCGCCGCGGAGGTCGTCGCCGGTCTCGGCCAGGTAGAGGCGGCGGCGGTGGACCAGGCCCTGCCCCTCGCGGTAGCCGTCGTGCGAGGCCTCGACCAGCACCGCGCCGCCATTCTCCTGGCGCTTGCTGTCGACCTGGGCGGGACGGCGGCCGAGCCCCCCCTCCTCGCGCACGGCGCTGGAGTTGGTCTCGGCCACCGTCACGGTGGAATGGGCGGCGGTGGCGGCCATGGCGGTGCGCCAGGGGCCGGCCTCGCTGGCGTGCGCCCCGCAATTGACCACCAGCCGCTCGCGCCCGACGCTCATCTCGAAGCTCAGCGTGCCGGCATGGGCCCGCTCGTCCAGGCCCGGCGCCGGCGGCGCGCCCACATCGACCAGCAGCGTCGTGCGGCCTGCGGTCATGCGCTCGAAATGGATGTGCGGGGCGGAGCGCAGGGGACGGCCGCGGGCGTCGGCCTGGCTCAGCACCGTGTCGACCCGGACCGGCTCCTCCTCATGGGCGCCGTTGAAGAGCGCCAGCCCGCCGTCGCCATGGCGGAAGAAGCGTAGGGTCGGCGCCATGCGGTCGATGGCGTGCTGGATCAGATCCAGCTGGTCGGCCTTGGCGGCGCGCAGCACGGCCCGCAGGTCGATCAGGTGGCGCAGCACATGCAGCTGCTGCGACGGGCAGCGCTCGACATGGCCGCCGTCGGGCAGCACCTGGCGCGGCAGCTCGCGGGCCAGCAGTGCCTTGGCACGGGCCGCCGCCCGGTCCTGACCGGGCAGGCAGTGGCCGCCATAGGCCAAGCCCTTCACCGCCTGGATCAGCCCCGCCCCCTTCATCCGCCCCGGCGCCACGCGGGCGAGATGGCGGACCTGACGGGCCAAACTGTCGAAGACACGGGCGCGCAGGGCGTCATCGGCGGAGGCCAGGAAGAACTCGTGCTGCCCGATCCAGGCCGACACGCGCGTGCCCAGCACGTCGGGCGCCCAGGCGACGGGGTGCCAGCCGGGAAACTCGTCCAGCCAGTTGCTGACCAGCAGCCGCGCCTGCCGCCGGGCGCTGTCGCCGCCGACGGCGCGCAGATTGCGCAGCCAGTCGAAGCCGTGCATCTCCGCCAGCCAGGCGGCGCCGGCCTCGTCCGACAGCCAGGGCGGGGTCTCGCCGCGCAGGGTCTGGCCGCCGAAGCGCCAGACGCCGGCCAGCAGCTCGTCGCCGGCATGGGCGTCGCCGGGCCAGGGATCGGGCGGAACGATGCGGAGTGCCGCGGGCGCGCGGCCGCCGATCCAGAACCGGTAGGCGGGGGTGCGGTAGAGCCAGGCGGACGCGCCCGTGCGGAACCGACGCATGCCCGCCTTCCGGCCCATCCCCTTAACCGCGCAGCTTCTGGATGTTGGCGGCGTAGGCGGCGGGGCCGCCCTCGAAGGTGGCGGTGCCGGCCACCAGCACGTCGGCGCCGGCGGCGATCGCCTCCTTGGCGGTGTCGGCGTTGATGCCGCCATCCACCTCGAGGTCGATGGGCTTGCCGAGCGCATCGATGCGGCGGCGGATCTCGGCGATCTTGTCCAGCTGGCTGCGGATGAAGGCCTGCCCGCCGAAGCCGGGATTGACCGACATGACCAGCACCAGGTCCAGCTCCGGCAGGACGTAGTCCAGCGCCGAGACGGGCGTCGCCGGGTTCAGCGACACGCCGGCCTTCTTCCCCAGCGACTTGATCAGCTGGACGGTGCGGTGCAGGTGCGGGCCGGCCTCGGGATGGACGGTGATGATGTCGGCGCCGGCCTTGGCGAACTCCGCCACGAAGGCGTCCACCGGCGAGATCATCAGGTGGACGTCGAAGGTCTTGGCCGTGTGCGGCCGCAGCGCCTTCACCACGCCCGGGCCGATGGTGAGGTTCGGGACGAAGTGCCCGTCCATCACGTCGATATGGATGTAGTCGGCCCCGGCCGCGTCCACCGCCCGCACCTCCTCGCCCAGGCGGGCGAAGTCGGCGGACAGGATCGAGGGGGCGATGCGGACGGGGAGCTTGCTCATGTGCGGGCTCATAGCAACTCACCGCCGCCGCCGCAAGCGGCCGGCGGGCGCCGCGGCGCGATTCATGGCGGGTATTCGGATAGGGGGCTACTCGGCGGCCGTAGGACGCTTCTGAGTCAAGTCGCCCCGCCCCGCCAGCAGGCCGGCGACGGAGATGTCCTCATCCAGTTCCTCCCAGTGCAGCCCCTGGCCGGACGCGCTGATGAGGACCGCCTTTCGCTGCTCCGGCGTGGCCCCCAGCAGCCGGGGGAACCAGGCCAGCGGCACGCCCAGAGTGCGGCCGTCCGAGAGGTCGACCCACATCGTGTGATCGTCGAAGCGAACCGCCTCAGCCGAAGTGGTCATTCCAAGCCCTCTCGATCTCCTTGCGGCGATCCGCAACCATCTTCAACAGATCGGCCAACTCCGCTCGGCTGAAGCCTGTGCTGCTGGCGACGGAAACATCGGGTTCCAGCCAGATCTTCGCTTCAGCGTCGCCGCGCATAGCATGAACATGCAAAGGTTCGCGCGGGTTGCCCTCGTTCGAGTAGAAGAAGAACCGCACACCATCCTGGCGGAACACGACCGGCAATGCGCGCCTCCTTGTCGGAGGACACTCTACTCCACCCGCCGCAGCCGCGCGATGAAGAAGCCGTCCATGCCACCCTCGTCGGCCCGGTGGCCGGGGGTGGTGCGGATGTCGCCGTCGGGGGTCAGCAGCTCGTCCATGCCGCCGATCTCCTCCGCGCGGACGGGCACGCGTTCCACGTCGCCGCGCTTGGACAGAAGGCGGGCCAGCTGCTGCTCGCCCTCCTCCGGCTGCAGCGAGCAGGTGCAGTAGACGACGATGCCGCCCGGGTTGACCATGCCCAGCGCGCGGTCCAGCAGGCGGCGCTGCAGCCCGGCGAGCTTCACCACGTCGTCGGGCGTCTTCAGCCGCGCCACGTCGGGATGACGGCGGATGGTGCCGGTGGCACTGCAGGGGGCGTCCAGCAGCACCGCGTCGGCCGGTCCTTCCGGCTGCCATTGCGCGGCGTCGGCGACCACCGTCGCCACATCGAGGCCGAGGCGCTCCATGTTGCGCGACAGCCGCTTCAGCCGGACCTCCGAGCGGTCGACGGCGGTGACGCGGGCGCCGGCGGCCGCCAGCTGCGCGGTCTTGCCGCCGGGAGCGGCGCAGAGGTCCACCACCTCGGCGCCCGAGACGTCGCCCAGCAGCCGGGCCGGCAGCGATGCTGCGAGGTCCTGCACCCACCAGGCGCCCTCCTCGAAGCCCGGCAGCTCGGTCACGCCGCCGCCGGCCGCCCGGCGCAGCGTGCCGTTGGGCATCAGCCGCGCCTCCAGCGGGCCGGCCCAGGCGGCCGGGTCGGCCTTGGCGGTGAAGTCCAGCGGCGCCTCGTTCAGATGGGCGTCGACGATGGCGCGGGTGGCGCCGGTGCCGTAATGCTGGCGCCAGGCGAGCCACAGCCAGTCCGGCGTGTTCAGCCGCCCGGCGTCCTGGGTCTTCAGCACCTCATCCCCCTCGCGGACCAGGCGGCGCAGCACGGCGTTCGCCAGCCCCTTGTGGCCGGCCTGCCCGCGGGCCGACGCCAGCTCCACCGAGGTGTCGACGGCGGCGTGGGCGGGGGTGCCGAGGAACAGGATCTGCGCCGCGCCCAGCCGCAGCACGTCCAGCACCGCGGCCTTTGGCAGCTCGTCCGGCTTGGCGAGCGCGCCCGTGACGGCCGCGTCGATCTGGCCGAGGCGGCGGATCACGGTCGCCACCAGCAGGCGCACGAAGGCGCGGTCGCGCGGTTCCAGCTCGGCCAGCCCCCTGTGCTGGTCGAGCGCGTCGTCCAGCGGGACGCGCTTGCGCAGCACGGAGGCGAGGAGGTCGAGGGCGGCGGCGCGCGGGGCGAGGGCGGAGTCGGTCATGCCCGGGATGTACGCCACCCCGCCGGCCCTGTCGATTCCCGCCTTCGCGGGACCGCCCCCCGCCTCCGCGCCCACTGCCGGAAGGCCGATGGCGTGGTCCGGCCGATTGAGGTAGTGATGCGCCAACATCGGAAGGGAACGGGCATGTTGCTGCGGCGGGTCAGGTCATTCGTGGGACGCAACCTGGTGAAGGCGGGTATGCTGCAGCCGCGCGGCATCGCCGCGCCCGCGGCCCCGCGCGCGGCCGGCGTGGGCCCGGTGGTGCTGCCCGAGTTCGGCGACATGTCGGCCGCCCCGCGCAAGGGCCGGGTGGTGCGCGACGGCTATGCCCGCGGCTGGGGCATCCAGCATGGCGGGCTGGACGAGACGATCCGCTGGGACCCGGTCTTCCGCAGCGCCATGGCGGCGACCCGCCCCTACTCGCTGCTGGACGACGTCAAGCTGATGAACCTGTACCTGCTGGTACGCTTCTACCTGCCGCGCCTGCAGCACGGGCACATCGTCGAGTTCGGCAGCTACCGCGGCGGCTCGGCCATGTTCATGGCGCTGCTGGCGAAGCATTATCTGCCCGGCGTGCGGGTCTGGGGCCTGGACACGTTCGAGGGCATGCCCGCCACAGACCACGATCTGGACGCCCATCGCGGCGGTTCGTTGAGCGAGACCAGCCTGGAGGCGGCGCAGGCGGCGGCGGCGAAGCTGGGGCTGGACAACCTCACCTTCGTGAAGGGCCTGTTCCAGGACACGGCCGACGCGGTGCTGGCCGAGGCCGGCACGGTGGCGCTGGCCCATATCGACTGCGACATCGCCGACGCCGTGCTCTACAGCTGGCAGCGGGTGAAGCCGGTCATGGTGCCGGGCGGCTACGTCATCTTCGATGACGCGACCGACAGCAGCTGCATCGGCGCCACCGAGGTGGTGGAGGAGACGGTGGTCCGCCAGGACGGGCTGAACTCCGAGCAGATCTGGCCGCACTTCGTCTTCCGCTACCCGCCGGTGGCGTGAGGCGGAGCGGCGCCGCCCCGTCTCCGGGCTTGGCGAGGGGCGCGCCGCGCGCCATATCTAGGGCATGACCGACGACACCAAGCCCCCCGCCCCCGCCGCCGAGCCGGCCAAGAAGCCCGCCCCGGTCCCCCCGCCCGCGACGCAGCCCGTCGGCGAGATCGGCGGCCCCGCCGGCCCCGAGCCCACCCGCTATGGCGACTGGGAGCAGAAGGGCCGCTGCAGCGATTTCTGAGTCACGGGCTGGAGCGCTACGCGCCTGGAGAGGCTGTAGCGTGGTGCGTCCTTCGACAAGCTCAGGATGAGGGAGGGGAATCCCAGGCACTCCCGGTCCTCCGGGGCGCAGGCTTGTTCGGGAGCAGCTAAACCCACCTCATGCTGAGCCTGTCGAAGCACGCAGGACACCAACGCTGCCAAGGTCTGACAGCCCCCTACTCCTCCACCCGCTCCCAGTACCCCACCGGCCGGCGCCCGTCATAGCCCTCGCCGAGCAGCTTCACGCCGACGCGGCCGGTGTCGGGGAAGACGCTCACGTCGTTCGGGTCGTTCTCGCCGATCAGCAGGTAGCGGCAAGGTTCCGTGCCGCGGTTGACCAGGGCGTGGCCGGCCTTCTGGCCGGCGGGGAAGCAGACATAGTCGCCGGCGCGCATCTCGTACTCGCGCTCGCCCAGGAGCAGCGTCATCGCGCCCGACAGGACGTAGACGTGCTCCTCCTCCAGCATGTGGTAGTGGCGCTGGTTGGACTGCTTGCCCGGCGGCAACTCCTCCAGCACGACGCCGACATGGCTGCCGCCGCCGAAGGCGGAGAGCGCCCGCCAGCGCGAGCCGAAGCGGCCGCGGGAGAATTCCTCCTGCGGCACGTCCTCGGCGCGGAACGGCTCGAAGATGCCGTCCGCGTTGGCGGAGCTCTTCCGGCTCTCCGTCACGCCAGCTCGCGGATGTCGGCGAGACGGCCGGTGACCGCCGCCGCCGCCGCCATGGCCGGGCTCATCAGGTGGGTGCGCCCGCCGGGGCCCTGGCGCCCCTCGAAGTTGCGGTTGGATGTGCTGGCGCAGCGCTCGCCCGGCTTCAGCTTGTCGTCGTTCATGGCGAGGCACATGGAGCAGCCGGGCTCGCGCCAGTCGAAGCCGGCCTCGCGGAAGACCCGGTCCAGCCCCTCGGCCTCGGCCTGCTCCTTCACCAGGCCGGAGCCCGGGACGATCATGGCGTAGACGCTGTCGGCGACGCGGCGGCCCTGCACCACCTCGGCCACGGCGCGGAGATCCTCGATGCGGCTGTTGGTGCAGCTGCCGATGAAGACCTTCTGCACCGGCACCTCGGTCAGCTTCGTCCCGGGCGTCAGGCCCATATAGGCGAGCGCCCGCTCCATCGCCCGGCGCTTGTGCTCGTCGGCCTCCGCCGCCGGGTCGGGCACGGTGGCGGTGATGGGGAGCACGTCCTGCGGGCTGGTGCCCCAGGTGACCTGCGGCGCGATGTCCGCCGCCTTCAGCACGATCTCCTTGTCGTACACGGCGCCCTCGTCCGAGGGCAGCGTCTTCCACCAGGCCACCGCCTGCTCCCAAGCGGCGCCCTTCGGCGCGCGCGGCCGGCCCATCAGATAGGCGAAGGTCTTCTCGTCGGGCGCGATCAGGCCGGCGCGGGCGCCCGCCTCGATCGCCATGTTGCAGATCGTCATGCGGCCTTCCATGGACAGGCCGCGGATGGCGTCGCCGGCGAACTCGATCACGTGCCCGGTGCCGCCGGCGGTGCCGATCCTGCCGATGATCGCCAGCACCACGTCCTTGGCGGTGACGCCCAGCGGCAGCTCGCCCTCGACCGTGATGCGCATGTTCTTGGACGGCTTCATCAGCAGCGTCTGGGTGGCCAGCACATGCTCCACGTCCGAGGTGCCGATGCCGAAAGCCAGCGCCCCGAAGGCGCCATGCGTGGCGGTGTGGCTGTCGCCGCAGACGATGGTCATGCCCGGCTGGGTCACGCCCTGCTCCGGCCCCACCACATGGACGATGCCCTGGCGGATGTCGGCCATGTCGAAATACTCGACGCCGAATTCGCGCGTGTTGATGCCCAGCTGCTCCAGCTGGATGCGGCTTTCCTCGTTCTTCACGCCCTGCAGGCGGTCGGCGCTGGTCGGCACGTTGTGGTCGGCCACGGCCAGCGTCGCCTCGGGTCGGCGCACCTTGCGCCCGGCCATGCGCAGACCCTCGAAGGCCTGCGGGCTGGTGACCTCGTGGACGAGGTGCAGGTCGATGTAGAGGACGCAGGTGCCGTCCTCCTGCCGGTGGACGACGTGGCTGTCCCAGATCTTGTCGTACAGGGTGCGCGGCTTCATCGGACCTTCTTCCGTTTCATGCAGCGATGCTCTCGCCGCCATTTTCAACCAATCGGCGGCCCCGGCGCGCCAGATTGTTTCAATATGGCCGGAGAATAGCGAGGCGGGCCGGCGGGAACAAGCGTTCCCCCTCCCCTCCCCGCCGCATGGGTCGGATGCGTCGCCGTCAGGGGCCGTCAGAGAGCGGCGAGCGCGCCCAGCTTCTTCGGCGCCACCGCCCGGTAGCTCTCCAGCAGCCAGTGGCGCAGCCGCTCCAGGTCGGGCTCCTCGCCGACAGCGTAGCGGAAGGTGACCCAGCCCGAACGGCCCAGCCCGTAGCCGGTGGGGCTGGCACCCGGCTGCTCCAGGGCGAAGGGGGCGGATTGCGGCAGCTTCAGGCTGAGGCTGATGCCGCCCTCCTTGGGTTTTCCGAGGAAGACGAAGACCTTGCCCTTCACCTTCGCCACCCGCTCGCCCCAGGGGAAATCCTCGGTCGCCTCGGGCAGGGAGAGGGCGAGGTCGCGCAAGCTCGCCTCGACGGGCGACAGGGCCTCTATCGGTTCAGCGGTCATGGAGCGCCCCCATCTGCAGCTGCGGCTCGCCCACCCCCTCCTGCTCGGCCTTGAAGCGCATGGCCATGAGGATGCGGCTACGGCCCGACGGGTGGTCGAAGAAGACGAACTCCTCGAGCGGCGACGGGTCCAGCTTGCGGTACTGGCCGAGCTTCAGCGCCACGGTGGCGAAGGCGTCGGGTTGGCGGGCGGCGTTCAGCCCGAACAGGTCGGCCTCCGCCTCCTGCCCGCGGATGATGGTGTTGGTCACCGGCGTCATGAGCGTGAAGTAGATCTGGAACAGCGCCACCACCAGCGGCAGGCCCGCCGGGTCGGACAGGCCGGCCACGCCCCAGCGCGCGCCGAAGCGGCGGTGGACGGCGCCGAACAGCCGGTCGATGAAGAACAGCCCGCCCAGGATGATCAGGCCGAACATCAGCAGCAGCGTGTAGATGTGGTTCAGGACGTAGTGGCCCAGCTCGTGCGCCATCACCGCCTGCACCTCCTCCGCCGTGGATCGGCGCAGGAGGTTGTCGTTCAGCGAGATGCGGGTGGTGCCGAGCAGGCCGGAGACGTTGGCGCTGATCCGGTCGTGCTGGCGCGAGGCGTCGAACTCCCACACATCGCCGGCCGGCACGCCGTTGGCCCGCGCCATGGACAGCACCGCGTCGCGCACCGGGCCGGGGCGGACCGGCTTGTACTCGTTGAACAGGGGCGCCAGGAAGACCGGGGTGATCAGCATGTTCAGCGCGAGGAAGGCGACCGAGGCGCCGGCGCCCCACGCCCACCAGACCCTCGGCGCCCGTCGGATCAGGGCGTAGAAGACGCCAAAGAGCAGCGCCATGGCGAGGGAGCCCAGCAGCCCCGCCAGCACCAGCTCCTTCGCCCAGGCGAGCCAGGTCTGGTTGGACAGGCCGTACTGGTGCTCGCGGAAGAACTCGGTGTACCAGCTCCAGGGCAGGCTCAGCACGCCGGCGGTCAGGAACAGCGCCAGGATCGTCAGGAAGGCCGTCGGAAAGGGGCGGCCGCGCACCAGCCGTGACACCTCGTTCCGCACCGCCGCCGCGTAGCCGCTGAACAGCATCAGCGCCGAGACGCCGATCGCGTAGAGCAGCCCCCAGAGGATGATCCAGTAGCCGCCCTCGAAATAGGCGTCCGACCGCGCCCGCGCCTCAGGAGGGACGGTGGCGAGATAGGCATCGGTCGCCGCCTGCGGATCGAACCCCTGCGCCAGCGCCGGGGCGGCCGCCAGCAGCGGCAAAAGGCAGAAAAGTACGCGCATCCAGACCCCCCCTGTTTCGCCGGATGCTACAGGGCGGGAGGCGCGAGGGGTAGGGGTAGGCACCAACATCCTTCTCCCCTTGCGGGAGAAGGGTGGGGCCCGCGGCGAAGCCGTGGGGGGATGAGGGGTGCCGCGCAGTGGCCGCTCGACGGCTGATCCTTGGACAGCGGGTGAGAACGTCAGCCTACGGCTGCCGACCCCTCATCCCCCCGTTGCTGCGCAACGGGTCCCTCCTTCTCCCGCAAGGGGAGAAGGATAATCCCCTTACATCGTCTCCCGCGGCAGCCGGTTCTCGGGCGTGGGCGGCGCCAGATCCTCATACAGCAGCCGCGCCTCGGGCGCCGGGCCGCGACGGCTGCCGAGCTGGAGCACCTTTACCACGCGGATGTGGCTGCCGAGCGGAAAGGTCAGCACGTCGCCCGGGCGGACCGTGTGCTTGGCCTTGGTGACCGGCGTTCCCTGGAAGCGGATGGTGCCGGAGGTGCAGAGCTTGGCGGCGAGGCTGCGGGTCTTCACGAAGCGGGCGTACCACAGCCACTTGTCCAGCCGCAGCCGCCCCTGGGCGAGGTCGGCGGCGTCGGCCGGATCCGGCGCGCTGACATCCTCTTCCCGCTCGATTTCCTTCACCCCGCCTTTCGCCATCGCCGTCACCTGCCTCCCGCGATCCGTTGCAGCACGCTGAAAGGACTGTCCGCCGCCACCCGGGCCGGCTTCGGGCGCTTGGGCGGGCGGCGCAGCCAGGCGGCGGGCTTGTCGCCCTGTTCCGGGGCCCAGCGCCAGCCGAGGGCCGCCATAACGCCCGCGATCTCCTCCTGGGAACAGCCGAGCAGGGGGCCGAGGTCCCCGACATTGGTCAACGGCCCGGCCTTGGACCGGGTCATCAGCTCCCGCTCGATGCGGTCGAGGATGTCGACGCGGACGGCGCGCGGGCCCACCCGGGGAAAGCCCACCGCCTCCAGGAAGCCCGGCGGGTAGTCGCCGCCGCCCGTCAGCGCCAGCGCCGGCACCGAGGTGCGGCCGGCCGGCGGGGCCGGTGCCGGCAGCTTGTGGCCGTTGTGGACGGCCCAGAGCAGCGCCCGCAGCGCCACCGCCTTGGGCTTCATCAGCGCCGGCAGGAAGACGTGGCTGAAGCCCAGCCTCAACCCCGCCTTGTACAGGCCCTGGCGCTGCTCCTTCGTCAGCGTCGCGATCAGCGGCTCCACCGTGGCGCGCGGCAATGCCCCCAGCGCCTCCGCCACCTGGAAGGCGATGCCGCGGGCGGGGCCGGACAGGTCGGCGGTCTTCAGCGCCAGCAGCGGCGCCAGCCGGTCGGCGACATGCGCCTCCAGCCATTTCGCCAGCCGCGCCTTCAGCCGCTCGCGCTGGGCGGCGTCCAGCAGATCGTCATGGACGGGGCGGACCAGCGGCGCCAGCACCGACGGGCCGGTCGCCAGCACCGCCACCGGCGCGCCCTGCCACAGCAGGTGCCCGTCCGGTTCCAGCGTGAATTCCGCGTCCGGCGCCTGCTCCAGCAGCCGCACCCGGTTCCCGATCTCGCCGCCCAGCGCCTTGCGGGCGGCGGTCATGACGGGGCGGGAATCCTCCAGCGAGACGTCCTCGTCCATGGTGAAGCGCAGCCCCTCCAGCGCGCCGACCTGGTGGCCCTCCACCATGACCGTGCCGCCCTGCGAGACCGAGCCCAGGATCTCCTTGCCGCCGCGCAGGCTGCGCACCAGCCCGGCCGAGCGCTTGTCGACGAAGCGCTGGGTCAGCCGCTCGTGCAGCGCGTCCGAGAGCTTGTCCTCGATGGCGCGGGTGCGCTCCTGCCAGTGGACCGGGTCCGGCAGCCAGCCCTGGCGGTGGGCGATGTAGGTCCAGGTGCGGACATGGGCGATGCGGGTGACCAGCGCGTCGATGTCGCCCTCCACCCGGTCCAGCTTGGCGACCTGCGCCGCCACCCATTCCTCCGGCAGCCGGCCGAAGCCCGCCATCAGGTGCCGGTAGATCTGGCCGAGCATCCGGGTGTGGCTGTCGGACAGGACCTTGCGGAAGTCCGGAATCTGGCAGACCTCCCACAGCAGCCGCACGGCGCCGGGGTTGGTGGTGATGCGGACGATGTCATCGTCCTTCGCCAGGATCTGCAGGGCCCGGTGGTCGTCGGCGTCGCGGGCGCGGATCAGCTCGGCGTGCTGGGGACGGTACTCCAGCGACTTCAGCAGCAGGCCCAGCGAGCGGAAATTCAGGTCGGAGTTCCGCCACATGACGTGCTTCACCGGATCGAACCGGTGGTTCTCGACCGCCTCCACCAGCTCCTCGTCCATGGGAGAGGACTCATGCGTAGTGCCGAAGGTGCCGTCGGTCAGGTGGCGGCCGGCGCGGCCGGCGATCTGCGCCACCTCCTGCGGGTAGAGGCGGCGGGGCTGGTGGCCGTCGAACTTGGACAGGCGGGCGAAGGCGACATGGTCCACGTCCATGTTCAGGCCCATGCCGATGGCGTCGGTGGCGACCAGGTAGTCCACCTCCCCCGCCTGGTACATGGCGACCTGGGCGTTGCGGGTGCGCGGGCTCAAGGCCCCCAGCACCACCGCCGTGCCGCCGCGCGAGCGCCGCACCATCTCGGCGATGCCGTAGACGTCGGTGGCGGAGAAGGCGACGATGGCCGAGCGCGGCGGCAGCTTGCCCAGCTTCCTGTGCCCGGCGTAGCTGAGGTTGGAGAAGCGCGGGCGGGACACGTACTCCGCCTTGGGTACCAGCTTCTGCAGGACCGGCCGGATCGTCTCCGAGCCCAGGAACATCGTCTCCTGCGTGCCGCGCGCGTGCAGCAGCCGGTCGGTGAAGATGTGGCCGCGCTCCGGGTCGGCGGCCAGCTGGATCTCGTCGATCGCCAGGAACTGGACCGGCTTCTCCAGCGGCATGGATTCGACGGTGCAGATCCAGTACTGCGCCTGGGGCGGGATGATCTTCTCCTCGCCCGTGACCAGCGCCACCAGCCGCTTGCCCTTGGCCTTCACCACCTTGTCGTAGTTCTCGCGCGCCAGCAGCCGCAGCGGGAAGCCGATCATGCCCGACGCGTGCGCCAGCATCCGCTCGATGGCGAGGAAGGTCTTGCCCGTGTTCGTCGGCCCCAGCACGGCCACGACCCGGCCACCCAGGGAGGAGAGTGTACTCATCCTCACAGTCTTGGTGCTGGTCCGGGCCAATGCAAGGGCCGGCACCCGCATGCCCCCGCACCGCGCGCCCGCCTGGCCGCCTTACAATCGCCACGCGGTCGTGCGAAGGGAACACGCCTGGGCGGGATTCGGCACGGGATGGCGGCAACAACCCGCCTTCCCCCGCCGTTCCGCCCCTGTTGGACAGACACCCGGAAGCCCCATGACCGCGCCGCGCCGCCTCCCCCTCCTCGCCGCCCTCAGCCTGTCGCTGGTGGCCTCCTTTCCGGCCCAAGCGGCCGACTCGGCCGGGGCGAAGCAGCTGGAGCGGGTGCTGGAGACGCGGTTGCGCGAGCTGGCCCGCCCGTCGCAGGGCACGGTGCATCTGGAGCGCCCCGTCGACGCCGTGGTGGAGCCGGCCGGAGCGGGCTACCGCGTCACACTGCCGGACCTGCGCCTGGTCATGCCCGAGGGGCAGCTGCTGGAGCTGGGCAATTTGCTGCTGGAGGCGACGCCGCGCGCCAATGGCGGCTGGAGCTTTTCCGGCCGGCTGCCCAGCCCGATCCCGGTCTATAGCGGCGAGGGCTTCCGCGAGGGCGAGGTGCGCATCGCCAGGCAGAGCTTCCGCGGCGACTGGACCGGCGACCTCACGCTGATGGACGGCATCGACCTCAGCCTCGGCGGCGTCGGCTTCACGCCCCGCGAGGGCAAGGGCACCATGAAGCTGGACCAGCTGGCGGTGAAGGCCCAGCCCGACGACTACCGCCAGAACCGCTGGACCGGCCCGGCGACGCTGTCGCTCCAGGGGCTGGAGGTGCGCGACAAGCAGGGCCGCGAGACCTTCGCACTCGACCGCGCCAACATCCGCGCCCGGCTGGACCGCATGGACGTGGACAAGCTGGCGGGCTGGAACACCGCCATGGGCCGGCTGGCCCTGGCCGACGACGGCAAGGAGGCGATGACCAATGCCGAGCGCACCGCCCTGTCGCAGGGCCTGCCGAACCTGGAGGGGCTGCTGGGCGGCCTGACCCTGGCCGGCGAGCTGGACGGGTTGTCGACGCTGGCCGAGGACGGCACGGCGCGCAAGCTGCGGCAGGTGCGCTGGGCGCTGGATGCCGACGCGCTTGACCGCAACCGCTCCTCGGTCTCGCTGGAATACAGCCATGACGGCCTGCAGCTGACCGGCCCGCAGATCAGGCGCGACGTGGTGCCGGCGCGGGGATCGCTGCGCCTGAACGCCCGCAGCGTGCCGCTGACCGAGATCCTGAAGGCCTACCGGGAGAGCGTCGCCGAGGGCGCCCGGCTGGGCGAGCAGGCGGCGTCGCGCCGCTTCGAGAGCGAGGCCTGGGAGGCGGCGGGCCGGGCCGGGAGCACGCTGAACCTCGACCGGTTCGATTTCAGCGCCCCCGACGCTGCCATGCGCGGCACCGCCGCCATCCGCTTCGCCGACGAGGCGGCGCGCGGCATGACCGGCACCATGGACTTCCTCATCCGCGGCTTCGAGGCGCTGATCAGCCAGGCCCAGGGCCGCGACATGAAGGCGGCCGGCACGGTGATGGCGCTCTACGCCCTGCAGGGCATGGGCCAGGCGGAGGGCGGCGAGTCCACGCGGCGCTACAAGCTGGAGATCGCGCGCGACGGCCGCATCCTGCTGAACGGCAACGACGTGACCAGCATCGTCACGAGCCTGCTGTCATTGCGCTGAGTTGCCGGGGAGCGGCTGTCGGATTATCTTCGGAGCTTACCCCCTTCCAGACCCGCGAGCCCCGCCTTGGACACCGAGCCGCCCACCTCCTCCGTCGCCATCGGGCCCCGGGTGGGGGTCGGCGCCGCCATCCTGGACGATGAGGGACGGCTGCTGCTGGTCAAGCGCCGCCGCGCGCCCGAGGCCGGCTGCTGGGGCCTGCCCGGCGGCAAGGTCGAGTTCCTGGAACCGCTCGAGACCGCCGTGGTGCGCGAGATCGAGGAGGAGCTAGGCATCCGCATCACGCTCCAGGGTCTGGTCTGCCTGACCGACCAGATCGACGAGGCCCACTCCACCCATTGGGTCGCCCCCGTCTATCTCGCCCACATCAAGGACGGCGCCCCCGTGAACCGCGAGCCCGACGCGCTGGCCGCCATCGGCTGGTTCCCGCTGGAGGAACTGCCCGACCGCCTGACCATCGCCACGCGCCAGGCGCTGCCCTGGCTGCTGCGGAAGTAGCGCCGGCCCAGTCCCGACCAGACCAGTCATTAAGCCGATCGTCCGACTTACACGGACAGAACAATCTCAACCGTCATCCCGGCGAAAGCCGGGACCCAGGGGTTGCCGCCATCGGCGATCGATGAAGCACGCCCGTGCACCTTTAGATCTTTCATTGAGCATATGCAGGGAGTGCTGCATCTGTCGCATCCCACTGCAACTCCTGGGTCCCGGCTTCCGCCGGGATGACGGGGAGTAAGATTGAAGAGCTCCAGCCATTAGCTCTCCAACGGCGTCACGCTCACCTTAGCCCCAGGATCATGCCCGTTCAGCGCCAGCAGGTCGGGGGCAATGGCGGTCACCCTGTCGACCAACGCATCGTATGTCGCCGCCTCTGTGTTGAGGCCAGGCACGTCTGAGTCGGCGACGTACCACATGTGCCCCTCCTGGTCCCAGGCTGCGGCGACCTTGTAGACCCTGCACGTCATGGCGCCCCTTCCCCTCACTCCCCGCTTGCGCCCGCGCGCGGCTTTTCCCATATCGTGCACGCCTGACTTCCGGGGGCCCCGCCCCCGCGCGTGCAACAACGGACAAGAAGAATGATGACCGAGGAAAAGCTCAGCTTCCAGGCCGAGGTCAGTCGGCTGCTCGATATCGTCGCGCACTCCCTCTACTCGGAGAAGGAGGTCTTCCTGCGCGAGCTGGTGTCCAACGCGTCGGACGCCTGCGACAAGCTGCGCTACGCCGCCCTGACCCAGCCGGAGCTGCTGGGCGGCGACGCCGCCTTCCAGATCCGCATCACGCCGGACAAGGAGAAGCGCACGCTGACCATCGCCGACAACGGCGTCGGCATGAACCGCGAGGATCTGATCGAGAATCTGGGCACCATCGCCCGGTCCGGCACCGCGGCCTTCATGTCGAACCTGACCGGCGACAGCAAGAAGGACGTCTCGCTGATCGGCCAGTTCGGCGTCGGCTTCTACTCCGCCTTCATGGTCGCCAAAGAGGTCGAAGTCTTCAGCCGCCGCGCCGGCGAGGCGACGGGCTGGCGCTGGGTGTCCGACGGCAAGGGCGAGTTCACCCTGTCGGAGGCCTCCAGCGACGAGGCGCCGGCGCGCGGCACCCGCATCGTGCTGCATCTGCGCGACGGCGACGACGAGTACCTGGAGGAGCCGCGCCTGCGCGCGATCGTCAAGAAATACTCCGACCACATCGCCATCCCCGTGCTGGTGGGCGACGCGGCGGAGGCGGCGAACAACGCCTCTGCCCTGTGGACCCGGCCCAAGTCCGAGATTTCGGAGGAGCAGTACAAGGAGTTCTACCACCATGTCGGCCACGGCTTCGACGATCCCTGGCTGACCCTGCATTGGCGGGCCGAGGGCGTGCTGGAGTACACCGGCCTGCTGTACGTGCCCGGCGCCAAGCCCTTCGACCTGTTCACGCCCGAGCGCCGCCACCGGGTGAAGCTGTACGTCAAGCGCGTCTTCATCACCGAGGAGGCGGAGGGGCTGCTGCCGCCCTACCTGCGCTTCCTGAAGGGCGTGGTGGACAGCCAGGACCTGCCGCTGAACATCAGCCGCGAGATGCTGCAGCACAACCCGATGCTGGCCAAGATGCGCGCGGGCATCACCAAGAAGGTGCTGGGCGAACTGGTCCGCAAGGCGAACGACGAGGAGAGCCGGGCCCAGTACGAGGAGTTCTGGGAGAATTTCGGCGCGGTCATGAAGGAGGGCCTCTATGAGGACTTCGAGAACCGCGAGAGCCTGCTGAAGCTGTTCCGCGCCCGCAGCACCCACGGCGAAGGGCTCACCAGCCTGGAGTCCTATGTCGAGCGCATGAAGGAGGGCCAGGAGGCCATCTTCTACATCGCCGGCGACGACCGCGAGGCGCTGGCCCGCAGCCCGCAGCTGGAGGGCTTCCGCGCCAAGGGCGTGGAGGTGCTGCTGCTGACCGACCCGGTGGACGAGTTCTGGATCCCCTCGGTGGCCGAGTACAAGGGCAGGAAGCTGAAGTCCGTCACCCGCGGCGGCGCCGACCTGGGCGCCATCAAGGGGGCCGAGGACAAGGCCGACCAGCCCGACCAGGGCGCCGTCTCCAACCTGGTGGCCCTGCTGAAGCTGACCCTGGGCGAGCAGGTGAAGGATGTCCGCGCCAGCCAGCGCCTGACCGACAGCGCCGTCTGCCTGGTCGCCGACGAGGGCGACATGGACATGCATCTGGAGCGGCTGCTGAAGCAGCACAAGCAGCTGAACGCCCTGTCGCGCCGCGTGCTGGAGATCAATCCCGGCCATCCGCTGATCCGGCGTCTTGAGGAGCGGGCCGTCCAGGGTGGTGCTACGGACGAGCTGTCCGAGGCGGCGTGGCTGCTGCTGGACCAGGCGCGCATCCTGGAGGGCGAGGCCCTGCCCGACCCGGTCGCCTTCTCGCGGCGGCTGGCGAGCTTCCTGGAGAAGGGGCTGGCGGCCTGACGGCGCATATCAAGCATTGAGGCCGGGTTTGCCGTTCCCTCTCCCATGGGGAGAGGGACAGGGAGAGGGGGTACGGGATCGCGGAGCAGGGTGCAAACGTCAATGCACAGCTCTTCCCCTGCCCTCTAACCCCCTCTCCCCCGGCTTCGCCGTACCCTCTCCCCCTGGGAGAGGGGAAAATCTCCGCCACCTCCGGCACTGCAGCCAGACAAGGGGCGCCCCGGCAACACCGGGGCGCCCTTTCCGCAACACCCAACATTTCGCCCTTTTCCCGCCCCGATCGCCCGCCATAGTGCGGCCATGCGATCGGAGGGTTGGTGGTGAGCATCCTTGGCCTGTGCCGAGTCGGGGCCCTGTCCCTGGCGATTCTGGCGTCGCTGGCGCCGCCGGCGCTGGCCTCGGCCGCGCGCGACCTCACCGAGGCGCTGCGCGAGCGGCTGTCCACCGGCGTCGGCATCCCGGTCAGCGACCGCGACGGCCAGGACCTGCTGATCATCGACGGCTTCTACCAGAACCGCGGCCTGACCCCGATCTGGGTGGCGCCCGGCGGGCCGACCGAGCGCGCCCGGGCGCTGCACGCCGTCCTGTCCGGCGCCGGGGCCGAGGGGCTGGATCCCAAGGATTACGGCACCGCCCGCATCGGCGCCCTGCTGGACCGCGGCGACAGCCCCGACGCCCTGGCCGAGCTGGAGATCCTGCTGACCAACGCCGCGCTGGATTATGGCCGCGACCTGGGCTCCGGCCGGCTGGAGCCGTCGCGCGTCGATCCCGAGCTGTTCGTGGAGCGGCGCGAGGTGGACGCCGCCAAGCTGCTGGTCGGCGCCGCCGACGCGGTGGATATCGGCGGCTTCCTCGGCCGCTTCGCCCCGACCCGGCCCGAATATGTCCGGCTGCGCGAGGCGCTGAAGGGCTACCGGGAGCTGGCGAAGGCGGGTGGCTGGAAGGCGATCCCCGGCGGCGAGCCGCTGAAGCCCGGCATGGTCGATCCCCGCGTCGCGGCGCTGCGCGCGCGCTTGGCCGCCACCAACGAGCTGCCAATGGGCGAGCTGCCGGAGGGCGAGCCGCCCGCCGACCCGAACCTCTATGACGAGATCGTGGAGCGCGGCGTCCGCGCCTTCCAGCGCCGCCACGGCATCGAGCCGGACGGCGCCGTCGGCCGCCGCACGCTCGCCGAGCTGAACGCCACGCCCGGCCAGCGCATCCAGCAGATCATCCTGAACATGGAGCGCTGGCGCTGGATGCCCGACGACCTCGGGCCCCGCTACCTCGCCGTGAACCTGGCCGACTACACGCTGGCGGTCATGCAGGGCAACGAGGTGGTGGACACGATGCGCGTGGTGGTGGGCGCGCCCTACACCCGCACGCCCGTCTTCAGCGGCAGCATGACCTATCTGGAGCTGAACCCCTACTGGCACGTGCCGCCGAAGATCGCCAAGGAGGAGCTGCTGCCCAAGGTCAAAAAGGACCCGGGCTATCTGGCGAAGGAGGGCTACACGCTGCTGTCCGACTGGTCGGAGAGCGCGGTGCCGGTCGACCCGAAGAGCATCGACTGGAAGAGCATCGGCCCCAACCAGTTCCGCTGGCGCGTCCGCCAGGACCCGGGCGCCAAGAACGCGCTCGGCCGCATCAAGTTCATGTTCCCCAACCGGTTCGACGTGTACCTGCACGACACGCCGTCCAAGTCGCATTTCGAGCGGGCCATGCGCAGCTTCAGCCATGGCTGCATCCGGGTGCAGGACCCGCCGCGCCTGGCGCTGGCGATCATGGGCATCACCGAGACGGCGGGCTGGACCCCTGAGTCGCTGGCCGAGGCCATCGATGCCGGCACCCGCCGGGTGGTGAAGCTGCGCAAGCCCCTGCCGGTCCACATCACCTACATCACCGCCTTCGTCGACGGCGACGGCGCGGTGCAGTTCCGCGGCGACGTCTACGGCCGCGACAAGCTGCTGGCCCTGGCCCTGCACGCCGCCCACACCGTCTGGCCCGACGCCAGCGGCAAGGGCGCGCCGGGCAAGGCGCCGCCGTCCGGGGTGCTCTCCCCGGCCAATTGATCCGCGTCCGAAAGGTGTTCCGGGAAAGATCATTTGTTTCTTGCGTTTCATCGCCCCCTTGAACCATGGTGGGACCAGACCTGCGTGGGGCGCAGGACTGTTTCCCGGTGATGGTGCAAGGGGGCATCACTCGATGGCGGATGGGCAGCTCGACCAGGCGCGTACGCAAGACGTTCCGGCGACGGAACGGCCGGCCTCGCGCCGCGGCTTCCTGACCGGCCTGGGCCGCCTCGCCATCGGCGCCTGCGCCGCCGGCGCCGCCTTCGACCCGTCCTCGGTGCTGGCCGCCACGGTGGGCGCCTCGCGCCGCACCCTCTCGCTGGTCTCCCTGCACACCAACGAGAAGCTCAAGGTCACCTACTGGGCCGACGGCCGCTACGTGCCGACCGCGCTCGCCGACGCCAATGAGCTGCTGCGCGACTGGCGCAGCGGCGAGATCGGCAAGATCGACCCGAAGCTGCTGGATCTGCTCTTCGCGCTGCGCACCAAGCTGCACACGGACGAGCCGTTCCAGGTCATCTCCGGCTACCGCAGCCCGAAGACCAACGCCATGCTGGCCGGCCGCACCCGCCACAGCGGCGTCGCCGACAAGAGCCTGCACATGCAGGGCAAGGCCATCGACATCGACCTGGCCGGCCGCCAGCTGAACCGCATCCGCCAGGCCGCGACCGAGCTGAAGCTGGGCGGCGTCGGCTACTACCCCAAGTCGAGCTTCGTCCATGTCGACACCGGCCGGGTGCGCTACTGGAGCTGAGGCTCCGCCGGGCTGACGCCGCTCCACCACCTGGCCCGTGCGGTCCAGCGGGCGATGTGCTTCACTGGGCCGTTCCACCGCCCGAGCGACGCGCCATGCCGGACAGCCCCCTTCCCATCGCCCGCCGCGAGGCCTTCGAGCGCGACGGCTTCCTGGTGGTCCCCGGCTTCGCCGACGCCGCCACCTGCGAGGCACTGATGGCCCGGGCGGGAGAACTGGTGGCGGGGTTCGATCCGGCGGAGACGCGGTCGGTCTTCAGCACCACCGACCAGGAGCGGACCACCGACGACTATTTCCTCGGCTCCGGCGACAAGATCCGCTTCTTCCTGGAGGAGGGCGCGGTCGGGCCGGACGGGGAGCTGCGCGTGCCCAAGGAGGTCGCGGTCAACAAGATCGGCCACGCGCTGCACGACCTCGACCCGCTGTTCTCCGCCGTCTCGCGCTCGCCCGAACTGGCGGAACTGGCGGCGGAGCTGGGCCTCGCCGACCCGCGCCTGCTGCAGTCCATGTACATCTTCAAGCAGCCGCGCATCGGCGGCGAGGTGGTCTGCCACCAGGACGCGACCTTCCTCTACACCGAGCCGGTCAGCGTCACCGGCTTCTGGCTGGCGCTGCAGGACGCGACGCTGGAGAACGGCTGCATGTGGGCCCTGCCCGGCGGCCACCGCCAGGGGCTGAAGGCCCGCATGCGGCGCGACGGCAAGGGCGGTGTCGCCATCGAGACGCTGGACCCCACGCCCTGGCCGGAGCCGACGCCGGCCAACGGCTATGTGCCGCTGGAGGCGTCCCAGGGCACGCTGGTGGTGCTGCACGGGCTGCTGCCGCACCTGTCCGGCCCCAACCGCTCCGACCGCTCGCGCCACGCCTACACGCTGCATGTGGTGGAGGGCGGCGCGCATTACCCGGACGACAACTGGCTGCGCCGCGCCACCCCCACCCGGGGCTTCTGAGACAGTCCCGGTTTTGCAAAGGGCGCAGGGCGGCAACTGGCGCCCTCCTCCGGCCCTCCAGGCGGCCCTTTGCCCCTGTCCGGCAAGGGGTTAAGGCTCCTCCCAGAAGGAGGAGCCATCATCATGAGAACGATCCTGGCGGCCGCGTTGGCCTGCCTGTGCCTGTCCGGCCCCGCCGCCGCGGCGTCCCTGGACGAGGTCTACGACTTCACGGTGGAGCGCGTGACCGACCGCGTCCACCGCATCTACCGCCCCGACGAGGGCCGCGTGCAGCCCGAGGGCAACGTCACCGTGGTGGAGCAGGCGGACGGGCTGGTGGTGATCGACACCGGCGGCACGCCCAGCGCCGGCGAACGGGTGGTGGCCCTGATCCGCACTTTGAGCGCCAAGCCGGTGCGCCACCTGGTGCTGACCCACTACCATGGCGACCATAATCTGGGCGCGCCCGCCTTCCTGAAGGCCTGGCCCGATCTGACGCTGATCTCCACGGCGAAGACCCGGGAGAACATGCTGGGCGAGCCCATGGCCTACATCCGCGACTACGGCAAGGGCATCGGCGCGCTGGCGCCGCAGTTCGCCAAGCTGGCGGCGCGCGACGATCTGCCGGAGGAGATGCGCCGCAACTGGGCCCGAGCCGCCCGCGACGCCGAGGCGCTGGCCGTCGCCTATGAGGGTGTCACCGCCACCCCGGCGCTGCTGACCTTCGAAGACCGGCTGGTGCTGCACGACGCCGAGGCGCCGGTGGAGCTGCTGTTCCTCGGCCGCGCCCACACCGACGGCGACGCGGTGGCCTGGCTGCCGAAGCAGCGCGTGCTCGCCACCGGCGACATCGTCGTGGCGCCCTTCCCCTTCGCCTTCAATGCCTTCCTGGGCGAGTGGATGGGGGTGCTGCACCGGCTGCGGGGCTTCGACTTCGCCTATCTCGTGCCCGGCCACGGCATGGTGCAACGGGACAAGTCGTACCTGGACCGGCTGCATTCGCTGGTGGGGGCTTTGCGCGACCAGGTGGGTCCGCCGGCGCGCGAGGGGCTGCCGCTGGCCGAGGTGCGCAAGCGGGTGGATCTGGAGCGGCAGGGCGCGCTCTTCACCGGCGACAGTCCGTGGAACAAGCGCTTCTTCCGCGACTGGTTCATCGGCCCGGGCACCCAGGCCGCCTGGCAGGAGGCAAGGGGCGAGCCGATCGTGCCGGGCGCCAAGATCCAGCCGTAGGCCGAAACAGAAACGGGCCGGTCCCTTGCAGGACCGGCCCGTTCCCCTACGCCATACCATCAAGGCAGCCGTAGACGTATCCGCTTGCGGGTCAGGCCGCAGCGGCCCCCGCCGTGAAGACGGAGAGATCCGCGCGGGTCCGCATAGTGGAACGAGACATCGGATCACCTCCTTTCTGTTGGTTACAGGAATGACATCATAGTTGGTCAGGCGGACCGGCTGTTCAAGCCTGAAATCCCACCGCTTCCTTTTGCGCATCGCGGGCGGCCTCGCCCTCGCCGCCGGACGCCAGGTCGGGCAGGCGCAGCACGAAGCGCGTCCCCTCGCCCGGCGCGCTGAAGGCCTGGATGCTTCCCTTCAGCCGGTGGGTCACCAGATTGAAGACGATGTGCAGCCCCAGCCCCGTGCCGCCGGTGCCGCGGCGGGTGGTGAAGAACGGGTCGAAGATGCGCGGCAGCACCTCGGCCGGGATGCCCTTGCCGTCGTCGCGGTAGGTGACCTCCACCCCGCCGCCCGGCAGCCTGGCCACCGACAGGGTGATGGTCCCCTTCACGCCCGGCGAGTAGGCGTGGACGATGGAGTTGGAGACGAAGTTCGTCACCACCTGCGCCAGCAGGCCCGGATAGGTGTCCAGGCCGGTCTCCGGCGGGCAGGCGACGGTCATGCCGTGGCCGGCGCGCTTCAGGGCCGGCCCCAGGCTCTCCACCACCTCCTCCAGATAGGCGCCAAGATTGACCCGGCGCCGCTCCTCCGAGCTCTGGTCGGCGGAGACCTGCTTAAAGCTCTGGATCAGGGTGGAGGCGCGGCTGATGTTGGCGACCATCAGCCGGGTCGCCTCCCGCGCCTCCAGGACGAACTGCGACAGCTCCGAGCGCTTCAGCGTCTGCTCCCGGACCTTGGCCTCCAGCTCGCCCGTGATCTCGTTCAGGTGGGAGGCGGTGGTGAGCGTGATGCCGACCGGCGTGTTGATCTCGTGCGCGACGCCGGCGACCAGCTGGCCCAGCGAGGCCATCTTCTCCGACTGGACCAGCGCCTCCTGCGAGCGGCGCAGCGTCTCCAGCGACTGGCGCAGTTCCGCGGTGCGCTGCTCCACCCGCTGCTCCAGCTCCTCCTTGGCGAGGCGCAGCTCCGCCTCCGAGCGGGTCAGCGCCTCCTGGCGGGTGGCGCGCTCGCGGCCGATCCGGTAGGCGACGCCGAAGGTGAAGAGCACCATGCCGACCGCGTTCGGCCCGAACAGCGAGCCCTCGGTCCAGCTGTTCACCGGCAGCGCCCCGCCGGAGCGCAGCGCCCACAGCACCGCCACCCCCATGATCGGGAAGAAGCCCAGCAGGAAGAAGCGCGCGTCCACCGACCGGCGCACCAGCCGCAGCACCGCCGCCAGCACCACCAGTTGGGCCAGGATCGTCACCAGCTGGGCGGTGCCGGTCGCCGCGGCCGGATCGACGAACATCAGCGGGTACGAGGCGACCAGCACGACGTTCACCGCCATCAGCACCCACCAGGCCCAGCGCTGGGTCCGGCGCAGCTCAAGGAACACCATGGCGAAGACGTGCCCCGCCAGGACGGGCCAGTTGCCGGCCATGAAGAGGTGGGCGCGGCTGGCGAGGCCCGGCGGCAGCAGATCGTAGGGATAGCCCAGCTGCACGAAGATGAAGACCAGCACGATGCTGGCATAGACCAGCAGCGGCAGCCCGGCGCTGACCCGCGCCATCACCACCAGCGCCGCCTGGTAGGCCGCCACGATGGCGAAGATGCCGAAGGTGACGCCGTGCAGCAGCCCGTCGCGCCGGTCCACGGTCGACTGCACCTCGGGCGTGCGCAGATCCAGCGCGAAGGTCACGAAGAAGTTCTGGCCGCGCATCAGCAGCGTCGTGTCGCCCGGCGGCAGGGTGATGCGGAAGACCGGGAAGCGGTGGCGGATGTCGGTGCCGCGGTCGGCCTCCCCCTCGCGCACATGGCGCGAGGTCCGCTGCCCGTCCGGCGCGGTGACGAACAGGTCGAAGGCCCGGTGGTAGGGATGGTTCAGCACCAGCAGGCGGTGGATCGGCTGGTCCGTCGGGTTGCGCAGCGTGACTCTCGCCCAATAGGTCTTGCGCGTGCGGGCGAAGGTCGGCGTCTCCTTGTCCGTGGGCGCGAAGCGGCCCGCCGCCGCGCCCGTCGTGACATCGTCCAGGGTGAGCATGCCCTCCGGGTCGACCAGCATGGACAGGCGCGAGCCCAGCGCGATCCCGTCGCGGTCGACGGTGACCGTTTCGGCGCGGGCCGCACCCGTGCAGCCCAGCCACAGCAGCACCAAGGCTGCGATCAGCGGCACCACGCGATCCGGCAACCGCATCCTCCCCCGGTTTCGCGGCATCTCCCCGCCGGCGACCCTAAGCGAAAGAAGCGGCGCGCGAAAGAGGTGAGAACGTATAGGGCTTTTTCAGAGGAGGGTAGAGCCCGGGCGGCTTGCGTTGCCTTGCGGGCGCCCGCCATGCTACCTGATGATGACTGGCGGGCGTCCGGGCAGCGGGGAACGGATGAGGCGCGGATGAGGCAATGGGTGTCCTGGATGGAGGCTGTCGGCCCTGGCCGCATCCTCAACGGCACCATTGCCGTCAGCATCCTCGTCTCGGCCCTGTTCGCGGCCGGGCAGTTCCAAGACAGGCTCGAGGCCGAGCGCGAGGCGATCCGGCGCCAGCTGGACGAGCGGGCGGCGGGGCTCGATGCGCGCCTGACGGCGGCCGCCTCGCTGGTGGAGTCCCTGCGCAATCGCGCCCTGTTCCACCTGGCCGAGCATCCCGATCCGGCGCGCCCGGCCGCCGGGCCGCTGCTCGACGCCTTCCTGCAGAGCAATCCGAACGACGAGGCCGGCCGGCCCTTCTCGCTGGACCGGCTGCCGCCGCCCTACACCCAGGTCATGGTCGGCAATCTGGTGGCGCTTCCCACGGCGGCCGCCCGCCGGCGCGAGGGGCTGCAGCGGCCCGACCTGGAGCTGTGGCGCCAGGAGGCGGCCATGGCCCTGTCGCTGAACCCGCTTCTCGCCGTCGCCCAGCGCGCGGTCCCGGGCGCCGGCCGCGCCTACTACGCCTCCGCGTCCGGCATGGCGCTGTTCTTCCCCTGGCAGGCCTCGGCCTCGACCGACCTGCTGGAGACCTATCCGCGCCGTGCCGCCTATCGTATGGCCCTGCCCCAGGCCAACCCGCAGCGCGCGGTTTACTGGACCGAACCGCAGGCGCAGCCCGACGGCGGCGCCATGGTCACGGTCGGAGCGCCGCTGGACCATGGCTCCCGCTTCCTCGGCATGCTGGCCCTGGAGCTTCCGCTGGCGCCGCTGGCCGCGGAGCTGGGCGCGTCGCCGCTGCCGGGCGGCACCCTGGCGCTGGTGAACGACCACGACCAGCTGCTGGTGCACCCCGCCCTGGCCGCGGTCACGGCGGACGGCGCCGTCCGCCGCCTGGCCGAGGCCCTGCCGGCGGGCGTCGCGCCGGCCGACCTGAAGGGCGCCGGATCGGCACCGGCCGTGCGCGGCGACCATTATCTCGCGGTGCGCCCGTTGTCGGCCGCGCCCTGGCGCCTGGTCCTGACGGTGCCGGAGGGGGCGATGCTGCTGCCCGTGGCCCGCGAGACCGCGCTGGCGCTGGCGGGACCGCTGCTGACTCTGCTGTTCGCCCTGGGGCTGGGAACGCTGGTGGTCCGCCGCATCCTGCGCCAGCGCGAGGAGGCGGTGACGGCGGAGCGGGGCGCGCGGGCGGAGGCCGAGCGCGCGCTGGCCGATCTGCGCGCCGCCCATGACGAGCTGGACTTCCTGAACCGCGAGAAGACCCGCTTCTTCTCGCTGGTCTCCCACGATCTGCGCGGGCCCTTCAACGTGCTGCTGGGCATGACGGACGAGCTGGCGCAGCACGGGTCGCGCATGCGCCCGGCCGATGTCGCCGACTTCGCCAGTACGGTGCATGAGAGCGCCCGCACCGTGCACGAGCTGCTGGAGAACCTGCTGCACTGGTCGCGCGTGCAGATGTCCGGCACGCCCTTCGCGCCGTCGGTGATCGCGCTGCACGAGGTGGTGACCGGCGCCGTGCGCGACGTCACCCCCTCGGCCGAGGCCAAGAGCATCAAGATCCTGGACGCCGTCGGCGACCGCCACATCCTGGCCGACCGCACCATGATCCTGGCGGTGCTGCGCAACCTGCTGATGAACGCCATCAAGTTCAGCCACCCCGGCGGGGTGGTGCACATCACGTCGCGGGCGCTGGGCGACCGGCTGGAGCTGGCGGTGACCGACCACGGCGTCGGCATCGACAGCGGCAAGGTGGCGCTGCTGTTCCGCGCCAGCGGCACCAGCCAGCCCGGCACGCGGGGCGAGACCGGCACCGGCCTGGGGCTGACCCTGGTGCGCGACCTGGTGCTGCGCCACGGCGGCGACCTGCAGGTGGACAGCGAGCCCGGCAAGGGCACCACCGTCAGCTTCAGCGTGCCGCTGGCCGCCCCGCCGGCCCCGGCGGCCGAGCGCCGCCGGGTGGGCGCCGCCGCCGACTGACCAGGAAATCCCCGTTACCGATCAAGGATGCGCCGCCGCCCCGTGGCCGGGCGGCGCGCCGCGTGGACCTCAGCCGTCGCGCTGCTCGCGGTACTCGCGCTGCCGGCCGGGGGTGTTGGCGATGCGCAGGAGCCGCTCGCGCTCGGCCTCCGGAAGATCGGCGGCGCTGACGCTGCGCACTTCGCTCGGCGGGTTGTTCTCGTCGATGGGCATCGGCTTCATCGGCCGCATGGGCGCGCACTCCGGTTCCGGGAAAGCAGGGGAACGGCTGCGGCCGCCGCCTGTTCCTTCCCGGGCAGTCGCGCAACCGGGCTAGAGCACCTCCTCCAGCCGCTCAGCCGGGCGGCAGAGCACCGCCCCCTTCGGGGTCGCGACGATCGGCCGCTCGATCAGAACGGGATGCTTCAGCATCAGTTCCAAAAGCGCCTGGTCGTCCGGGCCGCCGGCCAGCAGCTCGTCATTGCCGCGCCTGCGCAGGATGTCCGAAGGCTTCGCGCCCATGCGCTCCAGCATGGATGTCAGCGCGGCGCGGTCGGGCGGGGTCTTCAGATACTCCACCACGGCGGGCTCCAGCCCGCGCCCGCGCAGCGCCTCCAGCACCTTGCGGGAGGTGGAGCAGTTCGGGTTGTGCCAGATGGTGACGGTCATGGCGGGGCTCCTGGAATGGGTCGGGACGAGCGGGCGCGGAGGATAAGGCCGGTCGTCCCACCCTGCCAAGCCGCCGCCTTCCGATCCCCCGCCTACTCTCGCCGCTGCCCCGACGTTGCCCTTTGCGGCATGCCGCGCGGCGGGCTAAGAAGGCAAACCCTCGGGACGAAGGCGGTTCACCATGTGCGGCATTGCCGGTTTCCTCTCCAACCGCAACTGGAAGCGCGTGGCCGATCTCGGCTGGCTGGCGGAGGTGGAGCGCGATCTCGGCGCCGCCGATACCATCGCCGCCATGGATGCGGGCCTGGACGCGATCGCCGCCCGGTTCGACCGGATGATGGCCTTCCCCCTGCACCTCGCCGCCGTCACCGACCCGGGCACGCGCGCCCGGCTGGAGGATCTCGCCGACCGGATCGAGGGGCTGGAGCGGACCTTGCGCGCCGGTCCGGACGCCCGCGACCCGGCGGTGGAGCGGGTGGCGGAGCGGCTGCGCGACTATGGCTGGCAGGTGCGGACCGAGGTGCTGGGCAATGTCGCCCGCACCACCGCCCTGCTGCCGGACGGGGCATCGCCGGCCCAGCACTTCGTCGCCTGGGGCGTGGCCCAGGTGCTGGAGAATCTGGACCGGCTGGAGGTGCGCGGCCGCGACAGCGCCGGCGTCGCGGTGCAGCTCTTCCTGCCGGGCGCCCTCGGCGCCTCCGACCTGGGCCCCGAGCTGCAGGCCCGCCCGCGCGGCGACAGGCATGGGGCCGTGTCCATCCACCCGGCCCCGGGCGGCACGACGGTGCGGCTGGTCTACAAGGTCGCCAACCTGATCGGACGGCTGGGCGACAACGGCGCCACGCTGCGCGCCGCCATCCGTGCCGACGGGCTGCTGTGGGTGGCCGCCGCCCGCGCCGAGTCCATGAGCGCCATCGCCCATACCCGCTGGGCCTCGCACGGCGCCATCACCCTGCCGAACTGCCACCCGATGAACGGCAGCTTGCGCGGCGACAACGCGGCGGAGCTGCCGGCCGACGCCGACGCGGTCTTCGCGCTGAACGGCGACGTCGACAATTACCGGGGGCTGGTGGAGGGCGCGGTCGAGCCCGCCGGCCACGCCATCGCGCCCGAGGTCACCGGGGATACCAAGATCATCCCCGTCCTCTACCGGCTGGATGAGGGCACCTCCAGGCGCGACGACCGGTTCCTCGGCGTCATGCGGCGGCTGGAGGGGTCCATGGCCGTCATCATGCAGCACCCGGAGGAACCGGAGCGGATCTGGCTGGGCCAGAAGGGCAGCGGCCAGAGCCTGTTCGTGGCCGAGATCGAGGACGGGATCATCGTCGCGTCCGAGAATTACGGCCTGGCGCCCCGCGCCCGCCGCTCGGTGGCGCTGGCGCAGGTGGAGCGCGGCGGCCTGTCGGTGGCGCTGTCCACCGCCGGGGATGAGCCCGGCCTGTCCGCCCGCACCATCGATGACGGCGCGCCGGCCGCGCTGAAGGCCGAGCCGATCGAGATCTTCTCCCGCGACATCTTCCGCGGCGACTTCGACCATTTCTTCGAGAAGGAGGTGCACGAGGCCCCCTCCAGCGTCGCCAAGACCCTGGTCGGCCGTTACCGCCGCCAGGGCCGCGCCGTCAGCTTCGAACTGGGCGAGACGGGCCCGTGGCAGGGCCTACGCGACCGGCTGAAGGACTCGGGCCGGCCGCCCATCCGCCGCATCCTCGTGACCGGCCAGGGCACCGCCGCCATCGCCGCCATGGGCGTGGCGCACCTGATCCGGCTGGCGCTGGGCCATACCGCCGTCACGGTGGAGAGCGCCAAGGCGTCGGAGCTGTCGGGCGACCTTGAGGGGCGCTCGCTGGACGATGCGCTGGTCATCGCCATCAGCCAGAGCGGCACCACCACCGACACCAACCGCACGGTCGACCTGGCCCGCGCCGCCGGCGCCTGGATCCATGCCATCGTCAACCGGCGCAACAGCCCGCTGGTGCGCAAGTCGGACAGCCACCTCTTCACCAGCGACGGCCGCGACATCGAGATGGCCGTGGCCTCGACCAAGGCCTTCTACAGCCAGGTCGCGGCCGGCAAGCTGACGGCGCTGTGCCTCGCCGACGCGCTGGGCACGATGGCGAAAGCGCAGATCCATGACGAGGTGGTGGCGCTGGAAGGGCTGCCGCAACGCATCCAGGAGGTGCTGGACGACGAGGCCGGGATCCGCGCCTGCGCCGAGGCCTACGCCCCGCGCAACCGCTATTGGGCGGTCGTCGGCAACGGCGCCAACAAGATCGCGGCGGAGGAGATCCGCATCAAGCTGTCGGAGCTCTGCTACAAGTCGATCCCGGTGGACTTCACCGAGGACAAGAAGCACATCGACCTCTCCACCGAGCCCCTGACCCTGGTCGTCGCCAACGACCTGGCGCCGCTGCTGGCGCAGGACACGGCCAAGGAGGTGGCGATCTTCAAGGCGCACAACGGCAAGCCCATCGTCTTCGCCGCCAAGGGCGAGACCTGCTTCGATTCCTATGCCGAGGCGGTGGTGCGCCTGCCCAGCGCCGGGGCAGGGCTGGACTTCGTCATGGCCACGGTGGCCGGCCATCTCTGGGGCTTCCACGCCGCGCTGGCCATCGATTCCGGCAGCAAGGCCTTCCGCGAGATCTCGGCCGAGCTGGAAACCGCCGCCGGCGGCGACTTGGCACGCATCGCAGACCGGCTGGAGGATCAGGTCGCCGCCTGCGCCGAAGGGAACCTTGACGCCGCCCTGCCCGCCAGCCTGACGGCGAAGCTGGCGCTGCTGGCCGGCCGCCTGCGCGGGCCGGATGCCGTAAAGCTGCGCGGCGAAGGGTTGAAGCTGCTGCAGACCCTGTTCGAGGAGACCTCGCGGCCCGTCGACACGATCCGCCACCAGGCAAAGACCGTGACGGTCGGCATCTCCCGCCCGGGGCGCGAGATCAGCCCGCTGCTGCACGCGGCCCTGGCCGAGCTGGGCGTCACGGCGGCGCATCTGGCGGAGCACGACCGGCAGGTGCTGGTGGCGCTCTCCACCGTCGTCGTCGGTGTCGAGGGCGGCGCCTTCTACAAGCTGGAGGGCGAGGGGGCCGACGGTTCGGCGCTGCTGCGCATCGCGGGCCGCTCGGGCCGCTCCAGGGGCGTGGCGTCGCGGTACGATACGCCGCAGCCGGCGACGGGCAGCAAGCGCCGGGCCCTGCGCCTGGGCCGCGCCATCCTCTCGGGCGGGCCGCAGGGGGACGAGTCGCTGCTGCTGGTGCCGGTCTTCGACGAGGCCGCCTGGACCGTCTCCGGCCTGCTGCTGCTGCACACGGCGCTGCTGCCCCAGGCCTCGCTGCAGCAGAAGACCGGGCTGCTCAAGGATCTGCGGCTCTACGAGGACCTCTACGACGCCTTCCACGAGGCCTCCGGCGGCGGTTTCGCGGCGTTCCTGGAGAGCCGCAGCCCGCGCGACCTGCTGTTCCGCAGCCCGGCGGAGCTGCTGCGCGACCAGTGACCGCCCCCAGACGCCCCACCCGTTGACGCCCCGGCTTCCGCGGACCACCATGCGCGGCATTGGGACCGGGGAGGACGGCATGGGCAGGCTTGAAGGGCGGACGGCGCTGGTGACGGGCGCGGCCGGCGGCATCGGCCGGGCGGTGGCGGTGGCCTATGCCCGCGAAGGCGCCGACGTGCTCCTGCATCACCAGCAGCCCGAGGAGGCGCCGGAGGCCTCATCCGCCGCCCTGGAGATCGAGGCGCTGGGCCGCCGCGCCGTGGTGGTGCAGGCCGACGTCTCCAGCCCCGACGGCGCCTACCTGCTGGCCGAGACGGCGGTCACCGCCTTCACCCACATCGACATACTCGTCAACAATGCCGGCCTGCGTCCGACCGTGCCCTTCGACGAGACCAATGTCGAGATGTTCGACGCGGTCATGGCGGGCAGCGTGCGCAGCGTCTACCTGATGACCCGCCTGGTCCTGCCGCTGATGATCGCCCAGGATTACGGCCGCATCATCAATACCGTTTCGGATACGGTATATTCCGGCGCCGCCGGGCTGACGCTCTACGGCGCGGCGTCCGGCGCCATCCTCGGCTTCACCCGCAGCCTGGTCCACGACATCGGCCCGCGCAACGTGGCGGCCAACTGCGTGGCGCCCGGCGCGCTGGCGCCGCGGCAGGCCGGCGGCACGGTGGGCGCGGCGCTGGACCAGCTGCGCCGCCGCATCCCCCGCCAGAAGCTGGCCGACCTCACGGAGGTGACGCCGGCCTATGTCTTCCTGGCCTCCCCCGACGCCTCGCACATGGTGGGCCAGTGCCTCAGCCCCAGCGGCGGCATGGTGATGACGTAACCTTATTGCGATCTGCGGATCGTTAACCAACCGGAAAGTTCCGGGCGGCAGTCTGGCCTCCGACGCACGGAGGATTGTCATGCGCCGCCAGATCGCCAGCCTCGCCATCCTGTTCGCCGCCTTCGCCGGGTCCGCCCGCGCCGAGACCGTGGCGACGATGCCCCTGCCGGACCTCGTCCCGGCCCGCATCGAGCTGCGGGAGACGGATGCCGGGACGGTGCTGCGCGTGGACGGCGTCATCACCCACGACATCGCCGACCGCTTCGCCGCCGCCGTCACCGCGCTGCCGCAGGGCCGGCCGCTGCTGCTGGAGCTGAACAGCCCCGGCGGCTTCACCAAGGCCGGCTACGCCGTCATCGACCGCATCCTGGCCGAGCGCGATTCCGGCCGCCCGGTCGCCACCCTGGTGAAGTCGGGCGAGTCCTGCGAGAGCATGTGCTTCGGCCTCTACATGGCCGGCTATCCGCGCTATGCCGAGAAGGGCGCCGAGTTCATGGTGCACGCGCCGCGCCAGCTGGACACGGGCGTGGTCACGATCAAGTCGACCGGCCGCATGATCGACCGCTTCGTCCGCCTGGGCGCCTCGCCCGAGTGGATCGAGCGGGTCAAGGCCGAGGGCGGCTTCAGCGGGCAGCGCGACTACCGCGAGCGCGCCGAGGCCCTGGTCGAGACCGGCGCCAACGTCGTGACCCAGCTGGTCGAGGCCCGCTGAGCGCGCCACGGACTATGACCTCCGGCTGAACGCTTGCGAATGCGGCAGGGCTGGGGCAAGAGTCCCTGATGTGACCGGTGCGCGGGGGCGCGGGGCGTGGATCTCGACAACATCATCCATTCGCTGGAGGCCGTCTCCGACGGCTTCGCGCTGTTCGATCCCGACGAGCGGCTGGTCCTGGTCAACAACCGCTTCCGCCAGATCTTCGGCGCCTCGGCCAAGCGGCTGGTGCCGGGCGCCCGGTACGAGGATCTGCTGCGCGCGGCCGTCGCCGCCGGGGAGAACCCGGACGCGATGGGCCAGGACCCCGAGCACTATATCCAGCGCCGCCTGGCCCTGTTCCGCCATCCGCGCGATCCCTTCGAGTTCCTGGCCGACACCGGCCGCTGGGTGCTGGTCTCCGACCACAAGGCGCCCGACGGCAGCACCATCTGCGTCCGCACCGACATCACCGAACTGAAGCGGCGCGAGGCGGCGCTGGCGGAAAGCGAGAAGCGCTACCGGCAGCTGGTCGACCTCTCGCCCGACGGCATCGCCGTCCACGACACGGCTGGGCGCGGCCGCTTCCTCAACCGCGCGGGCATGCGGCTGCTGGGCGTACCGGAGGGCCAGACGGCCGAGGACCTCAGCCTGTTCGACATGACCACCATGGAGACCATCGCCGAGGCCGGGCGCCTGCTGCGCGGCGTGGTCTCGGGCGAACTGGCCGGGCGGCCGCTGCGCATGCAGCTGCGCACCTACGACAAGCGCACCATCTTCACCGAGCTGACCGCCGTCCCGTTCGAGAGCGGCGGCGAGACGCTGGTGCTGGTCATCTTCCGCGACACCAGCGAGCAGGAGAAGGCGCACGAGCGGCTGCGGCAGAGCGAGGAGCGCGCCCGCACCATCATCGACACGGCGCTGGACGCCATCGTCGGCATCGACCCGGACGGCCGCATCGGCGTGTTCAACCCGGCGGCCGAGCGCGCCTTCGGCTGGGGCCGGTCCGACGTGCTGGGCCGCAGCGTCTCCGAGACCATCATCCCGCACCACCACCGCAAGGGCCATGACGGCGGCATGGCGCGGCTGCGCAACGGCCAGTCGCCGCGGCTGGTCGGGCAGCGCATCGAGGTCGAGGCGCTGAAGGCCGACGGGACGATCTTCCCGGCCGAGCTGGCCCTGACCGAGGTGCCGCTGGGCAACACCCGCGGCTACACCGCCTTCATCCGCGACATCACCGAGACCAAGCGCGCCCAGCGCGACCTCGCCGAGAAGAACGAGCTGCTGGAGACGATGCTGGCCAATATCGGCGTCGGGGTCGTGGTCTACGGTCCGGACGGCCGCATCCTGGTCACCAACGAGAAGCTGCGCGAGCTCTCCGGCCTGCCGGCGGACATTCTCAAGCCCGGCACGCTGGACCGCGACATCGTCCGCCACATGGCCGAGCGCGGCGAATACCCTGACGAGACGATTGAGGAGAGTCTGGCCTATTTCGACCAGATGCGGCACGACGGCGCCTATCTGGGCGAGCGGCGCCGGCCCAACGGCCAGTGGCTGCAGATCCGCCACAGCCCGATGCCGGGCGGCGGCTATGTCTGCCTGTTCACCGACGTGACCGAGCAGAAGAGCCTGGAGTCGCAGCTGCTGCAGGCGCAGAAGATGGACGCGCTGGGCCAGCTGGCCGGCGGCATCGCGCACGACTTCAACAACATCCTGTCGGTCATCGGCGGCTATGCCGAGCTGGCCCGCCGCGCGGCCGAGAAGGGCGGCGAGCAGACCGCCCCCATCGCCGGCCAACTGGACCGCATCGTCCAGGGCGTGAAGCGCGCCTCGGTGCTGACCCGCGAGCTGCTGACCTTCGCCCGGCGCAAGATGGTGGAACCGCGCGACGTCGACCTCGCGGCCGTCGTGCGCAACCAGCAGTTCCTGCTCTCGCCGCTGCTGGGCGAGACGATCGACCTGGCCTTCGAGCTGCCGGAGAAGCCGGTCTGGGTCGCGGTCGACCCCGACCTGATGGCCCAGGCGGTGGTGAACCTCGCCATCAACGCCCGCGACGCCATGCCCGAGGGCGGCCGCCTCACCGTGGCGCTGCGCACCGTGGAGGCCGACGCGCCGCGGCCGCGCGAGATCGGCGACCGGCCGGCGGCGCTGCTGTCGGTGCGCGATGCCGGCACCGGCATGAGCGAGGAGGTGAAGGCCCGCATCTTCGAGCCCTTCTTCACCACCAAGCCGCCCGGCCAGGGCACCGGCCTGGGCCTGTCCATGGTCTACGGCACGGTACGGCAGGTGGGCGGCGCCATCGAGGTGGAGAGCGCCCCCGGCGAGGGCACGGTCTTCCACATCTGGCTGCCGCTGACCGACGCGCCCGCGCCGGTCGCCGGCGCCCGGCCGCCCGGTGTCCGCGCCGGCCCGGGCCAGGGCACCATCCTGGTGGCCGAGGACGAGCCCGATCTGCTGGCCCTGGTGGCGGAGACGCTTACGGATGCCGGCTACGACGTCATCGCCGCCGGCGACGGCGCCGAGGCGCTGGAGCTGTTCGACGCCGGCGCCATCGACCTGCTGCTGACCGACATCGTCATGCCCGAGCTGGGCGGCATCCGCCTGGCGCAGCTGGTGCAGGAGCTGGACCCGGGCGTGCCCGTGGTCTTCATGACCGGCTACCCCTCGCGCGGCGGCTATTCGCAGGGCGACCTGCCCCCGGGTGCCACGGTGCTGTACAAGCCGATCGACCTCGCCACCCTGCAGGCGGTGGTGGCCGAGGCCATCTGCGGCGGCGAGGTGGCGGCGCCATGAAGCTGTTCGTGCCCGAGGATCCGCTGCGCACGCTCCGCGTGCTGGTGGTCGAGGACCAGATGCAGCAGCGCAGCTTCATCGTCGACATGCTGCGCGAGATCGGGGTGCGCGACGTCCGCACCGCCGTGGACGGCGCCGACGCGCTGGCCGTGATGAAGGAGTACGGGGCCGAGATCGACCTGGTGCTGTGCGACTGGCTGATGCCGCGCATGTCCGGCATCGACCTGCTGCGCGCCATCCGCAAGACCCGCCCCGACCTCGCCTTCATCATGCAGACCGGCAACGGCACGCTGGACGCGGTCATGGAGGCCCGCAAGGAGGGCGTCACCGCCTTCGTGGTGAAGCCCTTCTCCTGCGCCCAGCTGGAAGTGAAGCTCCGCATCGCCTGCCGCAACCGCAAGCCGGGGCTGAAGCCGAGTTATTGAGGGGTGGCTGGGGCGTGCTGCGTGCTTCGACAGGCTCAGCATGAGGGAGGGTGGTGCGAGGCACTCCCGATGAATTAGGGAGCAGCAACAACCTCCTCAGCCTGAGCCTGTCGAAGGCCGCACGGCATCAACGCTGCCGCACGGCCCCCTCCCCTCACGCCGCCCGCTTGCGGCCCGTGCCCCTTGTGTAGACCTTGTCGTCCGGCAGCACCTCGGTGGCGGCGAAGTCGGGCAGGCCCCGCAGGCGCTCGTAGATCGGGCCGAAATCCTGGGACGTGGCGTCGAAGAGCTGCTCGTAGCTCTCCAGCACGAAGTAGGTCTCCTGGTAGTCGTCGATGCGGTACTTGGTCCGCATGACGCGCTCCAGGTCGAAGCCGATGCGGTTCGGCTCCGGGCTCTCGATGCAGTAGACCGTCTCGCCGGCCGAGGACAGGATGCCGGCGCCGTAGGCCTTCAGCCCGTCCTTCGTGTTCAGCAGGCCGAACTCCACCATGTACCAGTAGAGCCGGGTCAGGTTCTCCATGGTGCCGAGCTTCATGGCGCGCAGGCCGCCCTTGCCGTAGGCCTGCATGTAGTCGGCGAAGACAGGATGGATCAGCAGCGGGACGTGGCCGAAGAAGTCGTGGAAGACGTCCGGCTCGACCAGATAGTCCATCTCCTCCGGCGTGCGCAGCCAGTTGGTGACGGGAAAGCGCCGCTCCGACAAATGGGTGAAGAAGGCGTTCTCGTCGATTAGCCCGGGCACGGCCACCAGCTCCCAGCCGGTCGCCTTGTGCACCACCTCGGTGGCGCGGCGGAAGTCGGGGATGCCGTCGGCGGCATTCAGCCGGCCCAGGCACTCCAGATACTCGGGCGCGGCGTAGCGCGGCAGCAGCGCGGTCTGCCGCTCATAGAGCTGGCGCCAGAGCGCATGCTCCTCGTCGGTGTATTTCTCCCAGCCCTGCTCGATCGTGTAGTCCGCGCGCATGGCGCTGTAGTCGCCGCGCAGCGGTGTGTCGGTCTTGCCCTCGGTCTTGAGCATGTCGCATCCCTCCCAGGATGATAACGTCTTGGGAGCAAGTTTATCGCGGCGGGCAGGCCATTTCCTTGCGGATGTGCCCTGCGGGAACCTGGACACGGCACGATCGTGCCGGCGGATGGCTGGATCGGCGCAACATCCTGCGGCCTGGCCGGGCGGGTTAGCCCGCTCGCCCGGCCGCACGCCCCGCAGAGCCTTTTCGGTCATGAAAAGTAATTGGCCCCCAGCTCAATGTTTTCGCCATACGAAAGCAGCGCCCCGGCGAAAAACATCTTCAACAATCATTTGCCGACCGCCACAATATTTCGTGAGGATTCTTGTAATTGAACCCACGCATCCCCATATCGAAATCTACGGCGGTCGCCGCTGGATTCAGGTCCGGCGTTTCCGCGACGCCGCACCCGAGGAGACCCGCCATGCGCTTCAACCGCGTCCACGATCCCGTCCAACGTCAGACCGACGCGTTGCGCAATCTGTGGGGCCCGACGGCCGGCGAGGTGGCGGGCCGCTATCTCACCGACGCCCGCAAGCTCGGCAAGTCCGAGCGCATCGAGTTCTGGGAGCAGGTGGTCAAGGGGCTCGACGCGCCGGCCGTCCCCGGCGCCGTGTCTTGAGGACCGTCGCAGGCGTCCTGCTGGCGCTCGGTCTGGCCGCGGCGGCGCCCGCCCTCGCGGCGACCTCATCCTCTCCCTCCTCCACCCCGTCGTTCCGCCCGATGGACCCGGCGGTCCAGCTGCGCCTCGACGAGGCCAGCGCCCGCATCGAGACGCTCAGCCGGGCGCTGCGCGCCGCCATCGGCGACCCGGAGGAGTACGCCCGGCTCCGGGCCGAACACGAGGCTGCGGTGTTGACGTACGAAGCCATCCGCAAGGTGGCCTATCCCTGAGCGCTCCCGTCCGGGCGCCCCGCCGCCGGAACCCCTGACACGCCTGGTCCGGCCGGGCGTACCGAACCGTCGCCGCGAATCCTGCCGGCGACCGCAGGAGGCCCACGTCATGACCCTGTCCGAGAAATCACGCCAGCACGCCGTCGAGACCCTGGCCGAGACGCTCTATGCCGGCGCCAACCCGACCGGCGTTCCCTGGGGCCGGCGCGACGCCGTGCTGCAGGACCGCTGGCGCGACGCCGCGCGGCTCCGCCTCGCCAAGGCGGAGGAGCCGCGCCCAGCACGCGGCTGACCCGTCCCGCGGCCCGCAGTATCCCGGTTCAGCCGGCCAGGGCCGTCTTCAACGGTTCCTGGACGGCGCCGTCCGGCAGCACGCCGTTGTTCATGCCCCAGATCGCCGCCTGCGTGCGGTTGGCGACATTGAGCTTCTTCATCAGGCTCTTCAGATGGACCTTCACCGTCGCCTCGGTGATGCCGAGATTGATGGCGATGGCCTTGTTGCTGAGGCCGGCCAGCAGGGCCCTGAGGATCTGCGTCTCGCGGGTCGACAGGCCGTTGGGACCGGCGCCGGACGGGCTCCGCGCCACGCTGCGCTGCAGCAGGGCCATCAGGTCGGAGGGGAACACCTTCTCGCCCATGGCGACCAGGCGGATCGACTGCGCCAGCGCCTCGGCCGAGCAATCCTTGCCCAGGCACCCCTGCCCCCCGGCCTCGAACAGCGCCTGCACCCGCTCCGCCGTCGGCACGTTGGTCAGGTGGATGATGCGGGCCTTGGGAAGGGCGGTGCGCAGCGCGACGAGTTCCTCCTTCAGCCGGTCCTCGCGGGTGACGTCAAGCAGCACCAGGCCGATCGCCTCGCGCCCGGCCTCGCCGCCGATCACCTGCATCGCCCCGGCGACATCGGACGCCTCGGCGACGATGTGCAGATCCTCGGGCAGCAGGCGCCGCATTCCCGACCGGAACAGGGTGCAGGGGTCGATCAACAGAATTCCTGTGCCGTCCATGGCGGTTCTCTCCTGGATCATGCTTCCGGGTGGAAGGGATCGCAAAGTAACACCTTGGACAGGACGGAAAACTATCTCTTGAAGCTCATCGAGGCACAAAAGAGTACTATTCGGGACATGACCCGCATGCCAGCCCCGGCAAAAGATATAGACCGCTGCCTTTGCGGCCGGACAATGCTCGATACGAATTCGGTAGGATCGGGCCGGCCGGCGGGAATAGCGGATGGCGCCGGAATGGCGGTTGAGTATTGCGGCCCCGGGGGCCTATGGTGGCTCCCGATGGCGCAGCGGCCTTCAATCACTGTTCCGCGCATTATCGTCCCGTGCATTGTCGGCCCACGCATTGTCCCGCACCCGCCCGCCGGCACCGACATCCGGCAGGGGCGCCCCGATCCGGAAACGGCCGGCCGGGGCCCGGGACCACCCTTCCGACCAGGAGAAAGCCATCATGGAAATCCACAAGTTCAAGCTCGGCCAGTCCCTGGCCTTCACCCCCGGACGCTTCGAGGAGCGCCAAGCCTCCACCGGCCTCTACGAGGTCATGCGGCTGATGCCGACGGACGGGCTTGAGCTGCAGTACCGCGTCAAGAACGCCCGGGACGGCGTCGAGCGGGTGGTGCGCGAAAGCCAGCTCGCCCTGCCCTGAGACTGTGGCTCCCCGCCCATTCCTCTCCTATTGCGTGCACGGCCGACGTCGTGCGACCCTGTCCGGATTAGATAATCCGAATGTGGTACCGGAGGGGAGTGGGGATGAGGGGATCGATCCGTGGGCCGTTGGCGCTACCGGTGGGCGGCCTGTGCCTGGCGTTGCTGGCCGGCTGCGCCGAACGGGGCGACGCCTATTACCGGCCCATCGCGGCGGACACCTATCCCAAGGCTGACGGGCCGGGCGAGACGCTCGACCCGGCGGAGATCGACTCCGCCGCCCGCATCGCCGCCATCATCCACGCCCATCTGCTGCGCCTTTATGCCGACGTGCCGGTCCGGCGCGACGCGCACCCCAAGCCGCACGGCTGCGTCATGGCGACATTCACCGTGCCGGCCGAGGTTCCGGAGCAGGTGCGCCAGGGCCTGTTCGCCACCCCCGGCAGCTATCCGGCCACCATCCGTTTCTCCAACTCCAACGAGAAGCCGTCGCGCCCCGATTATGAGAAGGACGGGCGCGGCATGGCGGTGAAGGTGCACAACCTGCCTGGCGCGCCGCTGACCGTGGCGCCGGGCCAGGCGCCGGCGCAGGACTTCATCATGATCAACCACCCGACCTTCCTGGTGGGCAAGGCCGCGGACTACGTCAAGCTGGTCGGCTACACCGACAGCCCCGACGCGCTGACCCAGAAGCTGCAGCCGGTCCTGGTGCCGCTCGCCATCGGGATCAAGGGCACGATCAACGCCGTCCAGGCCACCAGCTCGCGCATCGACAACCCGCTGAACACCCGCTACTGGTCCATGGTGCCCTACCAGCTGGGCACGGGCGCCGGCGCCAAGGCGGTGAAGTACTCGGCCATGCCCTGCGAGGCGAAGCCGGTGGTCATCCCCGAAACCGACGATCCGAACTATCTGCGCGCGGCGATGCGGGCCCAGCTGGCGGCCGGCGGCGCCTGCATGAAGCTGATGGCGCAGCCGCGCACCTCGGACGCGATGAGCGTCGAGGACCCCCGCTACGAGTGGAAGGAGGCGGAGGCCCCCTTCTACGAGGTGGCGCGGATCGAGATCCCGCAGCAGGAGTTCGACACGCCGGAGAAGAACGCGGCCTGCGAGGCGCTGTCCTACTCGCCCTGGCACGCCCTGCCCGAGCACCGGCCGCTGGGCGCGGTGAACCGCATGCGCAAGGCGATCTACGAGCGCATCTTCGAACTGCGGCGCGAGACCGCCGGCCGGGCGCAGGTGGCGGGGACCTGACCCCGCCTCAGGCCACGCGGCTCCAGTCCGCCGCCCGCCCGGGCTGGCCGGGCTCCGCACGGTGGCGCAGCAGGTCGGCCAGCACGGCGCCGTAATGGCGGAAGATCAGGGAGAAGTGGCTCTCCCCCTCGCGGATGTGCAGCCGGGCGCCGGGAATGCCGGCGGCATAGGCATGCGCCGCCGCCACCGGCACCGTCCGGTCGGCGCCGCCGTGCCAGATGGCGACGGGGATGCGGATGTCCGCGATGTCGAAGCCCCAGGGCTGGCCGTAGACCAGCGCGTCGCCCAGCGGCCCGTGGACGCCGTGGCGCAGCGCGTGGCGCCAGCCGGCGATGACGCGCTCGGTCACGGCGGGCTTGGGCATACGGACATCCAGGCCAGGGATGGCGCCCAGCTTGTTGCTGAGCGCGGCCATGGCGCTGAAGGCGTCGCCGTGCCGCAGCATGCGCAGCAGCGCCTTGGCCGCCAGGCGCAGGGCCAGCGGCCGCCGCCCCATCGCCATCAGCGCGCCGGCCGGGCTGCCGGCCTCCCAGCCCAGGTTGGGCGGGGCGATGCCGGCCAGCAGCGCCGCCCCCGACAAGCGGTCGCCCAGCGCGTAGGCGCAGGCGGCGGCGTAGGGCGCGCCGCCGGACATGCCGACGACATAGGGGCGGTCCAGTTCCAGCGTCTCGATCAGCTGCGCCACGTCACGCGGCCAGTCCAGCAGGGTGCGTCCGTCCTTCGGGTCGGACAGGCCGTAGCCCGGCCGCTCCACCGCGATCAGTCGCACGCCGTGGACATTGATCATCGCCGGTTCGGTGCGGCAGCCGGGGAAGCCGTGGAAATACAACACCGGCGGCGCCGCCGGATCGCCGTAGCAGGCATAGCCCAGCACGCGCCCGTCGGTCAGCGTGACGGTGCCCTCATGGGGCTGGAGGGGCGAATGGGAGAGATGGTGGATCATGGCGTCAGTCCGGCACGCGGGTGGGCCCCTGCCCACCCGGGTCGCCGCAGTATCGCGCGCGAACCTTAACCGAATTGGGGCGCGGGGCTGCGTCCGGTCGCCACACCTCTTTGGAGAATGCTATAAAGGTTATCCACGAACCGGGAGGAAGCGATTGGACGGGGCCGACGAGACGAGCCGCCAGGATGTGGCGATCCATGCCGGCACGATCGCCTGCGCCTTGGTCGGCGGGCTCCTGGCCCTGCTGCTGGAGCGCAGCGGGGGAGCCTTCACGGGCGGCATGATGGCGGGCCTCGGCCTGTTCTGCCTGTTGGCCGGTCGCCTGTCGGTACGGGTGAGCGGTGAGTATCTCGTCCTGGATGGCGCCTGGGTCAGGCCGTTCGGACTGGCGAACCTCGCCGGCGCGCTCTGGTTCCTGCTGGGCTGAGCCCTCACCGCGCCGCCGGCAGCGGCAGCGCCGTGCTGTGCTTGACCACGTCGATGATGAAGCTGGAGCGCATGTCGCTGACCCCGGGGATCTGCAGGATGCGCTTCATCGCCACCTCGGCGTAGGCGTCCAGGTCCGGCACGACGATCTGCAGCAGATAATCCATGGCGCCGGTCATGACGAAGCAGGAGACGATCTCCGGGATCTGCGCCACGGAGCGGCGGAAGATGGCGTCGCCCTCGGCGTTCTGGTCGATCTTCACCTCGACGAAGGCGACGACCCCCAGCCCCAGCTTGCGCCGGTCCAGGATGGCGGCGTAGCCCTGGATGTAGCCCTCCTCCTCCAGATCCTTCACCCGGCGCAGGCAGGGGCTGGGCGACAGGCCCACCTTGTCGGCCAGGTCGACGTTGGAGAGCCGCCCGTTGCGCTGCAGCGCCTCCAGGATGCGCAGATCTGCCGCGTCCAAGCTGCTTTTCCCCATGACCGGTCCCCTTCTTGCCAGATCGCGGCAGGATATTGCCCGATTTTGGCCCGATGAGCCCCGAAATCGCAAGGACATGCCCTTCGCTGCGGGCATAGAATGATGACCTCACGAAATTGCTTTCCTGGGGAGGGAAGAACCATGTCCACCGCCAGCGTCATGTCCGAGGAGAAGGACCTCTGGGAGAACCCCATGGGGACCGACGGTTTCGAGTTCGTCGAGTACACGGCGGAGGACACGGAGGCGCTGGGCCGCCTGTTCGAGAGCATGGGCTTCACCAAGGTCGCCCGCCACCGCTCCAAGAACGTGTCGCTGTACCGCCAGGGCGGCATCAACTTCATCGTCAATGCCGAGCCCGACAGCCTGGCGCAGCAGTTCGCCCGGGCCCACGGCCCCAGCGCCTGCGCCATGGCCTTCCGCGTGAAGGACGCCGCCTATGCGGTGCGCCGCGCGGTCGAGCTGGGCGCCAAGGAGGTGAAGGGCACGGTCGGCCCGATGGAGCTGAACATCCCGGCGATCGAGGGCATCGGCGGCAGCCTGCTGTATCTCGTCGACCGCTACCACACCGCCGAGCACCCCGGCCCGTCGATCTACGACATCGACTTCGTGCCGGTCGAGGGTGCCGACCAGAACCCCAAGGGCGCCGGCCTGACGGTGGTGGACCACCTGACGCACAATGTGCGCAAGGGCCGGATGGACTTCTTCTCCGACGAGTTCTACGGGAAGATCTTCAACTTCCGCCAGATCCGCTACTTCGACATCAGCGGCGAGTATACCGGCCTGACCAGCCGGGCGCTGACCGCGCCCTGCGGCAAGATCCGCATCCCGATCAACGAGTCCAAGAGCGAGGAAGGCTCCGACAAGATCGACCAGATCCAGGAGTTCATCCAGCAGTACAAGGGCGAGGGCATCCAGCACATCGCCCTGCTGACGGACGACATCATCGCCACCTGGGACGCGCTGAAGGCGAAGGGCGTGAAGTTCATGACCCCGCCGCCCGACACCTACTACGAGATGCTGGAGGAGCGCCTGCCCGGCCACGGCCAGCCGGTCGACGAGCTGAAGAAGCGCGGCATCCTGCTGGACGGCAAGGATGGCCGCTACCTGCTGCAGATCTTCTCCGAGACGGCCATCGGCCCGATCTTCTTCGAGATCATCCAGCGCAAGGGCGACGACGGCTTCGGCGAGGGCAACTTCCGCGCCCTGTTCGAGAGCATGGAGCGTGACCAGATCCGCCGCGGCGTGCTGAAGGTCGCGAAGTAAGTCCTCCCGCCGAGGGAGCATCAGGAGGGCGGCGTCGCGGGGCGCCGCCCTTTCGCTTTTCAGGGGCTGGGCACGGTGATGCGGGCGCGCAGCGTGATCGGCATGTCCAGCCAGCCGAGCGCGATGCTGACCGGCAGCTGCGTGCTGAGCGTGCAGAGGGTCAGGCCCGATTGCACCTGGGTGGTGGGCACGATGATCGCGGGCACGTGGGGCATCACCGCGGTGAAGCGCGCGGCGGCGCCGGCCCCGCACTGCCCGGCCCGGGTCATGGCGAGGCGCCCGGCCTCCTGCGTGGCGTTCCACAGCGCGCCGTAGAGCCAGAGGATGCGGCCGAGCTCCAGCGTGCCGACGATGAACATGACCAGGATCGGCAGGCTCAGCGCCGACTCCACGGTCGTCGAGCCGTCGCGGCCCCGGGCCAGCCGGAGGAGCAGCCCGCCCATCACCGCACCCGCAGGACGGCGCGGCCGCTCAGCCGCGTCGGGCTGGGCAGCCAGGGATAGCGCATCAGGGTCGAATATTCCTGGGCGACCGTGACGGTCAGGTAGGCGCGCGGCGCGCCGGTGCAGACCAGCGTGGCGCAGTCGCCGGTGGCGGCGCCCGGGCACTCGCAGCTCTGCGCGGCGGTGGCGGTCGGCGTCGAGCCCGTGGTCGGCAGCGCCGCCAGCGCCACCGACCGGGCGATTCCGGCACCGCCGGTGCCGGGAGCCTGCATGTAGGCCTGCACCCCGGAGCGCGCCGCCGCGGTCAGCGCCATGGAGCGCTGCGCCAGCAGGCCGTGGTCGACCAGCCCCACCAGCATCAGCACCGCCACCGGCGCCAGCACCGCCGTCTCGATGGCAATGGCCCCGTCCCGGTTCCGCCCCAGCGACGCGAGGCGCCGCGCCAGGTTCCGCATGGCCGCTACTCCACCAGCCGGGCCGAACGGGTCTGCATCGGCTCGGTCCCCAGCGCCGCGCAGCCGGCATTGGCGAGGCGGCTGTTGCCGGAGAAGGTGACGGTGCGGCCGATGATCTTGGCGCAGCCCAGCAGGTTGCTGGTGTCGTTGCCCAGCCAGTCGACCGACTGGTTGGGGAAATAGACCGCGCCCTGCAGCACCATGCCGGAGCCGCCGTTGAACTTGTTGTCGCCGCCGACCGCCGCCTGGCGGCTCTGCGCGAAGATGACGCCGCGGTAGGGATCGGTGGCGGCGCTGGGCGCGCTCAGCACCACCGAGGCGCCGCCGCGGATGTCCACCGTGCCGGGGCTGGTGCCGGTCAGGATGATCGTCACCCCCTGCCCCGGCAGGCAGTCGCAGCGGACCGTCCCCTGGCCGCCGACCGTCAGGCTGGCGTTCTTCAGATGGTAGACCCCCGGCCGCAGGGTCAGCACGCCGTTGCTCACCACCTGGATGTCGTTGCAGTAGGTGCCGGGGCTGATGGTCTGCGGGCCGTTGACGTTCAGCTTGCTGTTGCGGGTACAGCCCGCGGGCGCCGACAAATCGAGGTGCGCGTAGGGGTCCGGCAGCGGCCAGGCCCGCTGCACCCGCGCGGAATCCCCACCGGTGAGGCTGACCTTGGGGGAGTCGGCGCCGGCGATGGTGCCGACCGTCCACAGCCCCTCCGCCCCCAGCGAGGCGCTGCCGCCCACCGACAGCGCCCCGTTCGCCGCGGAGTTGGAGGCCAGCACGCAGCCGGCCATGCTCACCTGGGTGCTGCCGGTGATGGTCAGGGCGCCCGATGCGCTCCGGTCCAGCGCCAGCACGCAGGCGTCGCCGCCATTCTCCACCGCCGCCACGGCACGGGCGGCGATGGACACGGGCGCGGTCAGGAACAGGCTGGAGAAGAGCAGGCGCGTCTGGCGCGTCACCACCACCTCGACGCCCTGCCGGCCGCCGGCGAGCGTCACCCGCGCCGTCGCCACGCCGGTGGTGCCCATGGCCGAGGTGCCGGCCTGGAAGCCGTTGCGTGTCGCCTCGCGCGCCGCCGCCGCCCGGATGGCCGTGTCGTCGCCCCGGCGCAGCTCCAGCGCGCCCGACAGGGCGGCGGCGTCGGCCGCCGTCTGCGCCTGGCGCTTGGTCATGTACCAGAGGCCCGTCTCCACCCCCATGCCGACGCCTCCGGCCAGCATGGGCAGCGACACGGCGAAGGCGACCATGGAGGCGCCCTGCCGGTCACCGGCGAGGCGGCGGGCCAGGCGCAGGAACGACGACGGCAAGTCGGCGGTACGGTTCGGGCAGGTCATGGCGGCACAGGTCCTTTCCCCGTCTGCAATCGGTGAGCCCGGGATATTGGCGAATACTCCGGGACGACTGACGGCAAGGTCAGGGAAAAGGTGCGCCGGCCGGGCGGCTTCTGTCAAATGTACGTATTTACCCGAGAAGAGCTTGGGAAATCATATCGAATTTTATCGATCGCCCCTCAGCGGCCGAGCGCCGCGGCGGCCTCGCGCTCCGGCAGCAACTCCTCCAGCGCGTGGCGGAGCGTGCGGGGATTATAGGGCTTGTGCAGCATGCGGAAGCCCAGCTGCGCCGCCTGCCGCAGCTCGCCCGCTCCGGTCTCGCCCGTCAGCAGCAGCGCCGGCAGGTCGGGGCCGACGGCCGCGCGCACCTGCGTCACCGCCTCGAACCCGTCCACCCCGCCGGGCAGGCGCAGATCGCTGACGACCAGGTCCGGCCGGGCCCCGTCGCGCAGCAGCGCCAGCGCCTCCGCGGCCGACGCGGCGCAGAGCGGCCGGCAGCCCCAGCCGATCAGCAGGTGCTGCATGGCCAGCCGCTGCAGCGCGTCATCCTCGATCACCAGGATGGCGGCGTCCAGCGGACGGGCGGCCTGGGTCGGCGTGGCGCTGACCGTCACCGGCCGGGTCGGCGCCCGCGGCACCTCCAGCGACACGACCGTGCCCCGCCCGGGAACCGAGCGCAGCTGCAGCGGATGCTCCAGCATGCGGGCGACGCGGCTGACGATGGAGAGGCCCAGCCCCAGCCCGCGCGAGCGGTCCCGCTCGGGATTGTCCAGCTGGTAGAACTCCTCGAACACCTGCGCCTGCTTGTCGGCGGGGATGCCGCGCCCTGTATCCCAGACCTGCAGCCGCAGTCCCCGCCCCCGGCGCCGCGCGGTCAGCAGGATGCCGCCGGCGTCGGTGTATTTCAGCGCGTTGGACAGCAGGTTGCGCAGGATGCGCTCCAGCAGGACGGGGTCGCTGACCACCGCGCTGGGCAGGGCGCGGACCCTGAGCGCGATGCCCTTGGCCTCGGCCAGCGGCGCGAACTCGCTGCCCAGCCGGGCGAAGAGCGGTTCCAGCTCGACGGCCGCCGGCCTGGGCTTCACCGTGCCGGCGTCCAGGGTGGAGATGTCCAGCAGCTTGCCCAGCAGGTCCTCGCCGGCGGACAGCGCGTCGGACAGGCGGCCGACCAGCTCCGCCGGCGCGCCCTCCACCTGCTCGCGCAGCAGGTGCAGGAACAGGCGCATGGACTGGAAGGGCTGGCGCAGATCATGGCTGGCGGCGGCCAGGAAGCGCGACTTGGCGGCGTCCGCCTGCTCCGCCCGGCGGGTCTCCTCGCGCAGGCGCCCCTCCTGGCGGATCTTGTCCTCGATGTCGATGGTCGTGCCGAACCAGGCGGTGACCGTGCCGTCCGCGTCCATCATCGGCAGGGCCCGCACCAGCTGCCAGCGCCAGCCCTCCGGCGCCCGCAGCCGCAGCTCGGTCTCGAAGGGCTCGACGCCCGAGCGGGCGCGGCGCCAATGCTCCACCACCCGTCCCCGGTCGTCGGCATGGACGTAGCGGAACCAGCGCTCGCCCAGGCAGTCGGCGGAGGGCACGCCCACCGTGTCGGCCCAGCGCTCGTTCAGATAGTCGAGATGCCCGTCCGGCCGCGCCGTCCAGACGATCGCCGGCACCATGTTGGCGAGCTCCAGGAAGCGGCGCGCCGTCTCGCGCCGGGCCCGCTCGGCCTGGTGCCGGGCGGTGACGTCCAGGAAGGCGGAGATGGCGCCGCGGGGCCGCCCCCCCTCGTCCAGCACCGGCGCCGCGTTGCCGTGGATGAAGCGCCGCCCGCCGTCCGTCCGCACCACCTCCAGCTCGATGTCGCGGATCTCGCGCTGCTCGCGCATCGCCTGCCGCGTCGGCAGATTCTCGCCCAGCAGCCGCTCGCCGTTGCGCAGCACCATGAGCTGCTCGCGCAGCGCCGCGGTGGCGGTCACGGCCATGCCGGTCTCCGGCACCGGCAGCCCCAGCAGCTCGCAGGCGGCGCGGTTGGCCCGGATGGTGCCGTCGTTCGCCGTGATCCAGACGGCGGCGGGCACCGACTTCATCAGCGCCTCGAGATCGGCGGCGCGCGCCCGCTCGCGGGCCTCGCTCTCGCGCAGCCGCTGCTCCGCCTCGCGCGCCTGGGCATAGAGCTGGGCATGGTGCAGGGCGATGCCGATGCGGGCGCCCAGCTCCACCGCCAGGTCCGGCACCCCCTCGCAGAAGGTCCGGCCGGAACCGCGCGCCATCGCCAGGGTCAGCGTCCCCATGACCCGGCCGACCGCGCTCACCGGCACCACCAGCAGCGCGCCGGGGTCGAGCGCGGCGAGGCTGGGCGGCGCGCCTCCCGGGGGCATGTCGGCGCGCAGGCGCGGCCGGCCGGTCGCCGCCACCTCCGCCACCATGTCGGCCATGGGCGGCGCGGCCGCGAGCGCCCGCTCGATCCGGCCGTCCTCCAGCGGATCGGCACCGGCGCGGCGCACGGCGGCGACCGTCAGCAAATCGTCCCGGATCAGGTGCAGAACCGCCGCGTCGGCCAGGTCGGGCACCACGACGGCGGGCGCCGAGCGCACGATGAAGGCACGGTCCAGCGAGCCGCCCAGCACGCGGCCGGCCTCCGCCAGGATGTGCAACAGACGCTGCGGCTCGCTCGCCAATCGGTCCTCGCCCGGGATTGCGCGCGCTCCCCGGCTCACGCTCGGGTAACGGCGAATGATGCACGCAGCGCCGCCGATCGCCATTCGCCAAATGGGGGAAAGCCCCTCCCCGAACGGAGAGGTGGGCCTCCACCCCGTGCCGGCTGGGGACCCCGGCGGGGCGCCGCCTCTCCAGAGGGGGAACATACCCCCCTTCGAAGGGGTTCCGCAGGGATGGGGGCGTGGCCGGAGGAACGGGCGATGAGCCAGGCGGGACGGCTGGTGGAGATGACGGCGAAGCTGGGCTACGCGGCCCGCGGCATGGTCTATGTCGCCGTCGGCTGGGCGGCGGCCAGGGCGGCGATCGGCTGGGACCGGGTGACCGATCCGCAGGGCGCGCTGGCCGACCTGCCGGACCGGCCGGCGGGCCAGCTGCTGCTGGGGCTGCTGGCGCTGGGGCTTGCCGCCTACGCCCTCTGGCGGGCGGTGGAGGCGCTGCTCGACCCCGACGGGAACGGTACCGGCGCCAAGGGGCTGGCGATACGGATCGGCCAGGGGTTCAGCGCCTTCGTCTACGCCGCCCTCGCCTATGGCGCCCTGGAGGTGCTGCGCGGCACCGGCGACGGCGGCAGCGGCGACGGCTCGATGCGGGAATGGACGGCGCTGCTGCTGGACCTGCCGGCGGGCCGGGCGCTGGTGGCGCTGGCCGGCGCCGCCGTGCTGGGCACCGCCGCCGCGCATGCGGTGAAGGCCTGGAAGGCGGGCTTCCAGCGCCACCTGCCCGACGACGCCGACGTGCGCCGGGTGATGGTGCCGGTCGGCCGCGCCGGGCTGGCGGCGCGCGGAATCGTCTTCGCCGTCACGGGCGGGTTCCTGCTGATGGCCGCCTGGCATGCCGACGCGGACCGCTCCGGCGGCCAGGCGGCGGCGCTGCGGACCCTGGCGGACCAGCCCTTCGGCGCCTGGCTGCTGGGGGTCGTCGCGCTCGGGCTGATCGCCTTCGGCATCTACAGCCTGGCCATGGGGCACTACCGCACCTTCCCGGCGGCCCGGGCCGAGGCCAAGCTGCGCGCGGCGCTATAGGGAAGGGGAGCCCAGCTCGGCCCGCAGCCGCTCCAGCTTCGCCTCCAGCCTGGCGATGCGCTTGGCGAGCTTGCGGGCGCGCTTGGGCGAGGGTCCCTTCACCGTGGCGACGAAAGCCATCAGCGGCCGCACCCGGCGGTTGATCGCGGCCCGCTCCTCCGCGTCCATGCGCCGCCAGCGGCGCGTCTCCGCCTTGGTGCGGAAGCAGCCCTTGCAGGCGCCGGCCGCGTCGAAGCGGCAGACGCCGATGCAGGGATTGCCCGCCGGGTCGCTCCAGTCCTTGCCGCGCTTGCCCATGGGCCTCTCGCCGGGATCGTCTCCGCTGCGCCAAATGGTGCGGGATGCCCCCTTGTTCCACCCCGGCGCGGGCCCCGCCGAACATCCGGGTTGAAGCCGGCGGGACCCGTGCCAATCTCCTGCCCAACCGATTGAACAGGGGAACGGTAATGCGGAAGGCGACCATGGGATTTGCCGCGGCGGGCGCGGCCCTGCTGGCCTGGACCGGCACGGCGGCGGCGCAGCAGGAGTTCGCGGCCTATCCCGCGCCGGCGGCCCGTCACGCGGTGACGGTGGCGACGGTGGCGGAGGGGCTGGACTCGCCCTGGGGCATGGCCTTCCTGCCGGACGGCGCCATCCTGGTGACCGAGCGCACGGGCAAGCTGCGGGTGGTGCGCAACGGCGCCCTGTCGCCGCAGCCGGTCGCCGGCCTGCCGGAGATCGAGGAATACGGTCAGGGCGGCCTGCTGGACGTGGCCCTGCACCCGGACTTCGCCCGGAACCGCTTCGTCTACATCACCTATGCCGAGAAGGCCGAGGATGGCCGCCGCACGGCGCTGGGCCGCTTCAGCCTCGCGAACGGCCGGGCCGAGGGCTTCCAGGTGCTGTACCGCGGCCCGACCGTGGCGACGCGGCTGCATTTCGGCTCGCGCATCGCCTTCGGCCCCGACGGCAAGCTCTACCTGACCCATGGCGAGCGCGGCCAGAAGGACCGCTCGCAGGATCTGGGCGATCCGGCGGGCTCGGTGCTGCGGCTGAACGACGACGGCACCGTGCCGCAGGACAACCCCTTCGCCGGCCGCCCGGGCGCCGCGCCCGAGATCTTCAGCTACGGCCACCGCAACCCTCAGGGCATGGCCTTCCAGCCCGGCGGCGCGCGGCTCTGGGCGGTGGAGCACGGGCCGCAGGGCGGCGACGAGGTCAACGTCGTGAAGGCCGGCGCCAACTATGGCTGGCCGGTCATCACCTACGGCCGCAACTACGGCACCGGCACCAAGATCGGCGAGGGCACCGAGAAGGCCGGCATGGAGCAGCCGCTGACCTATTTCGTGCCGTCCCTGGCGCTGGCGGGCATGACCTTCTACCAGGGCTCCAAGCTGCCGAACTGGCAGGGCGACATGGTGGTCGCGCTGCTGGCCGGCGGCATCGCGCGGCTCGACGTCGAGGAGGACCGCGTCGTCGCCGCCGAGCGCCTGCTGGAGGATGAGCTGGGCCGCACCCGACACGTGGCCGTCTCCCCCGACGGCACCCTCTATGCCCTGGTCGACGCCCCCGCCCCCGAGGGCAAGCTGGTGCGCATCACCGCGAAGTAGGACCCCGCCGCCGACGCCCGGGAGGGGCCGCGCCGCCCCTCCCCCATTCGCACCCCCATTCGCCCCTTGGCAAGCCGCGCACCCTTGCGCTATGGTCCCGCCCACGCCGCGACGGACCCAAGCGTCCGCCGCGATCCAGGCATGGACCCGTAGCTCAGCTGGATAGAGCGCTGCCCTCCGAAGGCAGAGGTCGTACGTTCGAATCGTATCGGGTCCGCCACCTTCCGCCGCTTCAGGCGTGGATTTTCCCCCTACAATCCCGCTACGGCGTCCCACGCGAGCCATGTTTGCGTGATGCTCTCGCCCAGTCTGGCGGTCTCTCGGCCGGGCGCCCGCCTGCGGCCGCTTCCGCAAAAAGGAGGGGGTGCTTCTCCCTCTGGGTTAGTGAACCCATCAACGTAAGGTGTCACTCTGGGATCGATCGACAAGGTCGGGACGTGTCGCGCGCCCGCCTTTCCGCCCGGCACCGGTTGTCCTGAATGCACGGTCACTTCGACCTCGATCTCGTCGCCCTCTCCCTCCTGATCGCCGTCATGGCCGCCTATGCGGGGCTGGACCTTGCCGGGCGCGTGCGCCAGGCCGAGGGCGGGCGGCGGCTGGTCTGGCTGGCGGCGGCGGCCGGGGCGCTGGGCGGCGGCATCTGGTCCATGCATTTCGTCGGCATGCTGGCGCTGCACCTGAGCTGGCCGGTCCACTACGACCCGGCGGTGACGCTGGCGTCGCTGCTGCTCCCCGTGGGCATCGTCGGC
>Ga0196964_10000067_pt1 | contig 75515 bp, 74 predicted proteins | sample S1_10metaG_FD_148615 | JGI IMG/M metagenome (GOLD analysis project Ga0196964, IMG submission 148615) | Soil microbial communities from Anza Borrego desert, Southern California, United States - S1_10 | ecosystem: Environmental > Terrestrial > Soil > Desert | place: USA: California | collected...
TGAAGGCCTTCTACGACCGGCTGCGCCAGCGCGGCAAGCCGGCCAAGGTGGCGCTCGCCGCCTGCATGCGCAAGATCGCCACCATCCTCAACGCCATCGTCCGAGACCAGACACCCTTCCAGAACAAACCCGCCTGAACCCGTCCAACACAGTTGCTACGAACCAAGCCAGCGCTGCATCGGACGCATCCCGCTGCAACCCCTGGGTCCCGGCCTGCGCCGGGATGACGGTTGAGAGATTGAACAGCAGGCGAGAGCCAGACGATCGGTTCTCTCGTGCTTCTCAACTATCCACCTGCCGGATCGTCAAATTCTCGCGCTTGCCCTCGATGCGGACGCCAGTGCGCTTGGCGTTGCGGATCAGGTTGCCGCAGCCGGAGACGTCGCGGGCATGGTCTGAGACGAAGGCGCCGGCATCCGATGAGCCGTCCAGGATGTTGTCCGACAGCATGACGCGGTAGACGCCGTTCGATACTTTGGCACCGTCGGCCGTCGGGCGGTCGCCGTCGCCGCCGCCGATGAACAGGCCGGCATGGGAGACGCGGCGGGAGACGTCGCGCATGACGTTGCCGACGATGGTCAGGTCGCTGACCCCGTAAGTCTTGTAGTTGTCCTCCTGGTGGACATAGATGCCGGCCGCCCCGGTGCCGTGGATCATGTTGCCCGAGACGGTGACATAGCGGGCGCCGAGGCACGAGATGCCCCGCGCGTTGCCGTCGCGGCACATGTTGCCCTGGATGACGACATGCTCGACCTGGCGGCCGTCCTTCTCGTAGCCGACGAGCGCGATCAGATCGTCCTCGTTGCCCCTGGACTGGTTGCCGATGATCTGGCCGTGGCTGCTGCCGGCGGTGATGTGGATGCCGTCGGCCAGGCAGTCATGGACGGTGCAGTTGGTGATCCGGAAATGCGCCGTCTTCTGCACGAAGATGCCGGCGGCGGCGGTGCCGGTGACGCGCATCCGGTCGATCTCCACATGCTCGGCATCCAGCGGGCGGATGCCGGTGGCGTCGCCCTTGCCGGTGCGCTTGTCCGCCCGGCCCTGCAGGGTCAGCTCGCGGATCGTCACCCACTTGCCGGTGAGCCGGATGGCGCCGTCCATCGGGTCCTGCGGCAGCAGGCGGGTGCCGCCGGACCCGCGCAGCACGGTCCCGTCCCGCACCACCAGCTTGCCCCGGTAGGGATAGTCGCCCGGCGGCAGGACGACCTCGCCGCCGCCGGCCTTCGCGACGGCGTCGAGGGCGTCCTGGATCGCCTTGGCGTAGTCCTCGGACCCGCCGGGCTGGACGATGCGCAGTTCCGGCATGGCGTCAGGCGGCGGCGACGGCGCGGCGGCGCTGTTCCAGCCCGACCGTGTGCCAGCGCCAGGCGGTGCCTACGATCTCCGACAGGTCCTGGAAGCGCGGCTCCCAGCCCAGCAGCTCGCGCGCCTTCTGGTTGCCGGCGACCAGCACCGAGGGGTCGCCCTCTCGGCGCGGACCGGCGCTGTGCGGAACCGGCTTGCCGGCGACGGCGCTGACCGCGTCGATCAGCTCCTTCACCGAGGTGCCGGTGCCGGTGCCCAGGTTGATCTGGGTGCTCGCCCCGCCGCGCGCCAGATACTCCAGCGCCTTCACATGGGCCGAGGCCAGGTCCATGACATGGACATAGTCGCGGATCGCCGTGCCGTCGCGGGTCTGGTAGTCGGTGCCGAAGATCTGGAAGGGCGGGCGCTGGCCCAGCACGGCCTGGATCGCCAGGGGTATGGCGTGGGTCTCCGGGTCGTGGTCCTCGCCGATCTCGCCCTCGGGGTCGGCGCCGGCGGCGTTGAAGTAGCGCAGCGCCACCGAGCGCAGGCCATAGGCCTGGTCGGCGTCGGTCAGCATCTGCTCCACCACCAGCTTGGACCGGCCGTAGGGGTTGATGGGGAGCGTGTTGTGCTCCTCCGTCAGCGGCATGTACTGGGGCGTGCCGTAGGTGGCGGCGGTCGAGGAGAAGACGATCCGGCGGATGCCCGCCTCCACCGCGCTCTCGATCAGGGCCAGGCTGCCCGTCACGTTGTTGCGGTAGTACAGGCTAGGGTCGCCCACGCTCTCGCCGACATAGGTGTAGGCGGCGAAGTGGACGATGGCCTCGGGCTCGTACTTGTCGAAGGTGGCCCGGAGCTTGTCGCGGTCGGCGATGTCGCCCACCACCAGCGGGCCCCAGCGCACCGCGTCGCGGTGCCCGCGGGAGAGGTTGTCGTAGGTGACGGGGTTGTAGCCGGCTTCCGCCAGGGTCTTGCAGGTGTGGCTTCCGACATAGCCGGCGCCGCCGGTGACGAGAACGGTCCGCATCAGTAGGCTCCCTTCGCGGTGAGGACGACGCGTACGGTCTTCAAGAGGATCGTGATGTCGTGCCACAGGGACCAGTTCTTGACGTACCAGGCATCGAGCTTAACGCGCTGTGCGTAGCTCGCATCGTTGCGCCCGCTCACCTGCCAGAGACCGGTCAGGCCCGGACGGGTCTCGAGGTAGTACCGGAAGTCGTCGCCGTACCGGACGATCTCCGCCTCGACGATGGGGCGCGGGCCCACCAGGCTCATCTCGCCCTTCAGGACATTGATCAGCTGGGGCAGCTCGTCCAGCGAGGTGCGGCGCAGGAACCGGCCGATGGCGGTGATGCGCGGGTCGTTGCGCAGCTTGAAGTCGGCTTCCCACTCGGCGCGGGCCTGGGGATCGCTCTCCAGCACGCGGCGCAGCACCTCGTCGCTGTTGGTGACCATGGTGCGGAACTTCATGCAGCCGAACATCCGCCCGTTCATGCCGACCCGCTTGTGGGCGAAGAAGGCCGGGCCGCCGTCGCGGCGGATCATCGCCATGGCGATCAGGAAGAAGGGCGCCAGCGCCAGCAGCAGCAGGCTCGCCACGCTGACGTCGAAGGCCCGCTTGATCGCCCGGGTCATCGGGTCGGACAAATTGTTCCGCGAGGTCAGCAGGACGACGTCGTGGCTGAAGAAATAGTCGGAGCGCAGGCCGAGCACGCTCATCCCGAAGATGCTGGGGATGATGGCGAAGGGGATGCGGCGGCGCACCAGCTCGTTGACGATCGGCTCGGCCCGGCTGAGGTCGGCGGCGTCGGCGGCGACCACCACGAAGCCGGCCCCCCGGGTGCGGTAGGCGTGGCGCACCAGGCTGGCGGCCGTGGCGGCGTCGGCCGAGCCGATGTCGACATGGCCGATCACCTCGTAGCCCAGGTGCCGCTCCGAGGCGAGCGCGTCGCGCGCCGCCCCGATGGTGGCGCCGGAGCCCACCAGCAGGGTGGGGCACTGCCAGGCGCCCACCGCCATCAGCGCCGCCTTCACCGCATGGCGCATGCCGAACATCATGACCGCCAGCAGGACCCAGTTGGTGCCGAGCCAGACGCGCGAGAACTGCTGCTTGAAGGCGTACTGGCTGAAGCCGTCCAGCACGGCCACCAGCGCCAGCGCCGTCAGCAGCTGCTTGGTCTCGGTCCAGAACGGGATGCGCCTGTTGTAGTGGCCCTGCACCGTCAGCCACATCATCAGGCCGGCGACGCAGGCGCCGTAATGGATGAAGCGGCGGCCGATGGTCTCGGAGTCCATCGGCGGCACCGGGCCGGCGGCGAGCGCGTCGGACAGGGTGTGGGCCAGCATGCCTGAGAGGGCGAAGGCGCCGATGGCCGCCGCCACGTCCCCGAGCAGGAGAAGGGTGGAATTGCGGAAGAGCGATCCGCTGGAATGGGACCGCATCGCCGAAACATCGACTTCGGTAGACATGAAGCGCCTTCGATCTGTGGCTCGGCCCGGGAGACGCACCGGGGAAAGGCGGCGTGTCGCGGGTCACGGGCCATGAACAGCCCCGTCACGGGCTAAGTTCACCGGCGCAAATGAAAATCAGCGGTTGGGGTTAATCGGCAACAGACATTACGTACAGTCCGGCAAAACCGGTGCCGCGCCTGAGTCCTTCGGATGCCCCCTCAGCCAAATAAACCTGGGACATAAATGGGAACAGGACGGGCTCTAGACTTCCGGTACGTGCCGGGTGAGGGGATGGTGACTGCGCTTTGAGGGTATGTAGAACACCCGGGCATCGTCCGCCCGTGCGCCGCCCCCTATCCGGCGCCCCGCAATTTCGGAGTATCGGAGCGTCCTCCCGGCGCGATGGGGTGTCCCGGCGGTGAGCCCGTGACAAGCGTGTGACGCCAAGCGCGGAAAGGGGCCTCAGGCCCGGGGCGCGTGCTTGTTCAGGATGCGCTGCAGGGTGCGGCGGTGCATCTTCAGCCGGCGCGCCGTCTCCGACACGTTGCGCTCGCACTGCTCGAAGACGCGCTGGATGTGCTCCCAGCGGACCCGGTCGGCGGACATCGGGTTCTCCGGCGGCGGCGGCAGGGCGCCGTCGGCCAGAAGCGCACTCTCCACCGCGTCGGCGTCCGACGGCTTGGGAAGGTAATCGACCGCACCCGCCTTCACCGCCGCCACCGCCGTGGCGATGTTGCCGTAGCCGGTCAGCATGACGATGCGCGCCTCGGGACGGGCGTCGCGCAGGGCCTTCACCACGTCCAGCCCACTGCCGTCGGCCAGCCGCAGATCCACGACGGCGTAGCGCGGCGCGCTCTCATGCGCGACCTCGATGCCCAGCTGGACACTGTCCACCGCCACCACGTCGAAGCCCCGTTTCTCCATCGCGCGTGCCAGGCGCGTGCGGAAGGGCGCGTCGTCGTCGACCAGCAGCAGGCTGCGCGACGCGTCGCCGGAGAAGGTGAGCTTCACGCTTTCCGGAATGGAGGTGTCGGTATTCATGTCCGCCATCGAAGCATATCCCCGGTTCTGGCCGGATGATCTCCATCAAATTACACGGTGAATGTAGGGCTTTGCCAGCGCACGACAACCTGCGCGCCGCCAGCCCTGCCATTCGCGTAGGACACGGCGGCGCCGGTCCGTTCCAGCAGCGTCTGGGCGATGAACAGGCCGAGGCCCATGTTGCCGCCGGCTTCGCGCTGGGCGGCGCCGCGGCCGGACAGGTAGGGCTCGCCCAGCCGGTCCAGCAGGGTCGGCGGGAAGCCCGGCCCGTCGTCGGCGATGCTCAGGCACAGGCCCGGCTCGGTCCAGTCGATCTCCACCGTGACGCGCGAGCGGGCGAACTGCATGGCGTTCTGGAGCACGTTGCCCAGCCCGTGCAGCACCTCCGGGCTGTGGCGCAGACCCGGCGCGCCCTCCTCGGGCTCGCGGAGCGTGCGGATCGCCAGCGACACGCCGGCCCGGCGGTAGGGGGCGGCGGCTTCCTCGACCAGGGCCGGCAGGGGCACCGGGGCGTAGGGCTCGGTATCGGGGCGGCGCGCGAGTTCCGCCAGGATGTCGCGGCAGCGCGCCGTCTGGCTCTGCAGCAGCTGGATGTCCTCGGCCCAGGGGCTGTCGGGCGGCACCTCGCGGGCCAGCTCCTTCGCCACCACGGCGATGGTGCCGAGCGGGCTGCCCAACTCGTGCGCCGCCGCCGCCGCCAGCGCCCCCACGGCCGAGACGCGCTGCGCCCGGGCCAGCGCCATCTGGCTGGCGGCGAGCGCGCCCGACAGGTTGCGCGCCGCCTGCGCCACCTGGAACACGTAGCCGGCGATGAACAGCGCCGCCAGCACCAGGGCCGACCAGATGCCCAGCAGGTAGATGGGCGGCAGGTGGATGCCGGTGTGGCTCGGCCAGGACAGCGGCACGGCGAACAGCGCCAGCGCCGACAGCCCCAGCACGGTCCAGCCGGCCAGCGCCACCACGGCGGTCAGGGACAGGGTGCTGGCCGCCACCGTGAGCGGCGCCAGCATCAGCACGGCGAAGGGGTTCTCCAGCCCGCCGGTCAGGCAGAGCAGCACCGCCAACTGGCCGGTGTCGTAGGCGAGGTAGGCGGCGGCCTCGCGCTCGCCCAGGAAAGGCTGTCGGCGGCGGTTGTTGGCGGCGTAGAGATTGACCGCCAGCGACAGCAGGATGGCGGCCAGCGACGGCTGCAGCGGCGCCTCGACGCCGACCAGACTCTCCGCCGCCAGCAGCGTGACGGCCTGGCCCAGCACGGCGATCCAGCGGATGGCGATGAGGGTGCGGGCGCTGACCCGGCCGGCGCCGGACGCGGTCTCCTGCGCGGCCTCGTCCTCCCCGGCCGGATCCCGACCCATCCGGACGGTCTGCTCGGACATCCGCACTCTCCCCAACGTCATACGAGATTACCCAAAAAGGGCCCACCCCTGCGGGTCTACAGGGGCTGCATACTAGGCAGACCGCCCCCCGGCTTCCATATAGGTTCCATGCCCATCCCGCCCAGCATACGCGTCCAGAACCTCGTCAAGCGCTACGGCCCCGTTACGGCGGTCGACGGCATCGACTTCGAGGTCGCGCAGGGCGGCACGGTGGCGCTGCTCGGCGGCAACGGCGCCGGCAAGACCACGACCATCTCCATGCTGCTGGGCCTGCTGCTGCCGACCTCGGGCACGGTGGAGGTGCTGGGCCACGACATGCTGCGCGAGCGCTACCGCGTGCTGCCGCGCATGAACTTCTCCTCGCCCTATGTCGACCTGCCGCACCGGCTGACGGTGGAGGAGAACCTCACCGTCTACGCGCACCTCTACGGGCTGACCAACGTCAAGCGCCGCATCCAGGCGATGGCGGAGGAGCTGGACGTGGCGCGCTTCCTGAGCCGGCCCTCGGGCATGCTCTCGGCCGGCCAGAAGACCCGCGTCGCGCTCGCCAAGGCGCTGCTGAACGAGCCGCAGGTGCTGCTGCTGGACGAGCCGACGGCCAGCCTCGATCCCGACACCGCCGACTGGATCCGCTCCTATCTGGAGCGCTACCGGGCGCGCACCGGCGCCACCATCCTGCTCGCCTCGCACAACATGGCGGAGGTGGAGCGGCTGTGCGACGCGGTGCTGATGATGAAGGGCGGCCGCATCGTCGACCGCGGCGCGCCGTCCGACCTGATCGAGCGCTACGGCCGCTCGACCCTCGAGGAGGTCTTCCTCGACATCGCCCGCGGCCAGGCCCTGGACCTCGACGCGGCGGAGTAGGCACTAGCCCGTCATCCCCGCGGAGGCGGGGATCCAGGCATTCCCTTTGCATCGGATCATTGAGGAAAGGGAGCAACGTCGCTCTTTGCCCCTGCTTGGCCGCCGGATAGCACGCTCATTACCTGGGTCCCCGCCTCCGCGGGGATGACGGGTGAGATAGTGCCGGCCGGTGATCAAATGGCAGGCCGCAATCACTGGGCGAGGGATTGATCGTGCCGGGATAGGACTCTCCGCCGCCTTGCCCGGGGGCGGATTCCGGTCTACCTCACCGGGCATGCCCGACGCTCCCGCCGTGTCCGTCCCCACCGAGTACCAGCCGCCGCTGCTCGACGCCTCGCCCCGGCGGCGGGTGGGGGCCATGGTGCTGCGGCACTGGTTCCTGCTGCGCCGCTCCTGGCCGCGCCTGCTGGAACTGGCTTATTGGCCCACCGTCAACATGCTGCTCTGGGGCTTCACCTCGCAGTTCCTGGCGACCAACAGCAGTTGGGTGGCGCAGGCGGCCGGCGTGCTGATCGCCGGGGTGCTGCTGTGGGACGTCGTCGTGCGCAGCCAGATCGGCGTCTCCATCTCCTTCCTGGAGGAGCTGTGGAGCCGCAACCTCGGCAACCTCTTCGTCAGTCCGCTACGACCCCGCGAATGGGTGGCGTCGCTGGTGGCGATGGCGGGCATCCGCATGGTGATCGGCCTGGCGGCGCCGGTGCTGCTGGCGCTGCCCGTGTTCGGCTTCAACCTGGTGAGCGAGATCGGCCTGCCGCTGGTGGCGTTCATCGCCAACCTGATGCTGGTCGGCGTGTCGGTCGGGCTGATGACCAACGGCGTGTTGCTGCGCTACGGCCTGGGGGCGGAGAGCTTCTCCTGGGGGGCGATCTTCATCCTGGCGCCCCTGAGCGCCGTCTACTACCCGGTCTCGGCGCTGCCCGGCTGGCTGCAGGCGGTGTCGCTGGCGCTGCCCACCAGCCACGTCTTCGAGGGGATGCGCTCGGTGCTGTTCCAGGGCGTCATGCGCTGGGACCATCTGGCGGCGGCGGTCGCGCTGAACCTTTTCTATCTGGCCCTGGCCGGCCTATTCTTCGCCCGCACCTTCCGCAAGGCGCGCGAGACCGGCGCCCTGCTGCAGGCCAGCGAGTGAGCGCCTAATCAAGAAAACTGAAGTCAGGGAGAGTCGCGTGGCCGGCAGCCGCAAATACGCCGTGCAGAAGCCCAAGGGCAAGGCCTGGGAGACGCTGGCGCTGGTCGAGGACATCGGCTCCGGCCGGCAGGAGTTCGCGGAGGCCATCCGCCACCACGGCAAGGGCTATGTCCGGCTGATCCAGGTCGACTTCAAGAGCGAGGAGGCGCTGTCGGACTTCGACTGGCGCCTGATCGAGCTGCACGACCCCTTCAAGACCGCCGGCGGCCGGCCGAAACCCACCGTCGTCGCCGGGTCGGAGAAGCCGCGCCCGCCGAAGAGGCCCACGCCCGCCGCCAAGGGAAAGGGTCCCGCCGGCCCCGGCGAGACCGTCCCCGTCCCCTACGGCACCTACACCGCCGCCATCCTGGTCGGCGCGCTGGCCGTGGTGCTCTGGGCGTTCTTCTACGAGTTCTAGTGCATCGTCCCCTGCGGCTTGGCGTCGGCGCGGTCGCTGACGCCGGCCTCCTGGAAGGTGGCCATGCCGACATGGCAGGCGAGCGCGCCCTTGATCACCGGGATCGCCAGCGCGGCGCCCGAGCCCTCGCCCAACCGCATGCCGAACTCAAACAGCGGCTCCTTGCCCAGGGCCTGCAGCAGGCGGGTATGGCCCGGCTCGGCCGAGCGGTGGGAGACGACGCAATGGTCCAGCGCCCGGGGGTCGGCCTTGAACAGCACGGCGGCCGCGGCGGTGCAGGCGAAGCCGTCCAGCACCACCGGCACCCGGGCCAGCCGCGCCGCCATGACGGCACCGGTGATGGCGCACAGCTCGAACCCGCCCAGCCGGCGCAGCGCCTCGAACGGGTCGGCCGCGGCCTCCGGGTTGGCGGCGATGCCGGCGGCGACCACCTGCGCCTTGCGCGACACGCCGGCCGTATCGAGCCCGGTGCCCGGGCCGGTCCAGTCCTCAGCATTGCCGCCGAACAGCGCCAGGCAGAGGGCGGCGGCGGATGTCGTGTTGGCGATGCCCATCTCGCCCAGGCACAGCAAATCGATGCCGGTCTCCACCGCCATCATGCCGTAGGCGATGGCGCGGGCGCATTCCTCCTCGGTCATGGCCGGGCCCAGGGTGAAGTCCTTGGTCGGGCTGTCCAGGTCCAGCTCGTAGACGCGCAGGTCGGCGTCGGCCTCGCGGCAGAGCTGGTTCACCGCCGCCCCGCCCTCGATGAAGTTGCGCACCATCTGCGCCGTGACCTCCGGCGGGAAGGCCGAGACGCCGTGGCTGGCGACGCCGTGGTTGCCGGCGAAGACGGCGACGCGCGGATGGCGCAGCACCGGGGGCGTGCGTCCCTGCCAGGTCGCCATCCATTCCGACAGCTGCTCCAGCCGCCCCAGCGCGCCGCGCGGCTTGGTCAGCAGCTTCTCCCGCTGCACGGCCGCGGTCGCCGCCTCCAAATCGGGGCCGGGCAGCTCGCGCAGCAGGCGGCGGATCTCGTCGAGGGAGGGCGTGTCGCTCATGATGGTCCCGGGGAGTGGGGTGGACTACCCGCAACCGGGGAAGCGGTCCCTTGTCGCGGGGCGGAGGCGGCGCTGGCGGCGCCGGGCGCATTCCCGTATACCGGAACCATGACCGACGCAACCGGGCCGCGGCGTTCCTCCCCCCTGGCGGAGTTCGCGGCCGCCGTCATCTTCCTGACCCGCATCCCCATTCCCTGGAACAAGGAGTGGCCGGCGGACCTCGATTCCCGCGCGCTGGCCTGGTTCCCCATCGTCGGCTGCCTGATCGGCGCGGCCGGCGGCGCACTCTACTGGGCCCTGGCGCAGGTGGGGCTGCCGGCGCTGCCGGCGGCGCTGGTCACGGTGGGCGCGCTGATCTGGTTGACCGGCGCGCTGCACGAGGACGGCCTGGCAGACGTAGCCGACGGCTTCGGCGGCGGTCGCGACCGGGCGGCGAAGCTCGAGATCATGAAGGACAGCCGGGTCGGCACCTACGGGGCGGCGGCGCTGCTGCTGTCGGTGCTGGCGCGCGTCATGGCGCTGGCGGCCATCGGCGCCCCGCGCGAGGCGGCCCTGGCCCTGATCGGCGCGCACGCCTATTCCCGGGGCCTGCTGCCGGCGGTCAAGCTGCTGCTGCCCTCGGCCCGCCCCGGCGGCACCGCCGACCGCACCGGCAAGCCGAACAGCGCCCGCGCGCTCTCCGCCTTCATCGTCGGCCTCAGCCTGGCGGCGACCGCCATCGGCGAGATGAACCTCGGCTCCGGCATGGCCGGCGCCTCCATCCTGGCGATCTCCGGCTGCGGCGTGGCGCTGCTGGCGCACATCGCCCGGCGGCAGGTGGGCGGCGTCACCGGCGACGTGCTGGGCGCCGGGCAGCAGGTGGCCGAAGCGCTGTTCCTGCTGGCCGCCCTCGCGGCGCTGCGCAACGCCGGCATCGTTCCGACCCCGTGAGGCCGCCGGCCCGCTGGTGGTGGGTGCGGCACGCGCCCATGCCCGACCCGGCCACGCTCGCCGGCCAACTCGACCTGGACTGCCTCGACCCCGCTCCCGCCGCCATCGACCGGCTGAAGGCCCGGCTGCCCGCCGGCGCCCGCTGGATCGCCAGCCCGCTGCTGCGCGCCCGCCGCACGGCCGAGGCGCTGGGCGCCGCCGGCCTGACCACCGACTCCCGGCTGATGGAGCAGCATTTCGGCGACTGGCAGGGGCGGAGCTTCGCCGCGCTGGAGGCGGCGGGCGACCCGCATCTCGGCCCCTTCTGGAGCGATCCCGCCCATGCCGCCCCGCCCGGTGGAGAGAGCTTCGCCGAGCTCTGCGCCCGGGTGGCGGCGGCGGTGGCGGCGCTGTCGGAGGGCGGCGATATCGTGGCGGTGGCCCACGCCGGCACCATCCGGGCGGCGCTGGCCGACGCGCTGGAACTGCCGCCGGCCCGGGCGCTCGGCTTCGAGGTGGCGCCGCTGTCGCTGACCCGGCTGGACCGTTTCGCGACAGAGGAGGGGCCGGTCTGGCGGGTGGGCTGCGTGAACACGGAATCGCCCTGAATTCGCCCAGCCGCGGCACCGGTTGCCGGTGCATCCTCTGCAGGGTTGGGCTTGAGGACGGCCTATGGTATGAGCGTCCCGGCTACTCCTTTCGGTATCAAGCGGAGGCTTTGGATGGTTGCGCGGCGGAAGATCCTGGCGGCGGCGCTGCTCGGACTGGTCGGGCTCGCCGGCATGGCGGCACCGGCGCGGGCGCAGAACGTGTCGGAGCCGGAGCTGCTGGTGGAGCGGGCGCGGGTCACGGCGCTGTCGCTGCTGGGCGATCCCAACTACTCCAACCTCAAGAGCCTGATGAAGCGCGCCCGCGGCGTGCTGATCCTGCCCAATGTCATCCAGGCCGGCTTCTTCCTGGGCGGCGGCGGCGGCACCGGCGTGCTGGTGGCCCGCGGCGGCGACGGCGCCTGGAGCGGCCCGGCCTTCTACACCATGGCCGAGGCGAGCCTGGGCCTGCAGTTCGGCGGCCAGTCCTCGCAGATGATGCTGGTGATCATGACCGAGCGCGGCCTGAACGCCGTCATCGAGCGCAAGGTGAAGCTGGGCGCCGACGCCAACGTCGCCATCGGCGAGCTGGGCTCCAGCGTCGGCGCCAGCTACGGCGTGGGCCTCGACGCCGACATGTATGTCTATGCCAAGAGCGCCGGCCTGTTCGGCGGCATGGCGATCGAGGGCTCGGTCATCGCCCCGCGCGGCGAGTGGAACGACCGTTTCTACGGCCAGCGGACCAGCCCCAAGGGCATCCTGCTGGAGCGCACCTTCTACCGCCCGGAGGCCCAGGGCCTCGCCCAGGCGCTCACGGTACAGTGAGCGCCAGCACCGCCCGAGCGCTCACGGTGCAGTGAGGGCCAGCACCGACGCGGTCCCGCCGGCCAGCAGCAGCACCGTCAGAATGGAAGCGGCGGCGTAGAGCGCCCTGGCACGGCGCAGATCGCCGGTCAGGGCGCGGGCGCGGCCCTGGCCGATCCAGGGCTCCTTCACCACCCGCTCGCCCTCGCGCCTCGGGCCGCCCAGCGACAGATCGAGCGCGCCGGCCAGCGCGGCCAGCGGCCAGCCGGTATTGCGCGACGGATGCAGCGCCGCGTCCCGCACCGCGGTCCGCCAGGCCAGGGCCGGCCGGACCTTCGGCACGAACAATGCCGCCAGCGCCAACAGCAGGGCGGTGAGCCGGGCCGGCAGCCAGTTCATCAGATCGTCGGCGACCGCGGCGGCGCGGCCGAAACGGGCGTGGCGCGGGTCGGGATGGCCGACCGTGGCGTCCAGCGCGTCCACCACCGTCCAGGTCAGCAGTCCCGGCAGCCCCAGCAGCGCGTACCAGAAAAGCGGCGCCACCAGCCGCTGGTTCAGCGCCTTTGCCGTGCCCTCCAGCGCCGCCCGCACCACGCCGTGCTGGTCCAGGCTCCAGAGCTGCCGGCCGGTGAGCGGCGCCACGGCGGCGCGCCCCGCCTCCACTCCGCCCGACGCCAACGCGGCGCGCACCGTCTCCAGCCGCGCATAGGGCCAGCGCACCGACAGGCAGCGGACCACCAGCAGCAGCTCGATCAGGAAGCCCAGCTTCATCGAGCGGCCGGCCAGCGCCGCGGCGTAGCCGATGGCGAAGGCGCCGCCCGCCATGGCCAGCAGCACCAGCGTGCCGCGCGCCTGCCGCACCGCGTCGCTGCGGTCGATGCGGTTCAGCCGCCGGTCGAACCAGGCGGAGGCCCGCGCCGCAGCGCGGCCGGGGGAGAAGACGAAGCGGTCGAACAGCGGGCTGTCGCCCAGCGCCGCGTCCACGATGAGGGCCAGCAGCACCAGCAGCAGGGCGTCGGTGCCGCCGATCAGCGGGAGCAGCATGGGCGCCGCCTCCTCACCCGCCGGGCCGCGCCTGGGACAGCGTCCGCGCCGCCGGGACGGGCGCCGGAACCGTGGCCGGCAACGGGGCCGGGGCGGGCAGGGGCGGCAGGCCGGGCGTGCGCCATTCCAGCCGGTCGAAGGCGTGGCAATGGCCGCAGACGGCGCTCCAGGCGGTGGCAGGGCCGCCGCACTCGCTGCAGACCCAGGTGTCGTCGGCGGGCGCCCCGGCGATCTTGGCCAGCCACTGGCGCACGCCCGGCCCGTCGCCGTGCTCCGCCTCCTCCAGCTCGGCCAGCAGCAGGTAGAGCCGCGGCGTCGGCGCCTTGGCGCGCGCCCGTTCCAGCGCCGCCCGCGCCTGGCCCCAGAGCCGGGCATGGATGCAGGCGCGGCCCAGCGCCATCTGCGCCTCGGTGCTGTCCGGATCGATCTCGACCAGCGCCTCGAAGCGCTTCACCAGGTCGAGCGGGTGGGTGCCGGCCTCGATCTCGCCCCAGGCGTCGGCGAGGTCGGGATGGTGGTTGGCGCGCCAGGCCTGCTCCAACGCCTTGCGCGCGGCCTTGACGTTGCCGGCCTTGGCCTTGTGCCGGGCCAGCTCCACGGCGGCCGGCACGAAGCTCGGCAGCAGGTCGTGCGCCTTCTGCGCCAGCGTCACCGCCTCCTCCAGGCGCCCGGCCTCGCCGGCGGCGCGGGCGCGCTCGGTCAGCAGGGTGGCGCGGTGGCGGCGGGCAAGCTCCGGGTCCAGCGCCTTCACCGACTGGGCGCGGTCCAGCGCGTCCTCGGCGGCGGCGAAGGCGCCCTGTCGCGCCTCCAGCTCCATCAGTGTGACGATCGGCCAGCCGGCCTTGGGCTCAAGCCCCCGGGCGCGCTGTGCCAGCTCCAGCCCGCGCTTCAGGTCGCCGCGCTTCAGCGCCTGGATCAGCAGGCCGCGCAGGCCCAGGAACTCCGTCTCCGGCCGCTGCAGCATCGCCTCGAAATAGCCGGCGGCGGCGGTCTCGTCGCCGCCCAGCTGGGCCGCCTGGGCCGACAGCAGCAGGGTCAGCGGCGGCTCATCCAGCAGCTCCTCGGCCTTGCGGGCGCAGCGCTCGGCGGTGCGGGCATCGCCGGCGGCCACGGCCACCATGCCCTGGGTCAGGGCGCGGTAGCCCTTCACCCGCCGTCCCTCGCCCCGGTAGCGGCCCAGGGCGGTGGGGGCGTGCAGCAGCGCGCGCCAGAAGCGGTAGAGCCAGGCGGCGCTCACCAGCAGGGCCAGCAGCGCCAGGGCGGCCACGCCCAGCGGCGTCTCCACCACATAGCCCTGCCATTCCAGCCGCACCGTGCCCGGCCGGTTGGCGATCCAGACGGCGATGGCGACCAGGATGCCGAGCTTCAGGAAATAGAGGACCGCCCGCCTCATGGCGTGCCTCCACCCTGCGCCGGTTCCTCGGCCGGCGGCTCGGCCGGGGCATCGGCGGGCAGGTCGCGCGCCTGGGCGCCGGCCGACAGCATGGTCACGGCCCGCTGCGCCAGCGCGCCGGCGGCGGTCTCGGCGGCGACGCGAGCGCGGGCGTCGGCCAGCCAGGGCGCGGCCACGGAAGCCGCCGGCCCCTGCAGCGCCTCCACCTCGGATACCGCCAGCTTCAGATTGCCGCCGTCCAGCGCGTTCTGGGCGCGGGCCAGCACGGCGTCGGCACCATCGCCGGCGACCTCGCCGGTGCTGCGGCGCACCGTCACCAGGGCGGAGAGCCGGCCCAGCGCCTGCTCGGCCCAGCCGGCGTCGGGGCGCTCGCGCTCGGCCCGCAGCATGTCGCCGGCCAGCTTCTCGAACCGCTCCTTCAGCGCCAGTTCCGGGACCAGCCCGGCGGCCGCGCGCGGCTCCAGGTCGCGCAACGCGTCGGCGAACTCCGGGTCGTCGGTGGCGAGCGCCCGTACGGCGTCCAGCTCGCGGGCGAAGGGCCGGCCGGACAGCAGGGCGGTGTGCAGCTGGCCGGTGGCGACCACCAGCGCCAGCCCCTCGGCCCCGCCGCTCTCCGCCAGCAGGTCGCCGACCGAGGCCTGCAGCTGCTCGACCCGGGTGGAGAGGCCCTGCAGATTCTGCGCGGTGACCAGCGCGGTGGCGCGCACCTCCTGCAGCTGCTGCGCCAGCGCATCGGCCGCGCCCGTCTCCGGCGCCCGCGCGGCGATGCCCTCCACCAGCCGCTCCATGGCGGACAAGCGCTGGGTCAGGGCGGCGACATCGGGTCCGTCGGACGGCTCGCCCGTCGGTATCTCGGTGCGCGGCACCACGGTGACGGTCGGCGACGGGCCGGCGCGCAGGGCCGCCACCTCGCGCGACAGCCGCTCGATCTCGGCGGTGACGCCCGGGTCGCCGGCGGGGCGGGCCGCCAGCTCGACCACCTGCCGGCGCAGCGCGTCGATCTCGTCCATGCGCGGGTCTGAGAGGCTGCCACCCGCCAGATCGCGGAAGGCCGGGATGATGCCGCCGGAGCGCTGCAACGCCAGCGCCCCCATGCCGGCGCCGCCCAGGGCCAGCAGCAGCGCCAGCGCCGCGATGCCCCGGCCGCCCCTGGCGGGCTTGACGGGGATTGCTGCGGCCGGCTTCGCGGGGGACGGGGCGGCGGGCTGCGGCCGGGGCGGTTCGGCGCGGGGGATCTCGGTACGCGGCGGATCGCGGCGGGGCTCTGGCGCCGGTTCGGGCTGGGCGGGGGCCGTCGGCGGCAGGGCGACGGCCGGCTCGACCTCCGGGATGGCGCCGATGACCGGCGTCTCGGCGACAGGCGTTTCCTCCGCCGGCTCGACCGCCGGGCCGCCGGATGCGGCGAGGTCCAGCTCGGCCCCGGTCAGGGGAATGCCGTGGGTCAGCGAAGCCGCCAGCAGTTCGGCGCGGCGCGAGGCGGGAATGTGGCCGCGCTTCTTCCAGCCCTGCACCGTGGTGACGGGCACGCCCAGCTTCGCCGCCATCGGGCGGATGCCGCCGAAGCGCTCGACGATCGTCTCCGCCATGCGGGCGGAGTCCGTGGTCGCCCCCTTGCCGTCCTCGGGCAGATCCATGCCAACTCTCCAGGTGACCGCTCAGCGCGGCAGGAGGTCCAGCAGGCTCTCCTGGTCGGGCCGGCGCGCGACGCGTACGCCCGCCCAGCCGGCGCCCGCCGCCTCGGCCACCCGGTCGCTGAGGCACAGGGCGGTGACGGCGGAGAGGCACCCTTCGGGGCGGATTAACCCTGTCAGTCTAGCGAACGTACGCGCCGTACGGGGAGAAAAAAGCAGGACGAAGGAGAGCCCGCCCATGTCCAGCGCGCGCGCCGTCTCCGGCATCAGCGCGTCAGCCGTCACCGCCTCGTACAGCACCTCCCGGCGCAGGGCGATGCCGTGCGGGGCGAGCGCGCCGGCGAGATCGCCCGCAATCTCGGCGCCGGCCGCGTGCAGCAGCGCGCCCCTGGCCGGATCGACGCGCCCGGCCAGCAGCGCCGCCAGCGCCCCCACGTCGCCGTCCGCATCGATCACATCCCAAAAGCCCACCGCCCGCGCTTCCGATGCGGTGCGCGCGCCCACCGCGTACAGCGGCGGCGTACGCTCGGCCGTGCGGGCGGCGAGCGCGCGTACGCCGTTGACGCTGGTGCAGACCAGGGCCTGGACGCCCGACAGGTCGAGCGGCGGCCCGTCGAGCGGCCGGATCGCCAGCATCGGATCGACCAGCGGCACATGCCCCAGCGCCGCCACCCGCGCGGCGGTGGCGGAGGCCTCGGGCTCCGGCCGGGTGATCAGGACGGTGGGCATGGGGGATCGGCTCTCCCTCTCCGCTTTCTCAACCGTCATCCCCGCGGAGGCGGGGAGCGGCCGTGGCCTTCATATCCCTCTCCCCTTGAGGGAGAGGGATGGGACCCATTGCGAGAGCAATGGGAGGGTGAGGGGTCGGCGGGCGCAGCCCGACGTTCTCACCCGCTGTCCCAAGATCACGCGTCGAGTAGGCCCGGCTGCGCCGGTCCACCCCTCATCCTCCCACCGCTTCGCGGCGGGTCCCATCCTTCTCCCGCAAGGGGAGAAGGATAAGGGTGCGGCCCCCTCAGATCGCGAAGGCCCCCGGCGGCGGGCCGAAGAAATCCGCGGGCAGGCGCGCCTTCAGGCGCTCGCCCAACGCTCGGCCGAAGGTCTCGGCGTCCCCGGCGTCGAACTCGCCCTCGTCGCGGAACCACTCGCTGCCGTCGTTGCGGATGACCAGCGCCGCCATGTGCAGCCGGCCCTCGCCGGTGAAGCGGGCCAGCGCGGCGATGGGGGTGCGGCAGGAGCCGTCCAGCGCCGCCAGCACGCCGCGCTCGGCCGTCACCCGCGTGCGGGTCTCGGCGCAGTTCAGGGCGGCGAGGTAGCGGTTGGTGCGGGAATCGTCCGCCCGGCTCTCGATGCCGATGGCGCCCTGGGCCACGGCCGGCAGCATCACGTCCGTCTCGATCACGGCGGTCAGCCGGTCGGTCAGGCCCAGGCGGCGCAGGCCCGCCAGCGCCAGCAGCGTGGCGTCGACCTCGCCCGCCTCCAGCTTGCGCAGGCGGCTCTGGACGTTGCCGCGGAAGGGGATGACGGTCAGGTCCGGCCGGCGCATCAGCACCTGGGCCTGGCGCCGCAGCGAGGCGGTGCCGACGACCGACCCGGCCGGCAGCCCGTCCAGATCGGCGCCGGAGCGGCTGAAGAAGGCGTCGCGCGGATCCTCGCGCGGCAGGTAGCAGTCGATGACCAGCCCGTCGGGCAGGGTCGTCGGCACGTCCTTCATGGAATGAACAGCCAGGTCGACCTCGCCGGCGGCCAGCGCCTCCTCGATCTCCTTGGTGAACAGGCCCTTGCCGCCCGCCGCCGCCAATGTGCGGTCCAGGATCCGGTCGCCCGTGGTCTTGTAGGTGATGATCTCGACCGCGCCGTCGGCGGCCAGCTCGGGAAACGCCGCGGCCAGACGGTCGCGGGTCTCATGGGCCTGCGCCAGCGCCAGGGGGCTGCCGCGCGTGCCGATCTTCAGCGATGCGCTCATGGCTCCCTGTCTATCCGCGAATGGCGGCAAGGGGAAGCGCGCCTTGAGGTTAGGCCCGGGAAACCTTAGCTTCCCCGCCATGATCGTACTGGGCATCGAGACGAGCTGCGACGAGACCGCCGCCGCCATCGTCACCGGGGACCGCCAAATCCTCGCCAACGTCGTGCTGTCGCAGCTGGACGAGCACCGCCCCTATGGCGGCGTCGTGCCGGAGGTGGCGGCACGCGCCCATCTGCAGCATCTGGACGGGCTCGTGCGCCGGGCGCTGGACGACTCAGGCGTCGGGCTCGACCGCATCGACGCCATCGCCGCCACCGGCGGGCCGGGGCTGATCGGCGGCGTCATCGTCGGCGTCATGACGGCCAAGGCCATGGCGGCGGCGCGCGGCCTGCCCTTCCTGGCGGTGAACCATCTGGAGGGGCACGCGCTGACCGCGCGCCTGACCGACGGGGTGGAGTTCCCCTACCTGCTGCTGCTGGTCTCCGGCGGCCATTGCCAGCTGCTGGCGGTGGAGGGGGTGGGCCGGTACCGCCGCCTCGGCACCACCATCGACGACGCGGTGGGCGAGGCCTTCGACAAGGCGGCCAAGCTGCTCGGCCTGGGCTATCCCGGCGGGCCGCTGATGGAGAAGGCGGCGGAGCGGGCGACCGACCCCGGTCGCTTCGACCTGCCGGCGCCGATGAAGGGCCGGCCGGGCTGCGACTTCAGCTTCTCCGGCCTGAAAACGGCCGTGCGGCGCCATGTGGAGACGCTGGGCACGCCGTCGGAGGCCGACGTCGCCGACCTGGCGGCATCCTTCCACCGGGCGGTGGCGTCCTCGCTGGAGGACCGGGTATCCCGGGCCATCAAGCTGTTCCGCGAGAGCCATCCGGAGGGGAAGTCGCTGGTGGTGGCCGGGGGCGTGGCGGCCAACAAGTACCTGCGCGCCCGGCTCTCGACCCTGGCGGCCAAGCGCGGCCTCGCCTTCGTCGCCCCACCGCTGGGGCTGTGCACCGACAACGCCGCCATGATCGCCTGGGCCGGGCTGGAGCGGCTGCAGCTCGGCCTGACCGACGGTCTGGACTTCGCGCCGCGCCCGCGCTGGCCGCTGGACCCGACCGCCAACCCGGTGAAGTTCGCGGGGGCGAAGGCTTAGCGGAATAAGGGTGGGGGAGGGTTTTGACGCCGTCCCACCCACCACCCGTCATCCCGGCGCAGGCCGGGACCCAGGGGTTTCAGCAATGCGACCTCAATGAAGCATGCCGCTTCTCCCCGCCGGCTCTCGAGCGGAGATGTGGGGAGCGCCGCATCTGCCGTATCCCGCTGCAACCCCTGGGCCCCGGCTTGCGCCGGGGTGACGGTTAAGATTGGGGCTGATGGCGGTTTGACCCCTGGCCTCAGCTCAGACCTTCACCCCGAAGAACTCCAGCTGCCATTTCAGCTCGGCCGGGGTCATGGGGTAGTCGGTGCCGTTCTTGGCGTTCAGCACCGAGGCGGGCGGGATCTGGGCCAGCTTCAGCTGCACCTGGCGGGCGAAGCGCATGGAGACGCCGGCCTTCCAGCAGAGTGCCGTGACGCCGCGCGCGCTCTGCCCGCCGACGATCTTCTCGACCGTGGGGAAGGGGATGCCGGACAGCAGCCCCAGCCCCACCAGCACGAAGCCGCGGTCGCCGGAGCCGAGCGCCGAGGAGAGGCTCTCCTCGTCCAGCTTGCCGTCCTTGTGCAGCTTGCGGGCGCGGTCGGCCGGGCGCTCCTTGGGCTGCTCCTCCACCAGCGCGTCGCCGCCGGCCCCGCCTGAACTGCGGGGGGCGGCCAGGCGCTGGCGCACGGCGCGGGCGACGGCCTCGCGCGTCTCGTAGGGCAGGTCGGTTCGGCTCTGCAGCACCTTCACCAGATTGTCGGCGACGAAGCCGGCGATGCGCTCGGCGGCCTTGGGCGGCAGGGCGGGGCGGCGCACCAGGGGCCCGTGCCAGGGCTCGAAGCGCGGCGCCAGCTCGACGATCCGGTCCAGCGTCTCCTCGCGGATCTGGGCGCTGGCGTTGGACAGCAGGCTCGCCACCGCTGCCTCGCTCTCGGTGCGCACGATGGCGTCGGAGACGGCGTGGCCAAGCCCGGCGCGCTCGGAGATGGCGACCAGCTTGTCGTCCAGCGGGCTGCCGGCGATGATCGCCAGCAGATCCTCGTCGGTCAGGACGGGGGAGTGGCGCAGCACCGGGCCGGCGACCGACATCTCCAGGTCGCGCGCCAGCTCCTGCATCACCTCGGCGGGCGCGTTCGGAACGTCCTTCAGGCTCTCCGCCAGGACCTGGCGCACCGCCACCGTCTGGTCGCGCGCCAGCGTCTCCAGGATGTCCAGCGTCATGCGCTCGAGCTGGCCGACCTTGTCGGCCGGCATGGTCGGCACCAGCGCCGCGATCTTCGCCGCCAGCCCGCCCCGCACACCCTCGTCCGGGTCGGTGGAGAGCACCAGGTCGGCCTGGCGCGGGGTGGCCGAATTGCGCGCGATCTCGCGCCGGACCTCGACGCTGCGGTCGGATGCCAGGAAATAGAGCAGCTCCGGCCGCGTCTCGGCGCGGGCGGCGACGCGGCGGCGGTCCTCGGCGTCGGTGCTGGCGGCCAGGCGCTTGGCGGTGTCGTAGTCCAGATCCTCGGTCGCGTCGCTCATGCCGCCCCCTCATCCCGGCCAGCGGGCGGCGCCAGGAAGCGGTGGCCCTTGCCCAGGCGCTTGGCCGCGTACATCGCATGGTCGCCGCGATCAACCAGCCCCTGGCCGCGCTCCTCGGTCCCGCCGAGATGCACGGCGACGCCGATCGACACGCCCAGCGGCTTGTCGGGCGAGGCCGAGAGCGGGCGCAGGAACTCCGCCGCCTCGCGCAGCAGCCGGTCGGCCACGCCCAGCGCCTGGGTCTCGTCCACGCGCTCGATCCACAGCGAGAACTCGTCGCCGCCCAGCCGGCCCGCCAGGTCGGCGGGGCGGGCGATGCGCTGCAGCAGCTGGCCGACCGCGCGCAGCACGTCGTCGCCCGCCGTGTGGCCGCGCAGATCGTTCACGGCCTTGAAATTGTCCAGGTCGAAATAGAGCAGGGCCGAGTTGCCGCCGGTCTTGCGGCCCAGCCGCTGCTCCAGCAGATCCATGAAGGTGCGGCGGTTGTAGAGGCCGGTCAGGCCGTCGCGCTCCGACAGGGTCTTCAGCCGCTCCTGGTAGCGGGCCTGGGCCACCGCGACGCCGACATGGTCGGCGATGGCGCGGACCATGGAGACGTCGTCCTCAGACCAGTCGCCGGCCCCCTCCGCCGCCTCGCGCCAGACCAGCACGGCGCCGTTGACCTCGTGCCGGAACAGCGTGCGCCCGGCCAGCAGCATCCAGCCGTCGGCGCGCTCCGACACCGGCGTCTCGGACCCGGCGGCGCGGGCCAGCAGGTCGCCGCGAAGGGCGGCCACGGCGTCCGGTGCCTGCTCCTGACCGGCGGCGACCGCGAAGCCGTCGCCGACCTGGGCGAAGAGGGTGGAGCCCAGCGCGCCGGTGGCGTTCACCGCCACGCCGGCGGCGATCTCCAGCGTCTTGGACGGGTCGACGTCGTCGCGGGTCGAGGAGACGATGAAGCCCAGATACTTCTCGCGCAGCCGCACCTGCGCCAGCTCCATGCCGCGCAGCCGGGCGTCGGTGATGTCGCGGCAGGAGCCCCGGGCGCCCAGCCACTCGCCGGCCGGCCCCACCAGCGGCAGGGCCGAGGAAACCAGGCAGGCCGGACGGCCGTCGGCGGCGCGCAGCCAGATCTCCGCCCGTTCCACCGCGCGCACCGCCTCGAAGGGCAGCGGCTCGCCATCGTCGAACTCGGGCAGCACCAGGTCGCGGGGCGCGCGGCCCACCAGGTCGTCCGCCATGTAGCCGATGGCGCCGTGCGGCGAGACGAAGACGAAGCGCCCGTCCGGCCCCGTCTCCCAGGCGAAGTCGTTGGAGACCTCCACCAGATCCTTGTAGCGCTGGCGCGACTCGGTCAGCGCCTGGCGCAGGCGCCGCTCCAGCGTGACGTCGCGGCCCAGCAGCAGCACCTCGCCGCCGGGCAGGGTGGTGGCGGTCCATTCCACGACGGGGGCGTTGACCTCGGTCCCCAGCGGCACCGAGACGGTGGGGGAGGAGGCGGGGCCGCCGGCCGCCAGCCAGCGCGCCAGCATCCCGGTCCAGTCGCCGCCGCGCTCCAGCAGCGCCCGGGCGGCCGGGTTGGCGGCGGCCACGGCACCGTCGGCCGAGGCGCGCAGCGCCGGGCCGGGCCAGCCCGCCATCACCGCGGAGACACCGGGGGCGGCGGCTTCCGGCGGAACCGGAACGGGGGCGGAAGGCGCCGCCGGCGCGAGGGTGGGGAGGTCGCTCATGAAGTCCTAAGAAGTAGCTCAATCGGCCGTGTCCCGGCAACCGCCCTTGCCTGGACATGACCTTAGGGCCATTGTCCCGGCCATGACGACGAACGCCGCCCTGCCGGGCCCCGCCGACCGCCCCGCCCTCGATCCGCACGGCATCGACGCCTGGATCTTCGACCTGGACAACACGCTCTATCCGGCGAGCTGCAACCTGTTCGCCCAGGTGGACCGGCGCATCACCGAGTTCATCGCCGAGCAATCCGGCCTGCCCTTCGACGAGGCGCGGGCGGTGCAGAAGCGTTATTTCCGCGACTACGGCACCACGCTGCGCGGGCTGATGACCGAGCACGACATCGACCCGGTGCCGTTCCTGGACTATGTCCACGACATCGACGTGACGCCGGTGCCGCCCTCGCCGGAGCTGGGGCGGGCACTGGCGACCCTGCCGGGCCGCAAGATCGTCTACACCAACGGCTCGCGCCGGCATGCCGAGAACATCCTGGCCCGCCTGGGCGTGCTGGAGCGCATCGACGCCATCTTCGGCATCATCGAGGCCGGCTACGTTCCGAAGCCCGACCCGCGCCCCTACGCCCAGCTGGTGGCGCAGGAGAAGCTCGATCCCGCCCGCGCCGTGATGGTCGAGGACATCGCCCGCAACCTGGTACCGGCGGCGGCGCTGGGGATGCGGACGGTCTGGGTCCGCAGCGAGGCCGACTGGTCGCGCCCCGACGGCGGCGGGGTCGGGACCGGCGAGCACATCCACCACATCGTCGATGATCTGGTGGGCTGGCTGTCCGATCTCGCCCGGCAGGTCCGGTAAGGGTCCTCAGGACCGGCCGAGGCCCTCCAGCGCGGCCTCCAGCACCGCATCCCGGCCGGCGGCGCCGGCGACCGGGTCGTCCGTCACCGGCAGGTCGGGCTGGGCCGACGGCGGCAGCGGCACGCCCTCCGGCGTGGCGTGGCGGGTGACGCTCAGGAACAGCGTATGGCCGCCCGGCAGCGGGAAGGGGCGGACCGTGTTGTTGCCGACGCCGCGCGTCGTCTCGCCATAGACCCGGGCGCGGCCCGTCAGCTTCATCTCGATGGCGGCGGCCTCGGCGGCCGACGCGGTGAGGCCGTTGACCAGCACCGCCGCCGGCCCGTCCCAGCGCACCGGGTTGCCGGCCGGCACCGTCTCCACCTCGCCGTCCGCCTCCATGGACGAATGGTCGCGGCGGACGCGCAGCGTGCGGGTGGCGCCGTCCTTAGCGGTCATGACGATGTCGTAGTCGATGAAGGCGCCGGCGGCGATGGCGCAGGCGAAGCCGCCGCCCCTGTTGTCCCGGAGATCCATGACGATGGCCGCGGCGCCTTTGGCGGCGGCTTCCGCCACCGCGTCGCGGAACTGGCCGCCGGCCTCCACATTCATGCAGGAGGGCAGGTGGATGACCGCCGTCCTCCCGGCCCAGGCGAGCGTCGGGCGCGGCGCGCCCTCGCCGGGGGCCGGCGCGACGGTGGCGGCGATCCGCCGGCCGGCCCGCTCGACCTCCACCGTGACGGGGCCGTCCGCCGCGCGCAGCCGGTCGAGGGCGGCGGCGACGTCCGGGTTGCCGTCCACCGCCCGGAGGATGTCGCCGCGGGCCAGCCCGGCGCGGGCGGCGGGCCCCCCCGGATTGACCGCCGCCAGCACATGCAGCCCGGCGCCCTGGCGATGCGCCAGGGCCCAGCCGTAGCCTGGCGGAACGTTGCCCGGGGCGCCGGGATTGGCCAGCGGCCGTGCGCCCGCACGCGGCGCGTCCAGCCGGACATGCGCGTCGTTCAAATCCTTCACCGCCGCGCGCACGGCCGTGACGGCGGTCTCGACGGGGCAGTCGCCGGGGCCGGCCCGGCAGGCCTCCGCCAGCTTCTCCCGGTGGGTGCGGGCGACCGCCACCGGATCGGCGCCGTGCAGCGAGACATAGTGCCCGAGCAGCGCCTCCTCGAAGGCGGCGTAGAAGTCGGACGCGGGCGACGCCTGGACGGTACCGGACAGAAGGCCGGCGGTCAGGACGGCGGCGAGGAGGGCGGGGCGCGGCATCGGGCTCTCGGGAAACGGGGTCGAGGGTGGCGCCTACCGCCAGCAATCCCGGTGCCAGAGCTCCCGCCCGAGGCGGCACCAGGGTTCGGCGGGGAGGGCGCCACCGCCCGCTCCGGGCAGTGTCCGCAGGCGGACAGTCGAACCGTCCGGATGCGGACACTCCGGATCAGGAATGCCCGGCCGCCAGGCCCCTGGCGGCGGGCCGCTCCGCCCTTAGCCCGAACAGCGGGCGCAGGGGTCCCGACCGGCGGGCCAGCACGAAGGTCAGGGCGCAGCCGGCGGCCGTCAGCGCCACCAGGGCCAGCCATTCGACCAGCGGGTGGAAATCCCGCGACAGGAACCACCAGCCCAGCACCACGATGATGGTCTGGTGGACGATGTAGTAGGGGAAGACCGCCTCGTTCAGATAGGCCACGGCCGGGTGCGGGCGGTTCAGGTGGCGGCGGGCGAAGCCCAGGATCGCCAGGATGGCGCACCAGGCCTGCAGCTTGAAGACCACGCGGATCACCGGGCGCCACTGCTGCCGCATGTCGTCGGGCATCCAGTCCAGCCCCAGGAACGCCAGATAGACCAGGAGGAAGATTGCCGCCGTCCCCCAGCGCACGCGCTCCGCCGCCGCCCAGAAGCCCTGGTTGCGGGCGAGCAGGTAGCCCAGCAGCACCATGGAGGCGTAGCTGGCATGGTTGGTCCAGTCATCGACCAGCGCATGGGTGCTGGGAAAGTGCGACCGCAGTGCCGCGTAGGCGGCGCCGACCGCCAGGGCCGGCAGCAGCACCATCGGCAGTGGCCGCGCGAACAGGCCCGAGCGGTCCAGCGCGTGGGCCGCCCTTGTCAGCGGGGAAGCGAGCGCCGCCAGAACCAGCGAATAGACCAGCAGATAGACCACGAACCAGAGATGGTTCCAGGTGAAATGCTGCTCCAGCGTCGGGTCGAAGCCGAGATAGCGGCCCCAGAACGCCCACCAGCCCGGCTCCAGCGCGCCCTTGTACAGCCCCTCGACATAGGCCTGCGGCGCGCAGACCACGACCATGCCGAAGATCAGCGGAATGCCCAGACGCGAAAGGCGCGAGCCGGCGAAGGCGCTTCCGCCCATGCGGTCCAGCATGAAGCGGCTGGCGACCCCGGCGATGAAGAACAGCAGGCTGAGCCGCCAGGGGTAGAGCAGCGCCTGGGTGTAGTCGAGCAGCTCCGTCTGATGGCGTGCCTTGACGTGCCAGGCCTCGCCTTCCCAATGGTACATGCCGACATGGTAGAGGATCAGCAGCCCGAAGGCCCCGACCCGTACCCAGTCCAGGAACCACAAGCGCTCGCCGGTGCTGCCCTTGGCGATGGCCGTCATGATAGTCTCCGTGCCCGATGGGTTCGATGGCCGGAGGCTGGCGCCGGACGGTCGCGACCGCCAGCGGCGGGACGCGGGCGGCGGATCATCCGGGACGGGCGGCGACGCCCTCCTCGGCGGCCTGGGACGAGCGGTGGGCGTGTGGTGACGAGCGGTGCGGCGGTGACGGAAGGGGCGGCGGGGCGCTTGCGGGACTGGGCCATGACCCGACCGCGGCTGGCCTGGGGCCTGTTCTGGGTGGCCTTCTTCCTGGTGCCGACGACGGTGACCGCCTTTTCCGAACTGACCGAGGCGGAGCGGGCGGGGCGGGACCTGGCAGCCTGGAAGCCTTTCGTCTGGGAATATACCAGCGCCACCGGCAGCCTGCTGACCATCCCCGTCCTGATGGCGCTGCACCGCCGGACGATGGCGGCGGGCACGACCCTCCCGGCCTTCCTGGGCCTGCACGCGCTGGGCTGCCTGTTCTACTTCGCGGTCCATGTCGGGACCATGGTGGCGCTGCGCCACGCGATCTACGCGCTGGCCGGCGACGGTTACGATTTCGGCGATCCGGCCCGCGAGCTGCTGTACGAGTTCCGCAAGGATCTGCCCACCTATGCCGCCATCGTGCTGGTGCTGTCCGTCGCCCGGCTGCTGGCGGGGCTGGGGCACAGGGCGGCGACGGCCGATGCGGAAGCGCCGGCCGGTGTCCAGCCGCTGGACGGCGGGCCGGTGGAGCTGCGCATCGGCTCGCGCCGGCTCTATCTCGCCCCTGACGAAATCCTCTGGCTTAAGGCCGCCGGCAACTATGTCGAGGTCTCGGCGCAGGGGGCGGTGCATCTGGTGCGCCGGCCGCTGGCGGACCTGCTGGCGGAGCTGCCGGCCGGGCGCTTCGTCCGCGTCCACCGCTCCTTCGCCGTCAACCGCGGCGCCATCGCCCGCATCGACAGCAAGCCCTCGGGCGACATGGTGCTGTGCTTACGTGACGGCACCGAGGTCCCGGCCAGCCGCCGCTTCCGCGAGGCGCTGCTGTCGCCGGCGGGGGCATAGAGATCTTACCGCACCGCCGTAGGTCGCATGGAGCCGCAGGCGCAATGCGACATTGCTCCGGCCGGGGATGTCGCATTGCGCTCCGCTCCATGCGACCTACGGCTTCGATCTCTCCCCCCGTTCTGTTGACAGGGACTTGGCCCCTGCCCATTGTCCCTGCGCCCCGGGCCATGTCGGCCCGCTCGACATCCGAAGCAGCCCCATGACCACCGACCTGCAGACCATCATCGAGAGCGCCTGGGACGGGCGCGACGCCGTCAACACCGCCACGTCAGGCCCCGTCCGCGAGGCGGTGGAGCAGGCGCTGGCCGGGCTCGATTCCGGCACCTTCCGCGTGGCGGAGAAGGTGGACGGGGCTTGGCGGGTGAACCAGTGGCTGAAGAAGGCGGTGCTGCTGTCCTTCCGCCTGAACGACATGACGCCGGTGCCGGGCCCGGGCGGCTCCCACTGGTTCGACAAGGTGCCGCTGAAGACGGCGGGCTGGGACGAGGCCAAGCTGCGCCAGGCGGGATTCCGCGCGGTGCCGGGCGCCATCGTGCGCCGCAGCGCCTACATCGCGCCGGGCGTGGTGCTGATGCCCAGCTTCGTCAATCTGGGCGCCCATGTCGGCCGCAACACCATGGTGGACACCTGGGCGACGGTGGGCAGCTGCGCCCAGATCGGTGCCAACGTGCATCTCTCGGGCGGCGTCGGCATCGGCGGCGTGCTGGAGCCGCTGCAGGCCGGCCCGGTCATCATCGAGGACAATTGCTTCATCGGCGCCCGCTCCGAGGTGGTCGAGGGCGTCGTGGTGGAAGAGGGCTCGGTGCTCTCCATGGGCGTCTTCATCGGCGCCTCGACCAAGATCGTCGACCGCGCCACGGGCGAGGTCTTCATGGGCCGCGTGCCGGCCTATTCGGTGGTGGTGCCGGGCAGCCTGCCGGGCAAGCCCCTGCCGGACGGCAGCCCCGGCCCCAGCCTCTACTGCGCCGTCATCATCAAGCGCGTGGACGAGAAGACCCGCGCCAAGACCGGCATCAACGAGCTGTTGAGGGATTGATGGCCGCCATCGACCCCATCGCGCTGGCTCAAGCTCTCATCCGCTGCCCCAGCGTCACGCCGGAGGATGCCGGCGCGCTCGGCGTGCTGGAGCGGGCGCTGGGCGCGATGGGCTTCGAGTGCCACCGGCTGCGTTTCGAGGAGCCGGGGACGGCACCGGTGGAGAACCTGTACGCCCGGCTTCGCAACGACGGCCCGAACCTCTGCTTCGCCGGCCATACCGACGTCGTTCCGGTGGGCGACCGCGCAGCCTGGACGGTCGATCCTTTCGGAGGCGAAATCATCAACGGCCGGCTCTATGGCCGCGGCGCCTCGGACATGAAGGGGGCCATCGCCGCCTTCACGGCCGCCGTGTCGCGGCGGCTGGATGCCGGCGACCTCAAGGGTTCCGTCAGCCTGCTCATCACCGGTGACGAGGAGGGGCCCAGCATCAACGGCACCCGCAAGGTGCTGGGCTGGCTCAAGGAGCGGGGCGAGACCCTGGATGCCTGCATCGTCGGCGAGCCGACCAACCCGCAGGCGCTGGGCGACATGATGAAGATCGGCCGGCGCGGCAGCGTGACCTTCACGGTCACGGCGTTGGGCGCGCAGGGCCACGTCGCCTATCCGCACCTGGCCGACAACCCGCTGCCGCGCCTGTGCCGGGCGCTGGACCGGCTCGCCTCGACGCCGCTGGACCAGGGCAACGACCATTTCCAGCCCTCGACCCTGCAGATCAGCACCATCGACGTCGGCAACCCCGCCACCAACGTCATCCCGGCCCGGGGCACGGCGACGTTCAACGTCCGCTTCAACGACATGCACACGCCCGCCAGCCTGGAGGCCCAGGTGCGCCGGGTGCTGGACGAGGTCGGCGGCGCCTGGGAGCTGGGGGTGCATGTCAGCGGCACCAGCTTCCTGACGCCTCCCGGGCCGCTCAGCACGATGGTGGCGGAGGAGGTGCGGGCGGTGACCGGGCGCGACCCGGAGCTGTCCACCTCGGGCGGCACGTCGGACGCGCGCTTCATCAAGGATTTCTGCCCGGTCGTTGAGTTCGGCGGCGTCGGCGCCAGCATGCACAAGGTGGACGAGAACATGGCCGTCCAGGATTTGGTCGACCTGACCGAGATCTATGCGCGGGTGCTCGCCCGCTGGGCCGCCTGATGCGCGACGCCCTCTACGGCCTGTACGGCGCCCTGCGCATGGCCCGGATGGACGGGTCGGGCATCGACTATATCGGCCGCGACGCCCGGTCGGCCTGGGCGAGCCTGTGGGCGCTGGCCGTCATCGTGCCGGGTCAGATGGTGCTGATCCTGATCGCCGACTGGCCACGCATCGCCGAGGGGACGATGCTGGGCGTGATCGCGCTGCGGGCGCTGGCGGTGGTGATCAGCGTCGTCGGCTATCTGCTGATCGTGGAATCGCTGCTGCGCCTGACCCTCGGCACCCAGCACTTCGCCCGCTTCATGGCGACCATGAACTGGGTGGGAGCGGTGCAGGTCGGCATCGGCGTGCCGCTGCTGCTGCTGACCCAGGTCCAGGCGGTGCCGATCCCGGCGGCGCAGTTCATCGGGATCGTCGTGTCGCTCTGGTCGCTCTTCTTCCAGGGCCTCGCCGCCCGCCGCTCGCTCGAGGTCGGCCGCCTCGCCGCCGCCGGGCTGGTGGTGCTGGACATCTTCACCTCCCAGTTCGTCGACGCGCTGGCCGAGGCGACGCTCTGGCCGCCGGCGGCGGGGTGATGACCTCCAAATCCTTCTCCCCTTGCGGGAGAAGGATGGGGCCCCAAGCCTGCTTGGGGAGGATGAGGGGTCGGCCGCCGCAGGCGGGCGTTCTCAACGGCTGATCTTGCAATGAAGGTAGAGAACGTCGGGCTTGCGCCCGCCGACCCCTCACCCTCCCACGCCTTCGGCGCGGGTCCCTCCCTCTCCCGCAAGGGGCGAGGGATAGGGTTCCCTAGTACCAAGCCTCGGTGAAGTACAGCCCCTCGGGCGGCGCGGTCGGGCCGGCCTTGGAGCGGTCGCGCGCCTCGAGGGCAGCGGTGACGTCGTCCGCCGTCCACTTGCCCTCGCCGACCAGCTTCAACGTGCCCACCATGTTGCGGACCTGGTGGTGCAGGAAGGAGCGGGCGCGGGCGCTGACGTGGATCTCCTCGCCGGCCCTGGACACCGCCAGCACGTCCAGCGTCTTCACCGGGCTGTCGGCCTGGCAGAGGCTGGCGCGGAAGCTGGTGAAGTCGTGCCGGCCCACCAAGCGCTGGGCGGCCTCGTGCATCGCGTCCGCGTCGAGATTGTGCGGCACATGCCAGACCCGGCCCTCGTCGAGGGCGGGCGGGGCGCGGCGGTCGAGGATGCGGTAGAGGTAGGCGCGGCCCTTGCAGGCGAAACGGGCATGGAACTCCCCGTCAACCGCTTCCGCCAGCAGCACCGACACCGGGTGCGGGCGCAGGTGGAAGTTCAGCGCGTCGCGCAGCTTGTCGGCGGTGAAGGGCTTCTCGAGGTCCAGATGGCAGACCTGTCCCCGCGCATGCACCCCGGCATCGGTGCGGCCCGAGGCGTGCAGGCGAACCTCCGCCCCGGTGAGCCTGGTCACGGCCGCCTCCAGCGCGCCCTGCACCGAGGGGCCGTGCGGCTGCAGCTGCCAGCCCATGAAGGGCCGGCCGTCATACTCGACCGTGAGCTTCCAGCGCTGCATCTCAGGCGGTCAGCCGGGCGCGGTCCGGCCAGCCGCGCAGGAAGGCGGCGCCGTCCACCGGCCCCTTGCCCGGGCGCTGCACCGTCAGCAGGCGGAGCGCCCCGGTGCCGCAGGCCACCGTCAGGTCCCCGGCCAGGATCGCGCCCGGTGCGCCCGACCCGGGGACCGGCTCGGCCGCCAGCACCTTGAGGCGCTCGCCGTTGGCCGCCTCCAGCCAGCAGCCCGGCCAGGGGGTCAGCGCCCGCACCTGCCGGTCGAGCGTCGCGGCGTCCTGGGTCAGGTCCAGGCGCCCCTCCGCCTTGTCCAGCTTGGCGGCGTAGGTGACGCCCTCCTCGGGCTGCACCTGGGGCCGCAGCGCGCCATGGGCGGCGAATTCCAGCGCCTGGACGATCATGCGGGCGCCCATGGCCGACAAGGCGTCGTGCAGCTCGCGGGCGTTTATGCGCGGACCGATGGCGACCGCCTCCTTCAGCAGCATCGGGCCGGTGTCGAGCCCCGCCTCCATCTGCATGATGGTGACGCCGGTCTCCGCGTCGCCGGCCAGGATGGCGCGCTGGATGGGGGCGGCGCCCCGCCAGCGCGGCAGCAGCGAGGCGTGGACGTTCAGGCACCCGAGGCGAGGCGCGTCCAGGATGGCCTGGGGCAGGATCAGCCCGTAGGCGGCGACCACCGCCACGTCGAGCTTCAGGTCGGCGAAGGCCTGTTGGTCGGCCGGGTCGCGCAGGCGCCGGGGCGTGCGCACCTCGATGCCGCGGGCCTCGGCCAGGCGGTGGACGGGCGACTTCTGCTCCGCCATGCCGCGGCCGGCGGGGCGGGGCGGCTGGCAATAGACGCAGGCGATTTCGTGCCCGGCCTCGATCAGCGCATCGAGGATCGGCGCCGAGAAGTCGGGCGTGCCCATGAAGGCGAGGCGGAGGCGGGCCATGGGCACCCCGTCACTGGTCAGAAAAGGAGAGGGAAGGGGATCAGCCGCCCGTGCGCTTCAGCTTGGTCATCTTGCGGATGATCATGTTGCGCTTCAGCGCCGAGAGATGGTCGATGAACAGCACGCCGTCCAGATGGTCGATCTCGTGCTGGATGCAGGTGGAGAGCAGCCCGTCCGCGTCCATCTCCCGCACCTCGCCGGCGCGGTCGACATAGCGCACGCGCACCGCCGCCGGCCGGGTCACGTCGGCATAGACCTCCGGGATCGACAGGCAGCCCTCGTTGGTGACCGACAGCTCGTCCGAGGTCCAGATCAACTCGGGATTGACCATGGCGATGGGCTGCTTCGCGCCCTCCTTGTGGTCGGAGACGTCGACCACGATCACCCGCTCCAGCACGCCGATCTGCGGCGCGGCCAGGCCGATGCCGGGGGCCTTGTACATGGTCTCCAGCATGTCGTCCATGAGCCGGGCGACGCGCCCGTCCACGTTGGCAAGCGGCGCGCACTTGGTCTTCAGGCGCTGGTCGGGAATGGTGAGGATGTCGAGCAGGGCCATCGTGCGTCGCAGGGTCCGGTTAGAGAGGCGGGGCATGATACCCCTTCCAGACCGGCCAGATAAGCCCCGCCGCCGAACGGGTCAAGCGCCGGGGCGGCGGGGGAGGGTTGCGAGGCGGTCCGGCGCGCCCTCACTCCTGCACGTAATCGATCCGCACGCCGTTGCTTGGCTGGCCCTGGTGGACGGCATCGGCTCCCTTGGGCAGCCGGACCACCAGTCGCCTCTCGTCTTGCCATTCAACGCCGACGGTCTTGCGCCCGCGCAGCCAGAGGACGAGTTCGGACTTCTCCGGGTCGTCTCGAGCCTCTGAGGCGGCGATGGACAGCCTGGTGTTGCTCGAAACGGTCGCGTTGCCCTCCACCTCGGACAGGATGGCCATCCAGCTTCCGTCTGGCGATGGGAACCGCCCATGGTTGAGGATGGTCGATCCCGATAACGTTAGGTAGACCAAGTAGAGCAGCACAGGCAGGAGGGGCAGGCCCACCACCAGGGTCAGGATCAGCCGGTTGAAAGGGCTGGATAGCCACTTGGTCACCGCCGAGGTCCCGCCCTGTTCTTCAGATACTCGTTACCATAGTTGAAGCCATCGACGATCTGCTTCTGATCACGGGGATCGTCGCCGTACGGAGCGGTGCCGCCGCGACCGAGCAGAGCATCGACCAAGGTGGTGTGAGGTCGCGGCTTCCGCCGTGCACGAAAGCTGATAGGCTGGCCGGAAACGCAACGGCCGGACACATTCCCATGCCGCCCTCCCGTCGCCTGCTCAGCGGTATTCTCGCGGCCATGCTGCTGGTCGCTCCTGCGGCGGTGGCGGAGAAGAGGGTGCCGCCGATGCCCGACTGGCGGATACTGGACGACACGCCCCAGGGCTTGGCCGAGGGCTTCATCCGCTGGTATCTCGAGTGCATGGAAGAACTCGCCTGCGATCCGGTCAGGGCGCCCCGGGAACTGCAGCAGCAGTTCCTTACGCAAGCTTTCATATCCAGGCTGAACACGCCTTTCTGGAGTGCCAGCCCGTTCATCCAGGCGCAGGACACCGCCCCGGACTGGGCTAGCTCCGTGTCCGCCAGCGATTTCTCCTCCGGTGAGGGAACCGCTTCGGTCATCGTCACCATGGGGGTTCCGCCCGAGACCGACCATGTCCTACTGGTTCACTTTCGATTGCAACCTGACGGGCAGAGTTGGCGGATAGACTGGGTGGAGCGGGTCGAGGAGCCCATCAAGCCGCTGTTCAAACCGCAATAAGGTGCCGTGCGCTCTCCCTTTCCTGCGCTGGCTCCCGGGGTAGGCGATGTCGGAGCCTTCATGTCTGAAACTCGGATGCTGCTCATGCCGACTTCTGGTCGTCTGATCCTTCACGTCCTTGCAGCGTTCCTGCTGGCGGTCCTCGTGCCGTCGGCACAAGCGAAGGAATTGCAGCCGATGCCGAACTGGACGGCGCTGGCCGCCAAGCCCGAAGCACTGATGGAGGGGTTCTTCCGCTGGTACCTGCAGTGCGGCGACGCCGATCCCCGCTTCTCATTCTTCGACGTGCCTCAGGAGGTGAGGCGGCAGGTCCTCACCCCCCAATTCATGAGCAGGCTAGGCAGCGCCGAATGGAGCTTGGACCCCTTTATCCGGACGGTGGAGCACGACCGGGATTGGACCGAAACCCTGTCCGTGCGCCGATTCTCCACTGGCGAGGGCTCGGTCTCTGTTCTCATCGCCGTCGGAACGCCGCCAGAGACCGAACATATCCTCATCGCTCGGCTCAAACTGGAGTCCACTGGCAAGATATGGCGTATAGACCAAGTGGAGGAAATTGACAGGAACGTGCGGGCGCGTTTGTTCAACCAGCTGCGCGTCGGCGAAGGAACGCCGTGACACCCTCAGTCCGGATCGCCGCGCTTTCCACCTTGCTGGTCCTCGGGGCGCCGGGGAGAGCCGCGCCACCGAGGTTCGCAGATCCAGATCTGGTCGGATAGCATCAAACTCTTGGAGAAACTTAATAGCTAATAATCAATAAGTATTTAGGCGATATATTTTCTGACTTGGTTTCTCCCTTCGATAGCCCGGTCCTGCCCAAATATCGCGCTGCATGAAATCCGAAACCCAATTTTTACCATTGTAAATGGCGATGTGGCCATGTGTGCTTCCCGAGTGCGGCTGCATGACGACGATATCTCCCTTCTGGGGAATGTAATTGTCCATGGACACCTCTGCAAAACCGTGGTTTTCGAGATAAGGTCCGTAGTCTTTGGCGGACAGCGGGCGACCCCGTAAGCTCAGCTTTAGGCCCGACGCTTCGAGAGCCTCACGCACGCGTTTGGCGCAATTTCCGACCGTCGGTTTTGTGATCGCCATCTCCGTTATCCAATTGACGGCCGCATCAATGGTCTGCTGGCGTCTTGAGCGTCCGTTCCCGCTTCCTCCCTCCGCATCCGCCGGATCGACGAGGTAGCTGACCTCCTCCCGCCCCAGCCGTTCGGTCCGCATCGGCCCGGCCGCAGGGCCGTCGTCGCTCCCGCCGCCGTCTGTCCAGCGGCCGCGGCCGTCGCGGGGCTGGTCGGGGTCGAACTCCGGGTAGCCCTCGCCCAGGCGCAGCGTGCCGACCAGATGCGGGTTGCGGGTCAGGGCATAGGACCAGGCCGCGTCCGGCGTGGCGCGCGCCGTCCATTGATGGTCCAGGGCGGCTAGGTGGCGCAGCGCCCGCTCGATCCAGGCAAGCGCGGTGCGGTGGCGTTCCTCCCACTGCGCGTCCCAGCCGGGCCAGGTTTTGTGCGCCAGGCAGAAGCGCAGCGCCGGCGGGCGATCCTCCAGCGTCTCCGCCCTGACCGTGTGGCGGTACACCGCCGCCGGGCCGAAGTATTGGCGCGCCTCGCCGTCGCGCTCCAGCAGCCGGTAGCGGCTGCCGTCCGCCGCCTGCAAACCGATGAGGCTGCGGCTATCCGGCCAGGCGTACAGCAACGCGTCCAGCCTCAGCGGCTCGCCCAGCACGGGCGTGCGGACCTGCCGCTCGATCGGCAGCAGGCAGGTGGGGGTGTCCACCAGCGCCTCGACCAGCGCGGGCAGGCGCTGCGGCAGGCGGTTCAGCGCCCAGAGCGTCGTCAGGCGCGGATCGGGCCAGTCGAGCTGCAGGGTCATGGGAGCGGCGAGGGAGGCGGGGAACATGGCGGCTCTCCAGGGCGGGTGGCATGGCCCCCGATGCTGCCTCTCCTGTCGATTCGCTGTAAGACGGCGCCGCGCCCCCCCCACTTTCCCGGCACCCGGACGCGAAAAGGCCGCCCGGGTCGCCCCGGACGGCCTTCCTGCCCGAACCGTGAAGAGGGCCTATTTCCGCCCGATCAGCGTGCCGGCGCCGCCCTCGGTGAAGATCTCGATCAGGATGGCGTGGGGCACGCGGCCGTCCAGGATGACCACGGCCTCGACGCCGCGCTCCACCGCGTCCAGGCAGGTCTCGATCTTCGGGATCATGCCGCCGCTGGCGGTGCCGTCGGCGATCATGCCGCGCGCCTGCTCGGGCGTCAGTTCGGACAGGACCTTCTTGTCCTTGTCCATGACGCCGGCCACGTCGGTCAGCAGCAGCAGGCGGGTGGCGCCCAGCGCGCCGGCGATGGCGCCGGCGGCGGTGTCGGCGTTGATGTTGTAGGTCTCGCCGTCCGGCCCGAAGCCGATGGGGGCGATGACCGGGATCAGGTCGGCCGCCTGCACCCGGCGGATGATCTCCGGGTTGACCTTCCAGGGATCGCCGACGAATCCCAGGTCCAGCACCTTCTCGATGTTGCTGTCGGGGTCGCGCTTAGTGCGGGTGACCTTGCGCGCCTCGATCAGTTCGCCGTCCTTGCCGGACAGGCCGATGGCGCGGCCGCCCTGGTCGTTGATGCTCTGCACCAATTGCTTGTTGATGGAGCCGGACAGGACCATCTCGACGACCTCGACCGTCTCCTTGTCGGTGACGCGCAGCCCGTCGACGAACTCGGACTTGATCTTGAGGCGCTCCAGCATCTGGGCGATCTGCGGCCCGCCGCCATGGACCACCACCGGGTTGATGCCGACCTGCTTCAGCAGGACGATGTCGCGGGCGAACATGGCGCCCAGCTCCGGGTTGCCCATGGCGTGGCCGCCATACTTCACCACGAAGGTCTTGCCGGCGTAGCGGCGCATGTAGGGCAGCGCCTCCGACAGGGTGCGCGCCTTGGTCAGCCACTCGTCGCGGCTGATCGTCTGGGTCGGCTGGCTCGAAGCGGTGCTCATGGGCGGCGCCTGGTCCCTGTGTCGGAGCGGGAGGATCGGGGCCGTTTCTACCCCGCGCGGGCCACCCCCGGCAATGCGCTTTCGCCCCGCCGGAACCGCAAGTTCCGCTGGAACAAAGGGCCAACTCGCCCATATGCTGCGGACCATGATCGGATCCGATATCGACCGCCTGATCCAGCTGCTCGCCAAGCTCCCGGGGCTGGGTCCCCGCTCGGCCCGGCGCGCGGCCCTGCACCTCATCAAGCGCCGCGAGCAGCTGATGGAGCCGCTCGCCGAGGCGATGGCGGCGGCCAGCGCCAGCATCCGCACCTGCGGCAGCTGCGGCAACCTGGACACGACCGATCCCTGCCAGATCTGCCGCAGCCCGGCCCGCGACCGCGCCACCATCTGCGTGGTGGAGGAGGTGGGCGACCTCTGGGCGCTGGAGCGCACCGGCTCCTACCGCGGCCTCTACCATGTGCTGGGCGGCACGCTGTCGGCGCTGGAAGGGGTGGGGCCGGAGGATCTGAACGTTCCCTCGCTGCTGGAGCGCGCCTCCAAGGCCGAGGTCAAGGAGATCATCCTGGCGCTGAACGCCACGGTGGGCGGCCAGACGACGGCCCACTACCTGGTCGACCGGCTGGGCACGTCGGACGTCGCCATCACCCGCCTGGCGCACGGCGTGCCGGTGGGCGGCGAGCTCGACTATCTCGACGACGGCACGCTGACGGCGGCGCTGCGCTCGCGCCGGTCGCTCTGACCGGGCACGCGGGCTGCCTCCGCCTGTTGGGGCGTGGATGATCTCCGTCGCGCTGTTTCCCGTCTCGCTGCTCCTGGCCTTCTGCGTCGGCTTCGCCGTGCGGCGGGGCGGCGTCTGCGCGCTGTCGGGCGTGGAGGATTTGGCCTCGGGCCGCGGGCCGGCCATGTTCCTGTCCTTCCTGAAGGCGTCGGGCTGGGTGGTGCTGGTCACGGTGCCGCTGTCCTGGATATGGCCGACCGTCACGCTGGCTCCCGCCATGGCCCCGTCGCTCCTGGCGCTGACGGGCGGCATGCTCTACGGCGTCGGGGCCGCCATCAACGGCGCCTGCGCCTTCGCCACCCTGTCGCGGCTGGGCAGCGGCGACATCAGCTTCTCCCTGACGCTGGTGGGCATGGCGGCCGGCTATGTGGCCCAGGCCGCCATCGTCGGCACGGTGGCGCACCCGCCGCCGCTGCAAAGTCCGCTCGCCGGGCCCGAGCCCTGGGTGCTGGCGCTGCTGCTGGGCGTGGCGGCGCTGCTCGCGGCGGAGCTGGTACGGCTGTGGCGGGTCGACGGGTTCGGGCGGGGAAGGGCGAGAGACGGGTCAGGCGGCAAGACCGGCTGGGACAAGGGCGCCTCCATGTTGGTGATCGGCACCGGCGCCGGTCTGCTCTACGCCATCCACGGCGCCTGGATGTACACGGCGACGCTGCACGATTTGGTCTCCGGCTTCCCGCTGGCGGAGGAGGCCTGGCGGCTGGCGCTGCTGGCGGCGGTGCTGGCCGGCGCCGCCTTCTCCTCCCGCGCCAAGGGCATCTGGCGGACGACGAAGCGCAGCCCGTCGGTCTGGGCGGCGCATCTGGGCGGCGGCATGCTGATGGGGTTCGGTGCGCTGCTGGTGCCGGGCGGCAACGACGTGCTGGTGCTGCAGGCCATCCCCGGCCTGTCGCCGCACGCGATCCCCACCTACCTCGCCATGTGCGGGGGCATGGCGCTGGTGCTGCTGATCCGGCGCGAGGCCAAGGGCGTGCGGGTCCATCTGGTCGGCCGGAGGCGGCGCCGGGGCACGCGGACCCTGCAGCCCGGCGAATAGCCCCGTTCTTATCCCGTTCTCATGCCGGGCCGCTTGGGTTAGCATCGCCGGGCCGGAACGGGAAGGGAACGCCGCCCCAATGACGCTCGCCGTGACATCCATCGACCCCGTCTCCATCGCCATCGGCGCGGCGGTGGCCGCCCTGCTGGTCTGGGCCCTGTGCCGCGCGAGCCTGGGCGGACGGCTGGCGGCGGCCGAGGCCGAGCGCGACTATGCCGTCCGCACCGCCGAGGAGCTGCGGGAGGATTTGGCCGAGACCGACCGGCACCTGACCCAGGCGCAGGCGAAGCTGGCGGAGGTGACCACCAGCCTGACGCAGGAGCGCGCGGCGGGCGCGGAGAAGCTGGCGCTGCTGGAACAGGCGCAGGCCCGTCTCATGGAGAGCTTCAAGGCCCTGTCGGCCGAGGCGCTGTCGGCCAACAACCGCAATTTCCTGACGCTGGCCCAGGCGCAGCTGGAGAAGTACCAGGAGTCGGCCAAGGGCGACCTCGAGAAGCGCCAGCAGGCCATCGGCGAGCTGGTGGCGCCGGTGAAGGAGAAGCTGGAGCGCTTCGACGGCCATGTCCGCGCGCTGGAGGAGGCCCGCGTCGGCGCCTATCACGAGCTGAAGGCGCAGCTCTCCTCGCTGGTAGAGAGCCAGGGGCAGCTGCGCTCCGAGACCACCAACCTGGTGCGGGCGCTGCGCAGCCCCTCGGCCCGCGGCCGCTGGGGCGAGATCCAGCTGCGCCGGGTGGTGGAGATGGCCGGCATGCTGGACCATTGCGACTTCCACGAGCAGGCCAGCCAGGACACCGAGACGGGGCGGCTCAGGCCCGACCTGCTGGTGCGTCTGCCCGGCGGCAAGACCGTGGTGGTGGACGCCAAGGCGCCGCTGGAGGCCTTCCTGGACGCGGTCGATTGCGCCGACGACGACCTTCGCGCCGGCCACATGGCCAGGCACGCCCGGCATGTGCGCGACCATATGCGCAATCTCGGCGGCAAGTCCTACTGGAGCCAGTTCGAGCACACGCCGGAATTCGTCGTCATGTTCCTGCCGGGCGAGAACTTCTTCTCCGCGGCGCTGGAGACCGACCCGGCGCTGATCGAGGCGGGCATCGACCAGTCAGTCATCCCGGCCACGCCCACCACCCTCATCGCCCTGCTGCGCGCCGTCTCCTACGGCTGGCGGCAGGAGCGGCTGGCGGAGAACGCCCAGGCCATCAGCACGCTGGGCCGCGAGCTGTACGAGCGGCTCTCGGTCATGGGCGGGCATTTCGGCCGGCTGGGCAAGAGCCTGGGACAGGCGGTGGAGGCCTACAACGCCGGCATCGCCTCGATGGAGAGCCGGGTGCTGGTCACCGCCCGCCGCTTCCGCGACCTGGGTGCGGCCCCCGAGAGCGCCGAACTGCCGGAGTTGGCCCTGCTCGACCAGTCGCCCCGGCTGGCGCAGGCGCCGGAACTGCGCACCCCGGCGCTGCTGGGAATCGACGGGGAGTGATGTCCCGGCCCCGGCCCAATACCCACAGGCGGAGTAGGGTAGTCGACAGAACGGGGTCTTGACGCCCGGAGGGCCCCTCTTAAGTAGAGGTCGGTCCGGGCCCCTCTGGCAGCCGAGGCGTCGGCTGCGATGTCGGACTTGTTCGACATAACGCCGACGCAGGCATCTACGCTGGAGTTTCTCCCGTGGAACAGCTCATGCTGTTGCTCGCTACGCCGTTTTTGGGCAAGGCCCTGTGGCTGTGGCTTCTCTTCATCGGCATCGTCATCGCGCTGCTCGTCTTCGATCTGGGCGTCCTGAACAAGAAGGACCATGAGATCGGGGTGAAGGAGAGCCTTGTGCTCTCCGCCTTCTACATCGGCATCGCCGCCGCCTTCGGCGCCTGGGTCTGGTGGTATTTGGGCCCGACGCCGGGCATGCACTACTTCACCGGCTTCGCGCTGGAGAAGACGCTGGCGCTCGACAACGTCTTCGTCATATCGCTGATCTTCAGCTACTTCGCCATCCCGCGCCTGTACCAGCACCGGGTGCTGTTCTGGGGCATCCTGGGCGTGATCGTGCTGCGCGGCATCATGATCGGCGCCGGCGCGACGCTGGTGCAGCAGTTCGACTGGATCCTCTACATCTTCGGCGCCTTCCTGATCATCACCGGCATCAAGATGCTGGTGGTGGCCGACAAGGAACACTCGATCCACGACAACCCGGTCCTGAAGTTCCTGCGCAAGCGCATGAACGTCACGGACGAGCTGCACGGCCATTCCTTCTTCGTGCACAAGCCGGACCCGAAGACGGGCGTGGTCACCCGCTTCGCCACGCCGCTGTTCCTGGCGCTGGTGCTGGTCGAGATCGCCGACCTGATCTTCGCGGTGGACAGCGTGCCGGCGATCTTCGCCATCACGACCGACCCGTTCATCGTCTACACCAGCAACATCTTCGCCATCCTCGGCCTGCGCGCGCTGTACTTCGCGCTGGCGGCGATGATCCACCGCTTCACGTACCTGAAGTACGCGCTCTCGCTGGTGCTGGTGTTCATCGGCGGCAAGATCTTCTGGAACCAGATCTACGGCAAGCTCGACCCGGCCATCTCGCTCTCGGTCACGATGGGCATGATCGCCGGCGGCGTGATCTGGTCCCTGTGGAAGACCCGCGGCCAGCAGCAGCTGACCGCGAGCGCCGAGTAAGGTCGCGTCAGGTCCTGGCGGGTCAGGGCGCCGGCGGTGTCGCCGGCGCCTCGATCCCGGCCGGGGCGGCGGGATAGAACTCCCTCTGGATCTCGTCGGCGCCCGTCCAGATCATCATGGCCGCCACGTAGGTGATGATCGCCAGGCCGACATAGGCGATCCAGTGGTGCTTCTCCAGCAGCTTGGCGATGAAGGTCGCCGCGGCGCCCATCAGCACCACCGACAGCAGCAGGCCGACCACCAGGACCCAGGTGTGGTCCTGCGCGGCACCCGCCACGGCCAGCACGTTGTCCAGCGACATGGAGACGTCGGCCAGCACGATCTGGCGGATGGCGACGGAGACGGGCTTGCTGCCCTCAACCGGGCCGTTGTCGGCGACGCCGTCGGCCATGTCCTCCATGGTGGCGGCGCCGATGCGCTGCTGGCGCTGCTCCTGCAGCTCGCGCCACAGCTTCCAGCAGACCCACAGCAGCAGCACGCCGCCGGCCAGCATCACGCCGATGATGGACAGCAGCTGCACCGTCAGCAGCGAGAAGACGATGCGCAGCACCACGGCGGCGGCGATGCCCCAGAAGATCACCATGCGGCGCTTGTCGCGGGCGACGCCGGCGGCGGCCATGCCGACGACGATGGCGTTGTCGCCCGCGAGGACGAGGTCGATCAGGATGACCTGGGCGAGGGCGGCGAGTTGTTCGACCATGGGGCGGGGGACCCGTTCAAGGTTAACGATGCGGCGCCCTTACTAACACGCAAGGACAGACCGCGCACCCCGGAAACCCTGCCGAATTTGTGGACTCAGCTGCCCACCAGAAGCCGCGACCGCGTGCCGGCCAGCGCCTTGACGGTGCGGATGAAGGCGAGGCAGGCCACGGTCACCGCCAGGGTCAGCAGCACCAGCATCGGCGCGCTGCCCGGGACCGAGAGGCCGTTCCAGATCAGGGAACGGTCGGCCGTCAGGGTCAGGTAGCCGTGCAGGAAGTAGATGGAGAAGCTGGCGGTCGCCAGCTCGTCGAAGGCGCCGTGGGGGATGCGGCGCTCATAGCGGCGGAACAGCGCGATCAGCAGCAGGATCAGCACCAGCTTCTGCCAGAAGGTCCATTCCACCCGCCAGCTGTCCGGCCCCAGGAAGCTCTTCACATAGATGAGGCCGGTATAATCGACCCACAGGAAGTGGCCGACGCAGAGCGCGACCCACAGCAGCGCCAGGGCGGGAAGCCAGCGGTCCAGGACCGGCAGCACCCGCTCCTTGTAGCGGCTGAGCCACATGCCGGCGATGTAGACGGGCAGCAGGTTGGCCAGCGCATGCAGCGGGTTGATGTTGTGCTCGGGACGGTGGACGAAGGAACCGGCGACCAGCAGCAGCGGCAGCAGCCAGTAGAACCGCCCGTCGCGGTCCAGCCGCACCAGCAGCGGCGCCAGCAGATAGACCAGCGCGATCACCGGGATGAACCAGAGCGGGCCCAGATGCGCGCCGGTCGACAGGAACCACAGCGCCTGCAGCAGGGGATTGGTCTGCTCGTACCAGGCGTCGGTCAGCCCGGCGATGTCGCTGTGGGCCGCCATGCGGTAGGCGATGGCGGGCAGGGATACCAGCAGGTAGGGCAGCAGCACGTAGCGCGCCTTGGTCCGCAGGTAGGCGGCGAAGTCGAAGCGGCCGGAAAGGTGCTGGAACAGGAAGCCGGAGATGAAGACGAACATGGCGGTGCCGTTCGTCGTCAGGATGTCGACGGCCCGGAATTCCTGCCTGTGCCCGGTCCAGTCCAGCACCGGCATGCAATGCGTGGCCACGATCAACAGGATCGCGACGCCGCGCAGCGTATGGATGTACTGGAGAAACATCAGGCCCACCACCGCAACCGAACCTATAGCCGCGGCCTCCCGGCCGGCGGCGCTCATCCTGCCGCACGGACGCTCAGGGCGGCGTGCGCAGGCTGAGTGTGGCGGTCGCGACTTGGCGGTAGCCGGGTTGGATGAGCGCCGTCCCCGGCACTCCCCCGCGCTCCATCCTGGCCCGTGCCCTGGTCGTCGTGCTGGTCATCATGCCAGGACAACGCCCCGGCGCGCCGAACGTCGCCGTCCGGCACCCGGGGAGCCGTGGTAGCCCGGAGGACTCGCCTCCGTCTTCCGGAATCACCGCGGGTGCGGGCGGAGGGTCACTCCCCGCCGCGCGGGCGCTCCTCGCCGGTCAGGCGGCCGGTGGCGTCGAACTGCACCGTCTCGGCGATGTTGGTGGCGAGGTCGCCGATCCGCTCCAGGTTCTTCGCCACGAACTGCAGGTGCGAGCAGGCCTCGGCATGGGCGCGCTCGCCCGACAGGCAGCCGAAGATCTCGTTCATGACCGAGGCGTGCAGATCGTCCAGCTCGCGATCGCGGCGCCATACCTCCGCCGCCAGCAGGGCGTCGCGCTGGGTCAGCGCGTCGAGCGACTGGTGCAGCAGGTCGCGGGCGAGGCCGCCCAGCTTCTCGATGCTGGGGGTGGCGGCCAGCGGCGGCAGGCTCGCCAGCGATATGGCGCGCTTGGCGATGTTCTTGGCGTAGTCGCCTGCCCGCTCCAGGTTGGCCGCGGCCTTCAGCGCCGCCAGTATGTGGCGCAGGTCGATGGCGACCGGCTGGCGCAGCGCCAGCAGCCGCACGATCAGGCCCTCCACCTCGCGCTCCAGTGCGTCGATGACGATGTCGCGGCCAGCCGTCTCCCGCGCCAGATCGGCATTGCGCTCGATCACCGCCCGCACGGCGCAGGCCAGCTGGGTCTCGCAATGGCCGCCCATCTCGGCCAGCAGCGAGTCCAGGCGCCGGATCTCCGCGTCGTAGGCGGTCACGATGTGGGGGGCGAGCTCGTTCATGGAAACCTGCGGGGCTGAAGGGTGTGGCGGAAGCTTACACCCGAATCATTGCATTCCCATGTCCAAGGCGCGACCGCCGGATATCCTCCGGATTGCTTAACCCGTTCCTCATACCCTGAAAGTTCGGATGGAATCGCGAGATGTCCGGACCATTTTCGAAGCGCCGGTTGAATGTTCCGGTGCCCCGTCCACGCCATCCGCATCCCGATGAGCCGCCGGTCATGACCAGTGCCTACGACTCTCCCCAGCGCCTCACCCGGGACACCGACGGCCCCGATGCCGATGCGGCCGCCGACGCGCAGGCGCTGGAGATCCGGGCGGTCGAGTGCTACCGCACCGCGCTGAAGGCGGCGGATCCGGCCGAATCAGACCATTGGATCAGCGCCGGCGCCTGGTTCGAGCGCATGGCCCGGCAGCGGCTGGACGGCGGCACGCCGGCCGGCGGTACCGCCCAGGTGCTGCAGTTCCCGGTCGACCGGCGCCGCAGCCCGCGGGTGCCGCTGCGCGGCGGCGCGCTGATGGCCGCCGGCGGCGAGATCTTCATCGTGCGCACCGAGGACATGTCGCGCGGCGGCGCCTGCCTCGTCGCCCCGGAGACGGTGCGGCTGACCGCGGGCGAGGAGGTGGTGCTGTCGGTCCCCGGCGTCTGCTTCGACCGCCGCGCCGAGGTCGTGGCGGCCGACGGCGCCCGCATCCGCGTCCGGTTCGGCGCCCAGCGCTGACGCCAGGGCCGGCGCAACCATTCCGCTTTCCGTCCTGTTCTGCCAGGGCCCGGCTTTCCGGGCGCGCAGGAAGGAGTTCGGGATGGAGGGAGACTGGATCGCGACGGCCGTCGGCCTGCTGGCCGGGGCGATGGGCAGCTACGGCTTCCTGCCGCAGCTGCTGAAGGTCTGGCGGTCCGGGGACTGCTCGGCCATCTCGAAGCGGGGCTTCGCGGTGACCGTCGCGGCCTTCGCCCTGTGGGTCACCTACGGGGTGATGATCGGCAGCTTTCCGGTGGTGCTGTTCAACTGCATCAATTTCGTGCTGAGCGGCGGCATCCTGCTGCTGAAGATCCGCTCGGAGCGGCGGGAGCGCCAGGGCGGCGCCGAACCAGTCAACGCGCGCTCCTGATCGCCTCCAGCACGGTCATGTGGTCGGCGCGCTCGACGACCACCAGCAGCACCAGGACCCAGCGCACGGCGCCGGCCTCGTCCGCCAGCGGGCAGATCACCCGGTCGTAGGTCATCGGCAACGAACTGGTCCGCACCCGGGTGCGGGTCACGCGCGGCTGCCCGGACGCCACCGTCTCCCGGTATATTCGGTGGACCGCGTCGGTCGGCTCGCCCGTCACCGCGTGGCGCAGCAGCCGGCCGGTCAGGTCCTCCCCATAGGCGGCGGCCAAGGCGGCGGCGAAGAGGCGGAAGCGGAACTCGCCGTCTGGCAGCGCCTCCAGCAGGCAGAGCCGGGGAAGCAGGCTGGGCGACAGGTCCTCCGGCCGGAAGGCGCTCTTGGGCACCGGAAAGCCGCCATGGAGCTGCCGGAGCCGGTCGAGCAGCATCCGGCAGGGCGGCGACGCCTCGTCCTCCCGCAGGTCGGTCGTGCTCCATAACGGGAGCGTTGGCGCTAAGAGGGACATGTCACCGCGTCCTGATGCGACCGAATCATTACACCGGCGCGACCTGCCTCGAAACTGTGCATCGGGTCAGGGAGGGCACCGGACGCGGGCCCTGAAACGACCAAGGGGCCGGCGCGAACGCCGGCCCCTTGATGGAAGATGGTGCCCCGAGTCGGATTTGAACCAACGGCCTACCGCTTACGAAGCGGTTGCTCTACCGCTGAGCTATCGGGGCAACGGGGCGGGTAGATAGCAGAGCGCTCCCGCCTTGGCAACCCTTAGCGTGAGACAATTTCGGGCGTGGCCCGGACGGTTTCCGTGCACTACCGTTTCGGCAGCGTTGATGCCGTGCGTCCTTCGACAAGCTCAGGATGAGGGAGGGGGTGCTGCTCCCCACCAAACCCATCCAGGAGTGCCTGGCATCCTCGATTCCTCATCCTGAGCTTGTCGAAGGACGCACCACGCCGGAGCCTCTCCCGGCCGACGACGCTCCTGCTCACGAATACTCGTGGATCACTTCCAGGAAGACCTCGCCGTAGCGCTCCAGCTTGCGGCTGCCGACGCCGGGGATCAGGCCGAGGTCGAGCATGCCCTGCGGCTTGACCCGCACCATCTCCAGCAGCGTCGTGTCGTGGAAGATGACGTAGGGCGGCACGCCCTGGCTGCGGGCCAGGTCCAGGCGCACGGCCTTGAGCGCGTGCCACAGCGCGTCGTCCTCGGGCGACAGCGCCGGCATCTCGCCGCGCGAGGAGCCGCGGGACGAGGAGGAGCGGCCGGACTTGCGCAGGTCGGAGGTGCGCTCCTTGCGCAGCCGCACCGTCTCCTCGCCCTTCAGCACCGGACGCGCCTGGTCGGTCAGGATCAGCCCGCCATGGCCCTCCGGGTCGGCCGTCAGGTAGCCGAAGGCGACCAGCTGGCGGAAGACGCCGGACCACTCGCCCTTGGACAGGTCGCTGCCCACGCCGAAGGTCTTCAGCTTGTCATGGTGGAACTTGGTCACCTTTTCTGTGGCGAGGCCGCGCAGCACGTCGACCAGGTGCCCGACGCCGAAGCGCTGGCCGGTGCGGTAGACGGCCGACAGCGCCTTCTGCGCCGGCAGCGTTCCGTCATAGGTCTCCACCGGCTCGAAGCAGGTGTCGCAATTGCCGCAGGGGGCGTGCCCCTCCTCGCCGAAATAGGTCAGCAGCACCTGGCGGCGGCAGCGCGGCGTCTCGCAGAAGCCCAGCAGCGCGTCGAGCTTCTGCCGCTCGGTGCGCTTGTAGGTGGCCGAGGCCTCGGACTGGTCCATCATCTGGCGCAGCTGCACCACGTCGGCCATGCCGTAGAACAGGATGGCATCGGCCGGCAGCCCGTCGCGCCCGGCGCGGCCGGTCTCCTGATAGTAGGCCTCCAGCGAGCGCGGCACGTCGAGATGCGCCACGAAGCGGACATTGGGCTTGTCGATGCCCATCCCGAAGGCGATGGTCGCCACCATCACCACGCCCTCGCCCTTGATGAAGCGGTCCTGGTTGCCCTGGCGCACCTCGACCGGCAGGCCGGCATGGTAGGGCAGGGCGTCCAGCCCCTGCTCGGCCAGCCAGTTCGCCACGTCCTCCACCTTCGCCCGGCTCATGCAGTAGACGATGCCGGCGTCCTCGGGATGGTGCCGGCGGATGAATTCCAGCAGCTGCTTGCGCTCGCTGTCCTTCGGCACGATGCGGTAGGTGATGTTCGGCCGGTCGAAGCTGGAGACGAACTGCCGCGCTTCCGAAAGGGCCAGCCGGCTGACCATGTCGGCGCGGGTCTGGGCGTCGGCCGTGGCGGTCAGGGCGATGCGCGGCACCAGCGGGAAGCGCTCGTGCAGGATCGAGAGCTGGAGATATTCCGGCCTGAAGTCGTGGCCCCACTGGCTGACGCAGTGCGCCTCGTCGATGGCGATCAGCGACAGGCGCGAGCGCTCCAGCAGTTCGAGGAAGCGGGGGGTGACCAGCCGCTCCGGCGCGACGTAGAGCAGGTCCAGCTCGCCGCGCTCGCAGGCCCGCTCCACCTCCTGCGCCTCGCGCCATTCCAGGCTGGAGTTGAGGTAGGCGGCCTTCACCCCGACCTGGCGCAGCGCGTCCACCTGGTCGCGCATCAAGGCGATCAGCGGCGAGACGACGATGGCGACGCCGGGCCGGGCCAGCGCCGGGATCTGGTAGCACAGCGACTTGCCGCCGCCGGTCGGCATCAGCACCAGCGCGTCGCCGCCGCGGATGACGTGCTCGACGATCTCCTGCTGCTGGCCGCGGAAGGCCGAGTAGCCGAAGACGTTCTTCAATATGTCGAGCGCCATGGGAGGGGGCCTGACGTCGGGCATGCCGTGAGTACGCTAATCCTTGTGATGGCCGGTGGGGGACCAGCCCAAGATGTATGAACCTCTATCTATGGCGGCCCGGCCTCCGGGTCCAGCGCAAAGGCCCCGCCGCAGCCCTTCGCCGCAACTTTGACCCGGCCTCCGGCGTTGTCGGCATGACCCATTCGAGCGACCTACGGAGTGGCACCATGGCGGAGAAGCCTTTCGACAACCGGCCGGCGGGCGAGCAGCAGGGCGTGGCCGGCGGCACCTTCAAGTCCGGCCCCGGCGGCACCCTGATCCCGGACAACGAGGCGGCGGGCGGCGGCAGCCCCGTGCCGCCGGGCGGCTACACCGCCGGCCCCGTGGCGGCCGGCACCACCGGCGAGGTCCGCGAGGCCGTCGCCGTCTTCGACAGCAAGGAGGCGCTGCAGGCCGCCATCGACGATTTGACCATGAACGGCTTCGGCCAGCACGAGCTGAGCCTGATGGCCGGCGACGACGCGGTGCGCGACCGGCTCGGCAACGTCTCACTCGGGACCCACGACGCCAAGCACGACCCGTCGGTGCCGCGCACCAACATCGTCTCGCCCGAGGAGATCGGCAACGCGCAGGGCGCCGCCATGGCCGTCCCCGCCTATATCGGCGCCATCGTCGCCACCGGCGCCATCGTGGCGACCGGCGGCACGGCCCTGGCGGCGGTCGCGGGCGCGGCGGCGGCGGGGGCCGGCGGCGGGGGCCTGGGTGCGCTGATCTCGCGCTGGATCGGCAACCATCACGAGTCGTACCTGCAGGACCATCTGCAGCGCGGCGGCATCCTGCTCTGGGTCAATATCCGCGACGCCGAGCGCGAGCAGCTGGCGCGCTCCATCCTCGGCCGCCACAGCTCCCACCCGATCGAGGTGCACACGATACCCCAGGCCGCCGTCTGAGGTACGGGGCCGGGCGGCGGGGGCCTTCCGCCGCCCGGTCGGCCTGCCCTGGCCTGCCTCCCGGTGCGGCATATTGTTGCTTTAATGACCTAACAAGCGATCATTTTACGGGCAAACCATAGTTTGCTGTTGCAACAGCGTTACCACGCCCTACCATTGTCCTACCCCTTTTAGGGTTTGACATAGTCGGCACCCGCGAACCGCCTAGCACCATCCTCTCAGGAACAGCCCCAGGGGCGATGAGGTTTAATTGGCAGTGCAGCATCGGACCCTCCTGGCGCTGCCGCGGTGCGGAAAGCCGAAACCTTATCCAGAGGACCGTCGTGCTTTATCAGCTCTATGATCTGCAGCATGCCGCGCTGACGCCGCTCCGCCTCTTCGCGGAAGCCACCCAGGCGACCTTCCAGAATCCCTTCGTCCCCGCCTCCTACACCACCGTCGGCCGCGCCGTGGCCGCCGGGGCGGAGATCATCGAGCGGACGACCCGCCGCTGGGGCAAGCCCGAGTTCGGCCTGCCCAAGACCGTCATCAACGGCCGCGAGGTCGCGGTCAACGAGCGCATCGCGCTGCGCAAGCCCTTCGGCAACCTGCTGCATTTCGAGCGCGAGACGCCCCACGCCGACCCCAAGGTCCTGCTGGTGGCGCCGCTGTCCGGCCACTACGCCACGCTGCTGCGCGGCACGGTGGAGGCGCTGCTGCCGAACCACGACGTCTACATCACCGATTGGATGGACGCGAAGATGGTGCCGCTGGCCCGCGGCAGCTTCGACCTGGACGACTACATCGCCTACATCATGGATTTCCTGCACTTCCTGGGGCCGGACACGCACATCATGGCGGTCTGCCAGCCGGCGGTGCCGGTGCTGGCGGCGGTCGCGCTGATGGCGCAGATGGACGATCCCGACCAGCCGCGCTCCATGACGCTGATGGGCGGCCCGATCGACACCAAGGCGGCGCCGACCCAGGTGACGGAGCTGGCCACCACCCGCGACATCGAATGGTTCGAGCGCTCGGTCATCACCTCGGTGCCGGTCTACTATCCCGGCGCGCTGCGCCAGGTCTATCCGGGCTTCATCCAGCTGACCGGCTTCATGTCGATGAACCTGGACCGGCACCTGGACGCGCACGTCAACCTGTTCCAGCACCTGGTCCGTGGCGATGGCGAGAGCGCGGAGTCGCACCGCCGCTTCTATGACGAGTACCTGTCGGTGCTGGACCTGCCGGCCGAGTTCTACCTGCAGACCGTCCAGACCGTGTTCCAGGAGCACAGCCTGCCCAAGGGCACCATGACCTGGCGCGGGCTGAAGGTGGACTGCTCCAAGATCAAGCACACCGCGCTGATGACGGTCGAGGGCGAGCTGGACGACATCTCCGCGCCCGGCCAGACCATCGCCGCGCACCGCCTCTGCTCCGGCCTCGCCGACGAAAAGAAGGTGAACCTGCTGCAGAAGGGCGTCGGCCATTACGGCATCTTCAACGGCCGCAAATGGCGCGAGCTGATCATGCCGCAGGTCCGGAGCTTCATCCGCAGCCACGACAAGGGCGCCAAGCGCGGCGCCGCCGTCGCCTGAGGTCTGCCCCTTTCCGGGTGACGCGAAGGGCCCCGCCGCAGCGATGCGGCGGGGCCCTTCCGCTTTGGGAATAGCCCATCCAGATGAGAGTCGATGGCACTTGACGCCGTTCCGTAACAGGCGCACCATCAAGTCATCGGAAGCAGAGAGGAGGGTGTGACCACCACATGACCCCACCTCACCATGAACTCCGGGCCTGACGCGCAAGCATCGGGCCGGTCGTCGCCAGCCAGGAGGGTGTGTAGAACATGACTCCACCGCAGCAGACCTGAAGAACTGCTTCCGCAGTTCACAAGATACATAGACGATACTGCGCAGGCCTCGTGTCTGCATTCGTCAGGGCCCAAGCGGCCCGCCAACCAGAACCCCCGCCCGGCCACAGCGCCGCTGGCGGGGGTTCGTGCGTTCGGGGCATGCGTCCATATCCCTCGCCCCTTGCGGGATAGGGAAAGAGCCCGCGCGAAGCGTGGGAAGGGCGGGGGGGCGTACGCCGCAGGCGAACGTTCTCGACGCCCGATCACGTTGGACTGTTGAGAAGGCCCAGCTTCGCTGGTCCGCCCCTCATCCCCCCGTTGCTGCGCAACGGGTCCCTCCTTCTCCCGCAAGGGGAGAAGGATCAGGGGAGAGCGCCTTCCCTCTCCCGTGAGGGGCGGGGAATGCGGGAGCCTCACCCCCGGCGGCGGGTGATCTCGATGCCGACCGAGGCGGCGTCGGGGAAGACGTCCAGCTTCTCGACCTTCACGGTGGCCGCGAGGATGCGGCGGTCATCCAGCAGGCCCTGGGCGATGCGCTCCGCGAGCGTCTCGATCAGGTTGACGTGGCCCTCGGCGACGATGCCGCGCACCAGGTTGATGGCGTCCTCATAGGAGACGACGTCGGCGATCTCGTCGCGGCGGTGCGCGCCCCGGTCCAGCGCCTCGAGGTCCAGGCTGACGCGGATGCGCTGCGGCCCGACCTTCTCATGCGCGTAGATCCCCACCACCGCCTGCAGGTTCAGGTCGCGCACGAAGACGCGCATGGTCGGCGCGGCGATGACCGTGGCGGTCTGCACCGGGGCCGCTGCGGGGCGCTGGGCGAGGAGTTCCTTCATGGAACCTGCATGTAGCATTCCCGCCCTTTCCGCGCCAGGGCGGCGCGGGTCGGGTCAGGAATGCGGAAAGGCTCAGTGCATCTCCGCGATCACGCGCTGGCGCAGCGCGTCGATCGGGGCCAGCGTGCCGCGGTCGTCGAAATGCCAGAAGGTCCAGCCGTTGCAGGCGGGCAGCCCCTGCATGGCGGCGCCGACCTTGTGGATGGAGCCGGCATGGTCGCCCAGATGGTTGGTGCCGACCAGGCAGCCGTCGGCCCGGATCTTCGCCACATGGCGGCGGCGATGATCAAACAGCATGGTGCCGGGGCGCAGCAGGCCGCGCTCGACGATCCAGCCGAAGGGCACGCGCGGCTGGGTGCGCTTGGCCGGCGGCTCCAGCAGCTCGGCCTCCGGCGCCTCCTCCACCGCCTCGATGCGGGCCTGGGCCAGCTTGGCGTAGCCATGCTCGCGCTCGCAGCCGATCCAGTTGCGGCGCAGGCGCTTGGCGACGGCGCCCGTGGTGCCGGTGCCGAAGAACGGGTCCAGCACCGTGTCGCCCACCTTGGTCGAGGAGAGCAGGATGCGGTAGAGCAGCGCCTCCGGCTTCTGGGTCGGGTGCGCCTTGTTGCCGTTGGCGTCGCGCAGCCGCTCCGACCCGGTGCAGAGCGGGAACAGCCAGTCACTGCGCATCTGCAGCTCGTCGTTCAAATTCTTCATCGCCTCGTAGGCGAAATGGTACTTGGCGTCCTTGCTCTTGGCGCACCAGATCAGCGTCTCGTGGGCGTTGGTGAAGCGCTTGCCGCGGAAGTTCGGCATCGGGTTGGACTTGCGCCAGACGATGTCGTTCAGGATCCAGTAGCCGAGATCCTGCAGGATGGCGCCGACGCGGAAAATGTTGTGATAGCTGCCGATGACCCAGAGCGTGCCGTCATCCTTCAGCGCGTGGCGGGCGCCGGCCAGCCAGTCGCGGGTGAAGCGGTCATAGGCGGCGAAATCGTCGAACCGGTCCCAATCGTCGTCGACCGCGTCCACCAGCGTATGGTTTGGCCGCACCAGTTCGCCGCCCAGCTGGAGATTGTAGGGCGGGTCGGCGAAGACCATGTCGACCGAACCGGCCGGAAGGTCGCGCATCAGCTGCGCGCAGTCGCCCACCAGGATGCGGTTGGTCTGGGTCAATGGCTTGGTCTTCGGCATGGTCCGGCGTCCCGTCGGGGGCAACAATCCGCCCGACAATGAGTCACGCCCGAGTCGCCGTCAACGGCATTCTTCCTTGAAGAGTCTGTGGAGTCAGAGGCTTAGCGCCAGTTGCTCCGATATTGGTCTAAATGTGCGCCGATGTTCGGGGGTGACCCCCAATAGCTTGATCGCGGCCTTGTGCTGGGCGGTGCCGTAGCCGGCGTTACGCTCCCAGCCGTACCCCGGATGCCGCGCGGCGAGATCGGCCATGATCCGGTCGCGCGTCACCTTGGCGACGATCGAAGCGGCGGCGATGGAGAGGCACAGCGCGTCGCCGTCCACCAGGGTGCGGACCTCCGGGCAGGGCAGGGGCGGCCGCTGGTTGCCGTCGACGATGGCGCCGGCGGGGCGGCAGGGCAGGGCCTCCACCGCCCGGACCATCGCCAGGAAGGTGGCCTGCAGGATGTTGATGCGGTCGATCTCCTCGACCGTGGCGATGCCGATGCCGACCCGGGCCTGCGCCACGATGGTGTCGAACAGCCGGTCGCGCGCCCCGGCCTTCAGCGCCTTGCTGTCGTCGATGCCGGCGCACCAGTCCGGCGGAACGGACCCGCAGGGCAGCACGACGGCGGCGGCGACCACGGGCCCCGCCAGCGGGCCGCGGCCGGCCTCGTCGACGCCGCAGACCAGCCGGTCGGGCGCGTGGCCGAAATCGATCTCGTGCAACAGGTCGGGCATGGCGCCGAGATATGGCGGGACGGCGCCCCCATGGCAAGCGTGACGGGAGCATCCGTCCGCCGGTGATCGGTTCGGCCGCGCATCCATTTGAGATGGATCAAGGACGGCCCGGGCGGCCCAGGCCATGGTGCGGCCATACCGCAGGCAAAGGCCGTCCCATGCGCCCCGATCTCGTCGCCAAGTACCAGAACCAGCGCGTTCCCCGCTACACCAGCTATCCGCCCTCGCCGCACTTCTCCGAGGCGGTGGGCGCGGACGCGTACCGGTCCTGGCTGGGCGACCTCTCCGACCGGGACACGCTGTCTCTGTACCTGCACGTGCCCTTCTGCCGGAGCATGTGCTGGTACTGCGGCTGCCACACCACCATCGTGCCGCATGACGAGCCGATCCGCGCCTATCTGGGCGACATGGGCCGGGAGATCGCGGCGGTGGCGGGCGCGATGATTGCCGCGCCGGCCGTCACCCACGTCCATTTCGGCGGCGGCACCCCGACCCTGATCCCGCCCGACGCCTTCGTCGCGCTGATGGACGATCTGCGCCGCCGCTTCCGCTTCGGCGCCGACGCCGAGATCGCGGTGGAGGTGGACCCGCGCACCCTGACGGCGGAGGCCGCCGAGGCGCTGGGCCGCGGCGGGGTGAACCGCGCCAGCCTGGGCGTCCAGAGCCTGGACGAGGCGGTGCAGCGCGCCATCAACCGCATCCAGAGCTACGACTGCACCGCCCTGGCGGTGTCGCGGCTGCGCGCCGCCGGCATCGCCAGGCTGAACCTCGACCTTATCTACGGACTGCCCCGCCAGACCGTGGCGTCGGCCGCCGAGACCGCCGCACGGGTCCTGGATCTGCGGCCGGCCCGCCTGTCGGTCTTCGGCTATGCCCACATGCCCGGCTTCAAGAAGCACCAGGAGCGCATCCTGGAGGCCGAGCTGCCCGGCGCCGACGAGCGCTTGGCGCAGGCCGAGGCCATCGACGGCGTGCTGAGCGGGGCCGGCTACCAGCGCATCGGGCTGGACCATTACGCCCTGCCCGACGATCCCATGGCGGTGGCGGCCCGGGACGGGACGCTGCGGCGCAACTTCCAGGGCTACACGACCGACGCCGCCAGCGCCCTGCTGGCCTTCGGCGCCTCGGCCATCGGCCGCACGCCAGGCGGCTTCGCCCAGAACCACGTCCTGCTGCCCGCCTACCGCCGCGCGGTGGCGGAGCACGGCTTCGGCATCGCCAAGGGCTTCGCCCTGTCGGCCGAGGATAGGCTGCGGGCTGAGCTGATCGAACTCACCATGTGCCGGTTCGAGGTGGATGTCGCCGCCGTCGCCGCCCGCCACGGCCTCCCCGCCGCCGCGGTCGCCCCCGATGCGGCAATGCTGGCGCAGCTGGTCCGCGACGGCATGGCGATGGTGGAGGACGGCGTGCTGCGCGTGCCCGAGGACGCCCGTCCCCTGGTGCGTAGTGTCGCAGCCCTCTTCGACGCCTATCTGGCGCCGGAGAGCGGGCGCCACAGCCGCGCCATCTGACCGGGAACCCCCGGGACCCCGGCTACCGGGCGTCATTTCCGCCGGCGGAATCCGCGTGACGTCTTCGTGAACGACGGGTTAACACCTATCCTAATTTCCCGGGGGGCGCCGCGCTCCTGACACCGGTAGCCAGAAGCCGCGCCGGGAGCCGCTCCCGCTCCTCGTAGACGCGTGCGGGGCTCTCCCGGCGCCTCGGCAAGTCCTTGTAAGTAGGGCGGATTTCGCCGACACTGGGACTTGACGAAACGACCGCGCAACTTCCTTTCGTCTGGGCTTATCCCCGTGGATAGAGGCCCAAGCTTGCCCTTGCGCCGGTCACAATTTTCGTGCATACGACTTGTAAAGATAACCGGCCGACCCCCGGGCGGTGGCGTGGGCTCTTGCCTGCGACGCGATGCGGTGGAGATTGGCGCATAAACGGGCGCTCCCGCCTGTCGGACATGACGGTGTCGGTCTCGACGCGGTGAGCAATGCTTAGCCATTATTGAGCCAAGGGAGGCCAATGTTGGATCGGTCGGTCGCATGCGACCTGTGGGCGAAGGGGGCCGTGCCCGGTGGGGCGCGAAACGCCGTGGCGTGGGAGCGTGCTGAGCGCCAGCCCGCCATCCGTGCCCGCCACGCCGCACCCTGGGCTTTCGCGCCTTCTCACGTGAAGTGAATTCAGAGACATGCCTTATCAACAAGCCCAACAGAACAGCCCCGGCCGCATCGTCGGCATCGGCTTCGTCATCGTCCTTCACATCGGCATTGTCTGGGCGCTGATGACCGGTCTCGCCCGTGAGGCGATGCAGGTCGTGACCGGCCCGATCGAGACCAAGGTCATCGAGGAGCCGAAGGTGGAGCGCGAGCCGCCGCCGCCGCCGCCGCCGCCGAAGTTCAAGACCCCGCCGCCGCCCTTCGTGCCGCCGCCGGAGGTCACGATCGCCGAGCCGCCTCCGACGACTCCGCCGATCTCCAACGTCTCCACGGCCCGTCCGCCGGAGCCCGCCCCGCCGCCGCGCGCCGCGCCGGCGCCGAGCGGCCCGACGGTCAGCGCCCGGCCGGACGCCAAGTCGTTCACCCGCCCCGAATACCCGTCCATGTCCGTGCGACTGGGCGAGGAGGGCAGCGTGATCCTGAACCTGACCTGCTCGGCCGAGGGCCGCGTGTCCAACGCTTCGGTCGACACCTCCAGCGGCTTCCCCCGCCTGGACGAGGCGACCATCAAGGAAGCCAACCGCGGACGCTGGAAGTGCACGCCGGCCCAGGAGAACGGCCAGGCCGTCGCTTCCCAGTTCAAGTTCAAGTACACCTGGAGACTCCAGGACGCGCGCTAACCGGAGCCGGGCGGCGCGTGTGACGCCGGCATCCAAACCGTTTCAACCCGAATTTCTGGATTTGTCATGAGCATGAGGGAGAGTTTCATGTCGTCGACCCTGGCCCGCTTTGCGATGGCTGTCGTGGTCCTCGCCGGCGTTTCCACCGCCGCGGTCGCCCAGACTGCCCCCTCCACCGCCCCGGCCACCCCGGCTCCGGCTGCCACGGCCACCGACCCGGCGGCCGCCCCGGCCGCTCCGGCGACGGACCCGGCCGCCGCTCCGGCTGACCCCGCCGCTGCCGATCCGGCCGCCGCCGACCCGGCCGCCGCTGGCGCCGAGCCGGCCGCGGTGGAGAACCCGTACGGCCTGAAGGCGATGTGGGAGCATGGCGACTTCGTGTCCAAGGGCACGCTGTTCATCATGGTCTTCATGTCGATGGGCACCTGGTACATCCTGATCGTGAAGCTCATCGAGCAGGCGATCCTGATGCGTCAGGCCAAGGCCGCCGACAAGGACTTCTGGACCGCCAGCAGCCTGCAGGACGGCGCCAACCGCCTGAAGAAGAACAGCGCCTTCCGGATGCTGGTCGAGGACGGCCTGCGCGCCACCGAGCACCATGAGGGCACGCTGACCGAGCAGATCGACCTGCACACCTGGGTGACCATGTCGCTGCAGCGCTCCTCGGAGAGCATCAACAACCGCCTGAAGGGCGGCCTCGCCTTCCTCGCCACCGTCGGCTCGACCGCTCCGTTCGTCGGTCTGTTCGGCACGGTGTGGGGCATCTACCACGCCCTGGTGAGCATCGGCGTGTCCGGCCAGGCCTCGATCGACAAGGTCGCCGGCCCGGTGGGTGAGGCGCTCATCATGACCGCCATCGGCCTGGGCGTCGCCGTCCCGGCGGTGCTGGCCTACAACTGGCTGATCAGCCGCAACAAGCTGGTCATGGACCGCGTCCGCCACTTCTCGGCCGACCTCCATGCCCTGCTGGTCGGCGGCTCGCGCGTCGGCACCCAGGCTCGGAGTGCGTAACCCATGGGAATGAACGTCGGATCTGCCGACGACGGTGATGAGGATCAGGTAGTCTCATCCATCAATACGACGCCGCTCGTCGACGTCATGCTGGTGCTGCTGATCATCTTCCTCATCACCATCCCTGTCGTCACCCACACCGCGCCGGTCAATCTCCCGAAGGAAACGAACATTCCGACGGAGACCCGGCCGGAGAACATCATCATCGCCGTGACCCAGGAAGGCGACATGTACTGGGGCACGGAGAAGCTGCCGGACGCCAACGCGCTGGTGGAGCGGCTCAAGGAGAAGTCGGTTCTGAAGCCGCAGCCTGAGTTGCACATCCGCGGCGACCGTGACGCGCGCTACGAGTTCGTCGGGCGCGTCGTGGTGGCCGCCCAGCGGGCCGGCATCGTCAAGGTCGGCTTCATCAGCGAACCCGCGACCGGCGTCGGCACGGTCAAGCGTGTCGGGCAGTAAGGAGCAAGCGTCATGGGTATGAATGTGGGCCAGGAGGGCGCGTCGGACGACGAGGCCGTTCCTGACATCAACACCACCCCGCTGATCGACGTGATGCTGGTGCTGCTCATCATGTTCATCATCACGATTCCGATCCAGACCCACGCGGTCAAGCTGGACATGCCCCAGGGCAATCCGCCGCCCGCGACGGTCCAGCCGGTCGTGATCACGGTGGAGGTGGACTTCGACGGTACCGTTCTCTGGAACGGCGCCCCGGTCGACGATGCGGCCCTCGAGGCCCAGCTGTCGGCCGCGGCGACCCAGAGCCCGGCGCCGGAACTGCATCTCTGGCCGAACAAGCTGGTGGAATACAAGTACGTCGCCAAGGTGCTTGCCGCCGCGCAGCGCCTGGGCGTCAACAAGATCGGACTGATCGGCAACGAGCAGTTCCTGGATTGATCTTGCGCAAAGGGGGCGGGCTGGCCCGTGGGGCCGGCCCGTCCTATTTTCGTCTTAATTGACCCCCAATCTTCCCTTCCCCTGATCTGCCCCCGAGAGAGCGATGAACGCCAAGCGCCTTCTGACCGCCGCCCTGCTCGCCACCGCCGTCGCGGTCGGCGGCTCGGCCGTCCTTCTTCCCGCCGGCAGCGCCTACGCGCAGGACAAGAAGAAGGAGGCCCCCAAGGGAGACACCGTGAGCGCCGAGCTGGGCAAGCCGCTGCAGGCCGCCCAGGAAGCCCTCAAGGCGAAGAAGTACAAGGACGCCCTGGCCGCGCTGCAGCAGGCCGAGTCCGCCAAGGCCGAGAAGACGCCGTACGAGCAGTTCGTGCTGGTCCAGATGCGCGCCGCCGCCTATGCCGGCATGCAGGACTACCCGAACCTGGTCAAGGCGCTGGAGACGATGAACGACAGCGGCCGCCTGACGGCCGAGCAGCAGCTCCAGCAGACCGTCACGATCGCGCAGCTCTATTACCAGCTGCAGAACTATGACAAGGCGATCGAGACCATCAACAAGTACTACGCCGCCGGCGGCCAGGATCAGCAGCTGAACCTGCTGAAGGGCCAGGCGTATTTCCTGAAGAACGATTTCGCGAACTCGGCCAAGACGCTGCAGACGGTCATCAAGACCCAGGAGTCGGGCGGCCGCCAGCCGGACGAGCAGCTGCTGCAGACGCTGATGTCGGCCGAGTACAAGCAGAACAACGCCCAGGGCACCGCCGCGGCGCTGGAGAAGCTGGTCACCTACTATCCGAAGCCGGACTACTGGACGGATCTGATCACCTTCACCCAGAAGAAGCCGGGCTTCAGCGACCGGCTGACGCTCGACGTCTACCGCCTGATGATGCAGACCAACACCATGAGCCGCCCCGGCGACTACATGGAGGCCGCGCAGCTGGCCCTGCAGGCCGCCCTGCCGGGTGAGGCCAAGACCATCATCGAGAAGGGCATCGCCACCAAGGCGCTGCAGGGTCCGGACTCCGAGCGCGCCAAGCGCATGCTCGACAAGGCCACCAAGGACGCCGCCGAGGACCAGAAGACCCTCGCCCAGAACGAGAAGGAGGCCGCCGCCCAGGCGAACGGCACCGCCCTGATCAAGCTCGGCGAGGCCTATGCCAGCTACGGCCAGTACGACAAGGCCATCGCCGTGATGCAGCAGGGTCTGGCCAAGGGCGGGCTGAAGAACCCCGACGACGCCAAGCTGCGCGCCGGCGTGGTGATGCTGCAGGGTGGCAAGCGCGCCGAGGCGGAGAAGGTGCTGAAGAGCATCACCGCCAAGGACGGCTCGGCCGACCTGGGCCGCCTCTGGCTGCTCGCCCTCAAGAAGGCCTGATCGCCCCTTCCAGGGGACGTTCCAGGGGGTCGGGACCCGTTCCCGGCCCCCTTTCTTTTTGCCTATGGGGCGGGAACGCCGGTCCGGGTGGCCGGGGATGTCCCGTCAGCTGTCGGCAGCGTTTAGGTTGTGCGTGCTTCGACAGGCTCAGCATGAGGAGGTTGAGTGCTGCTCCCAGCCGGGCCTGTACGGCTTGGAACTCGGGAGTGCCTGGCATCCCCCGCTCCTCATCCTGAGCTTGTCGAAGGACGCACCACAGGCCAGCCGCTCCCACCGAATACCATCAGCAGCACAGCCATCACAGCAGCGCCAGCTGGTCGCCCGGCCGGGGCGGTGGGCGGAACTTGCCGCAGTCCAGGTCCCAGCGGCGCGGATCCAGCCCCAGCCGCCTGGTCGCCAGCTTGAAGCGGGCGCGCAGCATCTCGGCATAGGGCCCGGTGCCCTTCATCCGCGTGCCCCATTCGGCATTGTAGACGGCGCCGTCCCGGCACTGGCGGACCAGGCTCATCACCCGCTCGGCGCGGTCGGGCGCATGGGTGCGGAGCCACTCCTCCATGAGCCCGGCGATCTCCAGCGGCAGCCGCAGCAGGATGTAGCTGGCGCGCGTCGCCCCCATCCCGGCTGCCGCCTCCAGGATCGCCTCCATCTCGTGGTCGTTCAGGCCGGGGATCATGGGGCTGGAGAGCACGGCCACCGTCACGCCGGCCTTGGTGAGCGCCCGGATCGCCTCCAGCCGCTTGGTGGGCGTGCTGGCCCGCGGCTCCATGCGCCGCGCCAGATCGCGGTCGAGCGTGGTGACGGAGATGGCGACCGAGGCCAGCCCTTCCGCCGCCATCGGCGCGAGTATGTCCAGGTCGCGCACCACCAGCGAGGATTTGGTGATGATGCCCACGGGTTGCTTGTAGTCGCGGCAGACCTCGAGAATGCGGCGGGTCAGCTTCTGCTCACGCTCGATCGGCTGGTAGGGATCGGTGTTGGCGCCGAGCGCAATGGGCTGGCAGACATAACCCTTGGCCCGCAGCTCCCGCTCCAGCAGGGCCGGCGCCTCGGCCTTGCGGAACAGCATGGTCTCGAAGTCCAGTCCCGGCGACAGGCCCAGATAGGCGTGGCTGGGCCGGGCGAAGCAATAGACGCAGCCATGCTCGCAACCCCGGTAAGGGTTGATCGAGAGGTCGAAGGGAATGTCGGGGCTGTCGTTGCGGGTGATGATGCTGCGCGCCGCATCCTCCAGCACCCGGGTGCGCAGCGGCGGCAGCTCGCTGCCATCCTCGTCGCCGCCGTCCGGCGGCGGGGGCAGGGACCAGCCGTCATCGACGCGGACGCGCACAGTCCCCTCGAACCGCCCCGTGCGGTTCGAGACGGCGCCGCGGCCCTTCACCGGCCGGTCGGGAAGCTCCTCGTTCATCACCCCATGCTGCCATCGCTGAGAGAACAGAGCAAGAACGATAGGGGCAAAGAAAAAGCCCGGCGGTGGTGCCGCCGGGCCTCTCCGAAAGTCTACACCTGGAGGATCAGGCCTTGGCCAGCCGGGCCGCCACGCTCTCGATCACCAGCTGCCGCGCGCGCTCCACGATCTCGTCCATCGAGGGGGTGCGGGCGAACATGCGGCGGGCCTTCTCGCCCACCTCCTGGCGGGACGGGATGGCCGGCAGCTCCACCGAGGCCAGCAGCGCCTCCGCCTGCTGGCGGGCGGTCTGCAGCTTCAAATCCAGCTCGGACTTGAGATCGGCCATGCTGGGCGTGCGCGCCAGCATCTCCTGCACCTGGGCGGCGATCTGGTCGGTCTGGAAGGCGGCGGCCAGCTGCTTGGCGGCCTTCTCGATGATCGGCCGGCCCAGCTTCTGCTCGCAGCGCACCACGCTCTTGGGCGGGGTGTGGATGTCCCAGACGATGCCGACCCAGGAGAGCATGCGCAGGATGTAGTAGGTCATGTCGATCTCCCACCAGCGGAAGCCCTGCGGGCAGGAGGCCTGGTAGGCATGGTGGTTGTTGTGCCAGCCCTCGCCGAAGGTCAGCAGCGCGAACCACCAGTTGTTGCGGCTGTGGTCGCCGGTGACGTAGCGCTGCTTGCCGTACACATGCGCCAGCGAGTTGATGCAGAAGGTGGCGTGGTACAGCAGCACCGTGCTCCAGAAGAAGCCGACGATCAGCCCCGACCAGCCGGCCAGCAGGAAGGTGGCGACCGCCATGGTGACGGGCGGCACGAACTGGTTGCGGTCCAGCCACATCAGCTCCGGGTACTTGGCGAAGTCCTGGACCATGCTGTAGTCGGTCTCCGCCCACTTCTTGCTGAAGATCCAGCCGACATGGCTGTACAGGAAGCTGTTCTGCACCGGCGAGTGGACGTCGTTCTCCATGTCGGAGTAGCGGTGATGGTGGCGATGGTGCGCCGCCCACCACAGCACGCCCTTCTGCGTCGTGCACATGGCCAGGAAGGCCAGCACGAACTGGAACCAGCGGCTGGTCTTGAAGGTCCGGTGCGAGAAGTAGCGGTGGTAGCCGGCGCCGATCGCGAAGATGCGGATGGCGTAGAGTCCGGCGCAGATCGCCAGGTCCTGCCAGCTCACGCCCGTCCAGATCGCCGCGAAGCAGGCGAGGTGGACCAGGACGAACGGGATGGCCGAGGGGTACATGATGTCGTCGTGGTCCGCCAGGGCGGCGGGACGCGGCGAGGGGTCGGTCACGGGGCGTCAGCTCCAAGGTAGGGTAGTCCGGCGCACGGAGCGCCACAGGATTCAATACCAGACATCGTGGGGTTTTCACACCTCAACCAAGGTCGGACACCACCTCCTTGGGGGGAGCCGCCCCGTTGCGCGCCCCTTGCGCGGGCGGGTGGGAATGGGGCCAGATGGGGCCGGCATCCGAGACCAGGAAGACCCAATGGACTACGTCATCCAACCCGCCGAGCGCCCGAGCGTCGCCGTCGAGGGCACCGCCGCCCGCTTCCCCGTGCGCCGAATCTGGTGCGTCGGGCGCAACTATGCCGACCATGCCCGCGAGATGGGCGCCGACCCGCAGCGCGATCCGCCCTTCTTCTTCTCCAAGCCCGCGGACGCGCTGATGCCGGCGGGCTCGGACGTGCCCTATCCGCCGGGGACGAGGGATCTGCACCATGAGGTCGAACTGGTGGTGGCGATCGGCGGGGCGGGCCGCGACCTCGCGCCGGAGACCGCCCTGTCGGTGGTGTACGGCTACGCCGTCGGCAACGACCTGACGCGGCGCGACCTGCAGGCCGCCGCCAAGGCCAAGGGGCACCCGTGGGAGATGGCCAAGGCCTTCGACCGCTCCGCCCCCATCACCGCCCTGCGCCAGGCCTCCGCCCTCGGTCACCCGACGGCGGGTGCGGTCACCCTCACGGTCAACGGGACCCTGCGGCAGAAGGGCGATTTGCGCGACATGACCTGGAGCGTGCCCGAGATCATCGCCCACCTGTCGCGGCTGGTCGAGCTCGCCCCCGGCGACCTGATCTTCACCGGCACCCCCGCCGGCGTCGGCCCGGTGGTCCCGGGCGACGTCATGGTGGCGGAGATCGAGGGGGTGGGCCGGCTGGAGAACCGGGTGGTGTGAGGGGGTTTCCCGTCAGGGCTACGAGGGCATGACCTCAGAGGCGGAAACCTCATTGCCCGTCATCCCGACGAAAGTCGGGACCCAGGGGTTGCCGCAGGCCGCGGCCGATGCAGCACGGGTGTGGTTTGTAGGTCGCATGGAGCGGAGCGCAATGCGACGCCCGAGCCGGGTCATGTCGCATTGCGCTCCGCTCCATGCGACCTACGGGCGGGCTTCATCGATGCTGCGTTGCTGCCACCCCTGGGTCCCGGCTTTCGCCGGGATGACGGCAACAGGAAGCAAGGGGAGAAGGAAAATTTAGCCGAAATCCGCCGGCGCGCCGTCGCCCACCAGCCCATCGCCCACCAGATCGTGCCGGCGGCCGGGGTCCAGCCACCAGCTGCTCTCGGCCAGCTTGCCCTCGGTCAGCTCCAGCACCGGCTTCTTCATCATGTCCACCAGGTACATGTCGTGGGTCGCCACGACGCAGGTGGTGCCGAGCTTGTTGAGCTCCAGGAACAGCCGCATGATCCGCAGGCTCATCTCGCGGTCGATGTTGCCGGTGGGCTCGTCCGCGACGATCAGGCGGGGGCTGGTGACGACGGCGCGGGCGATGGCGACCAGCTGCTTCTGGCCGCCGGACAGGCGCCGGGGAAACTCGTCCATCTTGTCGGCGAGGCCCACCCAGCTCATCAGTTCGGTCACGCCCTCGCGCACCCGCGCCTCGTCGTCGCCGGCGATGCGCATCGGCAGGGCGACGTTGTCGAAGACGGTCATGTGGTCCAGCAGGCGGAAATCCTGGAAGACCACGCCGATCTTCTGGCGCAGGGCCGGCAGCTGGCGGCGCGGCACCTTGCTCAGCGGCTGGTCGAACAGGGTGATCAGCCCGCGCGACGGCCGCACCGACAGGTAGAGCAGCTTCAGCAGGCTGGACTTGCCGGCGCCGGTGGGGCCGGTCAGGAAATGGAAGGAGCCCGGCGCCAGCTCGAAGCTGATGTCGCGCAGCACCTCCGGCCCGGTGCCGTAGCGCAGCCCCACATTCTCGAACCGAACCACGCTCTACCCTCGTCTCAGAGAAGCGCCAACGAAAAGGGGGCCCGGCGCGACCGCCCGGCCCCCTTCCTCATGCCACCAACGGCACGCCTCAGCCGGCGACCGGCTCCGGCGCGTCCTGGCGGTGCACCATCGGGAACAGGCCGGCCTTCTCGAAGCTCTGCAGCGTCTCGGCCGCCCAGTTCTTCAGGTCGGTCAGGCCGCCATGGCCGGTCCAGACGTCGATGCCGAAGCGCTTCTCCAGATCCATCTCCGTCATCTTGATGGCGTCGCGGACCGAGATGAACTCGCGCTCCAGCAGCTGCCAGATGTCGCTCTCGCAGCGCTTCACGGTGATGACTCCGACGCCCATGCTCTGGAAGGCGCGCAGCTTGCGGAAGGAGGCGTCGCCCTCGAAGCTCGAGAAGCTGCCCGCGACCTCGTTCAGCACCACGAAGCGGCGGGAGAAGGGCAGCCACTCCTGCTTGTCGAAGCTGTACTGGATCAGGGCGCGGGCGTCCTCGATGCCCTGGGACTCGGCCTTGGTCGTGACGATCAGGTCCAGCGGCGCGCTGTTGCGGCGGCGCAGCAGGGCGCCGGCGTTGCGCGCCTCGGCCCAGGAGAACAGCTCGGCCGCCACGTTGGCGCCGACGTCGATGACGTGGCCGCCGTCCAGCAGGGTGCGGCCGAACTCGTCCCAGTACTTGATGGCGAGGTTCGGGTCGGTGGACGACTTGATGCGGGTCAGGTCCTCGCCGCAGCCCAGCTCCTTCACGCCCTGGAACATGCGGCCCAGCTTGGAGCGCGTGTTCAGGCTGTCGCTGTCGGCCGCCGCCAGGCGCACGGGCACGCCCTTCTGCTCGTGCTGCAGCACCAGCATCTGCGCCACCAGCGTCTTGCCCTGGCCGCCCGTCTTCGCCATCGAAATGAAAGTGCGCGTCATCCTGTCCATCTCCTGATTCCGCGTGGATGCCCGCTCCCACGCGTCTAGCCAGGTCGCGAGGTCGAGGTCGGGCGGCAGCAGGGGCGATCCGGGCGGCGGCCCCTGGACGACGAACGCGTCCGGGAGCGGCGCCACGAGGGGCGTCGCCGTGCTTGCCGGCGCCGCCCCGAACCCCTGTTCCTTCCGTGCCTTGCGGCGTGCCCGTCGCGACATCGGCCACACTCCTGGCGGCGAATCGTTACCCGTTTTCGGGCGCCCCTTCAACTGGGCCGCCGGACGGGCTTTAACTTTTCACAGGGGGTGCTCAGGAATCGCCAATTAATGACGCCGGCTACTTCCTGTGCTCCTGCAGGCGGGGCATGATCTCCACCAGGTTGCAGGGGCGGTGCCGGTTGTCCAGCTGCCATTTCAGCAGCAGGTCCCAGCCGTCGCGGCAGGCGCCGGGGCTGCCGGGCAGGGCGAAGAGGTAGGTACCGCCGGCAAGGCCCCCGGTCGCCCGGCTCTGCAGGCTGGAGGTGCCGATCTTCTCGTAGGACAGCATCCGGAACAGCTCGCCGAAGCCGTCGATCTTCTTCTCGTACAGGCTCTCGAAGGCCTCGGGCGTCACGTCGCGCCCGGTCAGGCCGGTGCCGCCGGTGGAGACGACCACGTCGACCGCGGGATCGGCGATCCAGGCGCGCAGCTGGTCGACGATGGCCCGGACGTCGTCGCGCACGATGGCGCGGGCGGCCAGCTCGTGGCCGGCGCCGGTCAGCCGCTCCACCAGCGTGTCGCCCGACTTGTCGGTGCCGGGGTCGCGCGTGTCCGAGACCGTCAGCACGGCGATGCGGACGGGAATGAAGGGGCGGCTCTCGTCGATGCGGCTCAAGCGTCAGACCTCCACCAGTTCCAGGATCTCGCCCTCGGCCGAGACGCAGCCGCAGACCAGCTTGCCGCCCAGCCCGCAGCCGCCGTCCAGCGTCACCGTCGCCCCGTCCAGCACCAGCCCGCCCCGGGACGGGTCGTAGCCCCGTACCACCCGCCTGAAGCCGGCGTAAGGGCCGGCGGCGCGGGCGAAGGCGGAGGCGCCCCACCAGAAGGCGTCGCCCTGGGCGGCCAGCGGCCGGCTCGGGTCGATGCCGGCATTGACGAACAACAGCTCGGCCGGGCGTTCGTCCGGGCCGCTGGTGTAGGCGGCGCGGCGCAGGCAGCTCATCAGCTGGTCGTGGCCAGCGGCGGATTTCTGGGCGGAACGCAGCTGGCCGGTCCAGCGCGATATCGCCACCGCGCCGTCCCGCGCCGCCGCCAGCCCCTGGTAGGCGCTGCCGCCATAGGCCGCCAGCGTGGCGTCCACGCCCTGGCCCATCATCCATTGCAGGACCTCGCCCGGGTTGGGCGCGAACTGGAGCTGCAGCAGCTTCTGCCACATCTCCTCCTGCCCGCCGCGCAAGTAAACCAGATCGGTGACGATCACCCCGGGCATGGACAGCAGGGCGCGGCGGAAGGCCAGCAGCTCGTCCAGCGTGTCGCGCACGCGCGGGCCGCGGCCGATCAGATTGCCGAGATAGACCAGACGGTCGCCGGGGCGGAAGCGGGTTCCGATGTCGTCGTGCAGCGCCGCGAGCCGGTCCACCTCGCCATGGACGGAGGCGACCGCCCAGATGCGATTGGGGCGGCCGAGGGCGGCGAATTTCTGCTGTTCCGACATCCTATGGGGGTTCGCCTCAGTTGATCCGCTAAATGTAGACGGCCGTTAACCCATAGGAAAGGGGTAGATTGCGCGCAAACGAAAAGGGCGGCACCCCGGGGGCGCCGCCCTTCCTGTCGGTGCGGAGCTGGCCTCAGGCGGCCTTGCTCAGCACGGCCTCCAGACGCTCGGTGGCCTTGCGCTCGTCGATCTTCTCGACGGCGGCGAGCTCGCGGGCCAGGCGCTCCAGCGCGGCGTGGTAGATCTGCCGCTCGCTGTAGGATTGGTCGGACTGGTCGGTGCCGCGGTGCAGGTCGCGCACCACCTCGGCGATGGAAACCGGGTCGCCGGAATTGATCTTGGCCTCGTACTCCTGGGCGCGGCGGCTCCACATCACGCGCTTGATGCGCGAGGGGCCCTGCAGCGTCTCCAAGGCGGTCTTGATCCGGTCCTTGGAGGACAGGCGGCGCAGCCCGGCGTTCCTGGCCTTCATGACCGGGACCTTGAGCGTCATGCGCTCCTTCTCGAAGGTGATGGCGTAGAGCGTGACCTCCTGGCCGGCGATGGCATGGCTTTCGATGCCAACGATCTTGCCCACGCCATGGGCAGGATAGACGACGTAATCGCCGGTGGTGAAATCGAGCTTGTCGGACATAGGGGCGGCTCTCACTTGACGCGGGCATCCGTCCGCGCGGCGCGGTCCCGAAGGACCACCCGGAGGTGGGACGGACAAAACACCCTCTGGCGGCTACGGGGGGCAGCCGCGCTGGTAGGCGACGGAACGAAATGCGCTGTGTGGGACAGGGCGCGCGCATACCCGGCGAGGGCCGGCGCGCCGATCCTCGTGCAGCGAATATAAAGGATATTACGGCTGGATTACAGGGGCGCCGGCCAAGGTTCGCTCCTTGTTCGCGTCATGGCCGCCGATGTCTCGCATGCGAATCCCGCATGCCTACGCGAAGGCATTAACCCGCCCAGTGCGCCCGGGCGGGGTAGCGGCTGCTATTCCCGCGGCTTACTTCGGCGGGTTCGGGTCGAAATGCTTGGCGAACTTGTCGGCCACGCCCTTCCAATCGTCGGCGTCGGCCGGGGCCGGCTTCTTGCGGTTGATGTTCGGCCAGGCGGCCGAGTACTGCCGGTTCATCTCCAGCCAGGCCTCGGCGTTGGGGGCCGTGTCGGGCAGGATCGCCTCGGCCGGGCATTCAGGCTCGCAGACGCCGCAGTCGATGCACTCGTCGGGATGGATGACGAGCATGTTGGCGCCCTCGTAGAAGCAATCCACGGGGCAGACCTCGACGCAGTCCATGTACTTGCACTTGATGCACAGCTCGTTGACGACGTACGGCATCCTCAGCCTCTCCTCTACCGACCCGGCGGCTCAAGCCCCGCCGTCGCGCGGGAGCCCGAGCCTGTCGAGCACGCGCTGGCGGGCGGCGCCCCGGTCGCGGTCGGAGACGTAAAGCAACCCACCCACCCTGCGCAACAGGCTTGATTCGAGGTGGTGCAGCTCGCCGTCCGCATAGACCACCTCCCAGAGCATCTCGACCAGCCTGACGCGCTCGGACTCGTCGAAGGCGTCGCGCAGCTGGCTGGTGAAGCGGTGCCAGTCGCCGTGGCTGTCGGACAGGCGCTCGGCCTCGGCCACCAGCGCCGCCACCTCGTCGGCGGGCAGGGCGAAGCGCTCGCGCAGCAGGTCCTGGATGCGCCGGCGCTCCTCGGCGGAGACGGACTCGTCCAACCGCGCGGCCTCGATCATCAGCACGGCGGCGGCCAGCGCCAGGCGGTCGGTGCCGCCGGCGGCGGGCGCGGGCTCGAACAGGGACTTCAGCGTCTTGAACATGGGACGACCTTGCCGCATCGGGGACCCCGGGGCAACGCCGCACCTTGCGCCGCCGTTCCCCCGCGACTACCTAGGGCGCTGACCCCGCTGGAGCAGCCCCATGCCGACCGCCTCCACCCCCGTCCCCGGCGACGCCCGCCGCTTCGCCCCGGCCGCGGCGCGCAACCGCGGCCCGATCCTGGAGGTGCTGCGCGCGGTGCTTCCGGAGACCGGCACCGTGCTGGAGATCGCCAGCGGCACGGGCGAGCACGCGGTCGCCTTCGCCGCCGAGCTGACCGGCCTGCGCTGGATCGCCAGCGATCCCGACCCCGCCAGCCGCGCCAGCATCAAGGCCTGGATCGAGGCGACCGGCATCCAGACCGTGTGCGGCCCGCTGGATCTGGATGTGACGGCGTCGGACTGGGATGTCGAGGCTCCCGACGCCATCGTCTGCATCAACATGATCCACATCGCGCCCTGGTCCGCCTGCGAGGCGCTGATGGCCGGGGCGGGGCGGCTGCTGGGGCCGGGCGCGCCGCTCTGCCTCTACGGCCCCTACAAGCGCGGCGGCGTCCACACGGCGCCCTCGAACGAGGCCTTCGACGCCGACCTCCGGTCGCGCAACCCGGCCTGGGGCGTGCGCGACCTGGAGGCGGTGGCGGAACTCGCCGCCCGCCACGGCCTCAAGCTGGAGCGCGTCGCGGAGATGCCGGCCAACAACCTCACGGTCGTCTTCCGCAAGGGCTGAGACCTGGCCCGGAGCCGGGGGCTCAGGCCCCCGGGACGTGCACCCCGACCTCGCCCTTGCGCTTGCGCTTGCGGGCGGCGGCGAGGTTGAGGCTCTCCACCAGCACCGAGAAGGCGATCGCGAAGTACAGGTAGCCCTTGGGGATGTGGAAGTGCAGCCCGTCGGCCACCAGCGCCACGCCGACCAGGATCAGGAAGCTCAGCGCCAGCATCTTCACCGTCGGGTGGCGCTGCACGAAGCGGCTGGTCGGGCCGGACGCGAACAGCATCACCGCCACCGCGATGACCACCGCCAGCATCATGACCGACAGATGGTCGGACATGCCGACCGCCGTGATGACGCTGTCCAGCGAGAAGACGATGTCCAGGATCATGATCTGCACCACCACCGAGGTGAAGGTGACGGTGGCACGGGTCGGGCCCAGGCTCTCGTCCTGGCCCTCCATGGTGTGGTGCACCTCGTTGGTGCCCTTGTAGATCAGGAACAGCCCGCCCAGCAGCAGGATGAGGTCGCGGGCTGAGATCTGCAGCCCGAAGATCTCGAACAGCGGGTCGGTCAGGGTCGCGATCCAGGCGATGGAGGCCAGCAGGCCAAGGCGCGTGATCAGCGCCAGCGCCAGGCCGATCTTGCGCGCCCGGTCCTGCTGCTCCGGCGGCAGCCGCCCGGCCATGATCGAGATGAAGATGATGTTGTCGATGCCGAGGACGATCTCCAGCGCCGTCAGCGTGGCAAGGCTCGCCCAGGCGGCGGGGTCGGACAACCAGTCGAACTCGAACATCGGGCGGGGCTCCGTAGCATCTCTCCTGCCGGTGAACACGGGAACCGCGCGAAACGTTGCGCCGGCTGGGCCGCGAGGCCATTCTACACGGCAGGAACGGAGGAGGACGCCATGTCCCGCATCATCCTGAGCGACGAGGCCGAACGCATGGCCGAGGAACTGGCCGCCCTGACCGGGGCGAGCCCGGCCGACGCGCTGACCTCGCTTCTGGAGAAGGAACTGGCGCGCCAGAAGGAGGTGCAGCGGCGGATCGAGGTCATGGAGAAGATCGCCGCCGAGGTGAAGGCGCTTCCCGTTTTCGACGACCGCTCCCCTGACGAGATCCTTGGCTACAACGAGCACGGGCACTTCGACTGATGGTCGTCGACAGCTCGGCTCTGGTCGCCATTCTCCTGGATGAACCGGAAGCGCCGAGCTTCCGGCGCTATCTGGCCGCCGCTGAGCGGCCGCTGATGTCGGCGGTGACACTGCTCGAAGTGCGAATGGTCATCGGCAGCCGACTGCGTGATGCCGGCCTGGACCGGCTGGATACCGTCATCCGTGAGAACGGTATCGGCGTCATCCCCTTCGATTCCGAACAATCGCGGCTCGCCTTCGACGCGCACCGGCGCTACGGCCGGGGCAGCGGCCATGCGGCGCGGCTCAACATGGGCGACTGCGCCGCCTATGCGCTGGCAAGCTCCCGGAACCTGCCGCTGCTGTACAAGGGCGGCGATTTCGCCCGGACCGACATCCGCCCCGCCGTCTGAGGCAACCCCGCCCGCGTTTCCCATCGGTAACGGGTCTTGCCCCGGCGGGCGCTTGGCGGGCATATGCTGGGGCAAAGCATAATCCGCCCAGGGAAGGCAGCCCCATGTTCCTCCGCCGCACGCTCGCCGCCGGCCTGCTGGCCGCCACCATGCTCGCCTCCGCCGCCGACGCCGAGACGGTGATCCGCCGGGGCACCGGCGCCGCCCCGGGCACGCTGGACCCGCACAAGTCGGAGCTGCTGGCGGAATCGATCGTGCTGTACGATCTGCTGGAGGGGCTGGTGGCGCCCGACGGCAAGGGCGGCTTCCGCCCGGCCATGGCGGAGAGCTGGACCGTCAGCCCCGATGGCCGGACCTACACCTTCAAGCTCCGCCGTGACACGAAATGGTCCGACGGCTCGCCGGTCACGGCTGAGGATTTCGTCTTCTCCTGGCGCCGCGTGGTGAAGCCGGAGACGGCCTCGCCCTACGCCTACTTCCTGTGGACGGTGGAGAACGGCGAGGCCATCAGCAAGGGCCAGGAGAAGGACCTGGCGAAGATGGGCGTCAGCGCGCCCGACCCCTACACCTTCGTGGTCAATCTCGTGAAGCCGGCCGGCTATTTCCTGTCGATGCTGCAGCACACCGCCACCTTCCCGGTGTCGAAGGCCAGCGTCGAGAAGCATGGCGACAACTTCACCCAGCCGGGCAACTACCTCTCCAACGGCGCCTATGTGCTGACGGAGAACGTGCCGCAGTCGCACATGAAGATGGTCAGGAACAAGGCCTACTACGAGGCCGACCAGGTCAAGATCGACACGGTCATGGCCTATCCGATCGACAATCTCGACACCGAGATGAAGAAGTTCCGGGCGGGCGAGCTGGACGTGACCTACACGCTGCCGACGACCCAGGTGAAGTGGGCTCGGGAGAACATGAAGGACAGCTTCCGCGAGCACATGACCTTCTCGACCTTCTACATGTCCTTCAACATGCGGAACGAGCCCTGGAAGTCGAACCCCAAGCTGCGCGAGGCGCTGTCCCTGGCGGTCGACCGCGAGGCCATCGCCGAGAAGGTGCTGAGCGGGGAGCGCGCCGCCTATTCGCTGACCCCGCCGGGCATCGCCGGCTACGAGCCGGGCAAGGCCGCTTGGTCGACGCTGGCGCAGGCCGAGCGCGACGCGCGGGCCAAGCAGCTGCTGGCGGAGGCGGGCTACGGCCCCGGCGGCAAGCCGCTGCCGCCCGTCGAGGTCATCTATTTCAGCAGCGAGAACGCCCGCAAGGTCATGATCGCCACGGCGGCCATGTGGAAGCAGAAGCTCGGCGTCGAGGCGCAGCTGAACAACCAGGAGTTCCGGGTCGTCTCCGACATCGGCAACGAGAAGAACTACAAGGACATCCTGTTCTTCTCCTGGATCGGCGACTATCCCGACGCCAACAGCTTCCTGACGCTGCTGCGCTCGGACGTGACGCTGCAGAACTTCCCCGACTACCGCAACCCCGCCTATGACGCGGCGCTGGAGGCGGCCAACACCATCATCGACCCGGCGCAGCGGCTGGCCAAGCTGCAGGAGGCGGAGCGGATCATGATGGGCGACACCCCGATCGTCCCGATCTTCCACAATCTGCGCCGGCGTCTGGTGGCGCCCCGTGTGCAGGGCTGGACTCCGAACGCGCTGGACTTCTATCCGACGCGCTTCCTGGAGGTCCGGGGCTGATGCGCCGGTTCGCGGGACTGCTGCTGGCCGCGTCGCTGCTGCTGCCGGCGGCGGCGGGGGCGGAGACGGTGCTCCACCGCGGAAACGGGGCGGAGCCGGAGACGCTGGACCCGCACATGACCACCGGCCTGCCCGAGGCCATGATCTTCTACGATCTGTACGAGGGGCTGGTCGCCCGCGACGCGCGCGGTCAGGCGCAGCCCGGGCTGGCGGAGCGCTGGACCGTGTCGGAGGACGGGCTTACCGTCACCTTCCACCTGCGGTCGGGCGGGAAATGGTCGGACGGCAGCCCGGTGACGGCGCAGGACGTCGTCTTCTCCTTCCGCCGGCTGGTCGACCCGGCCAATGGCGGGCGCAATTCCAACTATCTCTGGCCATTGGTCAACGCCAAGGAGATCACCGAGGGCAAGGTCAAGGATCTGGCCCAGTTGGGCGTACGCGCCGTGGATGCGCGTACGGTGGAGTTCCGGCTGAAGGAGCCCACCCCCTACTTCGTGCCGCTGCTCTCCTATCCCATGCTGGTGCCGCTGAAGGAGGCGAACGTCACGGCCTTGGGCCGCGACTTCGCCAAGCCGGGCAAGCTGGTCTCCTCGGGCGCCTACATGCTGGCCGAGGCGGTACTGCAGGGGCATGTGAAGCTGGTCCGGAACCCGCATTACCGCGACGCCGCCAAGGTCCGGATCGACGCCGTCTACTTCCACCCCACCGAGAACCAGGAGACGGAGCTGAAGCGCTACCGGTCGGGGGAGCTGCACGCGACCTACACCCTGCCGCCCACCCAGATCCCCTGGGCCAGGGCCAACCTGGCCGGCGACCTGCGCGTGGGCCCGCGGCTGGGCACCTACTATTACGCGCCCAACTTCACCCGCGAGCCCTGGAAGTCCAACCGGAACCTGCGGCTGGCCCTGTCCATGGCGCTGGACCGCGAGGTCATCGCCGAGAAGATCGCCCAGGGCGGCGAGGTCGCCTCCTACAGCTACGTGCCGCCCGGCGTCACCGGCTACACGCCGCAGCTGCCGGACTGGGCCGCCTGGCCGAAGGAGAAGCGGCTGGCCGAGGCGAAGCGCCTGCTGGCGGCGGCGGGATACCCCGAGGGCAAGGGGCTGACGGTCGACCTGCTGTTCAACACGGCGGAGAACCACCGCAAGGTCGCCATCGCCATGGCCAGCATGTGGAAGCAGGGTCTCGGCGTGGACACCATCCTGACGAACCAGGAATGGAAGGTGTTCCTGGAGACGCGCCGGGCCAAGACCTTCCGCGACCTGTCGCGCAACGGCTATGTCGGCGCCTATGACGACCCGAACGTCTTCCTGGAGTTCCTGCGCTCCGACGTCGGGCCGGAGAACCCGTCGGGCTATGCCGATCCCGCCTATGACGAGCTGCTGCGCCGCGCGGCCCTGGAGCGCGATCCCGACCGCCGCCGCGCCCTGCTGGCCGAGGCCGAGCGCAAGGTGCTGGCGGAGCAGGCGGTCATCCCGGTCTACACCTACGCCACCGCGCGGCTGGTCAACCCGCGGGTGAAGGGCTGGGTGGACAATCCGCTGGACGTCCATCCCACCCGGTTTCTTTCGATCGAGTAGGGGCGGGCCCTGGAAATCCGGGCCGCCCGCCCCGACATAGGCACGAACTTTCTGCGCCGGCGCAAGACCGGCCCTACCAGGGGGAATTCACCGATGGGTACGACGCGCCGCCGCGCCCTCTCCATGCCCGCCATGCTGATGGCGGCGCTCCTCGCCGGAACCGGCCTGAGCCTCGCCGGGCCCGCCGCGGCGCAGACCGTGCTGAACCGCGGCAACGGCCCCGAGCCGAACACGCTGGACCCGCATCTGGCCACGCTGAAGCCGGAATCCAACATCCTCAACGATCTGTTCGAGAGCATGATCAGCCTCACCCCCGACGGCGAGGTGAAGCCGGGGCTGGCCGAGAGCTGGAGCTACAGCCCTGATGGCCTGACCCTGACCTTCAAGCTGCGGCCGGGCATGGTCTGGTCCGACGGCACGCCGATCACGGCCGACGACGTGGTCTTCTCCTGGCGGCGCCTGCTCGACCCTGCCACCATGTCCAGCTACGCCTACATGGCTTGGCCGATCAAGAACGGTGAGGCCATCAACAAGGGCCAGGAGAAGGACCTGACCAAGCTGGGCGTGCAGGCGGTCGACCCGTTGACCGTGCGCGTCACCATGGAGCGGCCGACCGGCTATTTCCTGGCGAGCCTGCAGCACCGCTCCATGACCATCATCTCCAAGGCGAACGTCGAGAAGCACGGCCGCGCCTTCGTCGAGCCGGGCAAGATGGTCTCCAGCAACGCCTACGTCCTGGCCGAGTACCGGCCCCAGGCCTTCGTCCGCGTGGTCAAGAACCCGCGCTTCCGCGAAGCCGCGAACGTGAAGATCGACACGGTGGTCTTCCACCATTCCGACAGCCGCGACACCGAGCTGCGCCGCTTCCGCGCCGGCGAGCTTGATGTGGTGGACACGGCGCCCGTGTCGCAGCTGGGCTGGCTGCGGCAGAACATGAAGGACGAACTGCTGGTCTATCCGGTCTTCTCGACCACCTACCTCTCGGTCAACATGACCAAGGAGCCCTGGAAGTCCAATCCGAAGCTGCGCGAGGCGCTGGCGCTGGGGATCGACCGGGACATCCTGGTGGAGAAGGTCATGCAGGGCGGCGAGCGGCCCGCCTGGGGCTTCGTCCCCGGCGGGCTGAAGGGCTTCACCCCCTACAAGCCCGAATTCGCTTCGATGACCCAGGTGCAGCGCACCGAGCGCGCCCGCCAGCTGCTGAAGGAGGCCGGCTACGGCCCGGGCGGCAAGCCGCTGCCGCTGGAGGTGCTGCTCTCGACCAACGAGAACTCCAAGCGGATCATGGTGGCCGTGGCCGGCATGTGGAAGCAGAACCTGGGGCTGGACACGGTCCAGAACAACCAGGAGTTCAAGGTGATGATCGATACCGCGTCGGAGCGGGCCTATCCCGGCCTGGTCCTGCTGCAGTGGATCGGCGACTATCCCGACCCCACCACCTTCCTGAAGCTGCTGCGCTCGGACGTCGGCAAGCAGAACCGCTCCGGCTACGTGAACCCCGCCTTCGACGCGGCGCTGGAGAAGGCCAATGCCGAGCTCGACCCGGTGCGGCATTACGCGCTGATGGGCGAGGCGGAGAAGGTGGCCATGGCCGACTGGCCGGTCATCCCGCTCTTCAACAACACCTACAAGCAGCTGGTCTCGACCAAGGTGAAGGGCTGGACCCCGAGCCTGCTGGGCGACAATCCCAGCCGCTACCTGGCCATAGAGCGCTGAGGGGCGAGCGCTGACGGATGAGCCGGGGCCGCGGGGCTGGACAGTCCGCCCCGCATCCCTCATCTATCGCGCCATGAGAACCGGGCGGTCGAACCGCCCCTGGGGAGGAGTTTGATGCAGATGCGTTCGATGTTCGATCGGCTGCGGGGCCTGGCCCTCGCCGCCGCCGTCGCGCTGGCGGCGACGCCGGCCGCCGCCGAGGTGGTGCTCCACCGCGGCAACGGCTCCGAGCCGGAGACGCTGGACCCCGCCAAGTCCAGCGGCG
>Ga0196964_10000068_pt1 | contig 71461 bp, 53 predicted proteins | sample S1_10metaG_FD_148615 | JGI IMG/M metagenome (GOLD analysis project Ga0196964, IMG submission 148615) | Soil microbial communities from Anza Borrego desert, Southern California, United States - S1_10 | ecosystem: Environmental > Terrestrial > Soil > Desert | place: USA: California | collected...
TGGAAGGCAGCCGCGACCAGAACACTGAGCGCCTACAAAAGCATTCTGAAACAACCCTGCTGAAACTTATGGAAACGATATCGAAACCAATGCTCAAGAGCTCGGCAAGGACCACCCGCAGGATGCGTATTGCAATCCTGGGTACCCGCGGCATTCCGAACCAATACGGAGGCTTCGAGCAGTTTGCCGAGAAGTTTGCCATCAGCATGGCCGGCCGCGGACACCAGGTGTTCGTTTACAGCTCGCACAATCACCCTTACAGCGGCAGTGAGCTGCAACAGGTGCGGCTCATCCACTGCTTTGACCCGGAATACAGGATGGGCACTGCCGGACAGTTCATCTACGATCTCAACTGCATCCTGGACAGCCGAAAGAGGGGCTTCGATATCATACTTCAGCTGGGCTATACCAGCAGCACGGTCTGGTCCTGGCTCATGCCCGGCGGATCACTTGTCGTTACCAACATGGACGGGCTGGAATGGAAGCGTACCAAATACGGCAGGATGACACGCTGGTTCCTCAGGCATGCCGAAAAATGGGGCGCCCGCTATAGCAATTACCTCATCGCCGATTCAAAGGCGATCAAAGACTATCTCTGGGATAAGTACCAGATCTCGTCGCTGTTTGTGCCATACGGCGCAGAAGTATTCGAAGCAGCCGACAGCGGACATCCGGTATTCGGCAGGCTGGGTATAGTGCCCGGCAGCTACGATCTGCTGATAGCCAGGTTCGAGCCCGAGAACAACATCGCACTGGCACTTCAGGCTTACCGGTCGAACGGGAAAAGAAAGCTCGTGCTCGTAGGTAACCATGAGCATACCCGCTTCGGGAAAAGATGCAGCGAACAGTACGGGAAGTGTGGCAATATCATTTTCGCGGGACCTATCTATAACAGCGAAGACCTGCAGCAACTGCGTTGTCATGCAGCGCTATACATACACGGACACTCGGTCGGCGGCACCAACCCTTCCCTGCTGGAGGCAATGGGCTGCGGGGTCACCATCTGCGCCCACGATAACGTATTCAACCGTTCCACGCTTTGCGCCAATGCACACTATTTCAATACCGCCGGAGACCTGGAACAGATACTGGCAGACGACACTGCTGCCGACAAAAGCTGCTGGAGGGAAGAGAATCTGAAAAAGGTGCGGGAATGCTATAACTGGGAAACGATCACCGATAAACTAGAACAAAGCTTTCAGGAATGGATCAGTATGAGCAATTGAAACAGCCCCTTGCCCTGAACAGGCATCTGCTGCCGGTGATGTGCGCAGCATTGCCCTGGGTGGACTATCTGCCGCTCAGCACCTGGCTCCTGTTCGTCATGGGTTCACTGCTCCTGGCCGGAAGAATCGCAGGACAGTCGTTCCGGGCCGGAAAGCCGGACTTCCTGCTGCTCTTATTCCTTGCCTTCTACGGACTGCAGCTCCTGGGGTTTGCCTTCCGGAGCGAGGCAGCGCAGAACCTGTTTTCCCTGGAGCAAAAGGCCGCCCTCCTGTTTGTACCGCTGCTGCTGTCCGGCTACCTCCGGCAATTTCCCGAAAGCTGGATCACCGGCGTCAGAGGGTTTATTGCCGGCAATCTTGCCGCGGGCAGCTATTGCCTGGCAGTTGCCATTGCGCGCTACCTCTCCACGGGTCATTCAGGTGTCTTTTTCTATCATGCTTATTCAGGAGCAATTGGCGCCAATGCCATCTACCTTTCCCTGCACGCCGCCCTGGCACTGGGGCTTGCGCTGCTTTACTTCAGAAACGGGCGGTTGCGGCTGCCTGTTTACCTCATGGTTTTGATCACCGCCTTCCTTTTCGGCAATATTCTCCTGCTCAGCTCCAGGATGATCATTGCCTTCAGCGTCCTCTTCCTGGTCTGGTATCTCCGGACCGCGTTGCGTAGCCGCGCGGTCAGGATTACCACCCTGACCATGACCGGGCTGGGGCTGGCAGCGCTCCTCTTTACGTCCAATCCCGTAGTTCAGCGTTATGAGCAGCTGCGTCTGACGTCGGCCAAGGAAATCCTGACACGTACCGATTTCACCAACTACCCCTTCAACGGAATGGAGATCCGGCTGCTGCTCTGGCGTATGGGTGCGGAGCTGCTGTCAGCACGCGAAGCCTGGCTGCAGGGAGCAGGCGGCAGGGCCTACCACCAGGCGCTTAATGAAAAGATGAAAGCCTATCATCTGTTCGAGGGCAACGATGCCACCGGAGACACCGGGTATCTGAACTACAATATGCACAACCAGTATGCGGAAAACCTGGTGCAGTACGGCGTCGCCGGACTTGCCCTCCTCCTGCTGCTGCTCGGAGCTGCTTTCCGGACCGGGCTGACGAGGGGCAATGCTCCGCTGGTGTATGGAATATGCCTGTTCTCTATCGCATTCTTAACCGAATCTGTACTGGAGACCCAGCAGGGGATCCTATTATTCACAACATTTATCTACGGCGAATGGAAACGATCAAAGCTGGCGATGTGAGCCGGGACGCCCTGCTGCAGGCAGAGCAGTACTACCCTAATCCCAGGGTGGTATACGGCAGGGTGACCGTATTGACCAATGGAGACTATTCCGGCAAGCGGGCCATAGACCTCATCCTGTCGGCAGTGCTCATTGTCCTTGTCCTTACCTGGCTCACCCCAGTACTTTATGTCCTCATCAGGCTGGGGTCCGAAGGCGGCGCATTTTTCCGGCAGACCCGCATGGGCCGGAACGGAAAGCTGTTTGTATGCCTGAAATTCCGGACCATGTACCTGAACGAAAAATCAGATATCCTGCAGGCTTCAGCCGACGACCAGCGGATCACACCGCTGGGCAGGTGGCTGCGGCGGTTCCATATCGACGAGCTGCCCCAGCTGATCAATGTGCTGCGGGGGGATATGAGCCTTGTAGGTCCAAGACCGTATATGCTCGCCGATCATGAGCTGTTCGGGTCACTGCTGCCGGATTACGATCTCCGGCATTCGGTGAAGCCCGGGCTTACGGGACTGGCGCAGGTGAAGGGGTTTCACGGACCCACCCCGGACTTCCGGAGCATCCGCTGCAGAACAAGGCTGGATCATTTCTATGTACAGAAATCCGGTCTGTTCCTCGACCTGAAGATCATTGCGGCAACCATTATTTCAACCTTTACAAAATAGGCGCCATGGAACAGCAGTTTATCTATAAAAGGGATGAGGCGGTACACTATGTGCTGCGCTATTATGCCCTGTTCCGCTACCCCCTTCGGCCGGAGGAGATCCTCGCGAATGCTTCCCTGCCCCTGGCAAAGGAAGATGTGACGGAGGGACTGGCTTCCCTGCTCCAGGCGGGAGCCATTCATGCCGACCGGGGCTTTTACTCGACGGACGCCGGCATCGTGTCCCTGGTGGATCGCAGACTGGCAGCCAATGCCCTCGCGGCAGAGAAGATACCGAAGGCGCTGGGAACCGGCAGGCTGATCGCCCGGTTTCCCTTTGTGCGCTTTGTAGGCATCTCGGGATCTCTGTCGAAGGGCTACGCAGACCAGCAGAGCGATTTCGATTTCTTCATCGTCACTGCTGCCAACAGGCTCTGGGTATGCCGCACCCTGCTTCACCTGTTCAAGAAGGCAACCTTTCTGCTGTCCAGGGAGCACCAGTTCTGCATGAACTATTTCCTGGACGAATCCAGGCTGCAGCTGGAGGAACAGAACATATACACCGCCATCGAGCTCTCCAGCATGATCCCCGTCTGCGGAGCATCGGTATACGGATCAATGCAGGAAGCCAACGGCTGGTGGGTCCGTAATTTCCTGCCCAATGGCTACAGGATGTTTTATAAACCGGCAGAGGTTCCCGAAAGTTGCGGCAGACTGCGATCTTTTGCGGAAAAGGTGATCGACGTCTGCGGCGACTGGCTGAATGCCCGGCTGATGAGCATTACGGACCGGCGCTGGAGAAGGAAATGGCGAAAGCGGAATTATCCCGAGGCAGACTACAACCTTGCCTTCAAGACCACGCTTTACCATTCGAAGAACCACCCTGCCAATTACCAGAAAAAAGTACTGAACGGACTTGGAGGATAAGATGCAGGAACGAACTACAATGAAAAATGTATTGCTGCTCGGCGCAAGCGGCTTTATCGGCAGGGCTGTCCTGGATACGTTGCTGGACATGCCAGGCTACCGGATCATGGTGCTGCAGCACCGGCAGGCGGTTACCGTTCAGAACGAACGGCTGTACATTATTCCCGGCTCGGTGGGCAGCCTGGACCTGAGGTCTTTGCCCTTCCCGCCCGATCTGATCATCCATGCCGCCCGCAACCGCACCGGAAGGTTCGGCAGGCTGGGCAGGAAGCTGGTGGCCTTCAAGGGCAGACTTGAGAACCTGAAGCTGCTGCAGGATGCAATAAGGCTTCCTCAGCCCCCTGCAATCGTCTATTGTTCGGGAAGCCTGATGTACGGAAGCAGCGAAGGACTTATAGACGAAGCATCCCCTTTACGGCCGGAGAGCTTTGCCCGGCAGTATGTAACGGCGGAGACCCCTTTCCTCGACGCCATTGCCGAAGGCTCGCTGCGGATCATAATGCTGCGGCTGCCCTGGGTGATCGGTAACGGCAGCTGGTTCCGGTGGAATTACCTTGATACGATGGAACAGAAAGGCTTTGTGCCGGTCTACGGGAACGGCGGGAACACGATGAGCTTTGTAGATGTTGCGGCTATCGGCAAAAGCATCCTGCAGCTATACAACGCCGGGTTCCGGGGGGTATTCAACCTGTTCCATCCGGAATATAAGAGCCAATTGGACTGGGCAATACTTTTAGCCCGGATATCCGGCCTGCCGCTACGCAAGCTGGATGGCGGGGAGCTGATCCTGTTCGGTACCGCGGTTGCGGAAGCTTTTGCTACGAATATCAGGCTGGGATCAATGCATGTAAAAGAGCAGGAAATACTGCGCGCTCTTCACCGTCCGCTCGAAGAAATAGCGAGCAAATACCTACGCCCGCTCCAGCACAAACAGGGTGTATTCCCCCTTGCTCCAGAAAAAGGTTTTGTTCAGGGCCCCGTCCAGCTTCCATAACAACCCCGAAAGCTTACCCATTCTTTTCCGCAGGTTGTCCTGGTACCAGGCCGGGAAAAGGATCGAATAGCCCCGCTGGCGTACCACTTTGAAATCGGAGAAGGATCTGCGGATGTCTGCCGGACTGTAACATTTACTGTCCAGGTGCCTGCTGGTGGAGTAGCCGCCCCAGGTCTCCCTGAGCCGCTGGAAAGCGATCTTTGTTCTCCCCTTCAGCAGCGGCAGCAGCATGCCCGCCAGGTACCATTTATTGATCACGGTGATGACCAGCCTGCCGCCGGGCGCCAGTGCCATTTCCAGGTAGTCGGCCGCCAGGGTCAGGTCCTCGACCGTGTTGAGCGCGCCAAAATAAACATAGATGAGATCGAACTGCCTGCCGGGAAAGTTTTCATAGATATGCTCCACACTGCCCACTTTCACTTCTACATTCTTTAGCCCCGCTTTCTGTATCTGTGCCGCCGCGTGGTCATGCATGCCCTTGGAGATGTCCAGTCCGCAAAACTGCCTGTCCGGGTATTTCTTCGCAAAATAGACCAGGTCCACACCGGGGCCGAAGCCGATCTCGAGCGCGGAGGCAAACGGATAGCGTTCCGTCTCTTCCCGGAAGCTGTTGCGGATGATCTGCAGTGTTTCGTTGGCCCAGTACCTGTTTTCGAACTGCGGCGCATCCTCGTCATAATAGGTCCCTACCCTGTCATAGTAGCTGACCTCAGCGGTGGTCACCGTCATTTCCCTTTTCTGTTGCATACCGAAACCCTTAGACCCCTAAAATACACAGTTTCCCCCAGCCCGCCCAACTCCTTTGACGGATGCCCGCGGCGGATTCAGGATTGGGAGGAGACAGTTGATGAAGTAGCGAGTATCAAGTATCAAGTAGCAAGTAGCAAGTAACCTAAAGGCGCAAAGGAGTGAAGGCGTTAAGTCGTAAAGGTGCAAACTCCTAAGCATGCGACGTCGCTCGTGGTCTATAGAAACTATATTACGCTGCTTACGACTTCATTGAGCCATTGCGCCATTGAGCAATTAAAAAGCCGGTCTCCGACCGGCTTTTTCCTAATCTCTTTTTCCACCGAAGAGCCGGAGGAGAAAGAGGAAGATATTGATGAAATCGAGGTAGAGGCTGAGGGCGCCCAGGATGGCCAGCTTCTTTACCTGTGCCGCACCGGTTCCTTCGTATTCGATTCCGGCGCCGATGCGCTTCAGCTTCTGCACATCATAGGCGGTAAGTCCCGTAAACACCATGACTCCGATAATGCTGATCACATAGTCCATCGTATCGCTGTTCATGAAGAAATTGATCAGCATGGCGATCACGATACCGATCACACCCATCATCATGATGCGTCCGAAGCCGGTGAGGTCCTTATTGGTGGTATAACCCATCACGGCCATCACACCGAACATGGCCGCAGCCGACAAAAAGCAGCCCAGCACCGAGCTGGCAGTATAAGCAAGCAGGATAAAGCTGAAGCTGATGCCGTTGATCGCAGAATACAGCAGGAACAATACGCTCAGTGCCGTCGCGCTCAGCCTGGCAAACCCGAAGGACATCAGCATCACGAAGCCCAGCGGTGCGAGCATCACGACCCAGCCCAGTATGTTCAGTCCGCCCTCGGGTTTCACCATATACATCATCCAGTCAAGATTCAGGACGAAGAGGAAGGCGAAGGCCGCCGAAAGTCCCAGACCTATGAACATCCAAAGGAACACATTGGACATAAAGCTTTTCGATACGGCATGGGTCCCGGTGTTTTCCACCACGTTGGCGCCGAAGATCTGGTTCTGATTGTAGTTTTCCATACTAAATGTTGGTTGTATCCTTAAAAATACGGAGAAATGGAGGAACTTCCATTGCCCGCCTCGTTAAAAACGAAGAGCCGGACACAGCGCCCGGCTTTCCTTAATTTAATTACTTTGAAAATAGGTTCAGTCAGCCTGGTGGAACGGATACCTGTAGTTCGTTACCGGCACATAGGTTTCCTTGATAGTGCGCGCGCTGAGCCAGCGGTAAAGGTTCAGCATCGAGCCCGCCTTGTCGTTGGTACCGGAAGCACGGGCGCCGCCGAAAGGCTGCTGGCCCACCACCGCGCCGGTAGGCTTGTCATTGATATAGAAGTTACCTGCGCTTTCTATCAGCTTGCGGGTCATCAGCTCCAGTGCATAGCGGTCGGTGGCAAAGATGGCGCCGGTGAGGGCATAGCCTGAGGTCTTGTCTACGATATCCAGCATTTCCTCCCATTTATTTTCATCATAGGTATGGACGGTCAGCACCGGTCCGAACAGCTCCTCGCACATGGTCACATAGGCAGGGTCGCTGGTCTCGATGATGGTCGGCTCGATGAACCAGCCTTTAGATTTATCGTAATGTCCGCCGCAGATGACCTCCGCCTTTCCGCTGCTGTCCTTTACGGCATCTATATAGCGGGTAAGGCTATTGAAGGATTTCTCATCGATCACTGCATTGATGAAGTTGGTGAAATCATCCACTGGTCCCATCTTCATGGTACGTACTTCCGCTACAAGCTTTTCCTTGATCTCTGCTGCCAGGTTGGAAGGCAGGTATGCCCGGGATGCCGCAGAACATTTTTGTCCCTGGTACTCGAACGCTCCCCTTGCCAGACCGGCTACCACCGAGTCCACATCTGCGCTCGGGTGCACGAACACAAAATCCTTTCCGCCCGTCTCCCCTACGATCCTCGGGTAGGTCTTGTATTTATGGATATTGTCGCCGATCGACTTCCACATGTTCTGGAACACGCCGGTAGACCCGGTGAAGTGCACCCCTGTGAAATCGGGATGGTCGAAGCAGATCTTACCGGTCGTCGGACCGTCGGTATACACCAGGTTGATAACGCCGGCGGGCAGTCCCGCTTCCTGCAGGATCTCCATGAACACGCTGGCGGAATAGATCTGGGTGTTCGCCGGCTTCCAGACCACCACGTTGCCGCACATGGCGGGTGCCGTGGGCAGGTTGCCCCCGATAGCGGTAAAGTTGAACGGGGTCACCGCCAGGATAAAGCCTTCCAGCGGACGGTACTCCATCCGGTTGTGGAAGCCCTGGGGCGACAGCGGCTGCTGCTTATAGATCTCGGTGAGGAAGTAAACATTGAAACGGAGGAAGTCGATCAGCTCGCAGGCACTGTCGATCTCTGCCTGGTAGGCGTTCTTGCTTTGTCCGAGCATTGTCGCCGCGTTCATCCGGTAGCGGTATTTGGTCGCCAGGAGCTCGGCAGCCTTCATAAAGACCGCAGCGCGGTGTTCCCAGGGTGTGTCAGCCCATTGCCTGCGGGCGGCGAGGGCGGCATCGATGGCCTGGCGCACATGCTCTTCCCCCCCGGCATGGAAATGTCCCAGCAGATGCCCGGTCTCATGCGGCGGGCGGATCTCTTTTTTGTCACCGCTGCGTACCTCTTTGCCGTTGATGTACATGGGAATATCCCGCACCTCGCTTTTCAGGTCTTTCAGCGCCTGCTGCAGGGCCTTGCGCTCGGCCGATCCCGGACCATAGTTCAGTACCGGCTCGTTCTTTGGCTCCGCGTAATGGAAATAAGCATTATGCATATATCGTCGTGTTTTTGAATTTGCTGGCGCAAAGGTATAAAATTGGGGCATTGTTGGTCTGATACACCCATAACCGGTGCAATCGGGCTTGCTGTTCCAGACTTCCTTTGTTTCCTTTGCATGAATTTCGAACATCTATGATCCTTAAACCTTACTTCTTCGCAAGCAGTCTGCTGCTTTTTCTCTCCGCATTTCTTTATTCCGGACAATGCCTTGCTCAGGTGCCCTTCTCTGCCATCAGTTATGGCGGCACTGATCTGGATAGGGATCCGATGACCAGGTTCGACGCATATGGCAATAGTTATACGCTGGGGGCTTTTAAGGGAACGACAGATTTTGACCCTGGTCCCGGCGTGCATCAGCTAAGTTCCAATGTCGAGCGCGACCTATACATCCTGAAACTTGACCATCAGGGAAACTTTCAGTGGGTAAAGCAGATCGGAAATTACGATCAGGAGCATAACATGGCATTCGAAATCGATGGGTCCGGCGCACTCATTGCAATGGGCACATTCTACAATACGGTAGACTTTGATCCCGGGCCGGGTGTGCATACTCTTACTCCCTCAACTCCAAGCGGCGGCAGCAACTTTATTCTCAAGCTGGACAGTGCAGGCAATTTCCTCTGGGTAAAGGATTCTTACCGGGCTCAGATGATCACCGTAGACGTCAATGGCAACATTTATTGCAGCTCCAGCCTGACCGGGACTATGGATTTTGATCCGGGTCCCGGCGTATACAATATCACATCCGCAGGGAACACTGATGTAGTTATCAGCAAGCTAAATGCTTCAGGAACATTTCTCTGGGCAAAATCCTTTGGTGGTAATGATATAGATCTTGGGCAGATTGTCGGATTCGACCCTCATGCTAATGCTCTTTACCTGAGTGGCAGGTTTTATTTTAATTCGGATCTTGCCCCCGGGCCTGGCACATATCCTGTCAGCTCCTTCATCAATCCCACCGGCAACACTTACCTGAGCAAGCTCGACTCCAGCGGCAATCTGATCTGGGCGCGGGTCTTTACCGATTCAAGCGGTATGCTCGATATTTTCAAAGCAGTGACGGACAGTCTCGGCAACCTTTACCTAGGCGGCACCTTCAATGACAGCCTGGACTTTGACCCGGGTCCGGGAGTCGAGAAACGCTTTTCTACGGGAATAGGCGATGCCTTTGTTGTGAGGATGGACACTGCTGGGGTATTCCAGTGGGTGACCCAGGTAGCCGGTCCGGGAAATGAAAGAACACTTGTCATAACACCCGGCGACTCGGGGACCGTCTATATTTCGGGCGACTTTGAACAGACTGCGGATGCAGACCCCTCACCCGCAACCTTTGCCCTTACTTCGGCAGGACAAAAAGATATATTCCTTGCAAAATACAGTTACTCAGGTTCCCTTATCTGGGCAGACCGGTATGGGAGCAGCTGGTACGATCAGGTCAGCACGCTGACCCGGCTGGCGAACGGGAACATATATATGGATGGCGAGTTCTATGGCAGCTCTATAACATTTGGGGCTACGACGCTGAACAACAACTTTAATTACTTCCCCGACGTCTTCATGACCAGACTCACCGTTTGTGCAGGACCACCCGACTCGCTCGCGGCTATGACCGGCGATTCCACGGTCTGTCCTAACACTACTCAGGTCTACAGGGTGCCTCCCACAACAGGGGCAGACATCTATTTCTGGACCTTACCCCTTGGTTGGGTCGGCAGTTCCCTTTCCGACTCGATCGTGGTTTCGACAGGTGCCGGGCCTGACTCAGGTCTGGTGACCGTCATTGCCGTCAATGCCTGCGGGATCAGCAATATTAGCACCATGATGGTCAGGACCCTGGACAGCCCCGCCGTCATTATCAATCTGTCAGGAAATACGTTAAACAGCGTCGCTTCCTTCAGCGGCTACCAATGGTTGCTCAACGGCAGTGCTGTTGCCGGCGCCACCGGCAGCAGCCATACAGCCGTTACCAACGGTAATTATTCCCTTATTGCAACCGACAGCAACGGGTGCACGGGGGTATCCAATATCATCAATGTGGTGGTCAGCGGCATTGCGGATATTACGGGCAGGGAAACAGCCACCATATTCCCCAACCCCTCCACCGGAACAGTTACTATCCGTGCGGTCCGGGCTATGAGCAGTATAAACGTCAGGGATATGCTGGGACGCGAGGTGCGCAGCCTCTCGCCCGGGACGAACGAGACATTGATCAGTGAACTCGGCACGGGCGTTTACCTCGTGGAGGTCCGGACGGGCAATGAGAAAACCATCCTTAAGAAGCTGGTGGTTCAGTAAGCCTGCGGTTACAATATTTTAGTCAGACAATAAAGACCTGCGTATACAGGTCTTTATTGTTTATGAGGTATCACCTGTGGTTTATTGAGGCAGTTTCGCCAACATCCGGTTTTGCCCAAACAAACTGCAGCTGCCTTATCAGCTGTTATTCGCTGACCGGAGTTTTCCCTTACTACGTGTGACTCCTCCCGGCAGATGTAGTATGCAGAGCGGCAGAAAGTCAGAGGGGCAGAGAGCATCGGTATATCTTTGCGTTTTCATTGAGCCATTCGCCTTCATCAAGACATCAGCATATCAGCACATTTTTCATTGCGCCATTAAGCCATTTCTCTTCACGCCTTTACGACTCCTCGCCTTTACGTTCCACCACTGAGCCATTACGCTACTGAGCAATTCGCCTTCATCAGCACATCATCACATCAGCAAATCAGCACATTACCTAACCCCTCCCTTCTTCAGTATCCTCTTAAACTCCTTCGGCTTTACCGTGCCCACGGAAAGGCGTGACAGTCTTACCAGGTCCATTTCCTGCAGGTCAGGGTCGCTTTTGATGTCTGCAAGCGTCACCGGGTTGGGTACCGGCTTCAGGGGCTTAAGGTCAACGACCACCCAGTTCGTATCGTCGGTGGTCGGGTCCTGGTAGGCCTCCTTCACTACTTCGGCGATGCCCACGATGGCAAGCCCTTCGTTGCTATGGTAGAACAGGACCTGGTCGCCTTTTTTCATGGCGCGCAGGTTGTTGCGGGCGGCATAGTTGCGGACGCCATCCCATACAGCATTACCGTCTCTGACAAATTGGTCCCAGCTGTATTTAAAAGGTTCGGACTTGACAAGCCAGTAGTTCATGGTCGTTTTTGTTTGTGAGCGTGTAAAGATAATAGGCGGGCGAGGTTTCCGGCAAACAGGCAGCCTATTATAAATCCTGTTAGAAGCATCTTACGCCAGTAACAGTGCAGATCGGAAATGTCAGCATTCCGGTTGGTAATGGTTTTCTTCTCCCCCCTGCCTTTCTGCCACCTGCCTCTCTGCCTTCCAAATCTCTATAAAAGCGCCGGAAATCTGCCTACCGCTTTCCGCCCGCTGCCGACTCTCCCCACTCGGACATTGCCTGCAGCACGCGCTTCAGGCTGCGTCCCACCGCGGTGAGCTCGTAGATTGTACGGGCAGGAAAGCTGTTGGTCCGGTGTTTGGTCACCAGTCCGTCAGCCGCCAGCTCTTTAAGCGACAACGACAGCATCCGTTCCGTGATATTAGGGGTGTTGGCGAGCAGTTCGCTGTACTGCAGGGGTGATCGCCAGAGGAGCCACAGGATCGTCGGCTTCCAGCGGCCGCCTATCCTGGAAAGGGTAACGCTCATTGCACAGCTTCCGTGAAGGAGCTGTTCGTTCTGGTAGTTAGTGGAAGAGGTCTTGCGCACGTTACTTACAAATTTGTTGGCTGCACGGCCTCAGAGAGGCTGCCGGTAGCTTTGGCAAAAATAAAATCAATGGAACTAAAACAACTGATACACTGGATGGCCTCTGCGACGTTCGTCTACATATTCGGCAAGGCGGGACTGTTGAAGGTCATTGAAGACCGGCATATGATAGACGGTATGCAATCGATCGGGTTCGGACTGCAGGGCAGTCTGCTTATCGGCTGGATCGAAGTACTGGGTGCGGCAATCATGCTTGCCGGCATCCGTTACCCGGCCTTAAGAATATCAGCCATGCTCTTCCTTTGGCCGGTGGCCATAGGTGCCCTCGCGATCCACATCAGCCGGCACGACCCTTTGGGCGAGTTATACGAATCTCTGATCGTCACGATCCTGCCCTCTGTCATGCTCCTCACCACATCCGGTATCAGCGTCAGATTCAATCCCTGACCAGTACATCCCGTACTTGCTACCTGCTACTTGATACTTGATACTTGATACTTGATACTTGATACCTGATACTTGATACCTGATACTCTTTTACAATCAATCCTTCAGATTTAACGATTTCCCCGGCGCGGAGTTTTACCGAATTTTGGCGTCCAAACAACGACCATGAAGGGAAAGGAACTGAAGGAACTACCATTATCCGTACTCGACCTTGCACCGATCACCGAAGGGGGCAATGCTGCCGCCAGCTTTCGCAACAGCCTCAGCCTTGCGAGGAAGGCGGAATCACTCGGCTATCACCGCTACTGGCTGGCGGAACATCACAATATGGACAGCGTGGCCAGCTCGGCCACTGCCGTGCTCATCGGCTTTATTGCCGGTGGCACCAGCACTATCAGGGTAGGCAGCGGCGGTATCATGCTGCCCAACCATTCACCGCTTATCGTTGCCGAGCAGTTCGGCACCCTGGAATCGTTATACCCCGGCCGTATTGACCTGGGACTCGGGAGAGCGCCGGGAACCGATGGGGCTACCGCTATGGCGCTGCGCCGTAACCGGACAGAGACCGTGGAGGATTTCCCGAATGATATCATCGCTTTGCAACGGTACTTTTCAATGGAGAACCGGACAGCGAGGGTAAGAGCCATACCCGGCGAGGGACTGGATATCCCGATCTGGATCCTGGGCTCCAGCACCGATAGTGCCCGGCTGGCGGCCCTGCTGGGATTACCCTATGCCTTTGCCAGCCATTTTGCACCAACTTATTTCGAGGATGCCCTGGCGCTGTACCGTAGCGGCTTCCGTCCTTCAAAATACCTTCAGGAACCTCATGTCATGGCGTGTGTCAATGTGATCGCTGCAGACAGTCATGAGGAAGCGCATTACCTGTCTACCTCCTTTCTCCAGCTCGCCCGTGGCATCATCACCGGGCAGCGCCGTCCCCTTCCCCCGCCTGTTAAAAGTATGGACGGGCTCTGGACCGACATGGAACAGGCCGCAGTGCGGCAGATGATGCGCTATGCCTTTATCGGTGATGGCGTTGCCGTCCGCGAAGGGCTCCGCAGCTTCCAGGAAACGCACCGCCTGGACGAGATCATGGTGACCAGCCATATCTTCGATCCAACTGCCAGGGAACATAGCTATGAGGTGCTTTGGGAAGCGGTGAGTATGTGCTGATGGGCTGATGAAGACAAATGGATCAATGGCGCAATTGCTCAATGGCGCAATGAGAATGTGCTGTTTTGTTAATCCCAACTAAAGTCGGGACAAGTTGTGCTGATTTGCTAATGAAGGCGAAAAACTCTATGAGAACGCCAGGATGTACCGATGTTCCCGACCCCTCTGCCTCTCTGCCTTTCTACAGCTGCCGGCAGGAATCCCACTTAATAAGGGAAAAACTTAAATAAAGCAGCGCACCGATCCTAATCGGGCCGGTGCGCTGCTTTCCTTATGGGTTTATCGTCACTACATAACCTGCACCCGGATAGTTTGTCCAGTTAAGTGTAAACGCGTTGCAGGCACCGGGACAGGCACCGACCACCGAAGTTGTGCTAAAGCCGGCGTTACAAGATTCCCCAACCCAGTTGGCCTGTGCGCAACTCCCGAAGAAATTATAGGCTTTAAAGCCGGAAAACCCGGAAGCCGACCCTGGTGTCCCGGAGTTCCAGCTTACGGAAGTTGCTGTGTGAACGGCCTGTCCGCCCGGAGCAACAACGTAAAAATTTGATTGTCCGTCGGCACAGGGTGCACCATCGAAATTATCGAGTATCAGCATGTACTGGATGGCACAGTTGGTGTTATTCACCAGCCTGAGTGTAAGTTGCGCCTGCGCTGTGACAGATCCAAACAAAAGTCCGAGGGCAATCAACAGATTTTTTTTCATGGTAGCATAAGTTTATATCAAGATAGCGGTAAGGTCTCGAAAAACAAAGCATGGAACAGCAGCAATAACAGAAAGCCGGAGTCGTACATTCGTCCCGGCAAAGGGTTGAACCTGTGTCTGCCGGTGATTGCCGCGTTCGCTGTCAACCACTTGTGAATTAGTGCCCTCAAACAGAAATTCATGACTGTTCCGATTGAAAAAAATCTCGTGTCCATCCTTATCATCAACGGCTCCGTTCGCGGTGCTGACGGCAACTCCGGTGCCATCGCCCGGAAAGCGGCACAGTACTGTAAAGAACGGACCATCGGCTGCAGCACGCTGACGCTTGCTGGTCCTTTACCCGACGTCGCCGAAGTCGCCGGACTGGTGTCGCAGCATCATGCCTTCCTTATCTTATCAGGCGTTTATTGGAACAGCTGCGGCTCGCCGCTGCAGCGGTTTATCGAGGTGATGACCGCATATGAGAACAGCCCTGCCTTTTTCGGTAAGCCGGTTGCCTGCGCCGTCTCCATGGACTCTGTGGGCGGCAGCGATGTGGCAAACAGGCTGCACGGCGTCTTTAACGGCTTCGGCTGCTGGAGTCCGCCCTGCTCCACCTTAATTATCTCCCGGACCGCCACCGAAGCAATTGCAGCCAGCAACGGAAAGACGGACGATCCGAACGAGGACGTATGGCGGCTGGACGACCTGGAGATCGTGATGGACAACCTGGTGATCGCCTCCGGAATGAAGGCAGCATGGAAACAATGGTCGTTTTCACCGCTGAAAGCTGTCGCCGGCCCCTGGCCGGCAACAGGCTCCCTGTACCCGGATGCCAACCGGTTTGTTTAGCAGGTATAAAACCTGAAAACCAATTGTCCCTATGGCCCTATAAAAATGTACTGGTGCGCTCTAATTGAACCGGAGCACGTATCCCGCGCCGGGGAATGCGGTCCAGGTCACGTTGAATCCCGGGCAGCTGCCGCAGGTGGAGATAGTACCATTTGGCGCCAGACCGGCACAAATCTCGCCTACATCGGTTGCGCCGCCGCAGGCCATCGTACCGTATACCCTGCTGCCGGAGAAGCCTGCGCCGGCGATAGGTGTTCCCCAGGACCAGATTACACTGGCCGCAGTGTGCGCCGCCTGCCCGCCCGGAGCAACGCTATAAATACCAGAGACGCCATCTACACAACTTCCTCCGTCAAAATTATCAAGCCGGATTGAATACTGAATCGTACAACTGGTATTGTTGACGACACGCAGGTAAAGCTGCGCCTTCGCGGCCACAGCCCCGAAAACGAAGAACGAAAGCAGGAGAAGGTTCTTTTTCATCGTAGTTGTTTGATTTGGTGAAGTAAATAATGGTAAGAGTCAATACTAATTGAAAACGAGTACATAACCCGCGCCAGGATAGATCGTCCAGCTCATGTTGTAGGAAGGGCAGCCGCCGCCGCATCCGGCAGCCACGGTAGCCGTATAAGCCGAGCCGGTACAAGGATCCGCCACCTGGTTACCGGTCGGACAAGTGCTTAGGTTCAGGTAGCCCCTGGCGCCGGTAAAGGTTGCCGACGCAGAAGGTACCGACCCGCCTGTCCAGGCAACACCTGTAATGGTATGTGCTGCCTGTCCGCCTGCCGGCACAGTGTACATCGGAGAGGCGTCATCGATACAGCCTCCATCGCTGAGCAACAACAAATAAGTAACCGGGCAGGATGTGTTGTTCACGACACGCACAGTAAGCTGCGCTTTGGCAGTTACGGACGCGCAAATGGCAAGCAGGGCCATCAAAAGATGCTTTTTCATGGTAATAATTCCAGAATGGTGAAAGAACAATATACGACCACACGATGAATAAAGGAAGCAGCAGGGAAGAAAATACCCCGCACCGGCGTATTTTCCAGGGCAGCATTGAATGCTGTATCGCTGACACATAAAGTGTGAGGTACTGTAAAAATTACTGACAGGAAAACTTTTACGAGGGAAGGTGTCGCATTGCTAAGGACCAGTTATTCGAGCATGTAATTCACGCTTCTGCAAGCGTCATCTCCGTTCCCTTGCCCGACTTCAATCCGGCAAGCTGCAGCTGCCAGATCACCAGGTTTTTCTGCGCGGCGAATACCAGGTCATAAGTCCAGCCGATGATTGCCATAGCACCCGACCAGTTGCTGTTGATAGCATCGTCCCGGAAGCTGTTGCCGGCGAAAAAGGTCAGTGAATTGGTGTGGAATGCGGCTACCTCGTCCGGTACCCGCTCGTTGGCCAGCAGGGAAAGTCCCAGCAGTAAAGGAGTTTCTTCGTTGAGCAATGCCCTCGCTTCTTTTACCCGGATGCCGATCGCTCCGGAGAGTGCTGCGGCGGCTTCCAGGGTGTATTCCTGCCCATAGATGCGCTGCAGGGATTCGAGTACCGGCCCGGCGATCGCTCTCAGCCGCTCTGCACCATCCATCACGCGGTACAGATCCCTGTATAACTGCGCCAGCTCCCCTTCCTTTCCTTTGCCGACGGCGACAGCTTTGAAATGTCCCGCAACAGCTGTGTCGTGGGCTACCAGTACAGCCTCGCCGTCTTCCAGGTCGCGCTTCAGGGTTTCCTTTACTGCATCGGCACCGGAAGCAGGCAGCTTTTCCCCGTCGAAATCGAAATAACGGATACCCTGCTTCGTGTCCAGCACCCGCTCCAGCTTCTCAATATCTTCGCGCAGCGATTGCAGCTTCCGGAACTGATCCCCAAAGGTTAAAAAGTATACGGGCAGGTCAGGCAGTTCTGCTGCGGCAACATCTTCGGGCTCCATCCTCGATATCAGGCGGCGGTCATAAAAATTGCCGCAGATCCCGGGGTAATTATCGCGCTCCGTCTCCGCCGCCATCTTTTCCCGGAACAAGGCATCGTCCAGGATTTCCTTCAGCCTCGATGGTTCCACAGGTTTGTACAGTTCCGCCGTAAACGACTCCTGCAGCGCTGCCGCATTTGTTCCCAGCAGGGTCCAGGGGTCCGACTCGTCAGCCGCCGCTACAACATCCAGTTCCATCAGTGCTTTTTCGCGCTGTGCCCTTGTAGGGTGCGAGGCCCACTGGTCTTCGATATTCACCCGGTGAAAGTCGGTCAGCAACTCATCCAGGTTGCTTACGTCCGGCAACCCGTTCTTTTCCGGCAGCCTGTTGGCTTTCGCAGTAAAAGCACCTGCGATCCGGTGCTGGGCAAAGAGGTTGGCCGCCTTGTAGCCATCTGCCACCCAGCTGTTGTATTTTTCCAGCGTCAGCTGGTACGTGACATCGCCAAACTCGATGCGGCGCAGGGCCGTTATCATATTATTACTCCCCGCACAACAGGCCGCCACCGCATCTGCATGGAATTCCATCTGTCGCGACAGGCTCATATACTGCTTGTTGATAACCTTGTACGCCTGCTGCAGGATCCACTGGATACCGCCTACGATCTTGCCGGTCACGGCGGCGCACAGGGCAAATACCGAATGTATGGATGCCCAGCGGCTCAGCGTATTGGAATAGCTCGTATTCTCATAAAGCAGGTTATAGATCACCCTGTTCACCTGGTATACATAGCTTCCCGCCCGCATGCTGCCCTGGGAAAAATGTCCGAACTCATGCGCCAGCACGGCGCGGAACTCGCTTTTGTTGGTCATGTTCAGCAGACCAAGCCCGATGGTCAGGTTTTTACGCACCGGGAACAGCAGGGAGGCAAGGTTGGAATCGTAGCTGACATAGGCATTCACTTCGGAGGTCAGGTAGACCCGTTTCGGGAAACCGGTATTGGCAGCCTCGCTTACTTCCCGCACCAGGGCAAACAGCTCCGGGTAGTCGGCTTCTTCTATCTGCACGGCGCCTTCCTCCGCGGCCGGCTTGGTGGCAAACAGGAACTTGATCAGGAAAAAACAGACCATTACCCCGATACCGACCATTCCTGCACCCAGCAGCAACCCCATGGTTCCGCCCATACCGGCAATCAGTGCCAGTCCCCAGTAGCCCAGGCGCGCACCTAGCAGGAGCCCGGCGATAAGGAGCGCGATATACAACAGGATGAACAGGAAAATGGATACAGCGACTTTGGCAACTTCTTTTCTGAACTGTGCGGACGGACGCAGGGCCGGGTGCTGAGACGGGTGGCTGGCGGTAAAAGACATAGATAGTGATTGTCGGGATTAATATACGGAATATCAGGAGTACCTGCTTTACTTTCCGGGGAGCTTTTCGCTGATGGACCGGTGCATGTTCCTGATATACATATTCATGGGGAACTCCGATTCCGGGAAGGCCTTCATCACCGCTTCGAACAGCTTTTTGCCTTCCGGTTTTTTCTCGTCCAGCAGGTATTCACTCATCCGCAGCGCCTGGAACCGGATATTTTCCGCCGCTATCCGGTCTTCCGTAATATCCCTTCGCAGCCGCGCCGTCAGCTGCAGCGACTGCTCCAGCTGGTGACTGTAATTATGCGCGCCGATCCTCGGAACCAGCTTATAGACCAACCCTTCGAACTGAAGATGGTTATAAAGTCCGATCAGATCCACCTCTTCCGCCAGGGAGTGATAGTATACCGGGCGCCTGAACTCATTCGTGCCCAGGATGTCCAGCAGGATGACATGACGGCGCAGCAGCAGCGCGTTTTCGTAGGTCGGCGGCAGCGACCAGGCGATCGTATCCCCGGTGGGGCGGTATGGAATTGCAAACCGGGTTTCTTCCCAGCCGATCGCATCCAGGGTGTCTATCGTTCCGAGGTCAATGCTGAAATCCAGCTTTTTCCTGCGATACAGCATTCCCGGATACCATTTGGTATCGAGCAGGTCAACGAAGACCACCGTCACATCTTTCCGGTAATGATCCATCTCCTGCATGTAGAAATAGGAAAAGAAATAGTTATCGTTCGGATGCAGGAGGATCGCGTTCGGTCCGCAGGCGTCAACAACGGCACGCGTCAGCGCCAGCTCAAATGCCGAAAAAGCGCCGCGGTTCTTTCCTTCCTTAAATGCCCATCGCATTGAATCTTCGGCGCCCAGGTAATAATAATGCATCGCCAGGCTGCCCCAGGCAAGCGAGAGCCAGGGCTGCGGATGAAAGCCCTGGAACGTGTTGGTATCTGTCCGCTCGAGCTTCCAGGCTTTCTCGAAAGCCGCACTGGCTGCCAGGATCTCACCAGGTAAGACAAAGGGTATGTTCGCTGCATCGGCACCTGACGCTCGCAGCCTTGCGCCTCCAAGGAAGGCCCAGAGCAGCTGATCATCGGGGTATGCTGCCAGGGCCCGCTCCAGCCTCGGGATAAAAGGTGCCAGTTTTTCGTCTTGGATTTCCTTTTCCAGTTCTTTAAGAAATTCCGCCTTCAGGCTGTCAGGATGTTCCTGCGCCCTCACGCAGGGAGCGAAACAAAAAAGGAAGATCAGCATCAGGGTTATGGATAGACGCATTGTAGCAGCAGTTAAGTCGCTGAAGGCTAAATATATAAAAAACGTTTGCGGTTTCCGCCTGGCGAATCGGACCTGGTAACGCAACCGGTCAGTCTTCGACGCGGCCCGGAAAGGCAGAAGGCAGAGAGGAAGAAAGGCAGAGGGGCAGAAGGCAGAAAGTCAGTGGGCAGAGGGCAGAGTCCAGGGCGACTCATAATGCACCGGTGGTCTCTCGGCCAGTCTTAGAGGCGGCTCGGACTGACAAATCCTGCAACGGGTGTTGCCCTGAGCGGTAGTCGAAGGGTGAGAATCGATACGGAATTCGTAGACGCTCGGTCAGTCTTCGACACGGCTCAGACTGACAAATCCTACAATGCTACCTAAATCCTGTAACGGATGTCACCCTGAGCCCAGTCGAAGGGTGAAAAAGCGAAACGAAATGCTGGTACTAAGTACAATTAATTATCGTGAAATTTAAAACGACATGTCACCTTGAGCCCTGTCGAAGGGTGAAAACTGCCAAGGAATTCGTACACGCTCAGCCGGTCTTCGACGAAGCACAGACTGACAAATCCTGCAATGTTACCTAAATCCTACAACGGATGTCACCCTGAGCGTCGTCGAAGGGTGAAACAGCGAAATTAAATGCAGGTACTGAGTACAATTAATTGTCGTGAGGACTGTAACGAGATGTCACCCTGAGCCCTGTCGAAGGGTGAAACAGCGAAATGAAATGCAGGTACTAAGTACAATTAATTGTCGTGAGGACTGTAACGAGATGTCACCCTGAGCCCTGTCGAAGGGTGAAAAGCGGAACGAAATTGCTGAAAGCTCAGTCAGTCTTCGACACGTTCAGACTGACAATTGTCTACCGGATCAGGAGCTTGCCGCTGACCGGTTTCCCTTCGCCGGAGACGAGATAGTAATAAACTCCCGCCGGCAAACCGGAGCGGTTGAAGGGGATTTCGGTACGCCCATTGACTGGTGACGACCATCGTTTCCGGCCCTGCGCGTCGTAAAGGGCGATCCCGGTGAAACGGCTGCCGGTCGTAAGGGTAAACCTGCCGGAGGTCTCCAGGGGATTGGGAGCAAACCGTACGGCCGGTGCGGTCATTGCAGGATCTTCGACATCCGTGATAATCACCCAGCAGTCGGCGCCGGAAAATGTATCGGGATCGAAGATGTTCCAGTCGGTGGTGTTATGATATATTTCCGTCCCGTCCTGGAACATGCATACCAGCTCGTTCCACTGCCCGTTGTTGGGAATGGTACCGGAAAAGTATTTCAGTCCGCGCACCTGGTTGCCCATGCCTTCCACCCAGGCATCCGGGATATTCACGGAAGGATTCATGGCAAAGCGGAGGTTGATCCGGCGGCGGTAGCTGCCGTTGATCAGTACGGAGTCTATCGAGTGAACCAGGAGGTCACCGGTCCAGTTGTTGTCGCCCCCGTTGGCGGAATCCGGAATGGTATCGCCCACCGCCACCGAAAAATGATACATCAGTGTTCCAGGGTTGGAGGCAGTGCCCGGTCCCAGGTACACCTTACGCGCCGGCACATCCTCCCAGATGCCGCCTATGCCTTCGCTTTCGGTAAAGGTCGTATCCGCTGACCGGTACAGCTTCCGGTAGGTCCGGCCGAATACCGTCGTATCGGTGTTACCCAGCTTGTAAAAATGCGTTGTGATCGGCATAAAAGAGCTGTAACGGAAGGCTTCGCACCAGATGGTATTGGAATCGGGAAATTCAACATAGTCCTGGGCTCCGGCAACTGCCGGCAGCAGAAGGAGGAAAAGGATCTTTCTTATCATGGGTCCTGGTTATGATGTATTGAAAGGTTGCGGGCAGGAAAACACAGTCCCGCCTTTCAGTTTCTGAATATACAAACTAATTTGTCGTCCTTAATGCGCCACATGGACCACAGCCTGTTTACTTCTATCAAAAAATACCGCCCGCGCGACGGGAAAGACTCTATCGAGAATTTTATTACCGAGACCTTTGCCTGGTTCCTGAGGAACTGCCCGGAGTTCTCAAAGGCTTACCTCAACTTCCTGTCCGGAAAGGCAGACCTGGAAGGTTTTACCGGTGCGGGAACCTGGGGCACACAGTCAAGCTTCGGCGGACTGTTCCCGGACCTTACCTACACCAGCGGTAAGCGTATCCTGGTTTTCGAACATAAGGCATGGGCGCACCTGCATCCCAACCAACTGGCCAACTACCGCAGGTATGCAGTGGAGCACTTCGAAGCACACCGGATCATTCTTGTTACGGCAGGAGAGCACCAGTTTGCACAGGACCCGGACCTGGCCATCTGCTGGCGCGACATCTACCAGTTCATCGAAAGCTGGCTGCCGGATTCGGGCACGCAGATCCCGCATTTCCTGTTCAACAGCTTCCTCGACCTGCTCCGGCATGATGGCATGGGACCGGCAGCGCCTTTGTCCCACGAAGCCATCCTGTACAACAACCTGGCAATAGGGCTTCACCGGACTGCCGTGGATATGATGCACCAGGTCTTCCACCGCGCTGTCAATGTACTGGAGTCCAGGATAAGCGGATTGCAATACGAGGTGCATTGGCAATGGGGACGGGCCGGCATCGGTACCGTCCGGCCCTGGAAGCCGGGGTTCTTTATCGGCTTCCTCCCCGACCCTACTGACCATTTCGTTACCCCTCAGCAGCCAAAGACAAGTCCCGACTGCTGCCTGATCCTGTCCTTCGAAAATAGCCTGCATGGCAGCTACCCGGCAAACGAAAACTTCATCTCCCTCAAATCGGAGCTTGCCACCGCCGCCAGTTTGCTGGGCGAAGGCTGGGAATGCTACAACCATCTCGACGATCCCGAAAGCAAACAAAAGAACCGCTGGCACCCCCTCTACATTCGCAGACCGATGCTGGAGCTGCTCCGGGGCAGCGTCACCCTGCAGGAGCAGGAAGCAGTTTACCTGGATGTGGTGGACAAGCTAGCGAAGGCGTTAGCTTCATGTCCTTCTTTTTTTAGGTTACGGGAGGTTTATAATCCGTCGCTTAGGGTGGAAGAGAAGAATGAACGGATCAATACCGACACACTAATAGTGTAGTAGCGTTTTCTGATACCAGATGGATCCATCTTTGGGCGATTCTCGTGGATTGAGCCTGATTTTTTCGCTCATCCGCTGAAAGTTTCAAACGACAATCACGTCCGTTTCGACCCAAGAAATGGATTTTCTATCGACAGTGAGCGATACCCCCGCAATCCCATCAAATTCCCGATAAACAAAAATCTGATCTGCAACCTGTTCAATATTGCAATTCTATTTAAAATCTATTTTCTTTGCTATAAACAGTTTCATCAACTATGTACAAACAAGCCCTTGTCCTGCTTGCTTTAATTTTCTTCTCACAGTTTGGATTAGCGCAGACGAGAGAAGCAGAGGCAAAAGTCTTCTTTTCAAAAGCGGAAGAACATTTTAACAATGGAGAACTGAAAGCAACACTTGAGAATCTAGACGCCGCTGTTCAGACTCTTGGAAACACGAATCCAAGAATTCTGTATTTGCGCATACAGGCGCTGAATGCGTTGTCTAATACGTCCTGGAGCTATGTAGCGCCGCTCGATAGCGCGCTGGATGCTTTTTTCGTAATTACCGATCAGTCAAAATATCCGAAGGAAAAATACGATGAAATAGCCAGCATTTCTGTTGACCATAAACTGAAAAAGAAGCAATACGAGCAGGATTTTGAAAGGCTTCAGCATTCTGATTCGCTAACATTGTTTGAGGATTTCGAAAAGAAATATCCTAACTCACCGCATCTGACTTCAATTCTGCCCAAATACAACGAACTCCTTGAAAGAGATAAACAACGCAAAGAACAACGCCAGGCAGCTTTAGCTGAGGCTGCGGCTTCAAAGTTCAGAAAACAGTTCCGGGGATTTTCGCTTGGCTTCTGGGCTAACGGCGGCTTTACAAATGCAGAAATCGACGGGATGTCTGATATGACTATTGACGGTGAGTTGTCCGGACTGGTATCCTACAGTGGCGGGATCACCCTGGGTTATATGTTTAATAAGCATTTTGGGATCTTTTCGGGCGTCGGTGTTACCAAGGTTGGCTGGAGCGACGCAGGTGATAACTCAATCAACAATATGTACCTGAGCATTCCGGTTTATTTCCAGGCAATTTCGTCAACAAAGCGAAAAGCCGGGGTTTACCTGCAGGCAGGGGCGATCTACAATACCTTCCTGACACAACAGACAACTCTTGATCTTGAAGAATCGTATGCAGATGAAGCCATCTTTCATCCGATCGTGAGTGCCGGACTCTCATTAAGAAACCAAAGGGCTGCCTGGTTACTCGGACCCTTTGTGAAATTTCCTTCATCTATTAATGTTCTGGATCTGTACAATATCAAAGTAGGTGTGATCGGGTTCCAGGTTTCATTAACGAATGTCTACAAATAAGTATGAAAAATCTTCTATTGCTGCTGATGGCGCTTACACCAGTTTGGGTGCAGGCACAGGATAATTGCAACACAGAATTTGAACAAGTGTTTAAGTTGCGCTGCCCGACAATAGATGATGTGGGTCGTATCGCGCCCGGACTGCAACTGGCCGGCACTATCCAGTTCGACGGAACGGGAAACAGCCAGATTACAGCCCTGTCAAACAGTCCTTGTGCCGATAAAGCTGAAAAGCTGCTCCGGAAGTTCGAAAGCGAAGACCGGCGCAACTGGAACCGGTTGAAGAATGAAGTTTGTTCGCACCAGCGTGGCTGGGAAGAAATTGATCCAGGTACCTGTCAGGCCGGAGGCCCACCTCCTATTTGTTCTGTACAGCATTGGGTGAACGTTGGGCACGAAGCGGCGATGGATAAGTACAAAAAAGTCCAGGGCAAAGTGTGGGCAGAGCGGTTTGAGGCACTGAAAGATGCGGTATCGGAGTGCATTGACAGTCATAACAGCAAAGTAAAAGAAGCAGAGCAAGCGGCAACCGAAAAATCCAGATCTGAACATGAAGCTAATTCAAAACGGCTGGAGGAAGAACGTAAAAGAAAGCGGGAGGAGGAAGTTGCCAGACTAAAGGCGGAGCAGGAGCGGCAGCAAACGGGTGGGTCCAAAAAAAATCTTCAGAACAAAAAAACAGTCCCCTTCAAGCCGGCTGCCGGGACCTGCGGGTCTAAACTCTTGTTTGACGACGGAAAGGTTAAAGTAAGCTGGCGCATGGCACTGGACTATTCCCGCCAATGCAATTACGAAAAGCAGCATGAAATAGTAAGCTATACATTGTACAGGTATACGATCACCCTGTCCGTTGTCAATAATACAGGCCAAGCCATTGTATTTTCAGGAGACGCATCCCAGCAATATAAAGGACTCAACGGGTATGCGTCCATTGGTTGCCTGGCCTGTCAGAGCCCCTGCTTTGAGAACAGCTTTGCGTTTTCTTTCAGAAACCTGATCCTGAAACCTGGCACCTATGAAACAAAGCAAAATTTCTGTACTGAGATACCCAATGAATGTCCTGCAAACTACGGTTTTAACTATGCTATTTATAAGGGCCCGTATGGTCCTTATCTCAAGTTCGCGCCAGGCAAGAATAAACATGCAAACCTCCTGGGTGCAAATCTGACCTCGTCTTCCAAAACTGGGAAAATAATGCCCGAAACATTTGCCATGGGTGCGGATGGCTGTGTGTCTCTACCGGCACAAGCGGGCAGGAAGACCCCTGGTGAAGCCGATGATGATGATGCCGATATGCGTGCGCTCCAGAAACTATTTGATGAAGCCAAAAGCATGAAATCCGAAGCTGACCTTCAAAGATTCAACAAAGAAACAAATGCCTTAATAGCCAGGCTCGGTGAACAAGGTGAGACCTCTGATGATTATTTGGGTCAGAATGGGACCGGCAACCTTCAAAATCAAATTTCCCCGCCGGCCGGTAAAACCTGGAGCGCGAATTACAACCCCAGCTCTTCCAACCGGTCACCAATGGTTCAGCAGGGAATCTCCGATATGCAGAATGTACTAAAAGGCATTAACAGTCAGGCTGATGCACCTGCTTATTCGTCCGACCGAAAATATGAAATGCCGACCGCAGCAGAGCTCGCAAATAATCCAACACAGCTCGCGCTCGAGAAAGGACTTGCAGACATCCGCCAGGTATATGAAAGAGCGAAACAGGGAAATGCCGGTTCGACATTAATAACGCCTTCACCGGAAACTGGAGGTTCCATTCCAGCACCGCCACCGCCTTCGCAGCAACTCCGGTCTGACCTCCTATCCTACCGTAACGAACTGGAAAAATTTGGCAATACATTGGTGGACAAGCAGAATAACGTCGGTTATCAGGGCGCGTTGAAAGCACAGGAGCTGGCCATAAACGCAAAGACTTTGGATGAGCAAACTACCTACAGCATGGCAGCGGCCGGGTTTACGGCTCTCGCGGCGGGTCAGGAAATCTGGGAAAGAGGCAGGGAGCGAAAGCGGCAAGCAGAAGAACTGGAACGCCAGAGAAAGCTGCAGCAAATGCGGGAACAAAAAGTAGTTGACGAGCGCAAGAAATTTGTTCAAGCCCTGGGACCGAGGAAATATCCGACATCCATGACGCCTCATCTCAATTCCCAGATACTGGGTTACTTCGTGTCCTGGGATGAGATAAGCTATAACAATTTCGAATTTGCTATTTCCTATCCCCTCCTCATTGAGCGGCTCTCTGACGGAACCTGGCCGCTGCTTCCAAACGTTACCAGTAAGCTGAAGAAAAAAATGCCTTACGCAAACACCACATTCATTTCTTTCTTCAATACAGGCGAGGAGTGCAACAACAGCATTAAAGAACTGATAAGCGCCATTGATAAAAAAGGAGGCAAGATTAAATTTGTTGAAGTTGAAAAGCAGACTCCTAGGCAGGAGAATGACACTGCGGAGGACTATTGGAACAACTGACCTTGTTTAGTTTCGGCGCAGGAAGATCCAACTTATGTTGGATCTTTTTGTTTAGGTAAAGATTAACGTGTTGCTATAGCGCCGCTTATTCGATTTCTTCCTCTCCCTGGTTTTTAAAGTATTCTTCGTTGACAATGAAATAGTCAAAGGTTTTCTTCTTAATAACCAGTTCGGCATCAATTAACATGTCAATCAACTTTTCCCCGTTAATTAAAGTTATTGGTGCCGCACCTTTCTCAAAAGCCGCCTCTTTCGCACCTTTCGCGAAATCGGAGAGTGTGATTATGGTTCCCTGGAACGCATCAAAGCGGTGCAGGCTTCCCCTAAGACTGTCCAATACAGTCCGTTGCACATTAGTTTTTGTAAATCGCTTCACCTGGATTACTTCCTTTACTGTAGTAATACCTTGTTGACTCACGGCTGTAACATCTACTCCTTTATCATTTGTAGGCGAGGTGACCAATATCTCATCGTAACCCATCGCCACCAGCAAATCATGAACGAGCTGCTCAAATTGCACCGGAGTTATTTGTTCCAGATATTCCCTTAGCTGTTTTCTTTGCTCTCTCTTAAACTGATCAATCTCCTGCGTTAATAATGCTACCTTAGAAACAGTCGGATTGTTGTTCCGTTTGCTCGTGGTCGTGAGGTATGTTTGTCCTGAAGCTGTGATTTCATAGATATTACCTTCCCGGCTGAGATAGCCGCGATCCCAGAGGTTTACCAGCCTGCGACGCAAATAATCCTTACGCACACTCTCTTCTTTCACATTACTATTCGTCAACAAATAATCGGCCCAATCCTTTAAAAAATCAGATCGTTTACCACGACCTACTTTTGACGCCTGGAGCAGCAACTGCAAAAGTCCTTCCTCTTCATCAATCTCGCGGGCAATTTCATTTTCTGCCCCTTTAAGAAATGTTTTACCACGTTGATTAAGTTGGTAAACCCCATTGTCTTCACCAATCAGTTCATAACCGCTGATCAGAAACTGATCGCCCCGGGTCCATCTGGGGTTTACAGCTTTTCTACTACCGTTCCAGATATGAAGCGCCATTGCTTTGTCAGCTCCCTCAAGCCGTTCCTCGATCCATTGATCCGGCTGCGTCCAGTCTACCGTGTTCTGTGGTGTACCACGCAGATTCCAGATTGAATTCCACATTGATTTGAACTGAGACACTGATTGTCCATTCAAAAGTTTGAGTAGTACAGTAGTAGTTGAATACTTAGGATACAAAGGTGTTTTTACCATACAACTAATTTCTTTCCTTTTCTGGTGGTTTTAAATCTTAAAAACCATTCAATGATTGATAACGCAGCAACTTTTTTATGCTCACTGCAATCTATGGACACCGCCCCCAACAATCTGGCCTATTTCGTTAATTATTGCAGGGACTGCAGCAGGAGGTATCGCAGACGTCAATATCCAACCGAGAATGTTACCACCAATCATCAATCCCATATCTTTTTTGCTAATCCGTTTGCCGGATGTTTTCAGGTATTCAATATCTTCCTGTACGTGTTCTAAGGCGACACCATGCTGTTCAAGTATAGCCAGTATTCTGTCCAACTTCTGACTAAGCTCTTCCTGCTCCCGACCGGAGAATGGTTCTTCCGAATCATTGATGATGCCAGATCCGGCATCCTTTTGTACTAGCTCCCATGGGTTTCCTACTTCAATATTGCGTTTTAATATTCTAAGCCAGTCTTCCATGCGCTTCAACCCCTGCGCCCAATTGGTGTATTGACCTTCGGTACTTATACGTCCATCGGATGCGGGAGCGTATTTATACTTACCCTCCTTAGTTAAGGCGAAGAAATAAGGCTCCTGCAATTTGTAATAAAGTTCAAAATGATCAGGGCCGGTCGGTGTAAAACTAAAGTCCACCGAAGAAAAGCCAAGATCCTTTAGTTTCTCGACAATCTGATTTTGTCGTTCAGGAAGCATTATTTGTTTCATTGACGAGAAAGTGGTGATTGAATGGATAATAGTTATCAAAAGGCCTACTGTCTTATCATCCCTTCAACTGCCCTACAATCCTCCTGAACCCATCCAACGCACTCTCCAGATTCTCGATGATCTCTTCCGCCAGAACATCGGGATTCGGGAGGTTGTCCAGGTCGGCGAGGGATTTGTCGCGGAGCCAGGTGATGTCGAGGGAGGTTTTGTCGCGGGCGATGATCTCTTCGTAGCTGTATTTTCGCCAGCGACCATCGGGATTGGCTTCCGACCAGGTTTCTTTCCGGTTGTGGCGGTTCCCGGGGTTGTAACACGTAATGAAATCCTGCAGGTCTTCGAACTTAAGCGGGTTCTTCTTGAGGGTATGGTGGATATTGGTGCGGTAGTCGTAGAACCATATCTCCTTTGTCCAGGGGTCCTTGCTGGCGGGCTTGTTGTCGAAGAAGACAACGTTGGCTTTGACGCCGTGCGCATAGAAGATGCCGGTAGGCAGGCGGAGGATGGTGTGTACATCGGTGGTCTCCAGCAGCTTTTTGCGGACGGTCTCCCCTGCCCCGCCTTCGAACAGCACATTGTCGGGCAGTACGACGGCAGCCTGTCCGGTTGTTTTCAGCATGGACCGGATATGCTGCACGAAGTTGAGCTGCTTGTTGCTGGTAGTGACCCAGAAGTCCTGGCGGTTGTAGGTCAGGTCCTCTTTCTCCTGCTCGCCTTCCTCGTTGGTGAAGGTCATGCTGCTTTTCTTGCCGAAGGGCGGGTTGGCCAGCACATAATCCACCGTCATCCTGGGCTGTGCTAAAAGGCTGTCGTCCGGGGCAATGAAATTATCGCTGTCTATATCGCCGATGTTGTGCAGGAACAGGTTCATCAGGGCCAGGCGGCGGGTGCCGGCCACGATCTCGTTGCCGAAAAAGGTTTTGTGCTTCAGGAACTGCTTCTGTTCCTTGTCCAACTCGTGATGGGCTACGATGTAATCATAGGCTGCCAGGAAAAAGCCACCGGTGCCGCAGGAAGGATCGGCAATGGTTTTCATCGGTTCCGGGCGCAGACAGTGGACCATCGCTTTGATCAGGGCCCTAGGGGTAAAGTACTGCCCTGCCCCGCTCTTGGTGTCCTCGGCGTTCTTTTCCAGCAGCCCTTCGTAGATTTCGCCTTTTACATCGGCGCCCAGGATATGCCAGTTTTCCTTGTCTATAAGATCAATGAGCTTGTACAGCTTGGCAGGGTCCTGAATCTTGTTCTGGCTCTTGGTAAAGATCTGGCCCAGCACCCCTTTCTGATGCCCGAGTTCACGCAGCAGCGTTGTATAGTGCCCTTCCAGCTCGGCACCGCGTTTGCTGGTCAGGCTTTCCCAGTTGTATTCGTTGGGGATTGGCAGTGTCCTGCTATACGGTGGCTTGCTGAGCTCATCGGCCATCTTCAGAAAGAGTAGGTAAGTAAGCTGCTCCAGGTAATCGCCATAGCCTATGCCATCATCGCGCAGGGTATTGCAGAAGGACCAGACTTTGGATATGAGATGGTTGGTGGACATAAGACAATAAACAACTACTGAAATTTCATAGTAAACAATAACGTTAGTTTTTCTGCAGGGACAATTGCAAGTCAGCTACAAAATCGTGTGAAAAGACTATACACTAACTTGCAAGTAAATTCGTTCATTAATTATTCCGGCTAATCTTTGATAACATTCACTGCAAAAGGTCCTCGGTAGCTGAAGGCAATATTAAATTTAACTGAGGCTCCCTTTTGGACATTGAACTTTGATGAGATTGGACGGAAGTTCACAACAATTTTCGAAGAGAATGAATTCACTCGTATAGCACCTTCCATCTTAGAATAAACTTCGTTAACAATCCCAGCAAATACTTTCGGCTCGCCAGTTTCGTCGTCGATTATGGGATTACTTGTCTTCGATCGGTTGTTGCTACCCATTCCAACACCAGCTTCTAGCTCGTCAAATAATTCTCTAGATTGATCATAATGTGTTAGAATGAATGCCAATCGAGCAAAATGGTATTGGAGCATGGCATTGTCCGACGTTGCAATTGAAGACCATTGACTTAATTGATCATAGAGTTCTTCGTCTTTTACACCCCCTCTAATTACCAATATTTTACATTTGAGCGTCAAACACTTTTCATCTTTCGGATAATTCGACAATGCATCATTGAGCGTTTTAAGTGCTTGATCATAGTAAAGCTTAGAATATTGGACAGAAGACGTTCCTTTTCTATACAAAAAATTAGCGTAAATAAAATATCCGGTAGCTATATTATATCTGACGCTGATATTCTCAATAAGAGACCTTATACTATCCTCATCTCCTACTTTAGTGAAAATATCTGTTTCCAACTCGAGCAGGGGCACAACCTCATCAGAGTTCAGATTGTCCTTACCTAAATTTATTATTTCCAACGCTTTACCAACTGATGAGATGCGATCCTGAGGCCGTATGTCATTCTTGAACTTCTGAAACCACATATACGCATTAGCATGGTAAGCATAACTATTAGGATAATCACCATGTTTAGCATCTTTAAAATACTCTTCGGCTTTTGCGAATTTCTCGGCTGACATAGCATAATCATTTGCTTTCAACAAATCATTGCCAAGAATCGAATTTAGTTTACCAAGTGAGGTTAGGATATTTTGATCGGATTCGCCCTTGTAGAGTTCACTTGATTCTTTCGGTAGCTCTAACGCATCAAGCAGATGCCATTCTGCTTCTTCAAATTGTTCCAACTCCATCTCTATCAATGCCAAATGGTGCAAGATTGATCTGCTCTGTGAATTGGTACAAGCAGCAATAAATAAGTCTCTCTGTTGAATCAATGTGAAATATGTAGACTTCCCCTTCGTGGAAAAATTCTCGATAAGTAATAACTCAACGAGCTGCTTCTCTTTATTGTTATATAACAAACAGTTTTCCACTAAATGTTTATATTTCGCAAAGAGTTGACTTCGATCTGGAATAAAAAATTCGATAGTCTTTTCTGCGATGATGCTATGGTGAGCTTTATACATCATGTTGCCATGGTAGTCGCACTCTTCAAAAATAATTTTTTCTACACCTTTTAGGACTGATTGAAATTCTTCATATGAAACATTTAAACTCCGGACAAGCAATTCAATATTAATAGGTAAATTGAATTGACTGAAGCAACAAATATCTATGTATGCATCTCTTGCAATTTCAGACAGCCCCTCAAACTGGTCACGAATAATTTCTTCTAACGGTTTTCGACTAGGATGAACTAATGAATAAAATGTGGCAAAAATCGAATTCCCATAAGAATTCTGAATAAGTTCAGTCCAACGCTCGCTTTTGGACGGAATAAAGCCATGCAAATAAAGATAGTCCGTAATGGTTCGCAACTCATCAACAGTGAAGTTCTCACCTACGTGAAATCTATCCTTATTGTCAATTTTGAACTTAATTGCTGAGGCTTGTGATTCCAATTCATTGTGTCGTGCATTTATAATAATTAGTGCACTACGTCCACGAGATTCAAGGAAACCATTTAATCGAAGAACATCTCGTAAATTTGAAGACACATCATCAAAAACCAATACTATTTTTATTGCTTTTGACTTGGCGCCGTCCTCAAGTTGTCGTTCATACAAATTATTAACATCTTCAGCGAAAGATGTGATAGTCTTGAAATCGAGAGCGGTATTCTTATTAAAAATTAAGACCGGCACACTGTATTGTAAGTAAATATCAAGAGCAGTTCGGTAAGTAAACACCGTTTTTCCACAGCCTGGCATTCCGCTTACAAATAAAATCTTATTTCTTGTTGGATCTACATGCTTTAATTCCTCAGAAATTTGTTTCGCCAGCGTGGTAGCCGGTTCAAGGTGTCGGTTAATTGTGCGTTTGAAATCCCAATCACTCAGATAGGCATGAAGACAATCACTTTTTCCATTAAGAAATTCCGAAATAGTGCAATCAACATTTTCGAAAAGCTCTTCATGTAGAAAGAAGAAACTAGAAGCATACATATTATATACATCCTCGTTTATAGAAACTACTTTTCCGAGCACTTTAATTGTAGCTCTTGGGCGGGCAAGCTTTACTGGTAAAGAAAAACCTTTATCATAATAGTCGTCGAGATTCTTAAAAAACTGATCAAAATCAACGCTAAGCGGTATTAATTTATTCGAACTGAAGAAGTATTGACTTTTTAAATCACTTGGTACTTCTCCCTTTAACATCACATACGAATATGGTATTTTTTGAAAACCATGCAATTTTGAAAGGCTGGAAATTATATCCTTTACAATTTGATCCTTGAAACTGTAACCTATATAGATGATAGTACCAGACTTAATGTAGTCGGCAAGCAATCTTAAATAATGATTGCGCTTTTGTATACTACTGTGATAGTCCGTTCGGGTTAATACCATTGCTGACGTGCTATCTTGAGCATCAACGGTGCCCATAATTTTAAACAGATATGTTTTTGTTCTATCCGATATATTAACAGACGGGTTGTCTGTAACTACCGGATAACAAGACTTCAACCGCTCCTTAGATGTATTATAAGCGGTTTCAATTAAAGTATCATAATTTGTTGTAAAAATCGCCGACCATGGATACCTAGTTATTTTCTTGTGCGTGTCAGAAACATCGAACAAATCAATTTTGCTTCTGACAAAATCATGTAGTTCAACTTCATTGTAAGGTGGAGTTTCAATGATATCCTGACACACATCCATAAAATCCTCCAATTCTTGACTGCAGGCAGGAAAGCGTTTCTTTAGCTCAGTTGTTAACGACCTTCCATCAGGCAGGCCGGCAGAAATAGAACACCCAGCTCCAAGGAACAAAGCAACGTTTCCAGCCATTATCTTGTTAACTATTGCCTGCAAGTGAAATTCAATTGTGTCGGACATCTTAATCAGTTTTAATTTTATTGCTAAACTATGGTATCAGGTCGTTGTCAGTACGGCTTAGCTTCGTAACTATAGTAAAAACATTTAAACTACGCTACTTAATGCTGCACTTCAATAAGCAATTCAAATTTTCGATTTAGTCGAATTATGATATGCTTGTTTCCAATCCAATCAAATAAAAAGTGATCTGCAAACAAACTGGATACCAAATCTCTTGCAACCTGTGAATTGCTATTTTTCGCAACTTCTCCGTTATAAATTTCTAGTCTAAATGAATGACCAGATTTTGCCCTCTCCCCTACTGCGGTGAAAAGGATTTCGTCCAAAATAAGTCTCTGGACATTCATGTAAAACAAAGACTTATTTGCAGCAAGAAAGAAAGCGGGAATAATGCTCTCCCAAATGGGTTTGTACTTAGCCATGCTCAGTAATTTTATAATTCTCCCTCAAATGCTTGCTTTAATATACTCTGACGCAATGCCTCTGCCTGCTGCAGGCTTTGGCTGATGGTCTCTTCAAGTTTATCAGCTACGCTTAAGCGGGTTTCTATTTCTTTTACTACAATTTGTTGCTCTTCGAAAGAGCAATAGGGTATTTTGTATGACTTTAGCAAGTTTGTATTTAGGTTCGGCTGTGCAGCACCTTGATCAATGTTGCGCAACTCTTTCGTTTTACTTTTCCAGAAATAGTACAAGTATAGGTTGCTTCGGGGATCGAGGTTTAAAAAGGCTGCAATTCCATCGTTAATTGTTGCTTTTATCTTACAAATTTTAGGGACTCCAAGAGTTGCACCGCTATTAGAAATGAGCAATGTCTCCGGTTCAACTTGTCTCGTCTTTTTCAATCCAGCTTCCTTGATCGAGTAAGTATAGGTCGTTAGATATACGTTTTCGCTTTTCGTCAAATCGGCAACTTTCAAGAAAGGAATATCACCGTCATAATACTTAGGATCTCCAGCTGGTCGAGGAGAACCACCCCTAACCACTTCGCATATTTCATCGATACGCAGCCACTTCCACCCCTCCGGCAATTGCTCTCCGGCTTGTGATCCCATTGGGTTTTGATTCCAAGATCCGTTTTCCGTTTGTGATCCGGATTGGATTCGAACCAATGACCCATCACTTACGTGGCCGTTCGTCAGCTTCCCCTCAAACGCCCAGTGCAGCACAGATTGCCGGTACACTTTCAACTGCTGTTGTGCAGTCTTCAAATCTTCTATGCTTTTGTCTAATTCGCTGAAGAGTTCTTCTATTCTTAAGACAATACTTTCCTGCTGTTCGAGGGGAGGTACTGGAATTGGAATCTCCGCAAACTTAGAAGCGGAAATTTCTTTGAAGGTGGTTCCGCTCGCCCTATCTTCTACAAGCTTTTTTGAAGCCTTCAAGTAATAAAATAGATACTCCGACTTTATGAGTTCGTTAGGGATAATATTCTTGAACCCTTGGTTGGTAGCAAGTTCGTTCGCGGCAATTACCACATATCCGATGGGAGCCCTGGACGAAAAAAGGACACTTCCTTTTGGTATTAGTTTCGCACTTGAACTAACAAGCCCCTCCTTAGATATCGATTTCCGTCCCTTTGCAATAAACTTTGATTGATATCCTGACAGATCAGCAGGAGTAATCCATGCAACTTCGTCACCCCAATAACGGCTCTCTTGCGTTGAAGGTGTTCCGCCAGACACGATTTTCCCGATATCTTTTAAGGTTAACTGCTTCCAGCCTTCGAACTTCATCTGTTCTTTAAATTCCATTTCCATTACGCAGCCAATTCCTCATTTAATTCATTAATAATAGCCTCCATCTCCCCGCCAAACAACTGGTACATCTTCCCGAGCCCGCCCTTGCTATCAAAGGGGGCATAGTCCAGATCTTCCCGGTCCAGGTGGAAGGAGGAGGCGATGTGTTCCCTGATCATCCGCAGCCAGGCGGTCTGCTCTTCGGTAAAGCGGTTGTGCTGTCCGGCATTCTTGCGCAGGATCCATTGCTGGAAGTTGCGGTCTACGGTCTGGTTGTAGGGCGTCAGGGTCTTGTCCAGTCCGCAGGTATGGCGGATGAGGGAGACCAGTGCAATGAGCTCGTTCTTGGGACTGCCGTTGAGCTGACCTTTCGTTGCTTCGACCTTGTCACCCTTCGACGGGCTCAGGGTGACAAGATCGAAGGCCCGCCAAACGTTTAAGGGGGCCAGCGCCGGTTTTGTTTCATTGAGCCTGTCCAGCACTTCGCGGATCATTTTATAGGTCACCTCCCGCCGGCGGTATGGCTGGTCATAAAATATCTGCAGGGCGGTGATCTCATCTTTATGCGTTTCCATCCATTGCCGGAAATCCGAAACAACAGCTTTTGCTTTTTCCGTATGATCCGCCTGCCAGCCAACGTTCAGGAGGCTGTCTTGGTTGATATGGTCAATCACCTGCTCATGGGCACGGCGAACCGTTTCTATATACTGGTTCAGCTCACCGTTAAACGGCATTGCTGCCTTTTCTATCAACCCGGTATGCTGCTGAACGAATTGAGTACGGACCATATCCGGCGCAGCACCCGGGTTATCCTGCTCCGCACGCTGTTTCAGTTCCTCGATCCGGTCCGGGTTATAAGCTTCCAGCAGGCCGGCAATCAGGTTGGTTACCGTTCTGCCTCCCGCTTTTTGCTTTATCTGTTCTTTTTCTTTTTCCGTGAGCTGCTTGTCCAGCCGGGTCAGGCGGTTGGCCAGGGAGGTAAACAGGTCCTCATCCCGTACCCCGGCGGCAATAGCACCCAAGAGGTCTTTCAACGGCACACCCGGCTTGCGCTCCAGGGGACGGCTGTCGGTCTTCAGGCTCTTGGTCACACCTACGGCATCTACGATCACAAAATGATCTTTTACCGCCTTTGCCGAACGGCTCACCTTCCGGAGCTCGTCGAGTGAAATGGTACGGGTGCCCCTGCCCTTCATCTGCTCGAAATAGTTGCGGCTTTTTACATCCCGCATAAACAGGAGCACTTCCAGGGGGCGCACATCGGTGCCGGTCGCGATCATATCTACGGTGACGGCAATGCGGGGATGAAAATCGTTGCGAAACTGCGCCAACACTGATTTGGGATCTTCCTCAGCCCGGTAGGTGATCTTTTTGCAGAACCGGTTCTCCTCACCAAACTCCTCGCGGACGATGTTGATGATATCGTCCGCATGGCTGTCCGTCTTCGCAAAGATCAGGGTCTTCGGCACCTCGAACTCGCCGTCCTCATTGTAACGGTCCGTAAACATCGTCGGCAGCCATTCCTTAAAGGTGCGGATGATCAGCCGGATCTGGTTGGGGTTCACCACCTCATCATCCAGCTTTTTTGCCGAATATTCCAGGTCTTCATCGAGCTGCCGCCAGAACTTCTTGCGTGTCAGCCGTTCCCTGCGGTCTACATATTCGCCAACAGGAAGGAGGCCGCCCTCCTTCGAGATCTTTGTTTCAATAATAAAAGTATCGTAGCCTACCAGCACACCATCGGTCACCGCTTTCTCAAAGCCGTAGTCGGATACCACGTTTTGGTTGAAGAAACCAAAAGTGCGGTTGTCCGGTGTGGCGGTAAGTCCGATAAGGAAGGCATCGAAATAGTCCAGCACCTGCTTCCAGAGATTGTAGATGCTGCGATGGCATTCGTCGATGACAATGAAGTCAAAAAACTCCAGAGGTATTTTTTCATTGTACACCACCGGCAGGGGCTCTTTCTGCCATTTGGCCCGCCAGCCCTGCTCTTCAGGGTTTTCTTCCTCGGCGCTTTCGTCCAGCTCCTCCTCTTTCAGGACGGAATACATCCGCTGGATGGTGGAGATATAGACCTGGTTATCGGTAGGGATAAAGCTGCTTTTCAGCCGGTGCACCCCGTAGAGTTCCGTGAACTTACGGTTATCGTCGTTGGGCAGGAAAGACATGAACTCCTGTTCTGCCTGTTCGCCGAGGTTCTTTGTGTCTACAAGGAAAAGCACCCGTTTTGCCCTGGCATGCTTCAGCAGCCGGTAGATAAACGAAATAGCTGTAAAGGTCTTGCCCGAACCGGTAGCCATCTGGATCAGCGCCTTCGGTTTATTCAGTTTAAAGGAACGCTCCAGATTAGTAATCGCTGTTATCTGACAGTCGCGCAGTCCGCCGGTATTCAGTTCCGGCAGATCCAGCAGCCGGGCACGGAGGGTCTTTTCCTCCTTCAGCCAGTCGCGCAGGGTTTCCGGCCGGTGAAAGGAAAAGACGTTCCTGGCCCTCGGTTTCGGGTCGCGGTAATCTGTGAACCGGGTTACCTCTCCTGTACTTTCGTAGGTAAATGGCAGCGGATCGTTGTTCAGGTATTTGAGCTTGCTGTCCGCATATTCGCGGGACTGGTCCTCCACAACGGTCAGGTGTACCGCTTCTTCAGCACGTTTGGCTTCAAGGATCGCTACCGGCTTACGGTCTACAAACAGCACGTAATCGGCAGGACCTGCATCGGTCTTATACTCCCGCACTGCGACGCCGGTGCCTGCGTGAAGGTTGATGGAAGTCTTGTTCTGAATGATCCACCCCGAAGCCAGGAGCAGCGTATCAATGAGATCGCGGGCTTTTTGTTCGGGGTTCTGGTTCATCAAAAGAAGATAAGGAGTTAATAACCAATGTAAAGGAACAAAAAGCATTAGAGAAAGTCAATACGTGAAAACACGCAAGTTTTTATGCGGGTTTTCACAAGATGCATGCTGTGTTAAACGGTCAGTATTGCAATCCAGTAACTATCGATAATATCAGTCACAACAAATCCAAGCATCATACCTTTTGTTGCCCGCCTTTCTGCCCTCATCACGTGGGATTCCTCACGGCGGCGGCAAAGTGCTCTTCACCTGCAGGTCAGTTCGGAATGGCCCCCTTTTTTACCTTGATGGAACTGCGAATTACCCCGGTACACCAGCTTCCACTATCATTATACACCAAATACAACCCTTCGACTTCACGCCTTTACAACTTCACGTCTTTACACCCCACACCATTGAGCCATTGCGCCATTACGCCATTGAGCAATTCATTTTCTACCTCTCTAAACAAAAAGCCGGTCAGGATCCCTCCCTTCCGGCTTTTTGATGCCAGGACGATCAGCGAACCACTACGGCAGCTTCCTGCTTACCACCTCGCTGTAGCTGCTTCTGCCTGCTGCGCTGAGTGCGTAGACACGGAAGGAAACAAGCTCTCCCGATGGGAGGTTGCGGATGGTGACATTTGCCGTGGAGGAATGGGCGGTCAGCGCCCATTTATCCTGCGTCACTACGCCGGTGCAGCATTCAATGCCGTACTGTCTGGCGTTCTTCACCTTTTTCCAGCGAAGCTTCAGCTCGCCGGGATAGTCGGTGTATGCGGCGCGCAGGTCAACCGGTGTGCCTATGTCCTCATATTTTCTCGGGCGCTCTGCACGCACTTCCATACCTGCCTCGCGGATGATGGCTTCATCGCCCCTGCTGATGCCCTGCACATAGCAGGCAAGGATCTCCAGGTTCAGCTTTACATCTGCCAGCTTCTGGTTGCGCAGTACCGTGTCGGTCTTTGAGCCGCCGCCAATGCAGTTGCGTTCCAGCTTTTCCAGGTCGTTGAGGTCAACGGTGAGCGCAGGGAGCGCTACAAAGGGTTCCGGGAACCTGTCGGCATGGGCGCCCATTTCTGCTACGATCTTTCTGCCCAGGACGATGATATCTGCTACTGAGATCCTATCCAGCTTTAATGCAATTCTTTTCATTGTTTTATTGTTTTTATTGTTAAAATGTTTGATTGATTTATTTGTCCCGGCACTTATAGGATAAAAAGGAGTCTTTACCGCTGCCGGACCGGTGAAGCTCTTTATCCCGGTACTGTCCGGTCCCCGGATGGGCGGATGCCGGAACGCCGCCGCTTTCTCCATGCCGGGAAGCGGTATGATGAACTTTCTTTCAATGTTGATCACCTTTGTTCCGATGTTGATCACCTTTCTTTCAATGGTGATCAGCTTTCTTCCGATGTTGATCACCTTTCTTTCAATGGTGATCACCTTTCTTTCAATGTTGTTCAACTTCCTTTCAATGTTGATCACCTTTCTTTCAATGTTGTTCAACTTCGTTTCAATGTTGATCACCTTTCTTTCGATGTTGATCACCTTACTTCCAATGTTCATCACCTTTGTTTCAATGTTGATCAACTTCCTTTCATTGTTGATCAACTTCGTTCCGATGTTGATCATACGGGTAAGGTTCCTGTCTATCCGGGAAACGGGTGTGATAAAGTCCCCGCTGCCGGTGATCAAACCGGCTAGAGAGGAGTACCGGTCGGAGAGACAGTTTTCCAATTCTAAACAGGCACGGAACACACTGGTCTGAATCGCACTGATTATTCTATCGGCTTTATACCGGATTGTTGCTGTCATCCCGATTTTCCGGCGGACTGTGTGTCTGTATTTTGCTGCTTTCTGTACCATCGTTTCGGTTTGATACAGCAAAGCTCCGGCTGCAGGCGCCCTAAAAAAATACACATTTGTGTAACCGGCACCTACACTTTTGTGTAAAATGAAACCCTTTAAAGAAAATGTCCTGATCTGCTGATTTGCTGATGAAGGCAAATGGTGCAATGAAGGCAGAGATGCTGAACGCAGAAACAGAAGCTGACAAAAACAGTGGGGAGCAACAGTGCGGGCAGCAACGCGACTTTGCCAGAGTGAAAACCCGATTGTCAGTCTGAGCTGTGTCGAAGACTGACGGTGCGTGCACGGATTCTCGTATCGCTTTCGCCCTTCGACGAAGCTCAGGGCGACATTCGTTGCAGGATTTGTCAGTCTGAGCCGTGTCGAAGACTGACCGTAAGTACCATGATTCTCGGATCGTTTTTGCCCTTCGACGAAGCTCAGGGCGACATCCGTTGTCCGTCTGCCGCCTGCGGGCAAAAATGAGGGCGTTCTGCGCGCATTTGCTCCAATGGAACAACTGAACTACTGTGCTGACATTGCGGTCTGCGCCCTATCGCCAACCGTTCGTTTGCGATTTTGGACCGTTTGTTTTTGAATATTGGCCGGATGTTATGCCCGTGCGAATCCGATAGTTATCGCTACCGATATTTAATATCAAACCACCACCACATGAAAAAGCAAATTATTGTATTTGCCCTGCTATGCGTAGGCATACTTCTTTCCATTCAGGCTGCAACCCCTTCCGGTTTTTGCGGGGTTGCCCAATTCCATCAAAACCCGCCCACACCCAAGCATTTCTGGATCAAAAAACTGGAACAGCCCCTGCAAACGGGTGAAACGATGATCATGAGGATCGAATTTGAGCCGCATGACCAGGAGCTCCCGAACCCGCTTCAGATCGCCTATGGCGAGGATCAGAACGGTGAACCCTTGTATGTGGAGTTCCATAGAGGCCCGGGGGCGCCGGATCCGGATATCAATGAGCAAATCTGGTCAGGCTACATTTCTGAAGACGTCAATGATTTTCTGACCAGCATCCGTACACTGGAAAACAATCTGATCAACGGCGCACCTTTTATTCATTTCTCCGGACATGCCGGGGAACTGTTCCAGTTAGGAGAGGTAACCCGGTTCGACTACGACAAATTCGCGAAGTATGAATATACAGATATTGACCCGCTGCTCCTCGAAATAGGTCCGTGCCTGGATGATATAGAAAAGGAGAAATCCCTGTTTATTACCGACCTGTCCGTAGTAGAGGACCCCGCCCGTACCCATAACTTTGTGGCCGACCCGAATGGCAGCATCACCAATATGTACGGGGTCTGGACGTTCGGCACCCTGATGCAGAACGCAGCATATGGCGTGTCTACACGTGAGTTCCTGAAATCATTCGTAAAGCACTGGATGTATAGCCTCAACGTAAACGGACAAACCGTGGCGGCGAGAGAAGCCGCATTCAGACACATGATCCTGCCCTGGCTGCAGAAGGCTTATGGCACTACTCAGAACTTTGCTTTCGCCGACTGGGAAACGATATGGGATGATGACGGGCCGAATGGCGTCTCAACCGAGGCGTTGCTACGAAGCGCACCATTCAAGCTCACTGCGATCGTTAACCGCCTGGATCTCCGGGGCAACACCGGCTTCGCCGAGCTAAAGAACGCCGGGGAAACGCGCTTTATTTTTACGCTGATCAACCCATTTACCGGGAACATCCCGCACGAGGAGAACCAATGCAGTGCCTGTGCCCAGGATGATCTTGATTGGGAGGGGTTGAACGTAATATTCGAATATGCCAACATTATCGGGAGCCGCTGCGAACTGAGGGAATTCGCTCAGAAATGGGCGAATCTGAGCAACTACCAGTTTGGCGAACCCACGTTTAACGACCTGCTTCAGGAAATCACCGACGATGTAACAGCTGCCAATGTGGCTCCCTGGCGGACCAACGGAACTGCGTTGTTACGGATACGCACCAACGAGCGGATTTTTCAGGGCGTGCCATCCAACCATGGTAGCTGGGACGTACCTCTCTGGGAACTGAGACAACTGGAAATAAATGAAAGCGGACTTCTGGAAGTTGTCCCCGTATCACAAACCCCGGCGAAGGGCATGAATACCGTCAACTCTTTAGCTTACACGAACTACCAGACTGAAAACTCGCTATCCACGCCGCCCTCGACCGATGACAACCATCACTTTCTAAACTGGGTATTCGCCTCTGCTTTGAGGAAGCAGGCTATTATCAATGAAAGACATGAGTTTCCCCTGACACTGAATACGGCAAACGGAACTATCCCGTTCCGTTCCGCCACCGCAATTGTCGGCGACCGGATATTCAATTTCTGGGACTTTCCATGGAATACGGCCACATCACAGGCACCCAACTTCAGCCCTGTCTATTCAACCGGTTCTCACCCCGTCGAGAAAGACCTTCGCCGTCGGCTGTCATTAAATACCTGCCAGGGATGTCACGCCGGAGAGACCAAGACCATATTTACGCATGTGATGCCCCTGAGATTCGGGGATCAGGCCAGGTACTGGATGACGGGGATCCCTAACGATGATTATTACAAGCAGGGAGAAATAAGCCTGCACAACTCAGCTCATGATAATCTGGGCACCACAATTATTGCATCCCAGACCACAGACAATTATACAAAACCGCTGGGTCACCGTTATTTCCAGAAAGTTTCTGCCTTTCTTACCGGTAAACGATACGACGGTGCATTGAACAATGGTAGCTGGAGCGATGACGAGTCAGATACCGGAACTGACCCGCACGACAGCGGCGACGACAAAACCTTATTGTTCTATGTCAACGACCCGTCCAACGGTGTGGGCCCGAATCCACATAAACGATGGGGCTATAACGATCTGCAACGTAGAAAGCAGGATCTGTGCAGGCTGCTGAACAGTCATTGTTATGATGTCCTGAATCCCGGAGTGACGATGTCTGTCGTTGCAGCCGCAACACAGGCGCCGTTCTCCCTGGGTGCACACTAAAACGCCCGGGATTTCATTCTCTTAACGATAGTAAGAAAAGCTTTCATTACCAAAAAAAACACAGATTCCATGAAAAACAATATGCTTATCCTGGGCGCGTTAATCATTACTACTTCCTGCTATGCGCAGCAGGGCAGCTCCTTCCGGGTGGAGCAGACTACATTTTATGAAGTAAAGAGCTGCGTACCTAATTCCGACCTGCTCTTTTATTCAAAAAATAATGGCGGCAAAATGCTGAGAAGAGCGACAACCGACGAACGCGGCTATGTCCTGGTGGAGGCAGACAAGCAATTCACGCCAGCCTTCGCGCTGAGCGATCAGTACAAGAATAAAAAAGGTGTGGCCGGAAACAGGGTGCTGACGCGCTTCGACAGGAAAGAATTTGCGATCGAAGGCATAGGCATAGCCGAAAAAGCTGGCTTGGTTCAGATGAGCTGGCGTGCCGATATCAATCCTGATGAAGCAATTACATTTGAGGTATTGAAAAGTACCGACGGCACCGACTATACCGTTGCGGAGACATTGCCTGCTGCCGGGAACGGTATGCAGCAATATATATATTCCGACAATTCCGGTACAGGCGGACTCTATAAGATCAGGATTGTAAATGCCATGTTGGGTCCGCGATATACAACGGATGTACTCGTCGTCCCTGACCAACTGAAAGTTTACCCGACAATTGCATCCGGTACTATAAATGTATCTGTCCCCGCCGATTACCGCAACGCTGAATGGCATATTATCGACACAAAAGGGCAGACAATGCTGAAAGGGGCAGTTTCAGCGGAGGCGATGAGCATCAATATTGCTTCCTTTGCGACGGGGTCGTATTATTTGCTGATAAAGGGAACTCCCGGCAGGCTGATGGGAAAGTTCATCGTGCAATAGCAGTACCGGACAGACCCTGTGTTCCTTATGCTTCAGTCTCTTCCTAATCCAGGTAAGCCTCGACCGCAATAAGCCGGGAATAAAATAACAAACGCGTGCACAGTCGTTGCACGCGTTTGTTATCCATGATATCTCAACTATTCCTTTACAAAGCTTCCGCTCCAATCCCCATAGCTGTATAGATACATACCTGCAGGCAGTGAGGAAACATTGATCTCTGTAATCTCGTGACCGATGGTCTGCTGATGCTGCAGCCTGCCGGTAAGATCATAGATATAAAGCTGAGCGCCGGTTTCGGATGTGGCGAAAGTAACCGAAGTCCTTGCCGGGCTGGGATAAAGTCTCGCCGTGCCCCCTGCGCTTACTGCGCCTTCCAGTGTCAGGATGCTGCTGTAGTCCGCGCTGCCGTCCCTGGACTGGATCTTCAGGCGGTAACAGTTCTTGCCGGGTAGCGGGTGCTGATCGGTAAAGCTGTAGCGGGCGCCCTCGCCTTCTCCTGCGGCGGCGGTTACAAAACCAATGGTTTCAAAGCGGCTGCCGTCGCTGCTTTTTTCTATTGAGAATCCTGCATTGCCTTTTTCGGCAGCAGTCTGCCAGCGGAGGGTGTTGGCGCTCTTCTGCGTTTCTCCGGAGAAGGAGAGCAGGTCAACCGAAAGCGGCCATCCCGATATACGGACCACGCCGCCGCCGAGGGTGGCAAACCATTTGTCGCCCTGCGCATCAATGATCACGTCCTCGACATTGTTGCTGGGGAGCGGGCTGTTGCCGGTAGTATAATTGGTCCAGGTGGTGCCGTTGAATTTGCTGATGCCGTCGGCGGTGGCCATCCATTTGGTGCCGGACACCTCGATGCCGATCGCGGTCACGATATTGTTCAGCAGTCCGCTGTTCTGGGTTTTGTAGGTGGTCCAGGTCGTATCGTTATAGACGGTGACGCCGCCGCCCGGCGTACCGAACCATTTCCTGCCGGCAGCATCTATCACCGTGGTCGTGATGCCCAGGCTGCTCAGGTTCGTGTTGGAGTAGGTGTAGTTGGTCCAGGTGGCGCCATCGAACTTGCACATGCCGCCCATGCTGGTGCCGATCCATTTATTGCCCTGCGCATCCACCGTGATGCTGGTCACCTCGTTGTCGGTCAGTCCGCTGTTGCCGGTTGTATAGTTTGTCCAGGTTGTGCCATTGAACACGCTCACGCCCCCGCTGGTTGCGAGCCAGATGTTTCCAAGCGCATCGTGGGTGATGTGCTGCACATAGTTGTTTACCAGTCCGCTGTTGCCGGTGTTGTATACCGTCCAGTTGGTACCGTCGAATTTCGCTACCCCGCTGCCGTAGGTGCCGAACCATTTGTTCCCAAGCCCGTCTATGCCTACGGAGATCACCTCGTTGTTGGGCAACCCGCTGTTGCCCGTAGTGTAGGAAGTCCAGGTGGTACCGTCGAACATGCGGACACCGGCGAAGGAAACGCCGAACCATTTATTGCCCTGGGCGTCCTGGGCGATATCGTAGACGAAATTGTTGCCGATACCGCTGTTGCCGGTGTTGTAGATCGTCCAGGTGAGCTGCGCCCTGCCGGAAAGGGCACAAAGGGAAAGACAGATAACAGGTAGCAGTTGCTTCATAGTCAGTTAATTGGACTGCAAAGAAAGGGGATTTAGGGGATTGGGAATGGATGAGTTGGCCAGGTGGACAGGAACAGTGCGGAGGGGTCCGTGTTATTCCCGGATCGCAGTTTCACCCTTCGACGCGGCTCAGGGCGACATTCATTGCAGGATTTGTCAGTCTGAGCCGTGTCGAAGACTGACGAGCGTGCAGAGATTCCCGGTTCGCAGTTTCACCCTTCGACGCGGCTCAGGGCGACATCCGTTGCAGGATTTGTCAGTCTGAGCCGGGTCGAAGACTGACCGTAAGTACCGTGATTCTCGTTTCGCATTTCACCCTTCGACGTGGCTCAGGGCGACATACGTTGCAGGATTTGTCAGTCTGAGCAGGGTCGAAGACTGACTGAGTGCGTAAGGGTCCCTACCAAAATACCTGCGGGGAGTGAGGAGGCAGTTTCTTTGTGAAAACGTTTCTTTGTTGAATTGTAAGTGGTTGTTCTGCCCGTTTTGCCCATAACAGGGCGGTGCACAGGAAAAAGAGTGGATCGGCTTGGTCAGTATTCCGTAAAAACCCTTCCGTCTCGCCTTCGTGCCTCAGGCGATCCACCTTCCCTTCGCAGGGAAGGAGTCTTAAAGCGATCCGGCATTCTTTTCTTGGGATTAGCTCTGATTATAGTATTGAGCTAATACCCCATACAAAAGCCTGAACCTTTGGCGGCTCCCCGCCTTTTCAAGGAGGGGATGCTGTTGGCTGCTGCGAAGCGCAGTCAACAGCTGGGGTGGTTAAGTACAGTGCGGCGTGCGGAAAAACAGTGGGTTCTTACCGGCCGGCATTCCGTAAACACCCTTCCGTCTCGCCTTCGTACCTCAGGCGATCCACCTTCCCTTGCCAGGGAAGGAGTTTTGAAGCGATCCGGCATTCTTCTCTTGCGATTAGCTCTGATTATAGTATTGAGCAAATACCCATACAAAAGCCTGAACTATGGAGGCTCCCCACCTTTTCAAGGAGGGGATGCTGTTGGCTGCTGCGAAGCGCAGTCAACAGCTGGGGTGGTTAGAGACAGTACGGAGGCGATTTCCTTGTGGAATCGTCTTTTTGTCATTTCGCAGGTCGTCCTTCTGCCACCTGCCTATTTGCTTTCTAAATCTCTGCTACTGCTCGCCCTGATCTCTGCCCTCTAAATCCTCGATAACATCCGCCGGAAAATCTGCTGACTGCCTGCTGCTGACTGCCCACTGCCTTCTGTCTTACTTAGCCCGTATGCTCGCTGCTGCCTTGCGGTAGATCGCCAGATTGGCTGCCATCTGTTCGTTAAAGGCTTTAAACTTTTCATCGCGAACTGATATCCGGGTTTTTGTTGCAAAGCAGGCTGTTTCAGGATCAAACGCTGCGGCGCACAGGATTGAACAGGAACATGCCGGGATATTTATTCAATAGCTGAAAATCATAAATTACCGATAGTCTCAGGATGAACGCTTTTTGATTTTCAATTCCGACTACGACGCCATAGAGGATTCCGACAGACCCCGAGGAAAGATCCCGCGCGAAATCTTCAGCAGCGGACTCATTCCATCCCTGTCCTTCCACGTAAATCCAGCGATCCAGGTATGAGAAAGCGGGAGGATCAGGGTATATACCCTGAACGACAGGCGTACCGCCATCCTCATATTTAGTCAGCGTATCAGTGATCCTGAAGTAAAAATCCCAGTCAACAAATGAGCTGATCACGAGACGGTCTGATGACATAGTATAAGATTATGTTTGCCCGTTTTAAGTCCGGTGCTTTGCCAACAGTTAGTTGCCTCCTATCGCCTCGCTGCCGGAACCGTTTTGCCGCGGTGTAATATCATACACCGGCTGGCGGTGATACATCTGTTCCACTTTCGCCTCCAGTACCGCCTGGTCTACCTTCCTGTCAATCAGCTCTTCGATCTGTTTTGCCGTCGCCGGAGCTTCTGTCGGATCTTCATCCCGGAAATGTGTAGGGTAATACGTAAGAAAAGCACCAGTGAGCAGGGAAACGATAAACAGGATGAACGTGCGGATGGCGGGTGATAGCCGGAACATCCTGGTCTTCATTTTTGGATCCTCACGAAGTCCGGCATCCTTTTCATCGGTGAGCTGCACATCCACATCGTAGTTCGTCCGGTTCCGGATGATAGATTCCAAATCATTCAGGAGATAATCTATCGTCTGCCGTATGGAACCATATGCTACAAAAGTAGTGATCACCAGGAAAGTAACCTCGATGATGAGTGAACCTTCATTTTCGGCATAGTTCACCAGGTATATCTTCCCCTCCCGGGATGGCAGATGTGCCTGCTCCAGCTTCCTTCGAAAAAACTGCTGCAGGGTAATCCCTTCAATAGCGAAGGATTTAAAACCGAATTGGTTCTGGTTAATAGCTTCCAGGAGTCTGGTCCGTATTGTTTCGGCCGGGTCGGTATATCTGCCGATAGTGATGCGGAAGCTGATCTCGCGAAAAACAAGTTCGGAGCCGGAGTTGTTGAGGTAGGTCATACTTTATGTATTGTAGTAAGAGAACTGGTGACATGCAGCGGCCGATCAAAGAACCGCTCTCTTTTCGGCATCCGGGTGCTGAAGATCTGTTAACAGCTTTCAGCAAACAACCTTATGCATCCCGCTTTTCCTGATTCATACACAAATCAATTGTTTCCGGCACAAATACGCAAGCGTGTTTTCACGCTAATTTTTTCCGTATTAGTACGTCCGTAAACGCGTCCGGCAGTATAAACAATTCGGACAGGGGCTATTCGGTATTTCCGGTGCCCCTGGAGCTTTTCCCCTTTGGTTAAGCCATAGAAAAGCCGGGACCTGGATCCCGGCGATAAAAAATATTCTGAACTGTCCTTCCCTGCAACACTATTGCACATGTATCGTCGTATCGCTGTACCCTGCCGGTTTGACATGGATCAGGCCCGTGCCTTTCAGTGTTGTATCATTGATTGCCTTAGTCGCTTTCAGGTAGTAGGTCGCTGCCGGGATGTTGCCCGCTGTGGCGATGCCGGTGTTGCTGCTGGCCATCTTGAAGGTATAGGCAGTGTACGTGCTATCGAGGTTAGCAGTCAGCAGGCTGGTATAGAGGTAAACATCCGCCCCGCTGACGGGAGTGTTGAACACATCCAGCACAGTGATCCTCACCATAGGCGCGGGTGCCGGAAGCGAAACATTAATATCAACTCCCGCTGTATCATTGGCTGGCACCGCAACCCTTCCGTACCCGGTCAGCACCGTGCCGCCGTTTTCCTTTTTGGCAATGACGAAATACTGGCGGGGCACGATGTTCAGCCAGCTTGCTTTTCCATAGGCATTGGTCGTTAACTGATGCATGGCGCCTCCGGTCGTTCCGGCAGTGCTGTCCGTCCTGTACAGTTCGTAGCTGTCGTACACGAATCCTTTTGCTCCCTGCATGGAGTTTCCCCACTGGTCTTTTACCCGGAGCACCAGACCGTTCTTTGCATACTTGTCGGGGCCGGCCAGTTTTATCGTCAGGGTGGTCACTCCCGCCGGCTTTACTGTTTCCCTGCCGAAGCCAAGCAGCAGGATACCGCTGCGCTCTTCCCTTGCCATTACGTAGTAGGTGGCAGGCGCTATGTTGAACCAGGCATCGCGCCCGTACTCGTTGCTGGCAAACTTGTGCTTGGCGCCTGTTGTGGTACCGGCGGCGCTGTCTGCCTTAAAGATCTCGTAGCTGTCATAGACATAGGCATCAACGCCCTGGATATTGCTGCCGGCACTGTCCTGGACAATGATGGCGAGTCCGTTCTGGACTGCCATGTCCGGGGTGGCGAGCAGATACAAGGTATCAATGCCGGGTTTACGGGTAACAGACGCATGGTATTTCAGTCCTCCTATAGAATCGGCATAGAAAATATCATACGCTCTTTTCTCCTCCAGGTTGGTAAACCTGAAATACCCCTGCGCATCTGTAACTACAGAATAGATATAATTGAGCTGGTCGGACGGATTATAGGCAATAAACACTTTTTTCCCTCCCAGCGGCAGGTCATGGTCCTTGCCGGTATAAGCGTTCTTGTGCATCAACCGTCCTGCAAGACTTTTTTCTCCCTTCAGATCGTCGGCATGATCCTTGTCGCAGCCGGCTGCGACGAACAGGGATAGTATCGCAAAGAAATACAGACTTATTTTCATTGTTGTGGCAATTAAGATAGTTAGTCAAAAATATTGATGGCTTTAACAAAGCTGACCGGATCGATGCCCAGGTACACAAAAGGGAATGCGGGTCTGTAAACGCGCTGATCGGAGACAATGACATCGTTGCGGATCTCGTACTTATGGTATTTATAGAGCCGGACACCGGCATTTACCCTGATACCGGGCCCGAAGTCATAGCCAAGGCCCAGGTAGATATCATCCGGCACATTGCGGAAATCTACTCCCGCCATGAAATTCACCCGCGCCCACACATTCCTTGCCCCTTCCCCGAAAAACCTGCGGTCCTGCAGGAATACGCCACCGTTGACCGGGTAAAAATGCAGGGCAGCCACTACCCCGAACTGTTCGTTCTTACTGTCCAGCTTAACCTGCCCGTTTTCTACCCGCGCTGTTGTCTGGCGCACCTCCTCGGTTGTATAAGCCAGTCCGATGCTGGCCTGTATCCAGTAACGCTTACCCGATTTATAGCTGAAAGTACCAAGCTTGGACTGCAGTTTCTGATCTCCTGTCTTCTGAGTCAGTGATACATCATGCGTCCTCTCCATCGCTTTATCGCCCAGCTCTGTATGGGCAAGGCTCGTATAAAGTTCCGGCGCGGAAGAAGGCGCCTGTTCCAGGGCAGGCATGGGTGCCGAGGAAGCAAGCAGGAATACGGACATGGTATCTATGATCCTGGACCTTCTGCTTAACTCAGGCGCAGTGACAGTACTGACCAAAGGCGCCACATGCGTAGTGATCAGGTAATACTCATAAAGTAAAAGTATTTGGGAGTCTGCTCCGGCCGCAGTCTGGAATCTCAGATTCTTCCCAAGACTGTCAACAAATCCTTCATCAAAAACAATTGCGCGAACCCCAACAACGTCATTGAAGCTGTTTGCCGGGTCATTAAGAATACTATTGTGAAGCGCCTTTGCCTTACCCTTTATGCTGCGCAACTGACCTGGCGTTAGCTTATACTCGGGATCTTTCCCTCCTTCGACTCCATACACATGAGACATGACTTCGTTGATCTGCTTCGACTCAAGGGAAAATAATTGTCTTCGTGCGTCAATACCTTTTTCAATTGCTCCCACAGTTTCCTGTGCTTCTCCTACGAGCGCTCTCCCCAGTTCCCGCTCTACGTTAAGGGACTGGAGCAGGCTGGTCACAGATGCCGTGATAGGGCTTGCCAGCGCCGTGGAAAGCATATCGAGGCTGCTGTTTAAACCCTCGGTTACCCTCGACTGGTCCACGATTTCCTTTTCGGACGCCTTGACGACCTTGACCGAATCATCAGACGAGATATTATAAACGGTGACCTTTACCAGGTCATCCGTAGACACCGGACGCAGCTTTCGCTGGCGCTGGAAGCGCAGGGGTTCTGTTGCCGAATAGTAAACATATTCAGAACTCCGCTCGCCATCAATAAGCGGAATAGCAAGATGATTTCTTAATTTGGGGTCAGCCAATACCTCGTTCCTTCTTTTTCGGTTTTCCTCTTCTGCTTTTTTGACGGCCTCCGTTTTAGTGAACAGGTCTTTCCTGCCCATATTATCCAGAACCTGCTGTTTGTAGACGGACGCATCCCTGGCATTGCTATCCTCCAGGTACTTAAGGGTAGCTTTGGTTAGGAAGCTGTCGAAAAGCGCATGCTGCTCCTTTTTATATACTGGTGCCGGTAGCCGCAGACCCTCATCCGATGTAAAACCGAGCGGTGTCGTATTCAGCCTGCCGCCTGTTTTCCAAAGCCACTGTGCAAACCAGGGTGCGCCTGTGTAATTTTCGAGATCTGTCGGCGGGGTGAGATATAGCGAGTAAACAAGATCCAGCTGCGACGCGGAAATCTGGTTACCGCGAAGTACATCCAGCGCGTCTTTCATTGCTTCCCCAAGCGGTACCGCAGCTTCAGCCATCGCATCGAGCTCTGTCAGGCTTGTTTTCTGCGCGATTGGCGCATTGGTCCCATGAGCAACCACCCTGTTATAATACCGGGTGATTAAATCATTATATGCAGATTGACGGAAAACCTTTATCTCCAGGTTGCCTGCTACTTCCTTTGACTCTATGCGATAAAACCGGCGCCCGGTCATCCCGGCGATCTCCTGTTCGAGGTCGGTGAGCACGGATATACCTGAAGGACTGGCATAGGCGCCGCTTCTTTCAACTGCAGCCTTCAAAAGAGACATCTCCGTTTCCAATGCAAGTACCGTGTCATGTGTCCAGATCGTGTCATAGAGTCCCAGTGGACTGTTTTTTTTATACACCTGAAGGAAGGCCAGGGCCTCTCCAAGGTTCTTGCCGATCGCTTTACGTGCGCGTAAGATTTCCTCCGCACTCCATTCGTCTAATTCAGCTACATCTAAAAAAACCTCCTTCACTTTATTGCCGGAAAGCCGGAGGTTTTGCGGGATCCTTGCAGTACCATCCTTATATATTTTAATGGTATCCTGCTGGCCTCCGAACAGTTTCCTGCCCGAGGCAGGTATTATTCCGCACCAGCACAACGCGATGAGGCATGTCAATCTGGAAAGCATGGTTTTTAATTAAAAGTGTGTCTCAAATGTAATACGGAGAAGGCCAGGCTGCTACCGTGAAAACACTGTATTTGCAATAACGGCGTTATGTATCCGGAACATTTGCCGCCGGGCGTATGGAAAAACAGGCCGTTTGCATCCTTTAACCATTTGCGTGCCAGGGAAGCGCTGTTTTTATCAAAACTGATCAATGCAATAGCATCGCATAACAGAACCCGGAACAAATCAGCCGGCAGCCAAGGCAGACGAACCTGCCCTGAAGGCAAAAACCATCGCTCCAAAGGTAAAAAAACTATGACCCGCGGTATCTGAGACAAACCCTTCGGGTTTTGTGAGAAAACCTTCGGTATTTCCGGAAAAACCTTCGGGCATTGAGGCAAAACCTTCGGCAGTCGAAATAAAACCTTCGGTATTCTTCTTTTTTCCCACGTTCTTTATGACAAAGCCTTCGGACTTTATCAGATATCCTTTGGTCATTGAAACATTTACCGAAGGTTTTGAAAGAAAGCCTTCGGACTTCGTGACAACCCCTTCGGGTTTTATGATAATTACCATGGGGTTCCCTGCGTTTCCTTCGGGTTCTGTCTCATTTACCGAAGGGCTCAGTTCGTACCCCGCCGTGTCGGAACTATATGCCCGGAAAGACGTTTCTTCCGCCTTTATCTGGCTTAAGATCGTCTCCGCCCCGGTTCCGCCCCCACCGGCTTCCGCAATGAATCCATATCATCATGACTGCGGACCTTTCCTTTGCACTTTCGGGCAGATTGGGTTTACAATATCGTAAAACAGTCGGTAGACTTTACAAAAGGGTGATTTTATTATCAGCCTCCGGCTATTATATTCACGGAAACCGTAACCTGCCCGACTTTCGGCGGGTCTAACCAAAAAACGATGCTCATGAAAAAACTGATACTCGTCCTGGCTGCTGCTCTCCTCTATTCGGCTTCTTCATTGAAGGCGCAGCTCTCGCCGGCTTACGAAGCAAGACTGCAGACTGTTTTCGACAGTGTGTGCAATGTATTTAACATCAAGGGAGCTTCTGCCGCGGTGCATGTACCCAATGTGGGCACCTGGAAAGGAGTATATGGGATCTCGGAGACAGGTGTGCCGGTAACGGACAATATGCTGTTCGGCATCGGCAGCAATACGAAGACGTTCGTGGCTGCGGCCATGCTCCGGCTGAAGGAACAGGGACTGATAGACCTGGAAGACACGATCGGTACCTGGATACAGCATCCGCAGATCAGCGGACAGATCACAATACGCCAGCTCCTGAACCATACCAGCGGCATCTACAGCTTTACGGAACATCCTGCCTTCGGCGACAGCATATTCACCGATATGTCCCGGATCTGGGGGCCTTCGGACATGCTGCAGTTTGTGAATGCTCCCTATTTCGCACCGGGCGCAGGATGGGAATACTCGAACACTAACTACACGCTGGCAGGCATCATCATCGAGCAGGTTACGGGCAGCAGCCTGGACACCGTGCTGCAGAACGAAGTGTTTACACCTGCCGGTTTCACGAACACGATTCTGTACCCGCAGCAAACCAGCGCAGCCCCGATTGCCAATATCTGGAGCGCGGCCTTCAACTGGTCCGGCAATAACCTGGAAGACCTCGTCAACGATTATAGCTATAATCACAACTCTATGTTCAGCGCGGCCTGGGCGGCAGGTGCTATCATGAGCACGGCAGAGGAGAATGCGATTTTCTGGAGCAGGCTGGTGAGCGGACTTTCCTTCGGCACTGCCTCCCTCAATGATATGATGCAGACAATCCCGCTGAGCGGCACTGTCAGCTACGGACTCGGCATCTTCAGAAGAAAGAATTTCAACGCCAGGACGGTGCACACCCACGGCGGCACGAATCTGGGCTATATCAACGAGAACCTGGGAGACTCGGTTTCCGGCGTGGGCATCTCCGTGCTCACCAACCAGGACAGCATCAGCAATAACCTCCTGCTCAACGGCCTGGTGAAAGCGCTGCACAAGGTAACGATCAATCCGCCGGTTACCTCGGTAGGCGATATGCCGAACGGCCAGCTATTCAGCATCTGTCCCAATCCTGCATCCGGTACCGTAAGAATTACCGGCACTAAAGAGGGCATTGTGCATTTTTATGATCTCACAGGCAGAATGGTCCTCCGCCACGATCCCGGAATGGGGCAACCGATTGAGATCAGCTCGCTCCCCCCCGGCACCTACCTGGTACGATTGAGCACGCCTGAAGGATTAATGCCCGGATCGGCAAAGCTGGTGGTAAATTGATATGCAGCATCCCATGAAATAGATATGCAGGAACGTGTCGTACCCGCGTTTTACTGACCTGAATCTGTTCCAACTGATCTGCGGGGCACAATGCACCGGCAGTATTTTGCGAATTGAGGATGAAAATATTACTTTCAGGACGCCCAAATAAACACCTCGGGCAACCGAATTTATATGAGCTTTAACAAACCCTCCGGACCAAAGGTTCTGATACTTGCAGGGACCGCCCTTTATGCTGCGTACTTTTTTCTGGCACTTTATTTTTTCAGGGAGCGGACGATGTTTACGGACATTGCCCACCACCTGTTTCATATCGTCAAGGATAGCAACTTCGCTATCCAGAACTTCCGCTTCGGAGCAGCGATGACCCAGGTCTTCCCCCTGGCGGCAAGGAAGCTTGATCTGAACCTCCAGCAGATTGCCACGATCTATTCAGTGTGCTTTATTATTTATCATTTTTCCTGCTTTTTTTTGGCGGCGGCTGTTTTCCGGAATACGAAGATGGCTTTGGGCATACTCCTCTGCTCCACCCTGATCGCAACCGGCACTTTTTACTGGACACAGTCTGAGCTCCCCCAGGGTATCAGTTTCACACTGCTTTACTTCGCGTTTCTTTCGCGTGTAAGAAGCGACGGAAATGCGCTGGCGATAGCCGCTATGTTCCTGTCGGTGTTCACGATCGCATTTTTTCATCCGCTGAACCTTTTTGTGTTTGTATTCATCAGCGCCTTCCTGCTGCTGAGCAGGCCGGCGACCTACGACAGAAAACTGCTATGGTCAGGCCTGTTCTTTTTCCTTGCCTTGTTTGCGGTCAAAAAGGTTCTGTTCCATACGGACTATGATGACGGAGCCATGGGCGGCGTGAAAAGGCTGGTTACCACCTTTCCGCATTATTTCGGAATTTACTCGAACAAACGCTTTCTCCGGAACTGCCTTACGCTTTACTATTGGCTGCCGTCCGGCTTCATCGCGGTGTGCTGGCTGTATGCACGGAGCAGACAATGGCCGAAACTTTTGCTGTTTTGCGGGACGTTTCTGGGATACCTGCTCCTCGTTAATGTGTCCTATCCGGACGCCGGTACGCAGGACTATTATATCGAAAACCTCTACCTCGTGCTTTGTGTTTTCCTGGCGGTACCGCTGGTGTTCGATGTTTTCCCGCTGCTGAAGCCCTCCTTGCGGGGAGCGGTCATATCCCTTATCCTCATTACCGCCGTGACCCGTATCTACAGCAGCCATGACGTATTTACGGACAGACTCCGCTACCTGAGGAGCCTGACAAAGAAATACGGCCACGGGAAATTCATCATTGCCGAAAACAGGGTGGACAAGTCGAAACTGAGAATGACCTGGGCAAGCGCTTATGAGACCTGGCTGCTTTCAACGATTGAAAACGGCAGAACGTCCTCGATCCTTATCACGGACAATGTGCCTTCCATCCAGTGGGCCGCAGAGAAAAAAGACCATTTCGTGACGATGTGGGGCATTTTCCAATACTCGTCCCTACCGCGCCGGTATTTTCCGCTCGACGACCAATCTTCTTCCTACCTCGTGGTACAATAAGATGAAGAAGAATGGATTTGAGCATCGGTTGCATTAGTTATCCTTACCAAGTACCACTGATATTCCCTTAAGTATTCCTGGAAATGGCGTATCGAGATGCCCGAGCCCGCAGAAAAGCCGGCTGTCATAATGAACCCTTGCCGTATCCTGCCCTCTGAGCGCAGTATGCACCCATGCCAGCATTTCGCGGACCGGAATAGCTTCCGGGTCGCCTTCGTCTTCCTTATCTTCGTCCCCGCCGAAGCAGATAAAGAAATCTGCCTTAATATTTGCTCCCCGGGCTTTCGTAAGACGCCGCAGCAGGTAACCGTCGTTATAGTGCAACGAGGGACTGGCAGCCACGAAATGTGCAAACGGAGATGAACCGCCTTCCAGCGACCTGCAGAAAGCGTAAGAGACAAAGTAACCGCCGAGGCTATGTCCGGCGAGAATGAGGTTGCTATCGTCTATTTTATATTCTTTGCGGATCGCGGGCAACAGCTCCTCTCCGATAAAGGACAGGAATTTGTCAGCCCCGCCGCTTTTCGTCATTTCATAGTTCGCCTTTGCTACAGGGTAAGTATCATCCCGGGTGCGGTTGTCCTCGATGGTTTCAGGATCAGGATATCCAATGCCCACGAGGATGACAGGAGGCAAGGCACCCATAGCCGCATACAGCTTCAGTGCTTCTTTCATTACCGGCTGGTAGTAATTGCCGTCCACCAGGAAGACTACCGGGTATATCAGGGCTGGATCATAGTCGTCCGGCAACCCTATAAAGATGCGGAAGCTGTCGCCCACTGCACCGGAGTAAAGGTCGAATTGTTGTGGCGGCGCGGGTTTTCCTGTCAGGGTCGCCAATGGCTTTTGCTTTGTCTCTTTCCCGCAGGAACAGGAGAAGAGCATGATAAAGAGCAGATGAATTGGTCGCATATGCAGCGGAAGATAATATCCGGTATGTGCAAAAAATGTTAAAACCAGTTATAGGCGAACAGTAGCGGCACCGGCTGCACAAAAAAAACGCTCCCCGGCGGCTTATCCCGGGGAGCGTAGCGTAAAAGACTAAAACCACTAGCGGACCACCTGTAACTTCCCTGTAATATGCCCGCCAACTGCCGTAATGCCGATCAGGTAAAGTCCGGGGGCAAGCTTAGAGATATCTACGGAACGGGCGCCTGCCTGCAGTTGTTGCTGCAGCACTAACCTGCCATTAAGATCCGTTATGCAAACCAGCTCCGGATCAGGACCGGTAATGTAAAGAACATCATGAGCAGGATTAGGTGCAAATGATATCGAAGACATGCCACCCCATTGCAGGGATACGGTTTTGCTGAAGCTGTGGCTGCCGTCCCTGTTTACCGCCTTAAGGCGGTAATAAAGACGGGTGTTATTTGTTTCGGGGACATCAGTATAGTTATAGTTCCCGTCGCCCGTTGCATCCACCCTGGCAACCGTTGTAAAACGGTTACCGTCGGTGCTGCGCTGAATATTAAAATGGGACAGGTGTTTTTCAGCGCTGGTCGCCCACTCCAGGGCTACGGTGTTCCCCTCTTTTACCGCGCCGAAATGCTCCAGGATAACGGAAAGCGGAGCGGTTGTCTGGATAGGCTCATATATCACAAATCCGAGGGAGGTGGTATCGTTATAATGGAAGATGCGGTCCTCTGCTGTTGCTGCGCTGGTGGTGCCCCAGTAATTGTTCTGGGCGTAGATGGTATCCACGGTGTTGTTGTAAAGGTCTATATAAGCTGTCATGCTGTTCGTATTGCCGATGAATTCATTTTTGCCATCGTCGGTAGTATCTGCATTTGTCAGGTTACCCAGGTTCGGCTTCGCGCGGTTGAGGATGGTGATGCCCCAGAGGTTACCCCGGAAAACATTGCCGGTGACGATGCTGTTCTGATGGTTGCCTGCAGCGCCGCCTGAGAAAGCGATGCCGCTGCCACCGAGATTCGGATTGTTCTGGGTGTTATTGCTGTCAATGACATTATAGCTGATCAGGGCGTTTATCAGCGAGCCGCCTGCCAGCGTAATACCATAGCGGTTGTTTTTGATCAGGTTTCCCGAGATCACCGTTCTGAGTGTGCCCGTGGGCAGAAAACCGATGCCGCCGGAGTTGGTGGAAGCCTGCAGGATCTGGCAATTCAGGATCTTTGTGGTATCGGTACCCGAAGCCCCGAGGTTGATCTGCGGTACGTTCTGGTTCGTGGTGTTGTTGCCCTGGAACAGGCAGTTGATGATCTTTGGCGCATTGGCGATGTTGGAACCACCCTGGATGGCTGCACGGTTATTGTTCAGGAACTGTGAATTGGTGATCACCGGACTGGAGCGGAACAGTGAGATAGCCCCGTTGCCAAAGCTCGTGGACGTACCGTTGTTATTGTACTGGAAGGTAGAACTGTCGATCAGCGGGCTTGAGTCATTGATGCGCAGGGAGACTGCGTATTCCAGTGTGAAGTTTCGCAAAACGGTTGCGTTGCTGGAGTCTATGCGCAGTCCGTTGAAGCCGGAGCTGATGCTCTGCGCGGTAAATACGACCGCAGTGGGCGGATCAATCAGCAGCACGCCATTGACATCCATATGGGTGCCGCCGGCGTACATGACGGTTGCGTCGCTGGAAATCGAAAGTGTATCGTTGGCACTGATGAAAATGGTACCATATACGTTGTAGACTCCTCCGCCTGAATGGGTGACGTCCCCGTTAGCATAAGCTACCAGGCTATCCAGCGTCCAGTGGACCCCTGTGCCGGGTGTACTGTAGGCAGCGGAAGCGTTGAATCCCAAACAGGATAACAGAAAAGCAAAAGCTAAAGTTCGAATCATGGCCGGTATTTTGTTTTGGTAAAATCGGTTGCAAGTTTCAGCATAATACGGAACCGGCCAAAAATTTCGTAAGGTACAATGGCATAAAGCGTAAGGTATAGAAGTGTTGTATCGTAGCTTTTTAAATCGTTGATCCATTCCCGCGACAGCGGGAACTGTGGGAAATAGCCAGACTTTTCCCGTCTTGACCTGAGGTTTCCGCTCACCGCGGAAAAAGGAGATTGCGGCTTACTCCGATAGGGCTGCAGGCTCCGTTATGAGCGTTGCAATGAGGGTCATATATTGACTGTGTGACTATATCTAAATGACTTCGCAATAGACTTTCTTCTGCGTTTCACCTATCTGCCGTCTTAATCTCGGAAACACTGGTGCCGGAACCTGGAGAACAACATAAGAGCTACTGTTGTACCACGATTTTCTTCACTGTTGAAGACTCCTGGCCGTACAGCCGGAGGAAATACGTACCGGGCGGCAGTCCGGACACATCCAGTTTATGAACCGGCTTCAGCATTCCTTCCCGGAGGCAGCGCCCCTGCTGGTCATAGAGCAGATAACTGCTGAACGAACTGTCGGACCGGATGGTAAGCAGGCTGGCTACAGGATTGGGATATAGTTCTGCCAGCGGGGGATGCGATACCGGAGGTACTGTCGCTATGGGATACCCAAGTCTTGACAGGTAAAAACTGCCGGGCGAGAACCCAAGTCTGATGCTATCGAATGCGAGACTGTCACTCCAGCCTACGTTCCAGCTAAATCTCTACCGCACTCGCGCCGGGACTCTGCCAACTGCTAACTGCCTACTGCCTGCTCTCCTCGCTCTCTGCCCTCTGCCGCTCTGCGCTCTGCCTCTCTAAACTACTCCCGCATCCGTTCCCTTAGTTTATACTCCTCCATGTCCAGCAGTGTAAAATGCCGGCGGATGAGGTCTTCGTCGAACTCGGACCGCTGGTTCATCTTGTGGAGCAGGGAACGCTGGTGCTCCAGCAGGTCGAGGTAGACATGCTGGTATCGTTGCAGGCTGTTATCGCGCTGTTGCCTGGACTCATCCAGTTCGCGGGCATAAAGACTGCAGTCCAGCTTCAGCCGTTCGTGCAGGTTGGTCAGATGTTCGTTTGTCCGGATCTCTTCCTGATACCCCTGCTCCAGGAACGCCAGCGAATACTGGGCGATCTTTTTCTGAATGATCAGTTCCTGGCGGTTTGCGGAGATCTGGGAGTACTTGTCTTCCAGCCTGACCTTTCGGATCAGCAGCGGAAGCGTGAGCCCCTGCAGCACCAGGGTGACGAGGATAACGATGAATGTGATGAACAGGATAAGATTGCGGTATGGGAAAGATTGTCCCGGGCCGATAAAGAAAGGAATCGAAAGTGCGGCAGCCAGCGATACCACGCCCCGCATACCTGCCCAGCCCGAGATGAGCGGTGCTTTCCACCCGGGATTAGGGTCTTCCACTTTTACGAACCTGCTGGCAAACATGGTGAACAGCGCCGCCCCGAAAGTGCAGACCAGCCGTGTGATCACCAGGACGAGAGAAATAGCCAGTCCGTACCAGATGGCGGCCCTCAGACTGATCCCACCGAGCTGCCCCACAATAGACGGAAGCTGCAGCCCGATAAGAAGAAAGACCAGTCCGTTGAGCACAAACACAAAGCTGGACCAGACATTGAACCCCTCGATGCGGCTGCGGTAGGTGAGCAGGGTTTGCCTTTTGCTGGAGAGGAAAAGTCCGCCGCTGACCACTGCCAACACTCCGGAATAATGGAAATGCTCGGCAAAATAATACATGGTGTAAGGGGTTATGAGCGAAAGAACCACCTCGACCGCCGGTGTCGTAGGCAGGAGCCGGTGGATCCAGTAGACAATAAGTCCGATGGCAATTCCGATCAGGATGCCCATGATTACCACCAGCAGGAAGGTACCGGCAGCCTGGCTGAAATTAAACTGCCCGGTGACCACCGCCAGAAGTGCAAACCGGAAGACGATGAGCGAGGAGGCATCGTTCAGCAGGCTTTCGCCTTCCAGGATGCTGGCCAGGGATTTGGGCACTTTTACCCTCCGCATGATGGTCGTGGCGGAGACTGCGTCGGGCGGGGAGATAATGCCGCCAAGCAGAAAGCCGAGCGCCAGCGTGAAGCCGGGGATCAGGGCACTGGACACAAGGGCAATCACGGTAGACGTGATGATGACGATGGGAAAGGCAAAGCTGGTAATGACCCGCCGCCATCGCCAGAACTCCTTCCAGGATGTTTGCCAGGCAGCTTGATAGAGCAGCGGTGGCAGAAAGACCAGGAACACCACATCCGGATCAATGGTGATGTTGGAGAATACCGCCACGAAACTGAGCAGGAGCCCGCCCAGCACAAGGATGATCGGATAGGCGATCCCCACCCTGTTGGCGAGCATGACCAGCCCGAGAATGATCAGGATGAGATAGATATACTGAATAAAAACTGCCTGCATGGGAGGTGGTTAGTCAGCCGACAAAAAACACCTGCCATTAAAAACGCGGCGCGCGGAGAAAGAGTGCGGCGGCAGCGCCGGTGTACTAAATAACCAGTATTCCGGTCTAAAAATCCAGCTCGGTGTCTATAAACTCCTTCGCACCTTCCGGGCCGGTTATCTGCAGGACCAGTGTGTCATCACTGCCGACAGAAACCGAAAAATCGAAGAAATCGCAGCATTGCCGTTCGGTTTTGATAAACTCCGTCAGCCTGTCGAGCATCGTGTCCGACATCGGGAATACATAACTGTATCCCGAAGGGAGCGTTTCCCGCCGCGTAACGGACGCTTTCAACGCGGCGATCACCTCTGCTTTTCTTTTGCGGAGCTCCGGAGCGGTGAGCTTGCAGCTAAGTGTTTTCACCGCCGTTGTTTTTCCGGTCTTTTCCATCGTCATATTATTTTTACTGCAGCAGTTCCTGCTGCATTGTGCCGTTACCTCTCCGCAGACCAGCAAAAGGAAAGAGGAGAGTAATACCCGGTAACGCATAAACAATCTTATTTTTGTAAAGCTAGACCATAGAGTATACTCTATGGTGTGCAGTAAGCATCAAAAAAGATTGTTAATATGCTCATCGGCGAACTCTCCAGGCTTTCGGGCTTTTCCAGGCATACCATCCGGTACTATGAAAAAGAGGGATTGATCACCCTGGGAAGAAAAGACCGGCAGGTGAACAACTATAAAGATTACCCCGAGTCCGTCCTCCAGCGCCTGCTTCACCTCAAAAAGCTGAAATCTTTCGGGTTTACCCTGCAGGAATCAGCCGAGCTGCTGGCGCTGATCGAAGAAGATCTGGCCACCTGCCAACGCGTATCCCACCTGGTCGAACAGAAACTCGCAGATATCGACAGAAAGATCAGCGAATTGCAGCAACTGCGCGAGCAGCTTCAATCCGGTGTGGAACGGTGCCTGAACGGCGAAGAACCCGGTGAAGACCGGGTCTGTACGATGGTGGTGAGTCGTAACAAATAAGCTCTAAGGGGCGCTGGGCGTGGCCGCGTAAAGTTGCCGGGATATTATCGTGCGGCATCCCTTAATCGTAGAGCTGTATCCTGCATCCTTCTGCCAATAAAAACACGCGCGCCGGAAAATCTGCCTGCTGCCGACTGCCCACCTGCCTTTCTAACTCTGAATCACTGCTTTCATTGCGCTATTGCGCATGGAGTCCTTATCTACTCCTCCCGTTGCAGCAGATACGTAGCCAGGTCTTTCAACGGCTCCTTGCGTTTGCTGATGACGGCTACTTCTTCCAGGCACCGGAAGGCGGCTTCGGAGTAATGCTGTACCGCCTGGCGGCAGGCGGTGTCGGCACCCGTATCGCTGAAGATACGGAGCATGCGGGATACCTTTGCCTCATGCTGCTCACCGATCAGGACGGCTATGTCTTCCTGCTGTCCGGCGTCCGCATTTTCCATCGCTTTCAGGAGCAGGTAGGTTTTTTTGTTGGCGATGATATCGCCTCCGTTCTGCTTGCCTACCTTATCGGAGGTGCCGAAGGCGTCAAGGTAGTCATCCTGGAGCTGGAAGGCGATGCCCAGGTTCTTGCCGAACTCGTAGAGCTTGTTCGCATTGCCTTCGGTGGCGCCACCCAGCAGCGCGCCCATCTTCAGCGAGCAGGCCAGGAGTACGGATGTTTTCAGGGTGATCATCCGGATATATTCCTCCAGCCGCACATCGTCACGCTGCTCGAAATCCATATCCAGTTGCTGTCCTTCGCAAACCTCTATCGAAGTCCGGTTGAACAGATGGAGCACCTGCGGCAGGGCATGGCGGATGCGGGCAAACTGTTCGTAAGCATAGATATTCATCACGTCTCCGCAGAGAATGCCGGCGGTAAGACCGTTGCGCTCATGTACCGTCTGTTTTCCCCGGCGCAGAGGAGCCTTGTCCATGATATCGTCATGGATCAGGGTGAAATTATGAAACAGCTCGATGCCCTTTGCCGCATGCCATGCATCGGGAGAGATATCGCCGAAAAGCTCATTACCCATGAGGCAGAGCACGGGACGCACCCGCTTGCCCCCGAGGGAGAGGAAATAACGGCAAGGCTCGTACAGGCTGGACGGTTGCTGGGGAAAAGGAAGTTCTTTCGATAACCGTTCTTCAAATTGCTGTACCAGCTCCTGGAATGAATGCATGAATCAAGATTTGCGTTTGGTGCTCCGTTTCTTCTTTGGCTGGTCAAAGTTAGTGTCTCTTTTCTTTTTCGGACCACCCTCCGGTTTTGGGGGCAGTTCTACCAACGCATAATCAATCTGGCGCTTATCCAGGTTGGCAGCCGCCACCCTCACGCGCACCTTGTCGCCCATCCGGAAACGGATACCGGTATTGCGCCCTACCAGGGCATATTCATGTTCCAGCATCTCGAAATCATCGAAGGTAGAGAGATCGGCGATCGACACCATGCCTTCGCATTTATGCTCCACTGTCTCAGCCCAGAAACCAAAGCTGGCGACTCCGCTGACCACCGCATCAAACTCTTCTCCCACATAATCCTGCATGTATTCTACCTGCTTGTACTTATTGGCAGTACGCTCAGCTTCCATCGCCTTCCGCTCCATATCGCTGCAGTGGCGGCACTGCTGCTCCATTTGTTTTACAGGATGGATGTCATTGTCCAGCACTTCCTGCAGCACCCGGTGCACCAGCACGTCAGGATAGCGGCGGATGGGAGAAGTGAAATGACAATAGTTCTCAAAACCCAGCCCGTAGTGACCGATGTTTTCGGTAGTATAGACTGCCTTGGCCATGGTGCGGATGCCAAGGCTTTCCAGCACATGTTGTTCCGGCTTGCCGCGCACCAGCTCCAGCATCTCGTTGAATGATTTGGCGATGCCCCTGGGTGTGTTCAGATCGAACTTATGTCCGAACCTGGCGGCAAAAGTGGTGAACAGTTTTAACTTCTCCTCGTCCGGCACATCGTGCACCCGGTAAGGAAAGGGCACGGGATTGTCTTTTACCTTTATTTCAGAGACGTGCTGCGCAACGTATTTGTTCGCCAGCAGCATAAACTCCTCGATGAGCTGGTGCGCTTCCTTGCTTTCCTTTACCACGATACCGATCGGTTTGGCATGCTCGTCGAGCTTAAAGCGTACCTCCTGGGAGGAGAAATTGATAGCTCCCTTCTTAAAACGTTCCCTGCGCAGGTTCTGTGCCGTTTCGTTGAGCAGGAGGATAATATCCCTGTGATCACCGTCTGCACCTTCAATGATCTCCTGCACCTCCTCGTAAGTAAAGCGGCGCCGGGAACGTATTACCGTACGTCCCAGCCAGTAGTCTTTTACTTTGCCGGTCTTATTGATCCGGAACACTGCGGAAAAAGTATACTTATCCTCGTTGGGACGAAGCGAGCAAAGCTCATTGGACAGCCGTTCCGGCAGCATGGGCAATACCCTGTCGGGCAGGTAGACACTTGTGGCGCGGCGATAGGCTTCCTGGTCCAGCGGGGAGCCTTTCTGCATATAATGGGAGACGTCCGCAATGTGAACGCCCAGCTCGAAATCACCGCCTTTCAGCTCCTTATACGAAATGGCGTCATCAAAGTCACGGGCATCAACGGGGTCAATAGTAAAGGTGAGCGTGTCCCGGAAGTCGCGCCGGTTATGCAGCTCGGAGGGATGAACCCCTTCGGGGAAACGGGCAGCTTCTTCCAGTACATCGTCGGGAAAATGAAGCGGAAACCCGTTATCTACCAGGATGCCCTGCATGGCGATCTCGTTGGTGGTCTCGTGGGTGAGGATGCTGACGACCTCCCCGATCGGGTTCTTTGCCTTTGAAGTCCAGTCGGTGATGCGGACAATGGCCTTGTCGCCATTTTTCGCTCCGTTCAGCAGGTCCAGGGGCACGAAGATATCAACGGGCATGTTCTGTTTGTCGGGGATAAGGAAAGCGAAATGAGGATGCACATCCAGGCGTCCGCTGAACTCTGTCTGACGTCTGCGCACTACCTCGCGGATGACCCCCTCCTGCCTGCCGCTGCGCTTTCCCTGTCCGGTCACTTCTACGCGGACCTCATCGCCGTCCAGGGCCATGCCCATATGATCCGGTTTGATCAGGATATCCCGGTCCAGGCCTTCCACGACCACGAAGCCCATTCCGCTCTTTACGATCTCAAGTCTGCCCGTAAGTAATCCCGAATCTTTTTCCGTACTTCTTTTTTTCTTCTTCGACTTTTTCTGAGCCATGTTGTTTTGGTTAAATCTGTTAATGAGTCAAGGGATTATATAGCAAATGTAGGGAGGGTACGATCAATATAAAAAAGCCTTGCCAGGCTGAGCAGAAGTCTGGCGGCAGTAGGCGGAGAACGGCGTGAGCGAAAATAGCAGGCAGATGGCAGGTGCCCGACGCGCGTGTTTTCCGGGGATTCAGAGCGCAGAAAGGCACGCAGAAAAACCCATGATGCAAAACCACCAGTTAAACAAAGCCACGAGACCACGCTCAACGCCTTTACGCCTTCGCCTTTACGCTTTTACACCTTAACGCCTTTACAACAAAAAAATAGCCACCTCCCGGTGGCTAAGCAATTGATTATCTTCTGGGGCGCTGTTACATCGGCGAGCCGGTGTTGCTGCTGCCTTCCGGACCTGAGCTTAATAGGTCGTCGGTTCCTGACTGGCGACCGTTCGTATAGCGGCTTACCGTGTCCTTTACGCGTTCTGTAAGCCTGTTTGCATTGTCGGAAAGATCTTTCTTAACCTGCCTTCCTTTTTCAGTCTTGTTCATCCACGCGTTAGCCGCTACCGCAGCCCCAGCTAAAAGCAATAATCTACCGAGTTTCATAATGATGGTTTTTAAAGGATTTATTATTTATTCTATCAGCAGCCCAGCAGAATCATGCCATAAAGCACTGCGGCTGCGCTGTTCACAAAGTTTTAGTACCTCCTATTCGGTTTCCAGCTTTTCCACGAACGCGCGCAGCTTGTCCAGCTTCTCTACCGGCAGCTTGAGCAGCTTGGCCGCCAGGCTTTTTTCGTTGCTGCGGCGCAGTTTCTGGAGCGGGTGTCCTGAAGGGACATCCACCCCGCGCGGCGGCTCCCAGCGCAGCAGCTCATTGGGTGTGCAATGCAAATGAATGCATAGGGTTTCTATCTGATCATAAGTCACACGGTACCGGCTTTCGTTAAGCAGCCTGGAAACGGTGTGCGGCGGAAAACCGGCCTGCCGGAGAAAGGCAGCAGGGTTGGTGATTCCTTTTTCTGCCAGGATGAATGGTAGGTCAAATAACAACATAGGTTTTTCCGAGGTAAAGGGTGATCAATATAAAAAATTAACTTACAAAAACCATGACATACCTTCTTGTGCTGTGCCACAGGCCCCGGCCGGGTGCACCGGCCGGGTGGCCGGTTTCCGGCATTGGCTCAAAATGAACCGCTTGCGAAAAAAGGAAAGAGATTCTGTAAAAAAAATACTGCAGTTGCAATATTTGTGGAATGTGGTGTGCGGTGAGGCGGATGTGGGGGCTCAGATCTTCAGGGCAAAGAGCTCGATGCCGCTGTTCTTTCCTTTCAGCTCGATCTCGCCCAGACTTTCGGCCTGCCATTCCTTAAGATTGATATTATCCACGAAGTCTTTGGAGGCGATGAACTTATGATTGAGCTCCGTACAGGCGGTCCGGATCCTGGCCGTCGTGTTCATGGTATCGCCGCTCATAGCCAGGTCTTTTTTGATGATACCGATCTCCCCAACGGTGACATCGCCGGAATGGATGCCCACCTTAAACTCCGGGATGACCCCATAGAGCCGCCGGAAGTCCTCGCTCCGTTTCTGGATGGCCCGCCGGGCAGCGATCACTGCCTGAATACACTTCATGGCATTCTCGTCGGTGTACTTCCAGGACACCACTACCTCATCGCCGACATACTGGTAGATCCTCCCCTCGTATTCCAGCAGGGCCATCGAGATTGAGTAGATAAAATCACGGATAAACCGGAAATACATCTTGTGTCCCAACTGCTCGGCAATGGGCGTAGAATCTTTCAGATCCAGGAACATGATGATGCGCTTCTCGATCTTCGGATTGATATACTTGCCCACCAGGATATCGAAAAAGACCCCCGGGGAGTATTTTTCATTGATCTCGATGATCATCTGCGTGAACAGAAAGATGATGAACCAGGTGGTCATCTTATCGAAAAGCCAGGCGCGGTGCAGGACTTCGCCCTTAAAATTGATATAGCTCTGGTTGAAGCTGAGGTGCAGCGTGAACAGGGAATAGGTAATGTGCACCAGAAAGTTCATGAAGAATGAGGCGATGATCAGGATGAGCGTCTTCAGCACGAACGAAAGCAGGAGAGGAAAATCGCGAAACAGTCCCCGCAGCTTGAATACCAGCCCGTTCGCCATGAACAGCGAAACCACGAAATCAATGATGGCACGGAGCACTAGGGCGCCGGGGGTAAAAAACACAAATACGGTGTCCATACGTTCTTCGAACGGCTTGTTCATGAAACGTACCCAGGACACAACATCGATCGCGGTCCAGCAAAACGCAATGATGAGCACCCACTTATAGCGGTACTTCGTGAGGAAGGAAAATCGCGTTCTGGTAGCGCCAAGTGTTTTCATGTGCGGGTTCGGAGATAATTATAGATTTCACGCTGTGCGTTCAGCACTTCAGGGCCTTTTGAAACAGGCATCTGCTCCAGGTTCGATAGTACCCGTACCGCCTTATCAGTATCGCGCCATTGAATATTGAAGTATTCAACAAGCTCATGCCGGCATTCCTGGTCAAGCACGGGGGCGCACACCTCTATACGCCGGTGCAGGTTACGGTTCATCCAGTCTGAGGAGCCCATGATCACCGTTGCGTCGCCGTCCTCACCGAAAATGAACAGCCGTGTATGTTCCAGGTAGCGGTCAACGATCCTGCGCACTTCGATACGCTCGCTCATGCCGGTCTGCCCCGGAACAATGCAGCAGATGCTCCGCACGATCATCCGCACCTCTACCCCCGCCCGCGACGCCTCATAAAGCAGGGAGATCATATGCTGCTCTTCCAGGTTGTTGAGCTTGATGCGGATCAGTCCTTTTTTCCCCTGCCGCTGCTTTTCCATCTCCTCTCTGATCAGCTCTTCAAACCGGGTCATCAGGTTGAAACGCGATACCAGCAGCTTGCTGAACAGGCTGCCGTCGCGGCCGCTGGGCTTTTTGCGGCGGCGAAGGAAGCGGAACAGTGTGGATAGCTCTGCGTTGATGCCCGGGTCGGCGGTAAGCAGGGTGTGGTCGGTATAAAAGCGCGCGGTAGACTCGTTAAAGTTACCGGTGCTCAGGATGCAGTAGCTCATCTGTGTTCCGTCCTTTTTCCGCTTTACCTGGGCGATCTTTGAGTGTACCTTTATCTCCGGGATACTGTAGATGATGTTGATGCCCGCGTCCTCCATACGCTTGCTCCAGTGTATATTATTAGCCTCGTCGAACCTGGCCTTCAGCTCTATGAAAGCAGTGACCTGCTTACCGTTCCTCGCGGCGCTGATCAGTGCATTGACGATAAGCGAGTCGGTAGCGACCCGGTAGAGGGTAATCGCGATCTCCGTTACACAGGGGTCGATTGCCGCCTGGTTGAAAAAAGCAAGGATCGGGTTGTAGGAGTCATACGGAAAATGCAGCAGGTAATCTCCCCGGTCCATCAGGTTAAAGATGTCGCTGCAATTATACAGTCCGGGTGAAGACAATGGCTTCAGCGGGGGGAAATTGAGTTCTTTCCGCTCTACCGGGAGATCGGCGAGGTCCCGCAGGTTATGATACTTGCCGCCTCCGAACATTTCGTCATGCTCGATGGATAAATAGGTAGCCAGGAACAGCTGCATATTGCGGGGCATCGAATCCTCGAACAGAAAACGGGAGGGAGGACCAAAATCTCTTTTTTTCAGCTGCCGCTCCATCTTTGCGAGCAGATCACCGGAATACTCATCGCCCAGTTCGAGTTCTGCGTCGCGGTTCACCTTGAAGCTATAAGTGCCTGCCACTTCGAAACCCGGGAAAATACAATCCACGTTCTCCCGGATCACGTCGTCAATGAATATGATATAGTCTTTTTCGTCTATAGGGGAAAGTCTGAAAAACCGCGGCAGGTGGTCGGTCGGGATCTTGACGATGGCGTGGTGCAGCATATCCTCATCCCTGCGCCGGAGTGTGGTGATAAGGTATAACTGGTTGTTTTCGGGCTGGAAACGGAATGCGGTATTGGCGTCAAGAAAAAAGGGCTGTACAAAAGCCAGGACTTTTGAAATGAAGATCTCCCGGACCTCTGCGACATGCTCCTCTCTAAGCTCGCTGTTATAGTACAGCACAATACCGTTTTGACCCAGCTCCGGGATCAGGGTTCCGATCAGGATATTTCCCAGCTCATGCTGCTGTTTTCTGATCTCTTCCTTGATCACCTCTCCCAGGTCCTCGTCGCCGGCAGCGCCCGCTTTTCTTCTGGTCTTCGGGTTCAGCTTGGTCAGCGCAAGGACAGCCGGGTAACGGACGCGGAAGAACTCGTCGAGATTCGAAGATGATATGGAGAGAAAGCGAAACCGCTCCATCAGCGGAACAGAAGCGCATGCGGCTTCCTGCAGTACCCTGTGATTGAATTTAAGCCAGCTCAGATCTCTGTTGAAAAACTGCATACTATAACGGGGGTTCGTTTGGCATGGTGACCGTCGTGACCTGTGTCGGGTCTTTCAGAAGCACGGCCAGGGTAAACGCGATCACGGAAACAACGATGCCGATGGTAAAGATGGTATAGGCAAGCCGGATCAGCTTATACTTCCGCGCGAGCACAACACCCAGCTGGTGGATATCCTTGATGAGAGAGTTGTACAGATAGTCCTTGTCCTGCATCAGCACATTCATCGCCCATTCATACTCGTCGATGCTGGATTTATAAAAGTTCCCGAAGAAAAGCAGGTTCGTGCGCTTATTAAGTATATCCGACCGGCTGAACCTGCCTTCGCTCACTTTAGGATTAGTAGCCATGATCGCAATGATCATCGTGGTGACGCAGAATACGAGGATAATGATCGTGGGAACGGTCAGATAACGGTCTACCTCCAGCTTACGCACCAGGACGGACAGGATAACGGAGATCATGATCGAGTTGACGGAGATCAGGATGTTTGCCTTTCCGTCTGCCATGTCGCTGAGGCGCATATGGTTTTCGGAAGCAAGCCGCAGCATGGTCTGGAGGCCCCGGTTCATGAGGCTCAGCCGTTGCTTCTTCACGTTCGGGTCTTCCGGGTTTTCTGCCGATTCGGCATTTACCGCAGCATTCACCGACTCGAGGTATTTCTTGCGTGCCCGTTCTATGTTCCGTTGCTTGCCCTCGTTGAGCAGCACCTGACAGTAAGAGGTAAAATACTGGTGCCGCTCCAGCATTTCCAGGGTATTCTTCTCCCAGTCGTAGGTGAACGTATGGAAATTACGCAGCTCATATTCCCTGCGGATGAGCTTATTGGTCTTTTTGAACTCCTTGGTACCGAAATGATAGGTATCTGCATCACAGAGGATCTCCTCCAGGAGATTACGCGGCTCATGAGGCATTCGCGTTGCACGGATGCAGCCTTCAATCCTGCCGATGAGCTCAGAGGATGTTCCCTGCTGGGCCATGAACTCCTGCATGATCTCTACGCTCTTGTCTTCATGAGTGGGAATGTCCGCGAACAGGTGGCCTGTATCATGAAACCACGCAGCCGTATATACCGTGAGCATATCATCGTCGTTGAGCTGGTAATGCCCTGCGATCTCCTGGGTGCGGGCCGCCACTTTTTCGGTATGCTCCAGGCTGTGATACAGCAGGTTCGGATGCGGATACTCATCGAACATCCCTTTTACATGCTGTGCTATTTTTTTATAGATACTGTCATTCATACCAGGTCGTTTTTAGAAGTAAAAGCTCAGCCGGGTGCCAACAGAGAAATTAAACAGCAC